>JAABUM010002086.1_pt1 | contig 27877 bp, 46 predicted proteins | sample 5559161 | NCBI WGS metagenome assembly JAABUM01 (sample SAMN10711868, study PRJNA513369) | rock metagenome | isolation source: Antarctica rocks | place: Antarctica: Victoria Land, Siegfried Peak nord
GACTTGGCCAGGCCCTGCAGTGGTGGAGGGAAATCTGTCCTGCCAGGGTGCGGGGCTCGTGGTCGAGGGTCTTCAGGCGTGACCGCGATTTTGTTATGTTTACACATTGTCACCCCGTGATGCAGCCCTTGCCGTGCTCGCCTTGCCGGGCCCGGCGGCCACCTCTAGATGTGCGGCTGAGATTCCTTGGGTGGAAGGGCTGCGCTCCTTTGCAGCCCGGTTCGCCAGGCTCGTGCAGCAGCCCGCCACAGTCTCGTGGAACGTGCGTCCTTCTCTCTCTCCAAACGCTTGGGCGTCCAGGGGCAGCAGCTGCTCTTCGAAATCGCGCCTGCAGCAGCGCGGTGACGGCGGCCTCCAGCTGGGCGGCCTCCTCGGAGCGGGGGTCGATGATGGGCGCGTTGCCCGCCGCGCCGCTCGCCAGCCCCAGCACCGTATCGTTGGTGCTCGTGTCCCCGTCCACCGTGATCTGTGTTTCCGTGTGAACCCGCAGTCATGCTGCCTGCTCATGCAAGTGAACCAACAAAGCCGATTGGGTTCGAAGCTGCGCCGCTCGCCAGCCCCAGCACCGCGTTGGTGGTGCTCGTGTCCCTGTCCACCGTGACCTGTTGCGACCGGGGCTTTGTCATGTCAAGGGCACGTGCCATAGGTACACTGGCACGGCTTGGCGCATACCGGTCCTGTGTTGCTGGCACAGTTCTGGCTGGCAGAAATCAGCCAGCCACTTTCGATTCGAGGCAGGTTTCTGCTGTCTACTGCAATTGGCAGCAAGTCCATCTCGGGTGTATTGGCGCTCCCGAGGGTTTAGGGTTTAGGGTTTCGACCGTGTGATACCACAAGTTTTGAAGGACTCAGAAGGCGGGGCGCCTGAAGCTGGAGCCTCCATGAGTTGCAGCACCAAGGATCTCAAAGATCTCAAAGCAAATAACGTTTGTAGACGGCCCCGCACACCCGGTTGAAGGACTCGACGGCGGCGCGCTCGATAACTGCCCGCCCGAGGACGCAGCGCTGTTGTTAGCAGCCCGTCACGACTGTTTCTGGCCCCACGCACCTGATTGAAGGACTTGACGGCGGCGCGCTTGAAAAGCGCCCGCCAGAGGTCCACGTCCACCGCAGCGTCGCAGGTCACCACCGACAGCATGGTCGCCATGTTGGGGTGGATCATGCCGGAGCCCTTGGCGATGCCGCCCACCCGCACCGTCTTCCCTCCAATCTCCACCTGGGCCGCCAGGGAGTTGAATCCCCTCAGCTGTTGGTCTTGCTGAAACCACATCGGAACGCTGATAGCACGGCAACCATGAAGGATTGATCATGCTGGAACATCAATGCCGCAGTCCTGCCCGGGGTCGTCTACAGAAGTTATTTGCTTTGAGATCTTGGAGATCTTTGGTGCACCAATTCATGGAGGCTTCAGCAGTCTCCACCTGCGCGGTCACCGCGCTGAGACCGGCTGCTGGCCACAACCTCGGTGACTTGCGAAGTGCAACTCGTTCTGTGAATCCTCGGCCTCGCTGGCGCTCTTGCTGACGAGGTATGTCCTGCCAGCGGCGGAAGCTGCGTGGCTGCTGTTTGGTCGGCTTCGAGAACAGGGAAATCCTTCAAAGCGGAAGAGCTTTTCCGAAAGCTGTCCCTCCTACCTCGAGCGCCGCGCTCTTGCTGACTAGGTCTGTTGTGGTGATGGCCACAGCCGCATGGTGCGCGCCTTCCGCTGTCGACTCCAGGGTTTTGGCGAGCTCCGGCACCCCTTCCAGCAGCGCCTCCATCTTGAGCTGGCGGCCAATGACGCCGGTGGACTCTATGAGCACCTGGTCGGCGGGGATCCCCAGCGCCGCCGCGACCGCGTCCGCGCTCGCCCGGCAGTTCTGCGCGGGGCGAGGTTCAGGTGTCAGTGGAGCTGGCGGTGGCGGCAGCGCTGTGTCCGAATGAGCATCAGGCGCAGCAGGGAGCACTGTGCCCTGCACCTGTCGTGTGTTGGCTGTGGAGGCTGAGGATGCAGGGTCAATGCTCAGAGGTGCATCCGAACTGCCCAAGCCGGTGCCTTTCCGCAAGACAGCACGCGCAAAGTGTTTTGCGACTCACCTTATCGCCCTCTGTGCCCGTGGCTGCGTTCGCCTGCCCTGCATTTATGAGCACCTGCACTGCAGAAGTGGGCACTGCTGGTGGAATGTTCATGTTACATTGTGACCGATTCAATGGAGCAACGTCTCTTGCGCTCTGGCCGCTGCTGCTGAGTTCAGTGCAGTGCCAGTTCATCAGGGTGCCACTGAGAAAGCAAGTCCTGATCTCCAGCCGCAAGAACGTCCCGGAAGCCAGAAGAGCAGGCAAATTAGAACGAGAGCGGGAAACGCACCGCTCGCGCTGTGCCACCGCCGGCGAGCACCTCCCGGCAGTAGGTCACCGGTGCTGCGGCCATGACGTTGGTGGTGAATACGCCCGCCGCCGCTGCGGGCTTGTCCGCCACCACCAGTGCCAGGTCTGCTTTGGGACCCTTGGCCCGCATCCCCGAGAACATGCCTGTGATTGCAAGAGGAGGGACGTCTGCGGTGTTGCCCTGGTGTGTCACATCAGCAGTGCATGATCCACGACCGCAAAGCGCCAGGTGCACTGTGGGTCCCTTGACGTGTATGCCGGACAGCATGCTCCCAATTGCGAATGGAGGCAAGCACGGCGGTTTGGACTGGTATTTGGCGGTCTTCCGTTCCCGCGACCGTTAGCGCCAAGTCCGGCTCGTTTCGCTCAGCCTGCACGCTGAGGGACACGCCTGAGGGCTCTGCGGGAATGGAGTGCTGCAGGCGGCCCTAAGGCACACTGCAAAACCCTAAGGCAAAAACCCTAAGACGCACTGCAAAATAGCCGCGAGCCGAATTGCTCGGGAGGTCCGGCCTCCCCTGGCGCATAGCACTGCAGCCGCGCCTGAGAGAGCCTACCCTGTGCCCGAAAGCCCTTGGGGGCGCAGACGCAGCCGTCGATCTCCTTCCAGGGTCCCTTCGGGATGAGGATCGGCGCCGCCGGGATGCTGAACGTCATCTCCTGATTGCCGCCCGCCGCCCTCGCCGCCCGCCGCCGGTGCCGCCGCGCCTGCGGCATGGCACGGCAATGTGTATCCTGACACCCTTGGACAAGAACTTGTGAGGCAGTAAAGATGTAAAGGGTGCCGTTGCTGCATGTTGCAGCAGTAGTTCAGAGGGTGCGGAGGGTGCGCCAACCGTGCCTCGTCGCTTTTGATCGCGTTTCCTATGCAAGCCGCGGACTTCACAGCATGCGGATCAAAGATACGCAGGGCCTTCACAAAGCTGTAATGATGCCGCAGCTGCAGGCAATGGAAGCTGCGAAGCCGCAGCGGCTGTAGCGCGCGATGACTGCGGCAATCTCACCTGACGCGCCAGCGCCGGCGCGGATGTCAGGCACGAGGATCCTGGCCGTCTCCGCGCGCAAGCTGGCTGCTGCAGCGCCGATCCTGCGACTCAGTACAGCTGCTGCGCCTGAGATCAGTGCCTCAAACACAAATGCTGCTTGCCTCCGGCGATCAGGAGCATGTGCAGCAGCGTTCGGATGGAAGCGATTGATTTTGACCTCCTCACCTGGCTTTTGAAGCCACACAAGGTGCTGGCGAGCAGCGACAGCGTTCCTCAACCCTACACATGCCTCTGTGGGTGAATGGAGGCGCCCCAGGAAGCCGCTCGATGCCATGGTGAGACTGCTGTGATCAAAAGCACTTCAATGTGTGATCTCACCGTGCCGCGAAAAAGAAATTTGCACTGATCAAATTTGTCGTCGTCTGACTAAAGGGGGGAGGTGTATGCAGCACGGGGGATTCTCCCTCGGATCACGTGAGTCCGATCCATCTCGGACCACGTGAGTCCGGGGCAACAAAAGACGCCAGTTTCGCCAGCGCTGGCACAAGTTCGCAGCATCGCATCGCGCTTCTCCACATCATTTTCAGTCCCTGCACGCACTCCGCGAGAAGCTTGCCATAATGGTGCGCGCCTTCCCGCTGCTGCTGTTGGCTCTCGCCGTCGTAGGCGCCTCGGCGCTTCCCATCGAGGCCTGGAGCGAGGACATCATCGATGCACTGAAGGTCAGCAACTGATTCGCATGCACACGAGGCCGTGTTTCGCTATCAAAGCCGTGATGCCTGCGCCTGCGCACGTGGCGATGCGACACACGAGGTGCAGCCTGCCTGAAGCGCTTGCAACGTCGCATCTGGAGCTTTCTTCGGCTAGATGAAAGGATTCCTCTCCCATTGAGGGGCGTGCACCTGAAAGTGTGCATCTGAAAGCTTCTTTGGCTGTCCAAGAAAAGACACCATCAGCCTGGTAATCATTCGCAGACGAGCAGCCTGTCGACGTTTCGTTTCATGCATGTTTGGTACTACATCATAGTCATACTCGCCGCTGCCGGACTGTCAGCGGCACAGCGTTGATCCGCGTGTGCCCAGCTGGCGTGCACTTCCAGTGTCAGCAGCATCTCGCCGGTTCTGCTGCCCAGCATGATACCAGCAATCTTACTGGTCGATACAGCACCGATTTGGCGACCCCTTCCCCGCAGCTGTGGAGCGACGGCCGCCTGCACGTCGACTCGTCCCTGCTGGACTCGAGCGCCCGCCGCGCTTCTGACTCTGAGGAGGAGAACAAGTGCGGATCTGATCGACTCTCACCAAGTTCTGGCTACCATCGCGATCACATGTACAAGGTCAAAATGGCCTGCACGTCCATGTGGAGCACAACGAGTCCTGCCGACGGCCTGTTGATACATCGCATCATGCACTCCAGAATTATTTCGCACAATGGATGTGCTGAGCGTCCTCAGGCCTCGTACATGAAAAGGCAGCACTGACTCTCTGTCACATGCTCCTTGACGAGGTTCTTCCTTGTCAAAGAGCTCATTGTCCCGCCTCATCTGGCCTGCGAGTTCGCCGAGGCCACCACCAAGGTGCGTGACGCAAACACGCCGTGATGGTAATGCTTTGTGCATCTGAAGCGACAGCAGGAAGGCAGCAGATCACGGGACAGCGGGACGGACAGCAGGAAGGCAGCAAATGTGACCGGGCAGGTGCGACACGATCCTAGCAGCAAGACGCACTGCGGACTGTGCTGCTGGCACAGTCTTGGCTTCAAGATGAGCAGTGTTCTCCAGTTCAGAGATTGGTACATTATATGAGGAGACGATGCATTGTGAAATTCTGCTGCGCAGCTGCGCGATGAGCTCAAGGAGGTGGAAGGTCTCAACCACTTCCAGGTCTCCAGACCGCTGACCAACAACCGCCAGTTCTTCACCTGCGAAGGCGCGCGCATCATGCATGGAGCCATACACAATACTAAAACAATTTCAATCTTATTCTACAAAAACTCACCTTGAAACTGACGAGTGGTGTGAAGCACCTCCGCTTCCCTGGTGCACAGTGATGGGTTCGAAGGAAAAAGTTTTTCTTTAATTCTTAATTTTTGCGTCATGTTTTCTTTGTTTGTTTCATAAGATTTTTATATCATGTGCAGAGCGCGAGTTGACGTTTCATGCATGATGCAGCTGGCTTCTTGCAGCCGACGCTGATGGCTGATGCTGCGACCTGATCCCTGCAGCGTGGGACTCCAAGGACGCATTCATGAAGTACATCAAGAACTCGCATACGGAGGGCAAAAAGCTGCTCAAGTACATCATGGTGCGTCGCCCTTGGTGCGGAAGAGGTCTGTCTGCGGTTGGCTTCCGTGCTGCTTCCGTCGACAGGCGTTTTGCCTGTTGTTCTGGGATATCTTGTCTTGTTTCGTTGCTTTTGTCAGGGAACACATACTGTGTGTCGCCCTTGCAGAAACACGACATCAACTTCCAGCTTACGCAGCTCATTCCCCTCTCCGAAGCCGAGGACAGCCTGTCCGTCAACCACGGCCGCCTGCAGGTGCTTTCTGGCGTGCGGTCATTGCTGTGCATCAGTCGAGTCGTGTGCGGGCCGCCATGTTGCCCCCAGGCACACAGGGTCATGCTGAAACTTTCATCGGCGTTTCCAGCCGCATACACGAAGCTGTTTTCAGCCACATACACGCAGCTGCAGTCTTCCTCTCCCCGTGTCCTCTGCTGACTGTTTCTTGCTTCGTTCCCGCGTCCGCAGTGGGCCTCCAACCCAGTCTCCTCCAATGTGGCCGCGGCTGCCAATGTGCGTGCCCTCCAGGACGGCCTCTCTTCTGCCACAGATGTGAGGCATTGAGGATCTGTACATGTCGCGCTTCCTTTGCAGTCAAGCACAAGGGAACTTTCATCAGGTATGGTTCCTGTTGTGTTGGCGGAGCTTCAGAGCGCTGTCATGCGAGGTGTGGTCGCGATGACGGTTGTGATGACGCAAGTACTTTGCAACTGCCATCCGTCCAGGCGGAGTGGACGATGGCTGCGAGGCGGACAGCGCTGCACTTTGGCTGGCGAAATTCATCGTCAAGCCCTCCGAGCTGGTGCGAACCTTCTGCAGGCTTACATCATCCTGCTTTGTCAGTCCCCTCTGCAACCGCCCCGTTCCTGCACACCGTTGTGGTTGTCTTCTCATGGGTGTCTTGATCATCGTTGGGTTTTGAATGTCATTAAAGAAATTCAGAGAAAATTCTTGTTGTGATGTATCACTGGTTCACAAGCTTTCTGCGCGTGGTGCTGGCTGCTGCCGTGCCGAGGTGTGTGTGTGTGTGTGTGTGTGTGTGTGTGTACCGCAGAAAGACCTCGTCGGTGCCGCCAGACAGCTGACGTCCAAGGTCGAGGAGCAGGAGGAAGGAAACACCCTTTTCAAGTTTTCGAAGGACGCCGCCGATGACTTCACCGTCTGGGGCTATGCCGGTGCGCCTTGATGCAGAATCTGGAGGAGTGCACACCCTTACTCTTGCTCATGTCAGTGCTGTCCACACTGGTCTGTGCGGGCTGAACATTATATGTTAATACTACTAATACTACTATACTACTTTTCCCTGCGGCTCTGCAGAGTGGGAGTCCTGCGAGGCCGCCAAGCAACACCTGGACTCTCCGCACTTCAAGGAATTCAAGTCCTACGTGCTGCAGCACGACATCCTGGCCTCCAAGACCCCTCTGTGCGACCTTCCCTACATAATGTTTTTCTTTCTGTGTCTGCCGCGATGCAGGGTTCTGAACCACCTCGAATCACAGAGTGGGGATGTGGAGTCAGTGTGAAAGGTGTAATAATGAACCAGTCTGAGCAGTCATCGTCGAGGTCTGAGAACGTCGTCACGTATGTTTCCCTGTGCGAACTGCAGGAAGGCCGTCACCAAGCTGGAGGAATGCGAGTAGGCCGCACGCCATGCGCATGTGCCACTGGGGCGGCCCACAAGCATGAGGGAGATGCAGAAGACGAAGATGACTACACGCACCGAGGATGATGGCCTGTGCACAGTTGAGCGCCTGGGAACACCTGAGACTGAGGGTTTAGGGTGACCACATGAGACGACCGCCAAGTTGTTGGCACCCGTTGAGCAGATGTGTTTCGACAGATCTGATTTTGTGTTAAAACCTGTAAGAAGACCAGTTCCACTTCCCCCTGTTCCTGCTTCTCTCTCTTGTCAGAGTTCGAGGTGCCGCCACCACAGCGTTTACACCGCCGCTTGCGCTCTAGCCACCCAATTACCTCTTGACCTCCCAGGACACGCCAGACGCAGAACACACAAGCCACCCTCCACTTTCCGATTCAGAGTCACGAGTCACAGGTGTTCACGCACCTGTGAACATTGCTTGTGTCTGCGATGCACGACCATGGCAGGTCTTGGAGCTGCAGCTGGTCGAGTGGTCCATCGAGCTCTCTCAAGCACCACGATACGGACAAGGTATTTCAGGGTGGCAAACTGTTCGAGGGCACCGCCTGATATCGGCACCTGCACCTCAAGATTTGCACCTCAGCTCACACGTGACCAAAACCTGGATGCTGTTGGCGTGCGCACCGTCGCTGAATGACCTGGCTGTGTTGGAGAGCTGGACCGAGCGGCGTTTTCACACTGCCGTTTCTTCAGGCAAATCGGCAGCATCTATCTCGACTTCATACACGGCCCTGCCGCCGAGGCAGAAATTCATGCAGTGCTGCGCAGACTTGCCTCCCTCAGGGAACTGTCGATATACTTCAAAGATGAGCTGTGTGCATTGGGCTGACACAATTTGCGTCCGCCAAAACGGCTGTGCGATTCGTATTGACAACTTCATTCTGGTTTTTCCGATAGATGAAAACCCCCCTCTTCCGATCTGCAGATGAAGGCGGGCAGGCGGTCCCTTGCGGGCTGCCGCTGGCGCTGCTGTTTGCCACTCAGTTAGAAGATCGAATTCGGCGTGGTTCCATCTCGTTGTTCTCCTTTGGCGCGCTTCCTGCGGCGTTGTGCCGCAACCTTACTGCGGGGTCTCAGGCAGCCTCCCTGCTGCCATCAGCTGCTCAGCAACTTGAGGGTCCTCGAGGTGCTGTGTGCCAAGCGATGTCAGGGGCACCCGCAGCTGGACTTGCCGCCTGAGAATGGCCGGTTCCGCAAGTTGACCAGCTTGAAACGCAGCACCAGCAGCATCTCGCCTAGCATTTGGAGGCACTCAGCGTTGCGGCACCTCACACTGGATCAAAGCAGCCCGTCAGTCGCAGATATGCGGAATGTCAGCTGCCTGCAGCGTCTGCGGTCGCTCCGTCTGACGCACAGCGGCGGTGCGCTGCATACGGCGCTGGGGAGCCTCTTTGCGCCTCGGGCCTCAAATCGCTGATCCTGGACGGGAATGACCTGCCTAGCGTTCCAGAGCTCGGCTGGCTGAAGCAGCACGGCTCTGGACCTCAAGTCCAATAGGTGAGGCCAATGTGTAATGCAATGTGACGCAAACTGTGCCATTGTAATGTCTGGGGCAAACCCTACCCACCGTCGCCAATGCGATGTTGTGAAGTGTAGGGACGGCTCCCGGCGACAGCATCAACGTGATAATATGTGTGTGCTCATCCCTACAGTGCAATCATTTGGATCGCGGCTGTCGCAGGGTGCAAGCGGTGGCTTCTGCGTTGGCGTCGTGGACGGGCCTCAAGACGTTGGATCTTTCTTGGAACCCGCTACAGCTCGTGTCCGATGACGGCGCCGGCGGCGACGCCTCCGCATTGTTCACAGAAGAGCACAGGCTGATTCTGCTGGGTCTGCGGCGGAACGAAGGCGCAGATGATGCGTGGCCACACAAGGATATCCCGTTCCACGGATTCAGCGCAACTGCCAGAAGTCGTTGGAGTGGGCCGAACTTAGCTGCCGTCAACTGGATATCGAAACAAGGGACCTGCGCGACTTGGTAAATTGAGTCCTGGACAGAATACATTGGCAGCTTCCAGACATCTTTACGTGCTTTTCTGTCGATGCTGCATTGTTTGGTATCTCGGTCCAAAGCAACAGTTCTGTCAGATGTGTGTTGAAAGTTTGAGCTCGCTTGTAACAGTTTCGCGTTTCGTCTCGATTCATCAGCATTGCGGCACCTAACACATACAGACACAAGCGCACACACACGTTTGAGGAGCGAAAATGCCCCTGGCCAAGCCCTAAACCCTAGCTTGGCCATTCATGTACACATGGCCATCGGTCGTTCAAGCAGGAGCAGTATTGCAAGATTCCAGTGCACTTCTGTTACAAATTTGCACTACTGCCGCCCTACTGCCGCAGCTGAGCCTCAGCCAGAGCAAACCCATCATCCGCAGTTCCGTCGAACCATCAAATCTAGAGGGACGCCTCCTCCTCGTCCACACACACCCACTCCCCCTCTTCATCGGCGCTGCTGTCTTCAAACGTCGACAGCTCATCGTCGTCGGAGGCCAGGCCGCTGTGCGTCACGGACATCGTTGCAAAGCCATCGTCGTCGTCGATTGCCGAGCCCTCCTCCGTCTGCGCGATGATGGTCGCTGCCGGCGCCGCCTCCTCCTGCATTAGCAGAATAGAACGATCAGCATGCAGCGTGACAATCGCTTCGTAGGAATCTGCACACCATGTCAGCTCCTTGTCTGAAAGATGTGACAAAAAAGATTTGTCTGCGGTTCAGGGCATCCTCCCAGCTCAGAACTGGGCATTCAAGCAGCTGGCGATTGTCGGTATCCGCAGCAGCAGATGCAAAGCACAGTGTCAAGCTGGGAGTTTCGTCACACGTGCCTCTTCGCCGAGCTCCGCCGTCGGCTGCGCCACAATGACGTACCCGGCGGGTGGCGTCGCAGAAAGCGCAGCCGGCGTGCCCGCCGCGGCGCCATAGGGTCCGGCGCTGCCGGCGGCCGCCGGCGCGGCCGCCCACGGCGGCAACGTCGCGTCCGCCGGCGCGGCTACCGGCGCGGCGCACTTGGTGCCCGCCAGCTTGTGCGCCGGAGCGGCGGCGGCGCCGACGCAGGCAATCGGCGCCGGTGAGGTGTCCTTGCTGTACTCGCGCTCTGGCATCGGCCACGGCGGCAAGGTGACTGCGGCTGCGGCGGCGGCTGCCTGCGCAGACTTGATGGCGGCAGCGGACTGGACGGCCATCGACTGGGCCGCCGCGTCTGCCGCGGCCGCCGATGTGGCAAATCGCGGCGCCATCGCCGGCCAGGTCACAGGCGCGTACGTCTCGCCATACACTGCGGCAAAGGCGGCGCCGGCCTCGTCGCCGGCGATCGCGCCTATGTACTGCGGGCTGTAGGGAGAAGTGCAGGAAGCGCTTCCGTCGGCTGACGACTCAGCGGCTGCGTCGGTGCCAGCCCACTTGATGCCGGCGATCTTCGGCTGCCGCTGCGCGGCCTGTGTGGCGAAGAGCGCCGAAGGCACATCGGCCGCCACCCCGTGGGGTGGCTCCAGCACGGCAGGCATGCACTCGATGCCGCCCAGGCGCAGCGCCTCAAAGGCGCTGGCGGTGGCCTTGGTGGCGGTGGCTGTCGCCCACGATGCCACGTACTTGATGCCAGCCAGCTGCAGCGGCGTGCTGCCGAACTTGGCGCTCTGGCTGCTGGCGATGGCGTCCGTCGGGTTGCCGGCCTGTGCAAGATTGAAAGATTGAGTGGATGTGATATCAATATCGGAGATAGCAGCAGCGATTCCACGTAGTACTTGCTGCACTGCTGAAGAACACCACCAACAATGCTGGCACAGGTATTGGGTGATTCCTGGGCAGAATCAGTGCCAGCGTGCAGAGTCATGACAGCAGCCCGACCACATCACTGGCAGGATGCCTCACGCCTGCTGCAGGACCTGTTGACCAAGACAACCACACTAATTTCGTGGCATGCAACTAGTCGCTGAATCCAACCGAGTCGCACCCGCACATCACGCAGCGCTTTTGCGATGAAGTCGATGGTGGACTGCAGGAATTTCACAGTGGCGGCCGCGGCCTCGCCGCTGTCGATCGCCGCGTCCAGAAGCCGCAGCGGCTCCGTCAGCCATACCTGCGGAGGTGACAATTGCGAATTGAATGTCAGAGTCTGATGTCATGATGTACAGACTTGACTCGCAGGCCAAACCTGCGGGGTGGTCGAGACACAAATCCTCCACTCTGCAATCAGGCGAGTGCCGCATGCATGCAGGGGTGCCCCAAAGTATCGACCGGTTTTGAAGGGGTTTGAAGGGCCCAGCACAGTGCAGAGCTACAAACTCGACATGAACCTGTCTCTGCCACGACACTCCATGCTGAACGATCAAAGCATACCTCGCTTAGCAGCGCGTTCCGAATCCACTCACCGCCGTGCTGCCCGCTCAGCAGGTCCGGCATCATTACTGCAGGCACCGTGTAAAACAGGTCATTTCAGCTGGCAGCAAGGCATTGCAGTTTCATCCGTTATGCCACCTGCTGCACACAGTAGCATGCAGCTCCGGTTAGATGCAACTCTGGGTGCGGAAGGAAGCAGCCTCAGCTCGACAGTTGGCAGTGTGCATCTCAAAACAGGGTGCGAGAAACAAGTGCAAGCAAGACCTGCTGGAAACCCCCAAACTTTCCAATCTGACTGTTACGGTCAAAATCAGCATATTGCTCAACACGCTGGCATGCCCATGATATTCATGTTGAGCAGAAGATAGCGGCGGCGCACCCTGCGTGACTGTGGCGACGCGCACGGCGTGCTCCAGGGTGGCCGTCCGGCAGCCGTGCTCGGTGGTCCTGTCGTGCAGGAGCCGCCGGGACAGCGACACCACCTCCGCCTTCACCTCCCAGTCGGCCGCGAAGACCGGGCGACACAGCAGGCACATGCACGAGCCCTGGAGGGAACGGCAGCAATATGAGTAGGTCAAGCCTCTTGATGATGCAATTCAGCCACAGAAGGCATGCATGCATGTGAATTGACGTTGGAATGAAGCATGCACTGGTGTGCGCCATCTCACATACACAGCAGCTCACGTGCAGCAGCATGGAGACGATTGGGAGGCTCAGCTCACACCTTACAGCTGCACGCTCGCACCTTGGCGTTCCTGGGGCAGGCCTTCCGCAGGACGGCGATGTCAGAGTGCAGGCGGGCCACGATGCTCGCTTCCGGCGTGGCAGCCGGGTCGCTGCGGGCCTCCAGCATCGCGAGCGTGTCGGCCGCCGTCGCCGCCACCCGCTGCAGGATGCAGCTGGTGCCTGAGCGGGTACAGAAGGCCGCTTGCTGCTCTGCACATGCAACAAAAGCGCTGCGTGGGTGGTTTCACTCACAGCGCCTATGCGGATGTTTCATCACCCAACCGATGGGCGAGTGCTTGTGCATACTGCATGCGAGCCGCCGAGCTACAACAACGGGTAGACCTTGGATGCATGCAGCCTATTCGCAGCGATCTGGTGCGGCGGCGCTTGAGACAGCATTTGAACAGTCGTCCTGCAGGCACACCTGCGGGCTTGGACTTAGAGGCCGCGGCCGGGCAGTGGACCACGGTCTTGATGCAGACGGTCTCGGGCTTGGGCGCCATCAGGGCGGGGCACGTCCAGGCATCAGCTTCGGCGTTGTAGGTGTAGGTGAACGCGCTGGGCGAGCATGCCGCCCTGCCGCTGTCCTTGCGCGCACCCGCCATGGACGTCACCTGCAGCAGCAAGTTGTGCAGTGAGGCACAGCATGATAGTCTGGACTGATCGGATTGGCATCGATGTTTCAATCAGATCCCTCTTGGGAAGCTGCCCGATGCGGCTCTGGAGGGAATTGCCGTCATGCTGCCGCCCAGTGCTGCTCTGTTCACCCTTTGAGGCTGACCCCAGTTTCGCTCTGGATCGGAAGGTCTACCAAGAAACTTAGCAATCCGAGCACACCCCAGCTGTTGATCACAGCCTGCATGTTTGTTCGTTTGCTGACTCTGCAGCGATGGAACACTGCTGGCAAAACCGGAGGATGAGCCACATCATGAGCCACGTGAGGCGGACGCACCTTCTGAGAGTGTTTGCACACGTCAACGACGACCCCTCCTCGGCATTTGCGGCGCAGCAGCGTGACGCCTGCGAGCCAGGGGCAGCAAAGGACGCTGTCATGCTCTGTAAATATGTCCTTTTGAAACGGCGCTGCAACAGCGCTGGCTGCAGGCGGTGATTTCAAACGTCTCTTATGAGGAGAAAATGGTGGTTCCAGTGGCCCGAAGCTAAAAGCAGTGCCTCATGCCCGTGGTTCGATTGTGACTCGATCTGCGTCATATCGAGGCTGGCGAGCTGCGCATCACACGATCCTACCTGGCTGGTCACCCTGTCTATAATTACAAATTATATCACGACATGAGCATGGGCTGACGCTGCCTCGCACTGGACAGGCACTCACGACTTATGATGGTAGTGATGACTCGGCCTCCGATCGCCGTCGAGTCCTCCTGCTGCATGTGACGCCACCGCTGTTGCAGGAGACGCAGAAGCCTGCAAGACTCAATCCAAAGGTGTGCCACAGCGCGCTGTAAGTGAGCCATCTGAGCTCTGTCGTCTGGTCCGGTTGATCATGTATCCTTAAGTGCGGGACTTCAAATCCCGTTCCGCCAAAGTATTGCTTTTGTTGCCAACCCTTGTGGCTCAGCCATGCAGGCGCTGACCCATACAAGCAATTGAGCAACAACCGGACTGAACCTGCAGCCTTGAACCCGTGTGATTGTGTCGTCTGCATGCTGGGTTGCCCCTGCACCGCCACGTCCACCGCGCATGCGGGCCCGCAGTGTGCACTGGCGGCGGCAGCAAATTAGCGTACCGCTTTTTCATCGCGAATTTCCGCCATGCTGCATTTTGACCAGCTGCCTCGAGGCAAACGTTAGATCTGGAAGTCCAAGCAACGAATGACTTGCACACTCAAAAGGCAATGGTCCAAGCAATGAGCCAACTGATGAAACCGTCCAAGCGGACACGCACGCTGAAAAACAAATACCACTGGTAGGAACCTAGCTGGCGCCACTTCGGGACAATTTCGCTTGCTCTGGCTCTGTCGGCCGACATGGCAACCCGCCGAAAACAGCTACGACCTCTGTGTATGCCTGACCGGACTTCGATACAGAAGTGGAACGTGCTGAAAGCGCCCCTGCCGCATGTAAGAGCCAGAGGCAATACACATAACGCCCCCAAGAGGCCGGCCTTTGCACCACTGAGGTCATCAAACACATCCGGTTGAGGGCAACCGTTATCTGAGAGCCGCAGCAGGACAGGCCCCAAGGTAGCCTGCATGCGATGTGCCGCCTGCCGGCAACTCGCCTTGACAGGCAAAAATTGGTTGCCGTAATGCCCGGCAGAGCCAGCGCTGGCTGACGGTACAGCAGGCGCAGCGCGGCAGCGGGATGCCCGGCAAGACCGTGCGGTCTGTCTCCCAAATGCTCTTTCCAATGCTGACCCACACTAATCCCCACAGTTATCTTTCAATCCCCCGCCGCTGCAGCTAGTGTGCACTGGACAGCTCTCTGAAGCCGTCGCACGTGCGTGAAGCCGCAGTCGGCAGCTGGCACCTGTCTCCACCGCCTTCAGCTCCCGAGTCGATGCTTCATGTGCCTGCAGCCTGCTGGCCACTCGGCAACGACCGCTGCCGTTCCTCACCCGCCGGCTGGGCAGCCGGAGTGGATTCTCCAGCCGGCGCTGCATCCGCCTCGACGCCGGCGTCGGCAGCCGCAACTGCCTCCTGGCTCGGCTCCAGCAGCGGCTGCTCGGCGGTTTGCTGAGGCGGCGCCGCCCCAACAGCTGCTGACGACCGTGGCGACTGCTGCTGCGCCGCTGCTGGCGGCGGCGGCGGCGCCGCCAGCGCTGGTTGCTCTTCCTGCCGCAGAGGCACGTCAGGCAAGGCCGCCAGCTGCGGCGTGGCCTTGGACGCGGCCCGGCCGGCGACAATCGACGCCGCCCGGCCGGCGGCCGCCCGCGGCGACAGCTGCGGTGACGCCTCCCGAGGAGCTGCCGGGTGCCCCGCCGTAGCCGTCGCGGTGGCCTGCCGTCGTGCCGGATGCTGCCAGTCCAAGCCACCGCCGCTGGTGGCACCAGCTCCCGCCGCCTGCTGCGCCGCCGTCGCAGGCGGCGTCTGCGGCCGCGGCTGCACCGGCGCCGGCGCAGCCGCGGCGGCGCTGCCCTGCTGGTGCAGTGCCGCCAGCCATGGCAGGTGCAGGCTCTGCAGCTGCAGGCTGGTCTCCGCCCAGGAGATGGCTGCGTGGGCAGAATGCACAGCGTGTGAGTGCTTGCATTTGTGTAGTGACATAATTCACGGCGACTTGACACTCAAATAGATATGGAGCAGGAGCAGCTTGCTCTAGCCATTAAGAACACTTGTCGATTACTGTGGTCAATGTTGCGCATTGCTATGCAGGCGAATGACATGGAGGAGAGGAAGCGAACTTGCGATGGCATACTGCCGCAGTGGCAGCACGCGGCCGGCTTCCGTCAGGAATTGCTCCCACAGCCTGCAGCACAGCAGCACTAGCTCCTTGTGAGATAGATCGCAGGGCGAACGTGCAGGGCAGCGGCTGACGACATGGTAGCGTCGTGGCATGTTGCCGCGTTCTGAGGCAGGTGCAGCAGCATGCATGCAGGCCCCACATCTCGCTGAGCTGCTGCACTGGGAGTAGTGATGGAATGAAATGAGGTAGGGAAGTGGAGGAAAGGCGCACCGGTCGGGCTGCAGCAGCATCATGCGTATCGCGTCCAGGCGGCCCAACACATCAGAGCCGCCCCATGCGCCCAGCAGGTCCTGGTACGCCGCGCCGCCGGCCGCGCCTGTGGCAAGGAGATCGGAGCTTAGCGGCTTTGGTGGAGAGGCACATGCATGCATTGGGCTGTGCTGCGACTTTGGCATGCAGAGTCTGGGTTCTGGGTTTCGAATGCTTTCTCCAGTGAGGCTTCCGCAGGGCATGCAAGGCCAAAAGCACCAGAAGGGAGGCGGACAGCTGGACCGAGAGGACTGGCGGCCGAAGTGTGCAACGGGCTGCGAAGACGCACTCGCGCCGCTGAGGACGGCCTCGACGACGCCGTCAAACTGTCCGTTCGACTCGGCGTTGAACGCCTGTCTGGCAGAAGCATGTTGATTGGTGCAGCAGCCCCAGAACACTCACCCGCGCCGCCGAGGACGGCCTCGTCAACGCCGGCGGCGGAGGCGCGCTGTGCGCTTGCGCGCTCCCGCATGCCCGCCAGCATATCTGCGTAGCCGACGCCGATGATGCGCTCCTGCTCCGCCAGCGACGCCTGCGGCAGGCAGGGTTAGGGTTCACAATGCTTCACTTTTTGACGGTTACGAAGCATGCAAAAGCCCGCATGCGGGAAAGGAGAGGCGGTAATTCGAGCAGAGGCTGCATCAGGTGAGCAACAGGAGAGCATCGCATACCACAGCACGGTTCGCACTGCCAGGATGAAGACGGAACAGTCGCACCCGCAGCGTGTGCAGACGGCCCAGCGCTTGCGGCGAGACGGAGGGCCCCAGCTTGGCCAGCAGCCCGGCGACGGCCTCCGAGGGCCGCAGCGCCCCCAACCATGCATACGGCCGCTCGCTGGGCAGCAGGTGCTCCCCGTTCATCATCAGCATCGCGCACTCCCTGAGCGGTAAACACACAGGTGACAGCTGTGAGTAATAACAACACCAGCAGGTACTTCCCGTCCATCATCAATTCCTCATCAATGCCGCGCTCTCCCTGACGAAATGCTGTCAGCAGTGAGTGATGGCTGTGACATGTTACCAGCCAGCGGTGGCAGCAGCGGCAACGAAGGGTGACCCGCAATGCTGCGCCGTCGACAGTAGACGGCGCATGCAGTCTTGCTGCCGGCGGCTGCCAGCGCCGCCGGCGCTCTGCTTGCAACAGCAGGCGACCCGGCCTTACGAAACCCCTGAAGGCAGGCTACCCACCCGCTGAGCACTGCACGCTTGAGATGGAAGTAGGCCCACAGGTCGTTCTGCGCCGCCGCCACCAGCCCCCGCAGCTCAGACTCCTGCGTGCTTGGAGTCTCCAGCGCACGTCGCACCGCCAGCGCCGTGCGCAGGTGGCCCGCCCGCCACTTGTCAAACGCCTGCACCAGGAATGTATCATGGAATCAGGGACATGATGATGAGAGTGTGCAACCGATCGACGCGGCATCGGGAGGTGTGTGAGGGCCAGCTCTTGCGATGAAACCCGTTTCGAGTCGGTCAGTGGCTGGGCTTATCAAGAGACTGGTGGTCACTGCATGCATGCACTTGGCAGTGCACGGAACATCGGCATGGGCTTCGCAGCACTGATTGCGACAAAACTGCCTGGCGACAGCAGAGCTGGCACACGGGCACGTGCAACTCACCGCATGGACCTCGGCGGTGAGAGATGCCTGTGCGCGGCTGGCGGCGGCGCCGGGCAGGTGCAGACTGCCGACGCTGAGGGTGCGGGAGCCAGGGCCGAGGCCCGAGCCGCCGCTGGGCTCGCCGCCGGCGTCGCCGCCGCCGCCGCCGCCGCCGGGGTCGCCGCTGTGCCCGCCACGCGGCGTCTCCCGCAGGTTGGAGCCGCCTGGATGTGGAGACTCGCGTTTGAGCACCCGTGAGGAGCTAGGCAGACAAGTCCGAGAGCGCCTCTACTGACGTGCACGGCGCTGCAGCCGCGACGCAAGTTTGCTAGCACGAAGGGGTTGAGATATGCAACTTGACGCCGCTGTGCTTGCAGCAATGCTCCGCTGCAGAACCCTTGACTTCTGGGAGACGCAAGACTGGCGCAGGACCCTCCCGGCACTTTCGGGCGGCGATGCAAAGCGTTCGAACACACCTTCCGAGGGCGCGCCGCCGCCGCCGCCGAAGACGGGCATGACCAGTGGCGCGGGCGGCTCGCTGCCGGGCGCTATGCCGTCCGATGGCAACCGCGTGAAGCGAAAGCTGGCCTCGCTCGCGAGCGCCGCCGGGCTGGCGTCGCTCCTGCGAGGCGTTAAGTCACCGGCTTGTCGTCGGAAAGGTGCACAAGAAAACCGGCTTGTCATCAGAAAGGTGCGCAAGAAACCGGCTTGTGATTAAAGCGGTGCACAAGCCAGGGGCACAGGACGTGTTTTGGGCAACACATGGAGCCTGTGCCGTGAGCCAGCGCTGCAAGAAAAAGAAGGGGCACTCCAGGTGTCTGACATGGCAGCGCCCATGGACGGGAATCCCTGAGCCAGGAATCTACGTGTAGCTGGCAGACGTCTTGTGCAAAGACTGTCCTCCAGGAGGACGCCACACGAGCAACAAAACCAGGTACAAGTGGTAAGGTACAACTGGCCACTCAAAGTACGGGTACTGGTACTCTGGTACGCTGGTACTCGATGACTACCACTCAAATGCCAACTATTCGGGTGCCATGCCCATGCCGAGGCACAGTCACGGCCCAGGTCTTGAGCTAGGTCCACATCATATGCTGACGGCAGTTTGTGACACCCTCGGCAAGCTGCTGGCCGCTGCAAAAACCCTAAACCCTGCTTGCGGCGCGGCCTGCCTGCAGGCCCACTCCGGCCACTCGGCTCTACAAAATCGCTCTCAATGACCCCAGAGGATGCACCGCGTGAGGCTTTTTCGCAAGCGACGACACGGCTGTGGGCGCCAATGCCGGGCAGATGCATCGAATTGCTCGTGCGCATTGGTGCAGAAGCTGCACAAACCCTACTCTCATCGCCAGGCACGCAGAGCTGCAGACGGGCCAGCCGCAGGCGCCGGCGCCGGCGACGCAAAAGTTCAAGCGATGAAAGTTTGGTAGTCAAAAGTCTTAAGTCTCACAGAAAGCTGTGCCTCACCGCGAGGGGGCGGAGCTACTGACAGGAGCTGCGCCACCACCGCCGCCACCGCCGCCGCCAGCAGTCACCTCAGCGCTGGGCTCGGCGACAGCAAAGGGGGATGTCGGCGGCGGCGGCATCAGTTGCGCCAGCAGGCTGCGCGTCAGCATGCTGCTGCCGGCACCCACGGTTCTGGGGGAGAAAAAGAACAGAGGAGCCATCAGCATTCCCTCGTGGAATGCATGGACTGCCCCAAAGCGCCAAAGACTTGCAATGCGCAGCAAGCCTGGCATGTCGTGCGACAGCTCAACGCTTTTGCGGCACAGGCGCAGGAAGCAAAAGAACTGACTCGCGTCGAGCAGCGCGAAGGTGGAGCAAGGGGTCCAGGTTCGGGCAGCAGAGAGATGCAGTGAAGACGTGAAGCACTCACTGTGCGGTGCTGATCTCGCGCAGGCTCTGCTGCAGCGCGCTCATGGTGGGGCGCACCACCTGGGAGCTGCCTGTCCGCAGCGACGGCGCTGCCGCCAGCGCCGCCGCGGCCTCGATCTCCCCGCGCCGCACCTTCTCGTTCAGCTGCAGCATAAGGCGACCTAGTTTCGCGAAACGATCGTTTCATGGGGCCTTGGGCGGCAGGGCCGGCGCCAATACCCTGAGAGCTGTTCCTCCCAGGCATGCCACCCGCAATTTAACAGCGCTACAGTTTCGCCGCCTGCGCACCTCGATCTCGAGCTGCTTCATGTAATCTTTCTTCCGCTGCCGCGACTTGCGCGCCGCCTCCCGATTCTGCGCCAGCCGCCGCTGCACCTTCTCGTCCAGGGCGGCATAGTCCTTGCGGGCTCCGCGGCCGCGGCCGCTACCGCCGCCGCCCCCGCCCTCGCTGCCGTCAGACGCGCTCTTGCGCTGCGGTTCAGCATGGCGAAGATTCTTTCAGTTGCGCTGTCATGCGTGCAAGGAGGCACAGGGGGGGCGAATGGGGCAAGCCACCAAACAAGACACAGCCGCGGGCCATGCAGCATGTCTTTGCACGAAACCACCAGGCTCGGGAACACTCGAAGACGCAGAAGAAAACGGGCGGAGAAAGCGGCAGCACCTTTCGCGACTTGGTCCGCGCCCGTTTCGTTGCTGGCTGGCCCTCCGCGGCCGAGGGCTCCTCTTCAGGCGCCGCAGCTGGCGCCAGGCCGGCGCCGCTGCCGGCATTGCCCAGGCGGCTGGGGGGCGCCGAGCCACCGGATCGACGCGCGAAAGAGTCTGGCGCCGGCGCGTCCAGCTGCTGCCCCGACACCCAGGCGTCTATGGAGGGCGCCGCCAGGAAGTCACTGCTCGGCTGCTGCCGCAGCAGCTGGGAGGCGCCGCCAGCGGCGCCGCCGCCGGCAGTGCCGCCGCTCGCGACGGCCGCCACCAGCTGCCGCGCCTGCGCCGCCTGGCTGGCCTCCTGTGGCGCCGCAGCAGAAACGCTCAGTGCGGCAAGGCTCAGCGCCGTACAGCTGGGGTGTGCAGCGTGGGACGTGTGGCTGCGGTCTGCGCAATTCCAATTCCAGTCCTGGCCATCGCAGCAGCTGCATGCCGCGCTGAGCACCAGCTGGTAGGCGAGCTTCGATTGAGAGGCTCGGCTGCCATGGCTGCAAATGGCCGTATTTGCCAATGGCCCCACAGCCTGTCGTACTTCTTACGCAACTGATCGCAACATCTGCATGACTAAACCTGTACTAATCCGTATATTTGACCTCCACTCATGGCAGGGCACCGAACGCTGTGAATTGAGAGCCGCCTGCGCACCAGCAGCTGCTGGTAGAAGGCCTGATGCTGGAGGTCGCCGCCGGCGTCGGCGCCACCGCCTCCGCCGGTGCCGGCCGCCGCCCACAGCGATGCCCGGTCCGCCGCGACGCTGCCGCCGAGGGAGCTGCCAAGGGAGCTGCCGGTGGGCGTCCGCCCAAATATGGTGCTACCGCTGCCAAGCTGGGTGCCGCCGCCAGGCAGCCCTTGGGTGCCAGAGGACAGCGGCGCTGCGCCGCCGCCGCCGCCGACATGGCTGCCGGGCCCCGCAGCGAAGGGGTTTGCGACGTTGGTGACTGGCGAGCTGATGCGCACGTTGAACGCCGGCTGAGGCTGCCCCAGCAGGCCGGCGGCCGCCGCGAAGCCGCCCGAGGCGGGCAGGCCGAAGGGCGGCAGCCCGCCGCCGCCGCCAAATGGCTGGTGGCCATGCCCGATGCTGCCGACCGAGTGCCGGGAGTACGGGTTGACGACGCTGGGGCCGCTGCGAGGCGCAAGCGGCAAACCGTCAGGACCAACCACAGCACAGGCAGCGCATGCAGGGCTGGAACATGCGGTTGTGTGTGCGGCATCGGCGAGCAGCAGCACACAGGAGGTGCAGAGGCCTTAGAATTTGGAGCGGCGGCATGGCGGCGGTGCTTGGCCCACGTGGTGATCGATCGGTCCTGCACATGCAGGTCAACGCGTGGCCAGTCTGGGCAGCGTCTGCGCCCTACCACCCACCTGTGGCGGGCATAGGGGTTGCCGACGCCGCTGCCGCCGAAGCTGAGGCCCGTGCCGGTGGCCTCGGTGGCGGTGCCTGTGAGGCTGCTGGATCCCAGGCGGCCGAGGATGGCTGCAGCCGTCAGCTGCTGCTCCTCCGGCCCACCCGAGCCGCCTGGCGCCAGCATTGGCGACTGCTGCTCCCGCACAAGCTGCGCCTGCAGCGCTGCGAGGTAAGCAAGCTGCTGCTGTGGCTGCTGTTGCTGTGCGAGGTATAGCTGCTGCAGCTGGCTGACGTGCTGCTGCTGTTCGAGCTGCTGCTGCTGCGCCGCGCGCGACGTGCCCTGTGAATGAAGAAGAAGCGCCTTGCGTCAACACCGCCAGCAGGGTGGAATGCAGGAAGCTGCCTGGCCGAAAGCAACGTGACGGCGGAGGATATCTGGATCCCGATGAGTCGCCCGCCTGGGTGCGGACATGTCTTGTAACGCCGGGTGGCAAAATCGCGGGGCCTCCCACCTGCAGCGGCGAGGGGCTCTTATCGCTGCGCCTGTCCCGGTCACCGTAGGGCCGGAAGCCCGCCGTCTCCTGCGATCGGCACATCAGCTGGCTTGTGAAGCGGCTAGCGGAAGCGGAGCGACATGCAAGTGGGGATAGGGCCAGCCGGCCGTGACGGCAACGCTACTTTGGGTGTCGGAGACAAGGTCTGGGGCGCTGCCTGGGAGGCGGCCTCCTGATCGCCGGCGGCCGCAACAGACAGCTTGCGGCTGAGGGGTACTGCCATGCGCCGGGGAGGGCACACCCTGACGGCCCACGTGCAGCGGGTTGGCTGGGGGAGCCCCGCAGGCGGCCACGACAGTGCTGCCAGTACGCCGGCTCAGGGTTTGGGAGCGCTTTGTACTTGCAACATCACACGGCAGCTTTAATTAGGTTTAGTGAAAACGGCAACGGCGTTCGACTTTCTGCCTGTGCCAGAAGATTGCCCAAAGGATGCGCAGAGCTGTCGCAGGGGACCCTCGGATTAGCGGTGCGATCTCGTAGTACAAAAGAGCGCAAGACAGACAGCGGCAGGGCCTGGCAGGGCACTGGCTCAGTGAAGGCGCCTGCCCCTGCGGTATCACTTGCACCAGTTGCAGCCGAATGTTGCAGATGAACATCTGTCAACCTCCTGTGCTGACGCGCTAGCGCTGTAACTGGCCCGACTGACACAATGGGCTGGGTCAGGACGTATGGAGTGTCTCACGATCAAAATGCCAGCGCCTGTCCTTTCCTGATCAGTGGCGAAACACGTCGCTGGCATCTGAATAGCTTTGGAAGGAGAGCCGCCTGCGCACATACAGGCTACACTGCGGCAGCTGTGACAATAGCCATAGGCTGACGACAGCAAAGGCACATGACACAGAAAGCAGCGTCCCGCCCTGGAGGCGCTACCGAAAGCACCGAGGCGCCGACGGCCGACAGGCTGTGTAACGAGCTCGGGTCTCTCCAGCAGGCGGTGATCGCCGGCTGTGATGTCGTGTGTCTTGCACCTGGACCCTTTCACAGCTTTGCTCGCAAGTCAGTGGCCAGGCGGTGAACACACCCTGGCCTGCACGCCGACTGCTCGTCCGCTGCCTCGGCAACGAGTCGCAACGCCTCACGTGCCGTTCGGTCACGGGATGGCTCAAATGTGCAGCGTCATTGTTGTGGCCGTGTTGTCACCCGCTGGCGCAACTTTCCCGAGTCTACAGCCCATCCAGCCCCGCTCAGGCCCGGCGACCTGTCGATCGGTTGCTTGAGTAGGAACGCATTCCGGAACACATTCCGGGACGCAGGACCGTTCCAAGCTGGAAGTTTACAAACAGGAAGTGTGCACCTCGTGCTGCTCCGGCTCGCTGCCGCCATTGGTGCTGCGGCTGCGCGACTCCGTGCTCTCCGACGCCATCACGGCATTGAAGCCCGCTGCATCGGGTGCGCCACTGCGCCGCGCTTTTCAAGGATTCTGCGTCACTGGCTTGGCGCCGCTTCTGGCCAGTTCCGGGAGATCTCAAGAGCATTTGTTACCATGACAGCATGAGTAACACCCAGCGCTCGCCGTGTGCCACCGCGGTCAGCAAGGTCGATCACGCCCTCTCGTGCACAGTCCTGCCTTTTCATTGCGGAGGAATGTGTCACCGTACCCTTTCGGGTGTCTGCGCCGCTGTCCGCGGCCGCAGAGCGGCCGTGCTCACGACAACCTGTACAAGCTACTACTGCTTCCTACCGCCTGCGTGCAGCTTCCGTTGACAGCTCGTTTGTTTGATTCAAATGCGCTGTGCTGACCTGCCGAAAACGTGGCAGAGCCCTGCAGCCAGCGAAAGCGCATGGCGAGCTGTTTCGGCTGAACTTTGGCAACGCTCGCTTGTATACGCCAGCTAGGCTCGACACGTCGACACCCAGAGTGCCGATCAAGGTAGCACTTGCTTTCGTGTTTCGTTGCATGCTGATGGCTGATGTATCACATGCTGGCCATGCATTGACATTCATCCCTCGTCAGATTAACTTGCAGGCACGAGCGGCGCTGGTCTCGTGGCCTCCTAGGCACTGACCAGGCTGCTTGTTGATGGCGAATGACGCCCTGCGCAAGCTCCTGATCAGCTCATCCGTAGCTGCGGCAGGTAGGAAAGCCACCAGCTCCGACGCAACCTGCGCACCGCGCCCACACCAGGTGGGCCAAGGCAGAGTCCAAGGTCCAAGGTCCATTCCTGCCTGACATGCACCGCAGCTGGTGCTGCGTAGCGGCTGTTACTGTTGCATAGCTCTGTTGCTGTCTTCAACCAGATCAGAGCTATTTTCAACCAAAAATCCTGCACCATCGGATACTTCTCGCCGCAGCAGGAGGCTGCTCCTGCAAAGCGTCGCGCCGGTCGCAGGCGGAAGGGCGCCGCAGGCCGCGAGCAGCCTGCAGCTGCGCCGGCCGCAGCGCCGCAGCCGCAGCTGCCGCCGCGCTTCGGGGTCCTGAGCCTACAGGCAGTCGGCAAGGGCGCGCCGAGCCGACAGTGCCCGCAGCGCGGCTACGGCAACGGCGCTGCCGCAGCAGCGCCGTTGCCGCTGCAGGAATCGCCGGCGTCCCTGCGCACATCGCAAACAGCCTGCTCCGAGGAGACCAGCCCAAGCGGTGCAGGGGCACCTCAATCGCCGCCCGCTCCCGCGGAGCTGCCACAGCCGTCTGCGGCGCTGCGGACGCCGTTGCACCGCCACCAGCGCCCCGGACCGCGGCTCGTCGGCGCCGACCTCGCGGCGCAGCTGGCGGCACTCGAGGCGGCCTTCTCGCCCATGAGCATCAGCCCCGGCGTGGGGATTTTCCCCACGCCGACGTCCCCAGCAGGACCAGTCTGCTGCGCAGCGGCGGTGCCGCCCTCGCCAGACGCGGCGGATTGCGCTCCTCGGCAGCGGCCGCCGCTGTCGCCGCTGTGCGCAAACCGCGGCGCCGCTGGCATGAGCGCTGAAGGTGGGGCGGCTTCCCCGTCACCACACAGGGCAAGACGTACTGTGTGTGCCTCATGTGTGCTGTTCTCTTTGAGCAAGGCAGCTGCATATGTGCGACTCCTCATCTGACAATGAATTCCTTGAACCCCTCACTGGCGAGATGCCTTGCTGTTGCTCACTGCAGGCGAGCAAGCGGCAGAGGCTGGCAAGGCGGGCGGTGCGCAGCCTGGCGATCAGCACCGCCAGTCTACGGCCGAATCGATGCCTGGCGAGCAGGAAAAGGGCCCATCGCCAGCAGCGGCAGCTGCGTCGCTCAACCTTAGCGGCGGCTGCGGCGGCGGCAGCTCGCCGCTGTGGCTGACGTTCGTCGCCGACAGCGGCGACGGCGCCCGGCCGCTTGATACAGCGGGCGGCTCTGCGCAAGAACATAAAACAGAAATTAATAATCATCTGGAATCTGGCGGCGCAGCCGATCGGCCAGGCGGGGAGGCAGCGGCGGCTGGCCCGGCAGAGCAACAGGGTGCAGGCCGAGCGCAGCAGCCGCCGCTACCGGTGGAGTCAGCAGCACAGCAGCAGCAGGAGCTGCGGCAGCTGCGGCAGCCGCTGTATGCAGCGGCGCAGGCGCGCACCCTGAAGCGCTTCACCTGGCAGCGGGAGGCCTTCGAATTTGCGAACGCGTGCAACCTGGCGGCCTGGGGACTGACCAAGGCCGACATGGTGGCGTCTGCGTCTTCAGTTGTGTCCATCTCCGTCAGCGGCAGCGACGCAGGCATGAACGGCCTCGGCGGCGCAGCGGCTGCCGTCGGCGGCGATGAGGCGGAGGTCTCCAGCCCCCTGCGTGCTATGCCACGCGCCGCCGAAGGTGGGCCGTCTGAAGGTGATTCTGCGCAATCAACAGGCAGTTTGTCAACTCGAGATACTTCCAAGTCGTTTCACAGAGCGAAATCGTGGACGGACCAGGCTGTGGCTGTGTGTGGCTCGTGAGGGCGTCATCAATGGCCGAAAACTTGGCAGGCAGCAGCGCCGAATTGGTGTGGTTGCCCAACCTGATCTCGCAGTGGCAGCGACCTGGTGGAGAGGTGCATGGAGTGGCAGGAGGTGCAACAGGAGGTGCAACAGGAGGTGCACCTACCTCAATCGTCATCACAGCTTCTGGGTTCACCAACTCTAGCACCTGATCAAGCGGATGTCATGTCCGCCGTGGTCTGCCGATCAGGCAGTGACCCTCGCTCGGCGCAGCGCCCGTCGAAGCGCAGCCGGCATGCGGGAGCAGCTGCCGCCAGCAATGGCGCGCTGGCGACCAAGGCTGGCAACGCAGGCAGCGACGGCGCCGCGGACGCCGCCGCAGCCACCAAACAGCAGGCGGAGGGCACGACCGCGGCAGCCGGCAAGCCAGCCCTAGAGTCCACGAGGGACCCGATTGCGGAGGCCCGCGCGACAGGCCGGCTGCGCCCCTCCTCCTACAGCACGGCGCCTTACTCGTGCAGCCCTGCGGCCGTGAAGGAGGCGGCAGCGGCGGCGACGGAGGCGGCGAGACCGCCGGCAGAGCGGCGGCCGCCGCCGCCGCGCATGACGCCCGCGGCGTACAAGGCGCTGCTCGCTTCACTGGCGCCGCCGCCGCCGCCGGCAGCGGCAGCTGCGCCCGCGGCGACAGCATCGGGCGGCGGGCAGCAGCAGCCTGCCGGGCAACAGCAGCGGCAGCAGCTGCAGCAGAAGCAGGGCGGCCGGACCGCCGCAGGTGTTTGCGCGGCTCTCGGCTGCACCCTTGTGCAGGGGTCCTTGCACTGACACTTCCCTCAGATTGCATACGTGTAACGGGCAGCAAACTCGCCGGCTGCTAGCCTGTCTGAGTGTGAGCAGGAAACCTTGGCGCCCTTTGCCCCTGGCTGTCCTATGACTGCAGCTGTTGAGTCTCCGAGCGGCCTTGCGAGTAGCCTGACACTTTGTCACGCCAGGCGCCCACTGGCACGGCAAGGCGCCGCCGCCGGCGCCTGTGGAGGGACTGTTGCGGGATGTGCCGGAGCATGTGCGACGGCATGAGCCCGTGCGCGTGTTCTGCCGCGAGACGCAGCGGGAGGGCGGCTGCTCGCGCAGCTTCCTGGCGGCGTCGCTGCCGGCCTTCTGGGGCCACTACAGCGGCCAGCCGCAGCACGCGCGGCACTTCTACGAGGTGCGCACGGCTGCAGATAGTTCCGTCAGTTGTTTTGTCTGCAGAAGGGGGCAAGGCTCAGGAAGCCGTACTCTCTCATGGTTGAGTATCAGAACGGCGCAATCAACGCCTGGAAACGGGAGGTTGCCTGTATCCCATGTCTGCAGGCTCCTTGAGGTGGATGTCGGCATTGTGCGTATTCGGCTGTGCCTACTGTACGTCGACCTGGAGTTCGTGTCGGGCCACATTCCACGTGCGACGAATCTGCAAAGTGCGCTTGCGAGTATGTTTCCGAGCTTCTTGTCTCAACGCATCGCAGGTGGTGCGGGAGCGGCGGCCGTGCCACCTGTACTTCGACCTGGAGTATGTGCCTGGGCACAATCCGGCCGCCGACGGCGACACGCTCCTGGAACGGCTGCTGCAACTGCTGGAGGCCGCCCTCAGGTGTGCACCCTTTGCTGTCGTGTTCTGGTGGGAACGCACTGCAGGACACGTGATTCGTCGTCTGGTCTGGGCCAGCGCGCTCCTGGGGCGCCTGCTGCAGCTGCTGGAGGCCGCCCTCAGGTACGGGCTTGTCGTGTCGCGGTCTTCAAAGGCACAAGGTGGACTCCATATGGAGCGCCGACGGCAGCGCGCTCATGGGGCGGCTGCTGCAGCTGCTGGCGGCCGCCCTCAGGTGCAGAGGTTTCTAACAGAATCTGCATTTTCAGCGATCCACGAATGGCTTCATCATCAAGTGATCGGTGCAGTTGC
>JAABUM010002087.1_pt1 | contig 27874 bp, 24 predicted proteins | sample 5559161 | NCBI WGS metagenome assembly JAABUM01 (sample SAMN10711868, study PRJNA513369) | rock metagenome | isolation source: Antarctica rocks | place: Antarctica: Victoria Land, Siegfried Peak nord
TGTGGGCCGGGACCACTTTTTGCATGTCGCCCCCAGGGGAGGACATCATTAAAGTCCCGCGCGCCCTGGTCGACCACCTCAGCGAGATGCTCTGTTATGCGGCCTAAACGGCCAAAGTCTAGATTAGGGTATAACAGGATATGGGTGTACGCGTTGACCGCATGAAAATGGAAGATGTGCCCGAGGTTATGGCCATCGAGCGCGACTCTTTTACCGCGCCATGGCCGTCCAGCGCCTACCGCCATGAGTTGACCCAGAATCGCAACGCTCACTACCTCGTGCTGCGCCTCACGGGCGACGAGGGTCACGAGCCAGCGCCGCCGGCCATGGCGATGCCGGAGCGTCGTGGCTTCCTGAGCGCGCTGCTGCCGCGCATCCTGTTCAACCACACCTTTTTGGGTCCCCACGAGATCACCATGGCCGGATACGCCGGACTGTGGCTGATGATCGACGAGGCGCACGTCACGACGATCGCCAGCCGGCCACAGTTCCGAGGGCGCGGTTACGGCGAACTGCTGCTGGCCAGCCTCGTCGAGATCGCGCTGGACATCAACGCCCGCTGGCTGACGCTAGAGGTACGCGTGTCCAACGAGTCGGCGCAGGCGCTCTACCGCAAGTATGGGTTTCACGTCGAGGGGACGCGCAAGCGCTACTACAACGACAACAACGAGGACGCGCTGATTATGTGGACGGACGAGTTGCAAAGCGACGCCTTCTTGACGCGCTATCAGGCGCTCAAAGACACGCTGCTGACGCGCCTGATTAACGCAGGCGAATTGAACGAACAGGAGTTGCCGCGATGAACATGAACAAGGTCGGTATCAACGTGCTTGGTATCGACACGTCATGCGACGATACGGCCGTGGCTGTCGTCGCCGGCGGGCGGCGCATCCGCTCGTCGATCGTGCTCTCACAACAGGCCCTGCACGCGGAGCATGGCGGAGTCGTCCCTGAGGTGGCCAGCCGACGCCACCTGGAGGCGATCCGGCCGGCCGTGACGCGCGCCTTGGACGAGGCCGGCCTCACGCTCGATGGCATTGACCTCGTGGCCGCGACAGTGGGGCCGGGACTGGCCGGCTCGCTGATGGTCGGCTACAACTTCGGACGCGCCCTCGCGCTGGGGCGTGGACTGCCGTTCGCGCCGGTGAACCATCTGGAAGGGCACATCTACTCGGCCTGGCTCATACCGCCTGACCGCGAGGGCGAGAATCCGCCGGCGCCGGCCTTGCCGCTGCTGGTGCTGATCGTCTCAGGCGGGCACACCGAACTCGTGCTCATGACCGATCACGGCGTGTACCAGCGGCTGGGCGGCACGCGCGACGACGCGGCGGGCGAGGCGTTCGACAAAGTCGGCCGGCTGTTGGGGCTGCCGTATCCCGGCGGACCCGCCGTACAGCGCGCCGCATCGGCCCTCCCGGAGGGCGTAGTGGCAGCGACGCTACCGCGGGCCTGGATGCGCGGCAGCCACGACTTCTCGTTCAGCGGCCTCAAGACGGCGGTGCTGCACCTTACGCGTGACGCCGGAGAGCAACTGGACGAGGCGCGCGTCGACGCCATCGCGGCGGGCTTCCAGGACAGTGTGGCCGACGTGCTGGCAACGAAGACCGTTGCGGCGGCGCGGGAATACCGCGCGCGCGGCGTGGCGCTGTGTGGCGGTGTGGCGGCTAACCAGGCCATACGTGAGCGACTACGCCGCTTATTGCCGACCGAACTCCCGCTGCACGTCCCGCCGCCGATCCTATGCACCGACAACGGCGCGATGATCGCCGCCGCGGGCTACTACCGCCGCGTCGAAGCGGTAGCGCCCGCCGACAGTGGGCTGATCCAGCCGAACCTCGCGTTGCCGGTGTAGCCCTGGGGCCAGCGCTCCCCACAGGTTACGCATTTTTATGCGATCGTTGTAGCGCGATCCACGCCGTCATACCCACAAGCAAGAAGGTGACGAGCATGATCGCGATCGACAGCGCATCGCGCTTCCGCGGCCCTGTCTCATTAGAAAGCTGGGGTGCGCCCGCCGCCGTACTGTCTGGCGCCGATTGAGTCGCGCTCGTCGCGTCGTCGTTCGACGCGCTCTCAAACGGGCTAGCCGTCGTGGCGCTATCGGCCGGTTCCTCGCTTGCCGGCTCGGTATGCGTGATGAGCCAGGTCACGGCGCCGCCGTTCCCCGCCTGGATGAGGTTAGCGTCGGCGATGAGACCGTGGTCCGATGGAGCTGATAGGCGCACCGTGCCAAAAGCTGGCCGCAGCCGGTCGTCGGCGGCGTCATCCATAACCGGATGGTCTGGGTCATCGGGATCGTAGCGCAGGAGTTGCAAGTCGGCTAAAAAGTCAGACGCGGCGTGGCGCAGTCTGTAGTGATTGTCCGTCCGTTCGGCGACGGCCCATCCCCGCGCATCGAGCCCATCTTGCCACTGGCTCAATTGTGCGGTGTCGGCAAGGCCACGCGGCAACTCCAACGTCGCCGCCATCGCCTCTACCAACTCGTCGTCCGTTGCGTACTCTTTGCCGTCAAATGTATGCATGATAGCGCGCTCCCTTTGTGCGATTTATGGTCCGGGCCTACGGTCCCCAGGTGGGGCGGTAGCCAGCGTCGACAGTTTCGGCCTGGGGGATGGCGATGGGTGGGCCGAAGCTCAATCCAGTCGCGCTAGGTTTCACGGTACGGATGACAAGCGTGAAATCCTGGCCCGATGAGGTAAGGTAGCCAAGGTAGTCGCCTTTGGGCGACCAGAACGGCTGCGTGACGTAGGGGGCGCCATGGGCGACGGTCTGAGCGTGATAGAAGTCGCCCGGATTACCAGGGCGGTGGAACGCCATGACCTGGATGTCGGAGCGCTTTGTCCCCTGGTGGTCGTCGACGAAGGCGATGTAGCGTCCGTCCGGGGACCAGGCCGGCAGTTCGGCGGTGACACCGTGCGGCGTCAGACCGATCTCCGACCCCGCAGCTGGCGCCGTGCCGGTGACGGCCAGCGCGGCTTCGATGATCGCTTCATCGACCGTATTGTCGTGGTAGTAGTTGGTGTAGATAAACGCGGCGGGGTCGTGGGGCCGCCACTGCGGGCTATCGCCGCCGCCGCTGCCGAGCGATGGGGTGGCGAGTCGAATGGCGTTCGTCATCGTGTCGGTGACGCCCTGCTCGAAGACCGCTAGATCGGCGTGATCGATCGTGCCCTGATCGCCGCAGTAGCCGGGGCGGTTGGTGAGGTAGACAAGATTCGTGCCGTCCGGCAGGAACGATGGCTTGGTCGCCCACCATTCATAGCGTACGTCATAGCCAGGCGGTGACTGGCAGCCCGGCAACTGGAGCGCAGGCGGCGGCGACTCGTCTTGCGTCACCCAGGTAGCTGTCATGGGAACGACAGCGCCCGTCGAGGCGTGGTAGCCAAGTGACGTCACGTAGATATCCGAGTAGTTGCGCATGAGCTTGACCCACGCCAGTTGTGAGCCGTCCGTGGAGAGGGCCGGCGCGACCGTTGTGCCGTCGCCCGTAAACTCTTTCCGGGGATGGCGGCGCGTGATGAAATACAGGTTGTGGCTGGGGTCGGTGTAAAAGATGTGTCCAGGAACAAGGGGGAATTGGGCGACCTCCGCGCTGGGCCGGATCTCCTGCGGGGCGCCTGAGCCGTGTAGCTGTTGGCGGTGTCCGGGACCCTGGATAAACGGGACCTGAACGTGATAGACGGCGCCGTTGCCGGCCTGACCTTGCGCGGTGAAGGCCGTCGACACAGCCGTCGTGGGCAGCACCGTCGCCTGCGTCAGACCGACCAAGGCGACCCCGACGCCGAGCACGAGCGCGAGGAGTGAACGCAGCGCGAGTCCCAGCGTCATTGCGTCACGGCTCCAGGGACGAACTTGCAGTAGTTTTTAGGCATCAGCGACGGATGCTGCACCTGCCCACCGAAAAGCTGCGTGATCAGCGGGTCGATCAGATTCCAGTTCGGCGCCAGCGCATACTCCCGGTATGGATTCTGGTTAGTCTCACGCACGACGTCGGGATCACTATCGTAGGCGTATTGGTCGTATGAGTACGGCGGCGAAAGAACGACACTGGTCGGCTTCTGATTCTTGAGTGCTTGGAACAGGGCTAGATACTGCGTCGCCGTCGAGAGGTCAACAGTTGCGTCGGTCCTCAATTCGCCCCCAAAGTCCTGCAGAAGCTGCGGCAACAGCGACACCAGCGTCGTGCTATCCTGCCCCGCGAAGGTGCGGCGCAGTTGGTCAATCAGGACCTGCTGACGGTCGGAGCGGCTGAAATCGCCCTGCGCATCACCGTGTCGTGAGCGCACGAAGTGGAGGGCCGCGTCGCCGTTAAGGTGTTGTGGTCCCGGCGGAATGTAGATGCGGCGATAGGCGTAGGGGTTGCCCGATAGGTCGTCGGGATAGGTGTCGTCGACGACGGGATGGGTCACGTCGAGGGTTGTCCCGTGCAGATCATCGATGACGGTCTTGAAACCGTTGAGGCCGACCCAGATCCAATGATCAATGGGGATGCCGAAGTCATTCTCGACCGTGCAGGCCGAAGAGTTGAAGCCGTTCTTGGAGGCGACATCGATCTTGGACCAGCCGATCGTGCCATCAGGGCCTATGTTGTACTTGTAACCGGGGATACGCACCCACAGGTCGCGCGAGATAGACAGTAATGTCATCTTGTGGCTGGTGTTGTCGAGCGAGGCCACGATGACGACCTGCGTCAGTGGGTGCTGGTAGCTGGCGAACTTCTGGTCGTTGTCGCTGCCCAGGATAAGGAAGTTGGTGCGCCCCCGCGGTACTTTGGCGGACTTGATGTGCTGCACCTCCGCCGCCAACTGGCGCGGCGTCAGCGTCGCCACGGCCGTCCCTTTCGAGGGTACGGTCACGCCGGCTTTCGTCGTCGGCGCCGCCACGCCGGGCCGGGTCGGCGACGGAGCGGGAGACGCCGCGCTCACGGTTGGCGACACCCCGGCCGCGGCGCTTATGGGAGTCGCCGTTGCCGCCGCCGTAGCCGCTGGGGCGGGCGAACCGCCTGTCGGCACCGTGGATGTCGCGACGCGGTCGCGCGCGGTCGCTCCGGTGACGAAGCTGCTGACCGCGCCGTAGTAGGGCGCCGCAGCCGCGCCCGCCGACCCCGCGTAGAACAGTATCACGCCAAGGATGAGCAGGTATAAAATTAATCGTCTCATGACGCCCCGATGGTACCGGAGCCCGTCGCAAGGGTCAAGGATAGAATAGAATGGAATATGCGGTAGGCCCACGATTTGTTAGTATGCAAGCAGTGGATGTGCGGCATCCGCACATCGATAGGAGGGCTATCTATGACCCATGAGTTAGAACAGATGAACATCTCTCAGTCCGACAAGCCTCTTACCATCACTAATTTCGATAGCACAACTGTTACACTTGACGACGCATACTTCAGCCGCGCCATCCAGGCCCGCCACGCCCGCCTTGACGCCCCGCCGCCTTCGGACGAGGAGTTGGCCGAGATGCGGCGGTGCCATCCGACCGAGGCATGGTTTTGGACGCGTGACGTACAGGATTCGTTGCGTCGTGCCGAATCGGACATCGAAGCGGGCCGCGTCGAGCATTTCTATAGCGACCAAGAGTTTCTACGCTCTTTGGACGACCACGCCAACCACGACGCCGATGCCAACGTATGATCGCACGGAGGAATTCTGGCGTGAGTACAAACGCTGACTAACTTACAAGTCGATCGACAAGGCGATTTTTAGTGTCTGCTGCAATCCTATTAACCAACGGTCGGATGATCGATCCCCTGGCGGGGATCGACGCCGTGCGGGATGTGCTCGTCGTCGACGGGCGCGTCGCGGTGATCGGCCATGACGCGCCTAAACCGGACGGCGCCAAGGTTATAGACTGCGCGGGACTCGTAGTCGCGCCGGGCTTCGTGGACCTGCACTGCCACCTGCGTGAGCCTGGGCAGGAGCACAAGGAAACACTGGCTTCGGGCCTTGCCGCCGCCGCCGCTGGCGGCTTCACCACCGTCTGCTGCATGCCCAACACAACGCCGCCGCTCGATACGCCTGGGCGCGTCCAATGGGCGCGCGAACGCGCGGTGTCCGTCTCCCCTGTGCATCTATATGTTATCGCCGCGATTACGACAGAACAGGCGGGTGAGCGCCTGGCCCCGCTACGCGAACTCGCCAACGCCGGCGCCGTGGCCTTCTCGGATGATGGACGTCCGGTCTGGAACGACGATGTGATGCGTATGGCGCTGCGCCGCGCGGACGAACTCGGACTGCCGCTGTCGCTGCACGAGGAGGACCGCGAACTGGCGGCGGGGGGCGTGATGAACGCCGGGCCGGTCGCCGCGCGGTTGGGTCTGCGCGGACTCCCAGCGGCGGCCGAGGAGCGCATGATCGCCCGCGATATAGCGCTGTTGGCCGCGGAAGGAGGACGCGCGCGCGTGCACATTGCCCACGTCAGCACGGCCGGCGCGGTCGCGTTGGTGCGCGACGCCAGGCGGCGCGGCTTGCCCGTCAGCGCCGAGGCCACGCCGCACCACCTCACACTTACCGACGACCTCGTAGCGCGCCCATGGGATGGGCGGCCATATGATACGCGCGCCAAGGTCAACCCGCCCCTACGCACAAAAGAAGATGTCGACGCCGTGGTCGCGGGGCTGCTCGATGGCACGATCGAGGCGATCGCCACCGATCATGCGCCGCATAGCGCCGCCGACAAGCGCTGTCCCTACGAGCAGGCCGCCTTCGGCATCTCACTCTTCGAGACCGCGCTGTCCAGCGTGCTGACACTCTACCAGGAGCGCCGCGCGCCATTGCCCGTCCTGATCGAGCGCCTGACAGCCGGCCCCGCGCGGCTCTTTGGGATTAACGCCGGTACACTGACACCAGGCGCCAGCGCCGACATCGTGGTGTTCGACCCCAATGAAGAATGGACCGTCGACGCGGCGGCTTTCCGCTCTAAGGGCAAGAATACGCCGCTCGACGGGGTGCGGCTGCGCGGACGCGTGGTGATGACGCTGGCCGAGGGCGCCGAAGCCTACAGGCGAGAGTCGAGAGGCTAGCGAAAGGTATAAATGGAGTCTTTGAATCGCGGAGGCGGGGCCTACGATGTCGTACGTCTCCCCAATGGGCTGCGCCTGGTGATGGCCCCGATGCCCCACGTCTACTCGGCCACGGCCGTCGTGTACGTCGGCGTGGGGTCGCGCTACGAAAGTGCCGCCGAGGCAGGGGCGTCCCATTTGATCGAGCATATGCTTTTCAAGGGGACGGAGCGGCGGCCGACGGCGCAGGAGATCTCGGAGACAATCGAGTGGCTGGGCGGTTCGTTGAACGCCAGCACCGACAAGGAAACGACCGCGTATTGGGCCAAGGTACCCGGCGAAGATGTGTCCACGGCCATCGACTTGCTCGGTGATTTAGTGCTGCACAGCGTTATCGACGCGGCGGAGGTGCGCAAGGAGAAGCGCGTCGTGATCGAAGAGTTGGGCATGGCGATGGACGCGCCGCAAGACTGGGTGCATACGCTCATCGAGGAAACGATTTGGCCCGGCGAGGCGCTGGGTCGCGATGTTGCGGGGACGCGCGAGAGCGTCGCCAAGCTCACGCGGGCGAGGCTGGTCCGCTACCTGACACGACACTACACACCGCACGGCGCCGTGGTCAGTGTGGCCGGGCGCATCGACCGCGATGAGGTATGTCGTTTGGTCGAGGACGCGTTCGGCGCCTGGCAGGGCGGACCGGATCCCGTCCACGAGCTGGGGCAGTATCCAGCGGATCGCCCGCGCGTGCGATTGCAGCAGCGCGACACGGAACAAGCCAATTTATGCCTGGCGCTGCCCGGCCTCGCCCATGGTGATCCGCGCCGTTACGCGTTCGACATCCTCAACACGATCCTTGGCGGCGCTATGAGCTCGCGCTTGTTCGTCGAGGTGCGCGAACGGCTGGGACTCGTCTACGACATCCACTCCTACACCGAGCGCTTCGACGACACCGGCATGCTGGTCGTCTACGCCGGTATGGACCCCGCCGCGGCCACGCGGGTATTGCGCGAGATCCTGCGCGTCTTGAAGCAGTTGCGCGATGAGCCGATACCTCTTGAGGAACTGGAAAAGGTCAAGAAAGGGTATCGCGGACACCTCGTGTTGGGGTTGGAAGACACGTCCAGCGTGGCCAGTTGGTGCGGTGGGCAAGAGTTGCTCTACGGCGCCATCGACACGCCCGACACGGTGCTGGCCCGCGTCGAGGCCGTCACGGTTGAGGACGTGCAGCGGCTCGCGTCCGACCTTTTCCGCGACGAGCAATTGCGCCTCGCCCTGATCGGCCCCTACGATAGTGAAGCTATATTCGATGAGTTGCTACACTTGTAGAAGCTGTTATTAGAAGCTACCAGCAGTCAGCTATCAGCAGTCAGCTGATTGTTGGCAGCCATCGTCTGTGAATGATTGAATTGTGAAAGGAGCAACGCGGCAGCTAGGTCGCCCTTGATGGTCAAGCAGACCGTAGACGAGGTTGACCGCAGTCGGCTGATAGCTGACTAGCTGACCGCTGAAAGCTTATGCAGAACGACCGCATACAAAGATCACTCGTCATCGTGAAGCCGGATGGCGTACAGCGTGGCTTGAGCACGGCTATCCTGGAGCGGCTGGAGCGGCGCGGGCTCAAGATCGCCGGCCTCAAGCTGATGCAGGTGTCGCGTGAGTTGGCCGAGCGCCACTACGGCGAGCACCAAGGCAAGCCTTTCTACGAGGGACTTGTGTCGTACATCACATCGGGGCCAGTCGTGGTGGCCGTGTTCGAAGGGCCCAACGCCGTGTCGATCATTCGCACGACGATGGGCGCGACAAACGCCGCGCAGGCCGCGCCGGGCACGATCCGTGGCGACTTCGCCATCGAGATTGGGCGCAATCTGATTCACGGCTCCGACTCGCCTGAATCGGCCGCGCGCGAGGTTGACCTGTTCTTCGGCTCCGACGGCGTGCTCTCATACGAGCGCGACATAGACCGCTGGATCACCGAGTGAACGCGCCCACCATGAGCGGCCGCGCCCTCGTCACCGGGGGCGCCGGCTTCATCGGCTCGCACCTCTGCCGTGCGCTGCTCGACCGAGGGCTGGCGGTGATCGCCGTCGATAACCTGCTGACCGGCACGGAGCGCAACCTGCGCGACTGCCTGGGGGAGTCAAGCTTCCGCCTGCTGCGCCACGACATCATCCACCCGCTGCATGGGTCGGAACTTGAGGCTGCGCTCGATGATGGCGCCGGACTTGACTACGTGTTCCACATGGCCAGTCCGGCCAGCCCACCCGACTATCTACGCCTGCCACTAGAAACGATGCTGGTCAACAGCGAGGGCACGCGGCAGGCGCTCGATGCGGCGCGCGTGACGGGCGCTAAGTTCCTGTTCGCCTCGACCTCAGAGGTCTACGGCGACCCGCTGGTCCACCCGCAGCGCGAAGACTATTGGGGCAACGTCAACCCCAACGGCGTGCGCTCGGTCTACGACGAGGCCAAGCGCTTCGGCGAGGCCATGGTGATGCACTACCATCGCTCGGGCGCGGCCGATGTGCGCATGGTGCGCATCTTCAATACGTACGGGCCACACAGCCGGCCAAACGATGGACGTGTCGTGCCTAATCTGCTGACACAAGCTTTGCGCAACGAACCCTTGACGATCTACGGCGCTGGTTCGCAGACGCGCTCGTTCTGCTATGTGGACGACCTCGTGCGCGGCATCATGGCGGCTATCGCCACGCCGGGGACAGCCGGCGAGGTCTACAACCTCGGCAACCCCGACGAGTACACCATCAACCAGTTCGCTGACGTCGTCGAGGAACTCTACGGCGCCAGGGGGCGTGACTACAAGCCGCTGCCCTCAGACGACCCGACGCGACGCAAACCCGACATTGATAAGGCGCGGCGCGTGCTGGGCTGGGAGCCCCGCGTTGGCCTGGAGGACGGGCTGCGGCAGGCCGCCGCCTGGTTCGAGGAGGCGTTCGCCTTGGAGCAAGCAGTCCGGTGATTCGTATCAACTGGGAGCGCCAGGGCGTATGCAATACGCCCCTACGACATGGAGATGGATTGTCATGGCGATAGGCATGCCGGCGATACCGGCGGTGGCGCGATCTGGTGACCGTCCACGCTACGGGCTGCTCATCACGGGGGCGGTCCTGGCGCTTGCCGCCGCGCTGCTGCCGCCGGCTCTCTCAGCCGCCCTGCTAGGCGCTGTCGGGCTCGGCGCGTTGTTGCTGGCGCGGCCGGTCGTCGTGCTCTACCTACTCGTCTTCACGATCCCCTTTGGTTCGGTCAAGAGCTTGAACGCCGGCGGGCTCAATGTAACGATCACGGACTTCCTCGCGCTGTGCGGCGGCGCGGCGTTCCTGATGCGCATGTCCATACGCGGACGCTTCGACGTGCGCTGGGCCTGGTGGGCTGGCCCGCTATTGCTCTATATCGGCGTCGCCGTGCTCTCGGTGACGCAGGCGACCTCTGTCACGTTGAGCTTGAAAGAGATCCTCAAGCTCGGCGAGGCGCTGATCGCCTATCTACTGGCGCTCACCTACGTCGATACGCCCGCCAAGCTGCGCCGGTTGGTGTTCCTGCTGGTTGTCGCCGCGGTGGCGCAGGCGTGCTACGGACTACTCCAGACCTTCGCGCACGCGGGTCCCGCCTCGTTCGTGCGCGCGGGCGCGTTGCGCGCCAGCGGCACCTTCTCGCAGCCCAACCCCTTCGCCGGCTTCCTCAATTTTACGCTGCCGCTGATGCTGGCCGGGGTCATCACGGGCGTCCCGATCGCGGGTCGCCTGACCCGGCCGGCGGCGCTGATCTTGGCGGCGGCGGTGCTGGCCTCGGGGTCGCGGGGCGCGCTCCTGGCCTTGATCGCCGCGCTGGCGGTGATGCTGCTCATCCGCGTGCCGCGCGCGCGCATTTTGATCGCGGTCGCGGTTGTGGCCTTGTTCGCATTGGTCGCCGGAGCTGTGTTCGGCCTTGTGCCGGCATCAATCACCACGGCCGTGCTGGATGTCTTCGGCGTGAGTAACATCGACATCGCCAACCCGACGCCGCTGGACTGGGCGACGGCGGAGCGCCTGGCGCACCAACTGGCCGGGCTCAACATGTTCTTCGCCCACCCGCTACTGGGCGTCGGCATCGGCAACTACCCCGCAGTGTACGCGCACTACAAGCTGCCGGGGCCGTGGGACCCGCCCCTGGGCCACGCGCACAACTACTACATCAACATCGCCGCCGAGGCGGGCATCGTCGGGTTCATCGCCTTCATGGTCGCCCTCATCGCGGCCTTCGTCATCGTCGCACGGCTGTACCGCCGCGCCGCGACCCCGTGGGCGCGCGCGGTCGCGTTGGGCGTGTTGGGCGCGCTGGTGACCGTCGTCGTGCACAACAACTTCGACAATCTTTTCGTTCATGAGATGGAAGCGCAATTCGCGCTGATGGTCGGCATCGCCACGGTGGCATGCCGTTTGGAAACAGTCGGAAGTCGGAAGTCGGAAGTGAGCGCCGCTTGGCGTACACTACTATCGACGACTGATTACTTCCGACTTCCGACTTCCGACTAACTAAGGGAGGCGCCGCGGTTCATGGCTGACACGAAGCGAGAGATGGAGAGCGCGACGGGTAGGGAGGAGTCGTGGCAGGGGCCGCGACCGCTATCGCCCGTCGCCGAGCAGCGCGAGGGAGATCATCTCTCGCCCGCGGAGGTACGCGCGCTCGACCTGGAGCCGGGCGAGGTCGCGGAGGAGGAGGAACTCGAGGAGGGCGTGCCACAGCAGGTCGCCATCGGCAAGCGCTTCGGCGATTGGCGCACGATCGCCTCGTTCGCCTTCGCGGTGCTCATCCTGGGCTTTGCGGCGAGCAAGGTCAACTGGCCGGTGACGTGGCGCGTGCTCAAACACGCCAACGTGGCGCTCTTCGCGCTGGCCTTCGTGGCCTACTACATCTCATTCCCCATCCGCACGCACCGCTGGCGCCGCCTGATGCACAACTCCAACCACGGCGCCTTGCGCGAGAAGATCGACCATTATCCAACGTGGGATCTGCTACAGATCCTGTACCTGTCGTGGTTCGCCAACGTGATCATCCCGGCCAAGTTGGGCGACGTGTACCGCGCCTACCTGGCGCGCCGCTGGATCGGCGTCTCGCTCTCGCGCACCGTGGGCACGGTTCTAGCCGAGCGCATCCTCGACCTCATCGTGCTGTTCCCGTTGCTCGTGGCGTCCGCGTTTCTGACGTTTCAGGCCAAGCTGTTCTCGGCACATGACAAACTAGTGAGCGAAGCGCTCCTCGGCGCGTTGGTTCTGGCCGTCATCGCGGGAGTCATACTGGTCATCATGTGGCGCGCGGGTGAGAGCGTGCTGCGTGTGTTGCCCCACCGTTTCCACGACGTCTACTTGCATTTCCGGCACGGAGCGGTTAGTTCGTTCGGCAACGAGGCGCCAGCGCTGTTCGGCCAAACGGTCGTCATTTGGCTGCTCGAAGGGGCGCGCCTGACCTGCATCCTGGCCGCGCTGGGACTGCTGACGCCGGGCAAGATAGGACCCGCGGCAGCCGTCTTCCTCGCCCTAGGGTCGTCGGTGCTTACCACGCTGCCGCTCACTCCGGGCGGCCTCGGCGTCGTCGAAAGCTTTATACCGGCCGTGCTCGTGATTCTTGGAGTGGCCGGCGGTTTCTCGACCGGCGCGGCTGTGGCCGTGCTTGATCGCATCATCAGCTACCTGAGCATCGCCGTGTTCGGCTTCATACTCTACATTCTCTCGGACAAGGCGCGCGGCGCCCCGCCCGCCCCCGCGGACCAACCGGCGGAACTGGCGGTCGCGCAATAGCGCCTTATGCGCATTGCTATTGACTACGCCGCCGCGATTAACCAGCGGGCCGGTATCGGGCGCTACGCGCGCGGCGTGCTTGGGGCGCTGGCGGCGCGCGACACGCGGGACTGGACGTTCGCCGTGGGGCCGCGCTCCAACCCCACGGCCTATGAGGGACCGCTGCCCGTGTTCCCGCATGGACGACGCGTCACGCTCCCGCTCTCCGAGCGCTACCTCTGGGCCGCGTGGTACCGCGCGCGCCTGCCGTTGCCGCCCGACCTACTGGCGCCGCGCCTCGACGTGTTCTATAACCCCGACTTCCTGTTGCCGCGCCTCGCCTATGCGCCCGGCGTGTGCACCGTGCACGACCTGGGCTTCTTGATCGTGCCCGACACCTCGTTCCCCAAGCTGCGCGCGCACCTGGAGCGCGCCGTGCCGTGGTCGCTCGCGCGCGCGCGGCTGGTCATAGCCGTGTCCGAGCACACCAAGCGCGACGTGGTACGGCTGCTCGGTGTCGCGCCGGAGCGTGTGCGTGTGGCGGGCAACGCGCCCGACGCGCTCTTCCAGCCGTGCCGGGACGAGGAGTGGCGCGCGTCCGAGCGCCGCCGCCTGCGCCTACCCGAGCGCTTCCTGCTGGCCGTGGGCACGCTGGAGCCGCGCAAGAACCTGGTACGTTTGCTGGAGGCTGTGGCCCTACTGCGCGATCGCGGCGCTTTCGCCGGTTGGGAGGGGTCGCCGCTGGTTGTGGCGGGCCGGGAAGGCTGGCTGTACGAGCCGATCTACGAATGCGTCGATGCGCTGGGCTTGCGCGCGCATGTGCGTTTCCTAACCGACGCCACCGACCGTGACCTGCTGGCCCTCTATAACCTGGCCGGCGTGACCGTCTACCCCTCGCTCTACGAGGGCTTCGGGCTGCCGCCACTCGAGGCGCTGGCGTGTGGCTCCGTCGTCGTCGCGTCCAATGCGTCGTCGTTGCCCGAGGTTTTGGGCGACGCGGCGTTGCTGGTCGATCCCTACGATGTGGAGGGGTTGGCCGCGGCGATCGCGCGGGCGCTGGACGACGACCGGTTGCGGCAGGAGTTGGCGGCGCGCGGTCCCGACCGGGCGCGACGCTATAGCTGGGAAGCGAGCGCGGCCACTGTGCACACTGCGTTGCGGGATGCCGCGCGATGACGGACCGGCCGCCGTTGGTCGCCATCAACGGACTCTTCCTCGACCACCCACGTACAGGGACGGGCGTTTACACGCGCGAAATTTTGGCGCGGTTGCTGGCGTCTACGGGCGCCCCATCATCTGATGATACGTTGCGCTACGCCGTGATCGGACACCCTGAGCACGCCGGCGTCGTCGCCCCGCCCACCCCCTATCTAACACAGCAGGCGCCGCTGCGACGGCGCGCGCCGAAGATCGAGAAGGTGCTGTGGGAGCAGATCACGCTGCCGCTGGCGACGGCGCGGATCAACGCCGATCTGCTCTACGCGCCTTACTTCAGTCTGCCGCTCGTTACGGGCGTGCGCACGGTCGTCACCATCCACGACCTGATCCCGCTGTTGCTCCCGGAGTACGCGCCGTCGGCTCCCTTCAAAGCCTACTTCAAGCTCGTGAGCGCGGCGACCCGCCGCGCCGACGCCATCGTGACAGACTCGCGCCACTCCGCCGCGGACATCACGCGCTGCCTCGATGTTTCGCCAGACAAGATCCACGTCGTCCCGCTGGGTGTCGACGCGCGCTTCACACACGCGCATGACGCGGAAGAGTTGACGCGGTTGCGGGCGCGCCTGGGCCTGCCCGAGCGCTTTATCCTGTATCTAGGCGGGGTCGACCCGCGCAAGAACGTATCCGTGTTGCTGCGCGCCCTCAAGCTGTTACATGATAGAGGTCAAAAGATCACACCGCTGGCCATCGTAGCTCCACAGGGCGGTCGTTTCGCCGACCCGCGCGAAGAAGCCAGCCGGTTGGGTGTCGCGTCAGAAACGCTTTTCCTCGATTGGATCGCGGACGAGGACAAGGCGGCGCTCTACGCCGCCGCGACCGCGTTCGTTTTCCCCAGCCGCTATGAGGGCTTCGGGCTCACGCCGCTGGAAGCCATGGCCGGCGGGACGCCCGTGCTGTGCTCCTCCGCCTCGTCGCTGCCCGAGATCACGGGCGACGCCGCACTGCTGCTTGACCCCGACGACGCCGACGAGTGGGCCAACGCGCTCGTCCGCATTGACGCCGACGACGCGTTGCGCGCCGACCTCGCCGCGCGCGGCCGCGTGCGGGCCGCCACGTTTACGTGGGACGATACTGTTGCTGGTTTACTGCGGGTGTTCCATCGGGTGTTAAGCTAAGGGGAGCGACGGAGGATAGAAAGGCGCCATGATTCGCGTGTTGCTGGCCGAAGATCAGGGGACCGTGCGGGACGCCCTGGCGATCCTGCTCGGGTTGCAGCCTGACATCGAAATCGTCGCTACGGTAGCGCGGGGTGACGAGGTTGTCGGGGCCGCGGTCGTGGCGCGGCCGGACGTCGCTCTGCTAGATATCGAGATGCCGGGACTGACCGGTCTGGAAGCGGCGGCGCAACTGCGCGACCGTCTCCCCTCGTGTAAGGTGCTCATCCTGACCACCTTCGGGCGGCCCGGCTACCTGCGTCGGGCCATGGCGAGCGGGGTGGTAGGCTTCCTGGTCAAGGAGGCGCCGGCGGCCCAACTGGCGGTGGCTATCCGGCGGGCCATGGCCGGTGAGCGCGTCGTCGACCCGGCGCTCGCCACGGCCGCGCTCAGCGAGGGTGACAGCCCCCTGACCGAGCGGGAGCGCGATGTGTTGGCGGCGACGGCGCGCGGACAGAGCATCGCCGAGATCGCCCGCGCGCTGTATCTCACCGAGGGCACGGTGCGCAACTACCTCTCCGAGGCCATCCAGAAATTGGGCGCGCAGAACCGCGTCGAGGCCGCGCGCATCGCGGAGCAGCAGGGCTGGTTGTGACAGGCCATGTCGTTTTCCCCCTCACCCCCGACCCATGCGGATTGGGCTGTCGGAGCGAAGCGGAGAGAGACCAATCCGCATGGGTCGGGGGTGAGGGCGTGAGGGGCGCGCCTCCGAGAGTCCGTATCGAGTACAATGGCAAGCGACGGCTCGTCATGAGCCCCGTGCGGCGCGGCGCCCTCCGTGTGGAAGATAAATCCCTATGGCTAGCATTAAAGAAGTCGCCGCACGCGCCGGTGTCTCGGTAGCCACCGTTTCGCGCGTGCTCAATGACAGTACCCCGGTCACGCTGGAGACGCGCGACCGCGTCCTCGCGGCGGTGCGCGCCATGGACTACAGCATCGACCAGCGCGCGCGCGCATTGCGGCGGCAGAAGTCAGGCACGCTGGGCCTGATCGTCGCCGAGATACGCAATCCTTTCTTCACCGAGGCGATCCACTCCATCGAGGCCATCGCCTACGAGAGTAACCACAGCCTCTTCCTGTGCAACTCGGATGAAGACCCGGAGCGCGAGCGCTTCCACCTGCGCGCCATGCAGGCCCAACGCATCGATGGCATCATCATCCTGCCCGTCACCGCGAGCGGCCGCCCGCTGCTGCCGCTGGTGGGTCATGAGATCCCCGTGGTCTGCCTCGACCGGCGCGTCTATGACCTCGACCTGGATGTGGTCCTGGTAGACAATGTCGCGGGCGCGCGGCTGGCCGTGGCGCATCTGGCGGCGTTGGGCCACCGGCGTATCGGGTACATTGGAGGACGCCCGGTCACCCCCGGCATTGAGCGCCGCGAGGGTTATCGGCTGGGGTTGGAGGAGTACGGCATCCCCGCGGATCCCGACCTGGCGCGCGACGGCGACTCCATGCGCGAGAGCGGCTACCGCGAGGCGCTGGCGCTGCTCGACCTATGCGATCCGCCCACGGCCATCTTCGTCATCAACAACCCCATGTCGCTCGGCGCGCTCACGGCCATCCACGAGCGCGGGCTGCGCGTGCCACAAGACATTAGCGTCGTTGGCTTCGACGACGCGCCCTGGTCGGCGCTGCTCGACCCGCCGCTGACGACAATCGCCCAGCCCACGGACCAGTTGGGGCGCGCGGCGGTCCGCCTCCTGCTCGAACGTATCGACGGAGGCTACGCGGGGCCAGCTCGGCGGGTCATCCTCCCCCCTTACTTCGTCGAACGCGCGTCGACGGCCGCGCCCCTACACCCCCATGTGCCGTCATCTCTACCGCCCATACTGCATCAACTCTCCGCGGATTCCGCGTCCGAAGCGCCGCCAGGACGACGACGAACGGCTAGATAACGCGGCGTCGGTCGTAAAGATTGGTAACGGCTCGCGCCTAACTATGACGCATTGGCCAAGGCCGAAAAGCGCCTAAACAGGTTCAAACCCACTAAGCTCGACGCCCACCACCCCCGAATTTTGACGTCATCATGACAGCCCCTTGACAACGGCCCGTCGAACCGCTACGATATGTGCTAACCACTCCTGAAAAGCTTTACATCGCGCATTTGTCAGTCAGTGTAAAGCTTTTCAGGAGTGGTTGTGGAACAGCATGTTACGCAAAGCCATGAGGAAAGGAGGTTCTGCGGATCACTAGGACGCACAGCACGGCTTGTCGTACACCCGACTGTCGTCGCGCACTTATCGTCGCCTGAGGAAACGGATGCTGCTCTATTTGGAGGAGAAATCGTGAAAGTTGTCAACCTAAGCCGGAAACTCATCGCGTCCACCGCGGTCTGCACGGCCGTCGCCGCCGCCGCTGTCGTGCCGCTCAACACGAGCGCCCATGCCGCGCCGGTCAAGGGCGCGCCGCAGGCCCGCACCTCGCAGTCGCACGCCCAGGCGTGGTCACAGTTCACCAGCTACCTGAAGGGGCACTACAACGGCAAGTCGATGCGCATCATTATGATCAACGACCCCTTCGTGCCGGCGTTCCAGAAGGTGATCGGCAATTTCGAATCGCTCAGCGGCGCGAAAGTGACGATCGACTAGTACGCCTACAACCCGACGTACGACAAAGAGGTCCTGGCCGGGACGCAGCACTCGAGCACGTACGACATCACCGTGTTCGACCTGCCCTGGATGCAGAAGTTCGTCCCCTACGTCGACCCCTTGAACTCCTATATCGCCAAGACCGACCCCAATCTGCTCCAGTACAACGACTTCTTCCGCGTCATGCGCCAAGGCTCGACCTGGAACGGTCAGGTCGTCGGCTTCCCCTTCGCCCCCTACTTCGTGCTGCAGCACTACAACACCAGGGTCTACAGCGCGCTCGGCCTCAAACCGGCCAAGACGCTGACCCAGTATGTGGTCAACGCTAAAGCGGCCAACAAGAGCGCGAAGTTCCCCAGCGTCTACGGCACGGCCATGAACAACCAGGCCGGCAGCGCGGTAGGCCAGGCCTTCTTCGAGTACATCTACAGCTTCGCCGGCGGCAAGCCCTTCAAGAGCGAGTACCCCGGCTCCGCGAGCCCCTACTCCAACATGACGCCTATGTTCGCCAGCTCGCAGGGCCTCGCGGTGATCAACTTCCTCAAGAGCTTGCTCCCCTACGAGCCGACGGGCGCGCTCAACATCGACTGGACCCAGCGCCAGTCCGACTTCAACACAGGCCGCGTCGCCGCGGTCAACCAGTGGGACGTCACGACGCCATCGGCCTCGGACCCCAGCATGTCGACGTCACCAACTCGTACGCGACCTCGGCTTTCCCGACCAACGGACTCCTGACCACACAGGTCGGCGGCTGGACGATGGGCATCAACAAGTACGGCACGCAGAAGTCGCTGGCCTGGGACTTCATCAAGTGGTTCACCAGTCCCGAGTCGTCGGTGACGTTCGCTCAGGACGGCGGCTTCCCGGCGCGCACCTCGGCGCTCTCCAACGCGACGCTGGTGAAGCAGTACCCCTGGTACAACACGCTGCGTGATGTCGTGCCGACGGCCTTCGCCGACTGCCGGCCGCGCATCTCGGATAGCTTCACCATCATCAACACGCTGGGCACCTACATCTCCAAGGCGCTCTCGGGCTCGCTGTCGGCGAAGCAGGCCATGCTGGACGCCGACCACGACATCGGCACGCTGCTCAAGAGTCACGGCTACAAGGACGACTCGCTGAACGACTAGCGGCGCGCCAGACCAGCCAGCCGCTCACCATTTGCCGCCAGTCCAGGGAAGCGGGAAGATTCTCCCGCTTCCCTGGACCGGACCGGCGGCCCCATTACATTAAACGGCGGTGCATGATGAAGACAAATGAGGTCCTGCAGGAAAGGGCCTACAACCCCGTGGCGGCCGCTCGCCCGCGGCCGTCGCTGAAGGTACGGATCCTGGACGGCGAGCTCGGGGGGTACGTCCTACTCGCGCCCGCCGTGATCGTGCTGTTCCTGCTCACGATCTGGCCGTTGCTGTATTCGATCGGCATCAGTTTCACCGATTACCACCTCGGCTCGACCAGCCCCATCTCATTCATCGGGCTGTCCAACTTCGGCCACATGGTGAGCGACTCCATCTTCCTGGGCTCCCTCGTCACGACGATCGAGTTGCTCGCCCTGGCCATCCCGTTGCAGCTTATCCTGGGCTACGTCTGCGCGCGCATCCTGCAGGCAGCGCAGGGTATGCCAGGGGCGCGCATCCTGCGCACCTGCTTCATCATCCCAACGATGATGACATCGCTGGCCGTGGCCCTGTTCTGGGGCTACATCCTCGACCCGCTGATCGGCGTCGCGAACTGGCTCCTTAGCCTTGTGCATGTGGCGCCCCAGCCGTGGTTCACCGCGCCCGGCTCGGCGTTTTTCACCCTCACCGGCGTCTACCTGTGGCAGTGGGTGCCCTTCACGTCCATCCTGTTGTTGGCGGGCCTGCTCAACATCCCCCAGCCCATCTATGAGGCCGCCGCGGTCGACGGCGTGCGTTGGTACAACCGCATCATCAGCATCGACCTGCCGCTGCTGCTGCGCGTCGGCGCCATCGCCGCCATCCTGGCCGTGGTCGAGGTGATCCGCCTGTTCGACCTCGTCTACGGGTCGACACAGGGTGGGCCGGGCACGGCGACGCTGACCAACCCTGTCGAGATCTACCGCATCGGGTTCGAGGATTTCGATACGGGCTACGCGGCGGCGACGTCGCTGATTATATTGGTAGTCACCATCCTGATCGCGCAGGTATTCGTGCGCGTGTTGCGAGAGGAGCCGGGGCGATGATGTCGATGAAGAGAACGGGCGCCGGCGCGTGGGCCGCCTGGGCGCTCTCCCTGTTGCTGGCCCTGATCAGCGCGGCGCCGATCCTCTGGATCGTCGCCACGTCGTTCAAGACCTTTATCCAGACGCAGGCGGTCCCGCCGGTCTGGCCCAACGTCGCCAATTTTGACAACTATGTGTCGCAGTTCACGGGCGACTCCGCTGGCCTGGGCGCGCTGATCCGCTCGCTGATCATCGCCTCCGTGGCGACGCTGGTCACCATCGCCCTGGCCGTGCCCGCCGCGTACAGCCTGGCGCGCTATCGCCTCGTGCGCAAGGGGGACATCCAATTCTGGATCATCAGTTCACGCATGATGCCGCTGATCGCCGGCGTCGTCCCGCTGGCCGCGCTGCTGCAGGCCGTGCACCTGTTCGACACCGTCCCGGGGCTGATCATCGTCTATGTCGGCATCAACCTCAGCTTCGCCGTGTGGCTGCTGTCGATTTTCTTCCAGGGCGTGCCGATCGACGTGGCGCAGGCGGCGCACATCGACGGCCTGACCCGCTTCGGCGTGATGTGGTACATCAGCATCCCGCTCGCGCGCTCCAGCATCTTCGTGGTGGCCATCTTCACCTGGATCTTCTCCTGGAACGAACTGCTCGATGCGCTCGTGCTGACCACGGGGCAGACGCAGACGCTGCCGGTCTTCCTGTCCAGGTTCGCCAGCAATACCCTGACCGCCTACCAGCAAATGGCGGCGGTGGCGACGGTGCAGATCTTGCCAGCTCTGATCATTACGTTCCTGGCCCAAAAATACATTGTGTCGGGCCTGTCCATGGGCGCGGTCGCGGGCGAGTAATCCAGTAGGCGCGTTAGGTAGAAGGAGTGAGGATGATGGCGACGGAAACGATGCAAGCCGTGGTTTGCCACGCGCCGTTCGACTACCGGGTCGAGGAGGTGGCGAAACCAGAGCCGGGACCCGGCGAGGTCCTGGTCAAGGTCGGCGCGGCCGGGATCTGCGCCAGCGACATCAAGTGCTACACGGGTGGGTCCCTGTTTTGGGGCCAGCACGGCGAGGGCGGCTACTGCGAGGCGCCGGTGATCCCCGGCCACGAGTTCGCCGGTACGGCCGCCGCACTGGGTGAAGGCGCGGCCGAACTACACAACGTGTCGTTAGGCGACGCCGTGATCGCGGAACAGATCATTCCCTGCGGCCAGTGCCGCTTCTGCAAGACCGGCCACTATTGGATGTGCCAAAAACACGACATCTTCGGCTTCAAGCGCCAGCGCGCCGAGGGCGCCATGGCCGAGTATATGATCTATCCCGTCAAGTCGCGCATCCACCAGATCGACTTACGCATCCCTATGCAAGAGGCCGCCTACATCGAGCCGCTGGCCTGCGCCATCCACGCCGTCGACCGCGGTGACATCAAGCCGGGCGACACCGTCGTTCTGGCCGGGGTGGGCAACATCGGGCTCTGCGCGTTGCAGGCGGCCAAAGCGTTCAATCCCGGCCAGCTTATCGCTCTCGATACCAAGAACGAGCGGCTGGAATTGGCCAAGCGGCTGGGCGCGGACGTCGGCATCAACGTGCTGGAGGAAGACGCGTCCGCCCGTATCAAGGCGCTGACCGAGGGCTACGGCTGCGACGTGTACATTGAAATGTCCGGCAGCGCCAAAGCCCCTCAGCAAGGGCTGGATATGATCCGGCGGCTGGGCACGTTGGTGGCGTTCAGCGTGTGCAACGAGCCGGCCACGATCGACTGGAACATGGTGGGCGACCAGAAGGAACTCAATATCCACGGCAGCCACCTCGGCCCGTATAGCTACCCGCGCGCCATCACGGCCATCGCTGACGGCTCCATCGACGTGAAAAGCCTGATCAGCGCGTCCTACCCGCTGGCCGAGTTCGCCGCCGCCCTCGACGCCGCCAAGGGCGGCGATAACCTCAAGACGCTGCTTATTCCGTAACGGAGCCCTTTACTCGCCGCTGCCCTGGCCGCGCAGCTGCTCTAGTTCGCGACGCAACCGCTCGACGTTCTCCTCGGCCCGGCGGCGCCCTTCCACCTCCTGGCGGCGTCCCTCCGCCTCTTGCTCCGGGGTCAGCAGCAAGCGGCCGTCGGGCGTCTCGGCCTGCACGAACGCGCCCCGCACGACCAGATAGAGCCCCAGCACGTCGCTCCACAGCCGCCCGTGCGCGTCCGGCGTCCACGGCTCAAGCGCGCCATTGGCCCCCCTCCGGTACCCGTCCAGTGTCGAGGCGTCCCCCTCACGCGGCGTGAACAAGGCGTACTCGCGCACGCCCAGCAAGTCGTACGCCTCCAGCTTCTCCTCGTGGTCTCGCCGCTTGCTCGACGGCGAGACCACCTCCAGCACGAACGGCGGGAACACGCCTTCCGCCTCCAGATCGTACGACGTGCGCGCCCGCTCCGGCACGAAGGACACAAACGTGTCGGGCGCGAGCGTGGGCGTCGTGGGTACGCCCGGCCAGCGGAAATTGATCGGGAGCATCGCGGCCACGTACCAGGCCAGCCCCCGCTCGTGGGCGTAGGCGCGCAGGCTCTGCGCGAAGCCGCTGGCCGACCAGAACTGCAAGTCTCCCATCACCATCCAGGGCGCATCCTCCGTGTCATCTTCTAACAGCAGCATGAACAGCCGGTTTTCCTGCTCTGTCGTCAGCGGCGGCTGCCGCCATGGAGTCTGGACCATCGTGTTCCCCTCTCCCACATTGGCGATTCATGCCTACTATTATAGTGTTAGTGGACGAGCCCCGCTGATGGTTTTGGCGGGTTGTGCGCCACGATGCTGCTCGTCAGTGTGAGCAGGTGACTCGCCTGGTGCAGCGCGCCCGTCGCGTAGACGGCCTGGCCGGGACGCAGCGCGGCGAGATTCGCCCGGCGCTCACGGATGACGACAACGGTCTCTTGGCTCACCACGATGCCCACGGCCTGTAGCTGGACCTGGCCGACCACCTGGCGCGCGTCCGATGGCTGCAGCACCGTCCGCACCGCCAACGTCAGCAGCCCCCGCGCCGGGTCGACCCGCGTCACCCGTCCGTCGAGTGTGACGCCCTCGGCCGACTCATCCTGGAGGGTCGTGGGGCTCCCCAGCACGATGTCGCCGACCTGCAACGCCGCCGGGTCGAGCGGGCGTCCCCCGCGGCCCAACACGCGCGTGGCCGGGGTGACGACGTAGGTCCCCGTGGCGGTCGCCGAGCGTAACACCAGCAGGAGCGTGTGATCGTGGCCGACGATGCGCGCGATGACCGGGGCGCCGCGCAATAGGATCACGTTGTCGGCGCGCTTGCCCGTCGCCGCGCCATTGATGCCCACGCCGGGGATCAATGGGCACTGCTGGGGCTGCAAGATGACAGGCGGGCTGGGCGTGGCCGCCATATTGAAGCTATTGGCGAGCGTTGGGCCGTGCGCGTCGCGCGCGGTCAGCGGCGCCAGGCCGAACCGCTCCTCGACGAAGCGTAGTAGCGACGTAAAGTCGTACGGCGTATGGTCGACGTAGCCGCGCCGCGCGTAGGGCGAGATCACGATGGTCGGGACACGCGGCCCCAGTCCTAGCTGATTGACCTGCGGCGGGGCCACATGGTCATAGAAGCCGCCAAAGTCGTCCCAGGTCACGAAGATGGCCGTGCTGGCCCAGAAGGGGCTGCGCATGATCGCGTTGACCTCCGAGACGGTGGCGTCCTGTCCCAGACAGGAACTCGCCGGCGGGTGCTCGCTGTGCGCCGCGTCGGTTACAAGCCAGGTGACCGGGGCCAAATGCCCGCGCGCCACCTGTGTCTCGAACAGGCCCCAGGGAACCACATTAGAGCGCCACTGCGAACCGTAGCGGATGTGCCGGATAGCGTCGAACGACGACCATATGTATCCGGCCTGATGCTCTGGCGGCGCGTAATAGCGCCAGGCAATGCGCTTGGCGTTGAGGCGGTCGGCCAGCGTCGCGATGTCGAAGCAGGGCGCGGTATGTCCCTGTCGTCGGGCTGGGGAGAGCGTGGTGCCGAAGGTCCCGGCGGCTGCGTCGCAGCCCCAACTCGTATCGTTGTAGGCGGGACTGTTAACAAAGGCCGGATTGCTGTTCACATTCGCCGATTGCGCCGCGATGGTCACCAGGTGGTTAGGCCAGCTCGGCCCCATGATCGTGGAAAAAAAATGGTCGTCGAGGGTAAAGCGCCGCGCGTAGGCCCAGTAGTCGGGGATATCACGTTCGCGCATCTGGGTATAAGCGTCGTCGACGCCAAGGTCCACCGCGCCGGGGATAAGGTCGAAGCGATCCATGCGCCCGTGGTCGTACGCTACGTACGCGGATTGTGCGGAGTGCGCGGGGTCGGGCGAGACCTGGTCGGGAGCCACGCGCAGGGGCACAAGTTCGCCGCTCGATGTGCGGCCAACCGACGCGCCGTCCGCGCCGGGGAACAGCCCAAAGTAGTGGTCGAACGAGCGGTTCTCTTTGATGATAAAAACGATGTGCTTGATTTTCTGAAAACCCACGGGCAGCGTCATCGGCGCGGTGACCGTCACGGGCGAGGCGCCGGTCGCTGTGATATGAGTAGCGGCGACCGGCGCCGCTACCGGCATGAGCCCCGCCAACGCGACGAGGCTACAGGCGACGGCCGCCGTCACAACAGCGCTACGCCCGCGACCTCGTGAACGCCGCCCCCTCGTTCCCTGCTCTGGTCTCGCGACCGCATTCGTGGCGCGCGCTCCCGCGCGCCGGAGCCGTGTCAACATACTGGTCCCTAATCGCTTTCTTCTATCGACTATCCGCGTGAGTCACGTTGAAATATGAGAGTTCCTCTACTATTGGGCGAGTCCCTGGCTCGAGCGGAATTGGCTCCCGTCGCCCGTTGTAACACCCTGCTCGGCGATGAAACCCAACCCATTGGCTGATTGCAATACCGCGCCATGTTGGGACGCCAGCCCCAGCGTATTGACGGAGATCTCGTTGTGCGCCGTCGGGGCGACGGTGATATGCCGCGTGACGACACGGCCGGCGCTGTCGTAGAACGTTGCCGTCACCCCTATGGTCACCGCCGAGGGGTTGAAGAGAACCAACGCTTCGTTGACGCCGGGCGTCGTGTCGCCGGTCGGGAAGGCCCAACGCGTGCCCGTGCCGTTGCGCCCGAACGTCACCGAGCCCGACTTCGCCGAGGCGAACGTCCCGGTGTACTCCTCACGCTCCACGACGATGGCCTGGTTGCTCGTCACGACGGCGGCGATGCGGTCGCCCTGCGTCGTCGTGGCTAAATTGATTGTCGTGCGGCTGCGCGGGCCGACAAGGACGGTCTGGCTGCCAAGAGGTCCGCCATCTTCAGCGTAGAAGCTTGCCGTTACCAGCGCGGGCGCGTCGCCCGGATTGAGCGCCGTATACTCCGTGCGTACACCATTGGCCGTCGTGCCGGCCGCGAAAAGCCACTCCACCGCTGGCGCGGTCGCCCCCACGCTGGTGGTCAACCCACTCCCGCCGGGACCAAACGTCTGCGTGCGCTCAACCAGCACCGGGATGTCGGAAAGGGCCACCACACTCACATCCTGATTGGGGACGAGCGTGTTCAGGTTGGTCACGCCATTGGTATGCGGCGGAACCGTCACCGTTACGACACGACGCGCGCCGCTCGTGGCGCCGAGCACCTGCAATTGCACGTTCGCCGCGCGCGACGAATTGGTGTTCAGGATCGAGATTGTTTCCGTTCCACCATTGGTCGAGCCGGCGGCAAGGTACCAATGCGTGCTCAACCCAGGGGCGCCAGCGATCACGTCGTCGTCGGTGTGGTTGTAGCGGTTCACGGTCAGCGCGGACGCGACCGGGCGATCGGCGCGTACTTCTACGCCGAACGTACCCTGCGGCAGCCCCAGGACGCTGCCAACGTAGAGCCGCGACGAATGGGCGGGTACATCGACCGTCTTGGGGATACGCGCGCCGTTGTCGAAATAGAAGATCAGGTCTATCCTGGTCGACGCGCGGTTCGTGTTGAGGATAATGACATTCGAGCTCTCGCTCACCGTGTTCAGGCCGCCGGCCATATAGGCCTGCGTTCTGCTCACGAGATTGCCGGTCAACGCGGCCGCGGCGCTCACGCGGCTCTGGTTGCCGATCGCGCTCACGGTGTTCGCGCCACGCCGTAACGAACTCGGGGCCGTGAATCGGGCGGTGAAAGCGCCGTTTGACGTTATGATAGGGCTCGGCGTGGTCGCCAGCGCCTCACCGTCGAGGGAAAGCGTGACCCGCTCCCGCACGGCGAAGCCATGGCCCGTGACCGTCTCGCTCCCGCCGGGACTTACCGCGGGAGCGCTCAGGCTGATCGTTGGCGTCAACTGTTGCACGGTAATCGTCGCGGTGGCGCGCCGCTTGCTGCGCTCACCAATCGCCGTGATCGTGTGCGTCCCCGCCGCCAGGGCATAGGGGATGGCGACGCCGGTGGCGGGCAGCAAGCCGTGCGCGTCCGCCCTGGCCGCGACAGCAGCCCGCGTGCCGCTAACCAACAGCACGACCGTTTCATCGCGGGCGAATCCAGCCCCACTCACCACGACGACACCGCCACGATTGATCGCGCTGGGCGTGACCGCTAGCGCCGCCGGGGCTGGCGCGGCGGGCGGCGCCACGGGCCGCGCCGGGACGCCGGAGATGAGCGACTGCCAAGTGTAGACATCCGCGACACCGGTGGCGCGCAGTCCGCGCGTCTGCTGGAAACGAATCACGGCTGCGTAGGTCGCGGCGCCGAAAGCGCCGTCCACGCGCAACGCCGCCACACGGCGGGCGGCAAGCTCGTACTGTAAGGCGCGGACCGTATCGCCGACGCTGCCGTTGTGCACGGCGACGACGAGCCGCGGCCAAGTGAGCGGGCCAACCACACCGTCCGCGCTGAGGTGATGGGCCGTCTGAAAGCTTCCCACCGCCCCCGCGGTGCGCGGCCCAAACACACCGTCGGGCGAAAGCTTGTAGCCGCGTCCATCGAGCAGATACTGGATAGCCACGACGTTGGCGCCGCCGGCGCCGCGCTGTTCGATCGGCCAGGTGGCCGCATACGCCGAACGAGCGCCCGTCAATGGTCCAAGGATGAGTAAAATGATGGTTAGTCCGAGGAATAAGCGTATGATTCGGCGCCACATCACGGGTCCGTCCTTTCTCGTCATACTGATAAGCAAAGCGCTAGAGTAGCTAGCCGTTCACGCATAGAACGTGGACTATGGGACGCTGTATCGGCCGCGTACTCTAACCATAGCGAGGAGAGATGAATAGCACGTTAACCGTACTCACTCGCCCACAAACGCGCCTGTAGCCACGACAAATGTGGTACGCTAAAGGCGCCACGGCGGACGTGTTCAGCCGCCTTACCATACACTTATGATCGTCGGCGTCTGCCGCCTCACCCTGTCCATCCCCGGCAGCTACTCGCTCAAAGATAAGCGCCGCGTGGTGAAATCGCTCGTCGAGCGGATACGCCACCGCTACAACGTCGCGGCGGCCGAGGTCGACGCGCACGAGATCTGGAATACCGCCGTCATCGGCGTCAGCTGCGTTAGTACCAGCGGCGCGCACGCCCATGAGATCCTCGATCACATCATCGCGTTCGCGGACAACGGCCACGAAGACGCCGAACTTGTCGACCACACTGTCGAGATTCTGTCAGGCTTCTAATACTACAACGTTACCTCGCTAGAATCACCCCTAGCGACCCTCAGGCAAAGGGCCATCTCGCTGCTAAACTGAGCGATTGCACGCCTGCTTCCAGGTCGTTAGCACGGCCTCAGGAGACAAGTAACGTTGTAGTACTAAGGCGAGTGACTAGAACTTCTCGCCACTCGCCACTCGTCACTCGTCACTTAGACATGGTTCAAATGGACTTGACAGTTGAAACATCAGGCGGCCTTGAGGACGCCGGGTGCGGTCGTGAGCGGGTGGTCATCCGTCGCGGGCGGATAGCCCAGCGCCACGAGCCAATCGGTCG
>JAABUM010002088.1_pt1 | contig 27864 bp, 29 predicted proteins | sample 5559161 | NCBI WGS metagenome assembly JAABUM01 (sample SAMN10711868, study PRJNA513369) | rock metagenome | isolation source: Antarctica rocks | place: Antarctica: Victoria Land, Siegfried Peak nord
ACCGGCCAATCGCCGATCCCGAAGAAGAGTTGCCCACCCGGGCGCACCATCCCGCGCAGCGTCGCGAGGCTGGCACGGTCCTCCTCCTCGGTCGGGAAACCGACGCAACTGCGGTCGTAGAGGGAGAGGAGCGCGTCGAACGGCCCGGCATGAATTAGCGCGCGGAAGTCGCACTCGCGCAGATCGGCGTCGAGCCCGGCGGTGTGGTCGCGCGCCTGCTCCAGCAGCGCCGGGGCGATGTCCACGCTCGTCAGCCGACCGAAACCGCGCCCGAGCAGGACGCGCGTGTGCCGCCCCCAGCCGCAGCCGATCTCTAGCAGCCGATCGGCGGGGCGCAGGCCGAGCGTCGCGACGATGAAATCGATGTCGCGCGCGGCGGCGGCGCTCCCGCTCGCGCGGCCCGCCCCATCGAGTTCGGCGGCGTGGCGCAGGCTGTGGTGGCGATACCAGGCATTATTGCCGGTGTATTCGACCAGGGGGATAGCTGTGGGCATGGCGGCGGGATTGGCGAGCGGCGGGGAAATTGTCACAGAGCACCCGTCCCTTTCACGCGAAGGTCGCGGCGGAGGCAGGAACGGTGGGCGATCTGGCTTCGCAGCATGGCTGCGCTACAGTTGCGCGACAGCGCCGGACTTCGACCGGCTTCCCCTGATGTCCCACGCGGGGACACCGTTCCTGATGGCGAACATTCAATTCGTTGCTGACTGTAGCAGGGGCCGAGCGCGGCTGTCAACGTGATCGTGATCTGGGTCCGGTGGCAGAGCGGCAGCCGCGCTGCCACGGCGGCACCAGATCGGATGCAGCGGAAAACCCCTGTCGTCGCACACCCGTCTCGAACGTCATCGATGTGCAGATGGTGGTTGCGCGCGATGGGGTGGGGTGGCTATACTGCCGCCAGAAGATGAATACCGGGGTGGTGTGATCGTCGCCTGCAATCGCGGCGACGATCGGCGCAGGGGAAGTCGGTGCGAATCCGACGCTGTCCCGCAACTGTGAGTCGATGATCCGCGTCGCCGAGCCAGATCGCCTGCCATCACCCTTCCGCCGGACCGTCGCGAGAGCGGGCAAGGTGTGCATGGGTGTCCGGCAATCGCCGCCCCCTCCACAACGCCATTAGGTGCCCTCACTCCGCGGAGTGGGGGCGTTTTTTCGTTCTCCGCGCCCGCCGCACAGCCGACCGCGCGCCGCATCGAGCGGCGCGAACGATGAGGAGTGACCCGCACCATGACTCGTTTCCGCACACTGACATGCTTTTGGTTGTTCGTGGTGCTGCTCGGACTCGCCGCGTGTGGCGGCGCGGGCAGCCCCGTAGCCGACAGCACCGCGACCACGGCGGGGGCGGTCGCGACGAACACGGCCGTCAGTCCGACAGGTAGTGCGGCGACGAGCAGCGCCAGCGCCACCACCCGATCGGCAGCCGTCGCAACGGCGACCCGCGCCGCCACCACCTCTAGCGACACGCCGGGTACGCCGGGCAGCGCCACGCGCGTCGCAACCGTCGGTGCGACACCGGGCAGCGGGGCAACGCCGCGCGCCGGAGCGACGCCGGGCGCGACCGTCTACCCGCTGACGATCCACGATGTCGCGGGGCGCACGGTCACGATCGTGCGGCGTCCGCAGCGGATCGTCTCCCTCGCGCCCAGCAACACCGAAACCCTCTTCGCCCTCGGCCTTGGCGAGCGCGTCGTGGGCGTCGATCAGAGTTCCGACTACCCTGCTGCCGCGCGTGACAAACCGCGCATCGGCACCTTCTCGCAGCCGACGATCGAGCAGGTCACCGCGCAATCTCCGGACCTGATCCTCGCCGCCAACATCCACGTCCGCAGCGCCGTTCCCGCCCTCGAAGCGCTCGGGCTGACGGTTGTCGTCCTCAACCCCGCCGATCTCCCCGCCGTCCTCGATGCGCTCACCCTCGTCGGCGACCTGACCGACAGCCAGCTCGCGGCGCAGCAACTGCGCGACGGGCTGGAGACGCGGATCGCGGCGGTGAACGCGAAGGTGGCCGGGACACCCGCCCGCCCGCGCACCTATGTCGAGATCACCGCGAAGTTCGCCGCCGCCGGGCCGACCTCCTACATCGGCGACCTGATCGTCCGCGCGGGCGGCGCGAACATCGTGGATGACCGCGCCACGCAGTACCCGATCCTCGGCGTGGAGACGATCATCGCGCGCGACCCGGAGGTGATCGTCCTCACGGACGCGAGCGCGGAGGTGACGGTCGCGTCGGTCGGCGCACGCCCCGGCTGGTCCGGGATCGGTGCCGTCAAGAACGGGCGCGTCGTCGCCATCGACCCGAATCTGCTGAATCGTGCCGGGCCGCGCGTGGTCGATGGCCTGGAAGCACTGGCGGCGGTGCTGCATCCGTAGCAACGAGTCCGTAGTCCGTGGTCGGTGGTCCGTAGTAATGGCGCGGTGTGCGTGCGAAGCAATGCCTGTCAGCGTGACTCCGACGGACCACGGACTACACTACGGACGACCGACTAGCCGACTAACCCGCCACCGGGCTATATTGCAGCCCCACGAGCCGCCACCCCTCGCCCTGCCGCATCCAGATCAGCTTCCCGCGCAACTGCCCGCTGGTGTCGTGGCCCTGATAGGTGCTGCGCGCATCCTGTCGCCCGATCACCACGAGCGTATCCCCATACGCGCGCACCGTCAGATCGTCCCAGGCGAGCGCCGAGTAGCGCAGCGCGCCAGACCGGTGCCGTTCCAGCCATGCCTCACGCGGCAACAGGAAGCCGCGCGGCCCGACGCCGATGAAATCATCGGTCAGCACTGCCCCGAGCGCGTCCACATCGCCGCGCGTCTCCGCATCCATCCACGCCGCGACCATCGTCTCCACCTGTGCCAGCTCGGGTGCGCCCATCGTTTCGTGCTCCGTATGATAGTCGTGAGTCGTGAGTCGTGAGGGATGGTGCGGTGCCGCTGGCGGGTATCGCCTCGTAACGGCCTTCTACGGACCACGGACCACGGACCACGGACTCCCCGCTCACAACCCACGGCTACTTGCCCGCCAACCGCGCGACGACCGGCGCAAAAACCTCCATCAGCTCCGCAGCGACCTGGATGTAGGAGATACCCAGCGACGCGCGACGCGCGACGAGCTGCGCGCACATCTCCTCGACCGTGCCGCTGACGACCGCGACCGCCCCCGATTCGAGCAATGCCGCCGTGCACGCGCCGTATTGCCCCGCGATGTAGTGCACGACCTGCCCGCTGACCGCGATCAAATTCATCGTCAGTTCCAGTTCCGCGAAGCGTTCCCCCGCCGCCGCGCGAAGGATCGTGATCTTCTCCGCCGCGCTCGCCTCCGACTCGTCCGGTTGCAGCGCCAGCGCGATGATGTCCGCCTCGCGCGCGGCGAGTTCGAGCATCCGCGGGCCGCTCCCGGCGATCAGGATCGGCGGGTGCGGTCGCTGCACGGCGGCGGGGGCGAACTTGGCGTCCTTGATAGCGTAGTGGGGGCCGGGCGCGCTGACCTGCTCCCCGGCCAGGAGCGCCTTGATGAGCGGCAGCGCCTCGGCCAGCCGCGCCAGCCGCACGCCGCCCGACTCGAACGGGATCCCGAGCATCCGGTTATCGCCCTCCGCGCCCGGTCGCCCCGCCCCCAGCCCCAGTTCCAGCCGCCCGCCGGAGAGGAAATCGAGGGTCCCGGCCTCCTTCGCCACCAGCACCGGATTGCGCAGATCGTTGGCGAGCACGTAGGTGCCGACGCGCAGCGTCGTCGTCGCGGCGGCGACGAATGCGAGCGCCGGGAACGGGGCCAGGGTGTAGGGGAGCGTATCCGGCACCATCAGCGTGCTGTACCCGAGTTCCTCGACGCGCCGCGCCTGCGCGATCCAGTCCGCGCCCGAACGCGCCCCGCCGGACACGACCCCGAAACGGAATGGTCGTGGTGCCATCGTACCCCCCTTCTTTATGATGTCGGCAATGACGCTTCTCGCGCGCTCAATCCTTTGCGGCGTCGCGTGTCACCGGATATTGGATTTCCACCAGGCTATCGGCATGGGCCGGATCGGCGATGTGCAAAGCGAGCGCCCGGTTCGGCCCCGCGAGGCGATACCCCTCCGCCACCATCCAGCCCAGGATCGCCGCATGCGCCGCCCCGACCTCGGCCAGCGGCCCCTGGTGCTGTACGCAGGCCATCGCGGCGACGGCGGGGAGTTCGGCGGGGCGGATGCGCGGGTGGCCCGGCAACCGATCGGCGGTGGTGAAGGTCGCTTCCGCCGCGATCTCTGTCTCACGGTACTCGCCGTCGTGCCAGAGGGTCGTCCAGGCGGTCGCGATGAGGCCATGCTCCCGCGCGTAGGCGTGCAGCTCGCCGATCAGCGGGCCGACCGCCCGGTGCGCGGGCAACGTCGCGCGCAGCGAGGCCACCCGCTGCGCCGCGACCGGGCGGAGCGTGACCGGGTAGCGCGCAGCACGCTCGCTCGCGTCGAGTTGCCGCACGCGCGCCTCGATCCGCGCCAGCCGCTCCCCCTCCGCCGCGATCGTCGCGCGCACCTCCGCTTCCTTCTAGAGCAGCAACTGGCGCAGCTGCCCGGCGGAGAGGTCGGCATCGAGGAGTCGCCCGACCTGTTCCAGCGCGAAGCCGAGTTCTTTCAGCGCCAGCAACCGCTCCAGACGCGGCAACTGCGCTGCGGTGTAGTAGCGGTAGCCGCTCGTCGCATCGATATGGTCCGGTTTCAGCAGGCCCAGGCGGTCGTAGTGTCGCAGCGCCTTGACCGTCACCCGGGTCAGACGGGAGAAATCGCCGATCTTGAACATTGTCCCCGCCTCACGCCACGCCCGATCGTACCCCTACGATAAACCCTACCCGTAGGGGAGAGTCAAGGGGGGCGACGAGGGGGCATGGCACCGTCGTAGCAGCGCGCGGCAGAGGGCTCCCGAGGCGCGTTGCGCCGTATTGGCAGCCGCCCGGATGCCCGGACTCACCGCCCCGTCGCCCCGGCCAGGATCGCGTCGAGCGCGGCGAGATCGGCGGGGGTATCGAGGTCGAGCGCGGTGCCGGGCGCGTCGTACCAGCGTGGCAGCAGGCCGCGCACCTCGGCGGCGGCGCGGTGTCGCGCCAAGCTCCCCACGCCGAACGCGAACGGCAGGGCATTGGGTGGCCGCAGCAGCAGGGCATTCGTCCCCGTGCCGTGCCGATCGGGCGCGAAGACCGCGACGCCGGGCCGATCGGCCAGTTCGAGCAGCGCGTCCACATCGGCGCGCGCGAGCAGCGGCAGATCGCCCAGGACGATCAGCAGCGCGTCTGCACCGGTCGCCACGGCCCAGGCGCGGCCCTGCGCCAACCCCTCGTTCAACCCCTCGCCATCCTGACGGAGGCCGAGCGCCCCGGCAGCCTCCGATGCGCGCAGCACCGCCGCATCCGGGGTGACCACCACCCGCGCGGCGATCCCCGGTGTATCGAGCGCGGCCAGCACGTTGCCGAGCGCGCGCAGGGTCAGCGCCGCGCGCGCCGCCGGATCGAGCGCGACCGCGAGACGACTCTTCGCCGCCGTCAGCGCCTTGATCGGCACGAGTGCGACCGTCCGCACGACTCAGCTCTCGCCGCGTGCGGGCAGCGACCGCGCGAAGGCCAGGGTCTCCTCCGCGAGGCGCTGGCGATCCTCGGCACCGCCCATGACGGTGCCGGTCACCAGGGTCCGCAGCCCCAGCGCCTCGATCGCGGGCGCGAGCGCAGCATCCTCATCGTCGATCACCACGCCATCGAGGATCCCCGCGTAGAGCCGCGCCACGCCGAGGGTCGAGACATCGTGCCCGAGCCCGGCCAGCATCCGATCCGCAGGGCCCTTCAGCGCGCGCCCGCCGATGATCGGGCTGACCGCCACGCGCGGTGCCGCGGTGGCGGCGAGTCGCGCGCTGAAACCGGGCACCGCCAGGATCGGCCCGAGACTGACGAACGGATTGGACGGGCAGAAGATGATCGCCTCCGCCGCATCGAGCGCGGCGCCGACCCCGTCCGGCAGGGTCGCCGCCGCGATCCCACCGAAGCGGATCCCGCTCACCGGATCCTGGTGATGCCGCCGCACGAAATAGTCCTGAAAACTCAGCGGCCCGCTCGGCGTCTCCACGATCGTCCCGACCGGCTCGTCGCACATCGGCAGGATCGCCGCGCGCACGTCGAGCGCGCGCGTCAGGCTGGCGGTCACCTCGGTCAGCGTGGCCCCACTCGCCAGCATGGTCGTGCGGCGGATGTGGGTGGCGAGATCGAGGTCGCCGAGGAGGAACCAGTCCTCCGCGCCGTACCGCTTCAACAGGTCGAAGGTACGTGTCGAGTCCCCCGCAAGCCCCCAACCCATGACCGGATTCGCCATCCCGGCCAGCGTGTAGAGGACCGTATCGAGATCGGGGCTGATCCGCAGCCCCAGGTGTACCATGTCATCGGCGGTGTTGCCGATGACCGTCAATGTGTCGGGCGGCAGCGCCAGATAAAGCCCCTGCGCCAGCTTCGCCCCGCCGACTCCGCCGGCCAATGCGACGATCATTCGTGTGCCTTTCAATGTTGAGGAGTGGAGTAGAGTGGGCGAAGTGGGCCAGAAGGAATCGAAGGGTGCCCGTAGGGTCGACTAATCGCCATCTCTTCGCCCACTCAGATCAACGTCACCCATTCTACCAGCGTGCTCTCGGCGATCTTGACCGGGCCGAACGGGGTGCCGAGGACGATCGGGGGGGCGTGTTCGGTATCGGGCGGGATGTAGAGGGCGCGCACGATCGACCAGCGGGCCAGCGGTACCAGGAGGTAGAGGGGGGGCGCACCGGCCTCGTCGTAGAGTCGTTCCCCCGCGTGCGCGATGAAGCGCGCGATCCCGGTCACGGTCGGCCTGGCGCGATATTCGAGCAGGCCGACCGCGCGGTGCGCGCGATAGAGGGCCGAGCGTTGTCGCGCCAGTTCGCGCCCCTCGCCGATCCGACGCGCCAATTCGCCACGCAACGGTTCCAGGTCATCGGCGGGGGCCGCGCGCACGCGCAAGCCCACGCTCGCCAGGAGCGCGTCCACCTCGCCCGCTGGTTCCTCCGGCGGGCACGGCGCGACATCGCGCACGGCCCGTGCGCGCCGCGCGATGGTCAGACGTAGCACATCGACCGGCAGGTGCCGCAGGGGGATCTCCTCTTCTGGTGTTGCCATCGTCCCTCTCCTCACACCCCGCCCCGGCGCGCTATTTCACCCCCTATAATACCATCGGTGAGCAGTCTTGTACGGCAGGAAGTGCGGACGGGGGGAACCGCTGGCCGAGGGGACGGACAAGCGCGGGCGATTGGCGGAGGAGCCGTTCGCCTATCGCGCCACGAAGGACGGCCAGGTCTTCATCAGCTGGCAGGGGCGGTCGATACCGACCTTGAAGGGGCCGAACGCGCGCCGCTTCCTCGCGCGGATTGCGGATCTCGATGAGGCGGGGGTCCAACTGGCGCTGGCGAAGGCGAACGGCAGCTTCAAGCACGGCAACGAGCGCCGAGACCCCGCTTGTGCCCGCAGCCTCGCCCAGGCAACAAGCCGCCTGCCGCTGGTCACGATCGGCGACGACTACACACGATTACAGCGTATTGCTTGAGCGGTCAGGGGGCCGCTCGACAGTGCCGAGAAGGGAAAGCCGATGCCACTGCCGCAGCGCCTCGCACGCTTCAATCGCATCGCCACCAATCGCATCATCGGGCGCGTCGCCGGTTTCCTGCCCGGCTTCGCCATCGTCGTCCATCGGGGACGCCGTTCTGGCAAGGAATACCGGACCCCGGTCAATGCCTTCCGCACCAGCGACGGCTACCGGATCGCCCTCACCTACGGCCCGGACAGCGACTGGACCCGCAACGTGCGCGCGGCGCGCGGCTGCACGCTGATCGTGCGCGGGCGGCACGTCGCCCTGCGCGATCCGCAACTTTTCACCGACCCCGCCAACCACTGGGCACCATCCCCGGTACGCCTGGTCCTCAGCAGGGTCGGTGTCAGGCAATCGTTGGTGCTCTTCGAGCGGCGGCCCGACCGCGTACTACGCTAGGCGCGCCGCATCGACCGCCGCTCAGGTGACCCGGATACGGTGGAAGCGCGCCTCCGCGAAGAGGAAGAGGCCATAGGCGATAACGCCGAGCGCGGTGAGGCCGAGCAGCCAGAGGCCGAATCGATGCGTGAGGAGATCGGCGAGCGCGCTGTCGAGGCCACGCGCATCCTGCGGATCGGCGTTGCGCGCCGCGATGATCAGGAAAAGGCCGATGATCACGAAGACGACGCCGCGTGCCGCGTAACCGATGCGGCCCAGCGTCGTGTACCACCGTTCCTCGGTCGGATTCATCTCCCCGAGATTGGCATTCTCACGAAATTTCGCCCGGATTGCCTGAAAGACTTGGTAACCCGCGAAACCGAGAATGCCGAGTCCGACCAGACCGACGAGCCACTGCCCGAACGGCTTGCTGAGGAGTGCCGCCGTGCCGCCCTTAGCGGTGGCATCGGTGTTCGCACCCGGGTTGCCGGTCTGTAAGAGGCGCACGGTGCTAAGCGCGAAAGCGAGGTGCAGCGCGCCGTTAGCCGCGTTGCCAAGCCGCATGGCGATCCGGTTGGCGTCACGTCCCTGGCCGTCGGGGTCGAACGCCGCCTCGAAGAAACGCCAGACGGCATAACCGCCGAAGCCGATCGCGATCGCGATCAGTAAGATATGACCGAGCGGTGCGCCCACTATCCGCAGTAGCACCCCCTTACTATCGGTCGTCTCACCGCCGAGCCCCAACGCGACTTGTATCGCCAGGACACCGATCAGGACGTAGACGAGCCCCTCCGCCGCGTAACCGAAGCGTCCGAGCGGGACGAGAACCGGGCTGGCCTGGTGCACGCCCCGACGGGCGCTTCGCGTAACTTGCTCGGCAGAAGGTTTTCCACCACTCGGCATTATTGACCCTTGTATCGGAGCATCAGCCGCCAGCCCTATCGTCGACACGGCGACCGGGTGAGGGGCGAGAACGCAAGATCGACGCCAGCCCGCCACACGAGGAGGATAGCAATGGGGACCGACATACACGGCACACTGGAATACCGACGGCAGGAAACATGGAGCGGCCTGGATGATGGCTGGTCCCTCGCCCGCAACTATTATCTCTTTTCGTTGCTCGCCAATGTGCGCGGGAAGGATGCCCTGTATTCGCCACGCGGCTTTCCGCGCGATGCTGCTGACAATGCTTCCGAACAGTATTGGGTCGTCGTGGCAGAGAACCAGGAGGAAGCCTCGCGGCACCCGAACTGGGTACCGCGAGCGCGGGCGGAATCGGCCGTCGCGGCGGGCCATGCCGAGTGGCAGGATGCCACGCAGCGCCTCGTCTCAGACGGGCAGTGGCATACGCCATCCTGGCTTACCACCGGCGAACTGCGGCACATTCTCAACCGTTACGACGCGACGGTGGCACGATATTATGCGGCCCGACGGGCTGAAGAGGCGGCGCGAACAGAACGGCCCGCGCCCGCCTACGAGACGATGCTGGCCGGGTGGGATAATCCGCCAGATTTACATCCCGACTGGCGGATACTCCTCGGCGCGATGGAGGCCGGTGAGGCGCGAGGGATTCCGATGCGCTTCATCTTCTGGTTCGACAATTAACCCGCAGCGGTGGGCACCGGCTGGTAATCAATCGGCCACCACCGCGATCGCCTCGATCTCCAGCAGCACGTCGTCGCGGAAGAGGCGGCGCACCTCGACGATGGAACTCGCCGGGGGGCGGGCCGTATCTATATGTTCGTTACGCGCCTCGCGGATCGCGGGCCGGTGCGTGATGTCCACAACGAAGATTGTCAGCTTCACCACGTCCCGGAAGGTTGCGCCCGCCGCCGCGAGCGCCGCCGCAATGTTCGCGAAAACCTGCCGCGCCTGGGCCTGCGGGTCGCCCGGCCCGACGAGTTCCCCCGCCGTGTCCAGGGGGACCTGCCCCGCGACGTAGATCGTCCGCCCGCCGCGCGCCTCCGCGACCTAGCTGTAGCCGACCGACACCGGCAACGTCGGCGGGTTGTGGAACCGCAGCAACGAGTCATTCGCCATGCCCAATTCCTCCCTTTCCTGTATTAAGACAGCCCGGCTAGAAGACCCGCCCGCCCAGCGGCACATCCTGCTCGACCGCCAGCAGCACCACCCGCCCCGCCTCGTCGGGGACGCCGAGGGTTAGCACCTCGGAGGTGAACGGGCCGATGCGGCGCGACGGGAAGTTCGTCACGCCGATCACGAGTCGCCCCACCAATTCCTTGGGCGTGTACAGCTCGGTGATTTGCACGCTCGATCGCTTCACGCCGAGCGGACCGAAGTCGATCGTCAGCTTGTAGGCCGGTTTGCGGGCCTCGGGGAATGTCTCCGCCGCGACGATCCGCCCGACCCGCAGTTCCACCTTCTCGAAGTCATCGATCGTCGCCATAGTTCCTCCGGGTAAGTCGGCAATCGGCAGAGAGAGAAGTCCGTAGCCCGTAGTCCGTGGTCCATAGGGAGTCGGCAGTCGGCGGTTGGGGATCGGCAGAAGGGGTGGGGACAAAGAGTACGATCCTCTTTCGTTCCTTTCTTCGGTCTCTCGTCCTTAATCTACAATCTCTCGCCCGTTTCCTGCGTACCCGCGCCTCTGCGGCCAACGTCCCTTTTACTCATCCTCCGTTTCTCCTCCCGTTCCCCCTCTGTACCTCTGTGCCTCCTGTTCCGTCCCTCCGTCCTTCTAATCTCTCGGTCGTTCTCTGCGTCTCTGCGTCTCTGCGGCCAACGTCCCTTCGCTACTCCGCGCGCCCTTCGCGAACCGCCGCCTCGGCGAGGATCGTGGTCGGGTCGAGGAGCGGTACCGGCAGCATCCCCGGCAGCAGGACGATCGGTAGCTCCGTGCAGGCGGCGAGCAGCACCTCCGCACCCCCATCGATCAGCCCTTGCCCGGCGGTCAGCAACAGCGCGGTTGTCTCCGGGCCGGTATCGCTCCCCTTAACCGCCGCGATCGCCGCACTGACGAGCGCCTGCCCCGCCGCATCGGGCTGCATCGGCTCCAACCCCTGCTCGCGGAGCGCGGCGTGGTAGAGCCCGGTCGAGATCGTCGATGCGGTCCCCATGATGCCGACGCGCCGCACCGCCGGATAGTCCAGGCGCACGCGCGCCGCCGTCTCCGCCACGATGTCGAGGAACGGGAGCGCCACCGCCTCGCGCAGGGCCGGGAGGAAGGCGTGCGCCGTGTTGCAGGGGATGGTGATGAAGTCTGCGCCCGCCGCCACGAGCCGCTGCGCCCCGCGCGTCAGCGCCGGGAGCGGGTCGGGGCCGACCCCCTGCAAGAAGGCGCTGCGGTCGGGGACCGACGGATCGGCCTCGATGACGACGCGCAGATGCTCCTGATCGCAGCGCGCGGGCGTCGCCAGGATGATCTTGCGGTAGAAGTCCGCCGTCGCCAGTGGCCCCATCCCGCCCAGGATACCGATCGTCCGTCCCATCGCCCCCGCTCCTTCCATGCCATCGGCCAGGTGACTGGCAGTATAACGCCTTGACATTGTGGCACCCAGGTCCGACCATACCATGCACAACAGGGAGTAGCCGTCGCACTCCGCCCTAATGCCGCGATCGGGACGAGGTCGGGCCACCACCCGCAGGGCCGCGTCCCCGGAGGTTTCGCCATGCGCGCGCGGTCGCTGAGTCGCCGCTCGTTCTTCGTCGTCATCGGCGGCGGCGCGCTCACCTTGCTCGCCGCCTGCAACGCGCCGTTCGCCCCTCCGGCAACGCCGTCGAACCCGACCCCGGAACCGCTCCTCACGCCGGAGCCCGCCCCGGTGGGCCTCGGGGTCGTCGCGCCGGAGGGCGACCCGCAGGGCGCGGCCTTCGCGCGCGCGCTGGACGCCTACCTCGCCACAGGGTCGCCCTCCCTGGCGAGCGCGCCCCCGACGAACACCGCGCCGAACGCGGGCGGTGGCGGCGCGCCGCAGATCACCATCGCCACGAGCGCGCCGCACGCGTCCGGCATGATGACGCAGCGCGTCACCCGACTCTACGCCCCGGTCACCAACTGGCGCAATCCCCTCCGCAACATCACGCGCACGGAACTGGTCGGGCTGCTCGGCGGCGCGTTGCCCGATTGGGGCCGCCTCGGCTCGCCGGTGCCGGGTGCGGTCGTGCGCTTCGACTATACGCCCGGTGGCCTGCCGATCCCGCCCGAACTCCCCGCCGCCCTCCCCGCCACCGCCGGGTACGCCGATTACGCCGGACTCGTCGCCGCGATCGACGCCGCGCCGCTCGCCTTCGCGATCGTCCCGCTCGATGTGGTCGATTTCCGGGTCGGGGCGCTGGCGATCGACGGGGCCGACCCGCTCGCCGGGCGCGGCGATCCGCTCGCCTATCCCCTCCGCCACGACCTCTGGCTCAGCTGGGACCCCGCGCTCGGCACGGGGGTCGTGGACGCGGTCCGCACCTTCGCCGCCAGCCAGGGCTACGCGCCAGACCCCGCCGCGCCGTTCGGCAACCCGATCAACCTGACCGTCGCGGGGGACATCATCTTCGGGCGCACCGTCCACTCCCGCATGGTCCGCTACGGCGATTGGCAACACCCGCTGCGCCTCGTCGCCCCGCGCCTGCGCGACGCCGACCTGACGATCGCCGACCTCGAATGCTCCCTCTCGGACAACGTCGCGCAGCCGGACGACCCGTTCACCTTCCTCTTCACCACGAATACGGCGGCGGTCGCGGGGCTGAAGCTGGCCGGGATCGACGGCGTCAGCCTCGCCAACAACCACTCGATGAATTTCGGTGAACCCGGCCTCAACGACACCCTGGCGACCCTCGCGGCGAACGCGATCACCGCGTTCGGCGGCGGGCCGAATCTCGCGGCGGCGCGGCAGCCGGGGCGTTTCGCCGTCAAGGGGACGAACTTCGCCTTCCTCGGCTACGATGGCATCACCGGCGACGATTATGGCGCGGGCACGAACCGGGGCGGCACCTGCCCGCTGCGTCGTCAACTCCTGCTGGAGGATCTGGCGGCCCTCCGCGCCGACCCCGCCGCCCCATTGATCGTCCCCTTCTTCCACTGGAGCGTCGAATACGTGGCCGTTCCGAGCGCAGAGATGCGCGCGCTGGCCCACCTCGCGATCGATAATGGCGCGGCGATGGTGATCGGCTCGCACCCGCACTGGGTCCAGGGGACGGAGTGGTACAAAGGCCGCCCGATCCTGTACTCTCTCGGCAACTTCGTCTTCGACCAGGATTGGTCGACCGAGACCAAACAGGGGATGTTCGCCGAATTCGTGATCCGCGAGCGCCAGATCGCCCGCGTGCGGCTGGTGCCGGTGCAGATCGAAGATTTCAACCAGCCCCGCTTCCTCGACCTCGGCGAGGGGCTGGAAGTCCTGCAACGGGTCTACGACGCGACCGACGTGATCAAGACGATGACGTAAGCTCGCCGCAGGAGGAAAACCGATGAGCAGCGCCGCGCCGACCCCGTTCACCCCGCGCTCCCTGCGCCTGGCCGATCTCAGCTGGCCCGAGGTACGCGCCGCCCTCGCGGCGGGGTGGGGCACCGTCGTGGTGGTGGCGGGCTCGATCGAGCAGCACGGCCCGCAACTCCCGCTGCTGACCGACACCCTGATCGGCGAGGGGTTGGGGGCGGCGATCGTCGCGCGGCTCGACCGCACGCTGCAAGGGCCGACGATCGCGCTCGGCTGCTCCGAGCACCACATGGCCTTCCCCGGCACGATCACGATGGAAAAGGCGACCTTCATCGCGACCGTGCAAGACTACGCCCGTAGCCTCGCGCGGCACGGCTTCCGCACCGTTTGCTTCGTCTCCAGCCACGGCGGCAACTTCGGCCCCTTGCGCGAGGCCGTGGACGCGCTTGGCGGGCGGATCGGCGCGACGACCGTGGCGACGTTCAGCGACATGAACGGCTTCATCGACGTCCTCTACGCCTCGCAGCGCCCCTACGACGTGACGCCCGAGCGGGCCGGGGCGCACGCGGGCAACACCGAGACGGCGCTCGTCATGCACCTCCGCCCCGATCTCGCGCAGCCGGAACTGGCCGAGGAGGGCTACGTGGGCGAGTTCGGCCCCGCGCAGCAGGAATTGCTCTTCCGCGAGGGGATGACCGCGCTCACCCAGAACGGCATCCTCGGCGATGCGCGCGGTGCCGAGGCGGAGTTCGGCGTGGCCGCGCTCGACGCCTGGGCCGAGTATCTCGCCGCCTGGGTGGCGCGGGTCCGCGCGGAAGGCCCCGTTGAGTAGCGCCCCGTTCACTCGCCGCACCTTCCTCGCGGCCGGGCTCGGGCTGGCCGCGCTGCCCCTCCTGGCGGGCTGCGGCGCGGGCGACGCGAGCGCCCCGCCGACGCCCCTGCGCGTCCACCTCAACCTGACCGCTTACGAACGCGCGGTCTTCGTACGGCTCGTCATCCCGCCCTTCGAGGCGGCGCAGGGGGCGCGCGTCGACCTCACCGACGGCACGACCGACGAGGCGATCGGCGCGCTCGGGAACGATAACGGCGCGCTCGATCTATTGTCGGTCGATACCGAGGCGCTCGGTGGCCTCCTCGCGGGAAAGCTGACGAGCGATGTCGGCACGGAGCGCGCCGCCCTCGCGGACGGCATCGTGCCGAGCGTGCTGGGCGCGTTGGAGGCGAACGGCGCGCTCCACGCCCTCCCCTACCGCCCGACCACCTGGATCACCTACTACAACACCACCCTCTTCGGCGCGGCTCGACTCGACCCGCCGCGCACCTGGGACGAGCTACTGGCGGCGGCGGGCACCTTGCGCGCGGCGGGCGGGGGCGGACAGATCGCCCTCCAGGGGGCCACCACCGCCACGGCGGGCGGCCCCGCCGCGCAGTCATTCGTCGAGCTGATCTGGGCGTTCGGCGGCGACCCGTTGCAGCCGAACGGCGACGGCGCGCGCGCGGCGGGGGCTTTCCTGGCCCGCCTCGGCCCGCAACTCAGCGCCGGCTCGCGCGACGCCAAGATCGACACGATGACGCGCGACCTCGCCACGAACGCGGCGGCGCTCGGCCCCAACTGGCCGAGCGTGGCGACCGACCTCCTCCAGCGCGGCGGCAAGACCGACCTCGCGGTCGCCCCGACACTCGGCGGTCCGGTGGGCAGCGCACGCGTCCTCTCCGGGCAAATCCTCGTCGTGCCACCGGGCGCGAAGCAGCGAAAACTCGCCCTCGCCTTCGCCGCACACCTCCGCTCGCGGGCGATGCAGGAGCTGTTCGCGCGCGAACTCGCCTGGCTACCCGCGCGCGCGGACGCCTTCCCCGCCGCGCCCGCGTGGCAGAGCGGCGTCGCCGCCGCCGCCCTCGCCGCGCTACGCGGTTCGCGCGCCCTCCCCCCCCTCGCCGACCGCGCCGACTTCGACACCACCCTCGGCGACGCCTTCCGCCAGATCGCCTTCGAGGGCGCTGACCCGAACACCGCCCTCGCCACGACGGCGGGCAAGCTAGCGAGTGTGCGCTAGCGCACCCATCCGCCAAAGAGCGCGCACGGTCGCAGTACCGCACGCAACGGATAGTGTTGGATCGAGAAGGCCGTTACTAGATCGGGCGAAGCAGTATCGATCATTTCATCTAATTGCTCACCGCGCGCCCATGTCTCTTGCAAGTGCTTCTGGTATTCCGAACTTTGCCCTTGCACACTTCGCTGAAACCGCAGACCACGACCGGTGACGAGAGGATGTTGCCAACGGGTGAGCATTTGGTAGCGTAAACCTGCCTCGGAGAATAGTTTGGCCCACTCTGTTAGGGAGTAGGTCGTTCGTTCGCCGAAAATCGGTGGATTCCACAACTGCGCCAGCGCTGCAATGAAGCTCGCTTGTCGCGGTTCCTCGGGGAGGATGAGGCCACCGAAAAGTACGCGACCGCCAGGTCGGAGCAAGCGCTTCGCCTCGGTCAGCACGCCCGGTAGTTGGGTATGGCGAAACGTCGGGAAACGACAAGTAATGACATCGAAAGAATGGTCCCGAAACGGGAGTACTTCGGCGCTTGCGTTCAAGTGCAGGATGCTGGATATGCCCTGGTCCCGCGCCCAATCACGCCACCAGTGAAAGGGATAGGCAGAGGGTTGTACGGCACAGAGATATTGAGCGCGTCGCGCGAGCGCGAGCGATACAGGCTCATCATGTGGGTCGAGATCGAGTATCGCCGTGTCTGCCGTCAACCGCGCAGCGGCACGCAGCACCGACCAGTAGGCAACCTTCTCCAACTGCTGCTCATCGGGTTCGCCATTCATACAGGCCCTCTACGTCTATCCACGCAACCTTTAATGGCGATCCACGCAACAGCATAGGGATCGCCTGCACGATCGACGTAAGAGGGATACGCTATAGTAAATCTCTCATCTGGGGAAGTATGGACGCCAAGCAGCTCTGGGAAGAGTACAACAAGCTCCCCGCCGAGGCGCAGGATCAGGTGGTCGATTTCCTCGCCTTCCTGAGGGTACGCCACGCCGACAAGGCGCGGCGCACGGCGCAGCAACGGATCGATTGGGAGACCGAGCCGTTCGTCGGCATGTGGCGCGACCGCGATGACCTGTCGGATGGTAGCCGCTGGGTTCGCGAACTCCGTGGGCGCGAATGGTCACGCAGCGGCGGCTGATCGCCTCCCACATCAAACAGCAGATCCGGCTGACCTTCAACATGCGCCAGGGCTACGCTTTGCATCGCTCTTGTCGCGCGATCATGCCCGCAAAGTCCCCGCTGCCTCATCCATGATCGCCAGCGCATCGGCGAGGATGGCGGGCGTGTGGGCGAGGGAGAAGCCGTTGTGGCCGGGCGGCCCCTGCCTGGTATACGCCGGGAGGAAGAGGCCGCGTGCGAGGCAGGCGACGACGAAGCGACGGTGCAGGTCGTGGTCGTGCGCGGCGGCATCGGTGTAGGTGGTCACCGGCTCCCGCCGCCCGAAGTAGAGGCCGAAGCGCGCGCCGAGCCCCTGCACCTGCACCGGTACGCCGTGACGGTCGAAGATGCCCTGGAGATCGCGGTAGAACGACTCCGCCAGCGCATCGAGCGCGTCGTAGAGGCCCGGTGCGCGCAGGGCGTCGAGCGTGGCCTGCCCCGCCAGAATACTGAGCGGGTGGCCGGAGTAGGTGCCGCTGTGCGCGACTGGCCCATCGGGCGCGAACCCCGCCATCAGGTCGGCCCGCCCCGCCACCGCCGCGAGCGGCAGCCCGTTGGAGAGCGCCTTCGCCAGCGTGCAGAGGTCGGGCGTGACGCCGCTCCACTCCTGCACCCCGCCGAGCGCCATGCGAAAGCCGGACAGCACCTCATCGAAGATCAGGACGCTGCCACTCACGGTCGTCCGCGCGCGCAAGAGTTCGAGGAAGCCCGGCGCGGGCGGGATGCACCCGGCGTTGTAGTGGACCGGCTCGCAGATCACGGCGGCGATCTCGTCGCCATGCCGCGCCAGCAGCGCCTCGAACGCCGCCGCGTCGTTCCAGGGCGTCATCAGCACATCGTCCGCCCAGGACGCCGGGACGCCGCCCGACGATGGCACGACCGCGCCCCCCTCGTCGCGCCGGAAGAGGAAGAGTTCGGTCAGGCCGTGGTAGTGGCCGTCGAACTTGAGAATCTTCGTCCGCCCGGTGGCGTGGCGCGCGAGGCGCACGGCGATCATCGTCACGTCGCTGCCGTTGGTGGCGAAGCGGACCCGCTCCGCCGCCGGGATGATCTCGACCAGCGTCCGGGCTAACTGCTCGTGGTACGCCGTCTCCGCCCCGGCGATGATGCCCAACGCCAGGCCCTCCAGCACCGCCTCGCGGACCGCCGGATCGTTGTGGCCGAGGATCGCCGCGCCGTTGGACATGTTGAAGTCGATGTAGCGCCGCCCGGCCAGGTCTTCGATGTACGCCCCCGACCCGCGCGCCTGATAGAAGGGCCGACCCAGATACGGGTGTATCCGCGCGGCCGCCGAGACCCCGCCCGCGAGCACGCCGCGCGCGCTGTCGAAGAGTGCGGTATCGCTCGTTCCGCTCATCGTCGCCCCTATCTCCCGAGAACGGTCAGCGCCGATCAGCCGCGCCGACCTGCCGCTGACTCGCCCCCCTCATCCCACTCGCCTGTCCCATCTCTGCTCACGCTACCGAGCCGGCGCCGCCCTGTCAAGGAACGCGGGGAGCGGGACCGATCTACGCCTACCCCTTCCGCGCGATGGTGATGATCTCGGGGGTCGTTGCGGTGGGCGGCGCGCCCGTCCAGTCGCCGTACTGCCGCTCGATCGCCAGTCCGGCATCGGCCAGGAAGGTAGCGAGCGTCGTCGCGTCGGTGAAGCGCAGCATCCCTCGACTCACCTCCGGCTTTGCCCACGCCGGGCTGGTGAAGGTGCTCATGGTGCGGACGATGCCGCCTGCGGTCGGCGTCTCCACCTGGTACGCGCTCCGCACGACGGCACCATCCGCAGCGGTCGCCGCAGCGGAATACTGCGTCGGCCAGCGCTCCCACGCGCGGTCGAGCGGGTTGCGTGTCTCGAACGCGAAGCGCCCATCGTCGGTGAGCGCCGCCCGGATCGCCGCGAGCGCGACCCGGATCTCGTCGTCCTCGACGTACTCCTGGAAGGCATGGCCGGTCATGACGATCAGGTCGAACGCGCGCCCCCAGCCGACCGACGCGAGGTCGCCATGGACCCATTCGATGTCCGTCCGCCGCCGCGCCTGATTGAGCATCCCGGCAGCCGGATCGAGGCCGCATAGCCGCCCGGTGTGGCCCCCCTCGCGCGCCATCCGCAGCAGCGCGCCTGTCCCACACCCCACATCGAGCACGGACCGTGCGGCCATGATCAGCGGCAGATAGAAGGCGAAATCGGCCCGCTGCTCCGGCGGGTAGAAGCGGTCATACAGCGCGGCGAGACGATCCTCGGTGAACTGCTGCTCGATCATCGCCTCAGCCTCCGTATGCTATGGCGCAACCGCTACGGGTAAAAGAGCGCGCCCGCGCCAGGGTATCACGACCCGATCCACTTTGACGCCTGCCGCATCGAGACGAACACGAACCTGACCAGACGATGCCGCCCGCCCCCAGCCCGCGCAGGCGGGGTTATCCCAAGCCTAGTCTTGGGGCTTTGCCAGTGCCGCCACAGCGCGGCGCAAAAGCTTGACCTTGCAATGCAAGCCTAGTCCCCGGAGGGGACTTCGTGGCCGCAGCCCTTAGCCGGGACATTGTGCCCTTCATGGGTATCTTTAGTCCCGGTCCCGGTAGGCCGACCATTAGGCGCGTTGCTTAAGACATCCCACCCGATCGCGAGAAACCCATGCGGCGGGCCACCCCTGATACGCCCGACTTGCCTTCGGCCACGGCAAAGGCTACAACACCGTCAGCGACCAGCGCCCACATTGCCCGGTGCGGCACACAGACCCGCTCAATGCCGCCCGCGCGCGGCAGGAGGATCAGCCACGATGCGCCTCGCCCTGCTCGGCTTCTACCACGAGACCAACACCTTCTCCGTCACCCCCACCACCTACGCCCTCTTCGCGCGCGATGGCCTGCTGCGCGGCACGGAACTCGTCGCGCGCTACGCCGACGCGGGTTCCAGCGTCACCGGCTTCCTCGATGCCGGGCACGAGCCGGGGGTGGAGGTGGTGCCGCTCTTCTTCACCACCACCGAGCCGTCCGGCACGATCACCGCCGACGCCTTCGCCCGCATCGCCGACGAGATGGTGGCCGCACTGCGCGACAACGGCCCCTGGGATGGGGTATTGCTCGTTTTGCACGGCGCGGCGGTCGCCGAGGGCTTTCCCGATGCCGATGGCGAGATGGCCGCGCGGGTCCGCGCGGCGGTCGGGCCGGACGTGCCGATCGGCGTGGCGATGGACCTGCACGGCAACAACACCCAGCGCCTGATCGATAACACCACCGCCGTCGTCTTCTACCGCACCAATCCGCACCTCGACGCCCGCGCCCGCGCCCGCGAATGCGCCGACATCGTCATCCGCACCGTGCGCGGCGAGATCCGCCCGGTCCAGGCGATGGAGACGCCGCCGCTCGTGATCAACATCGTCAAGCAGTTCACCGGCGCGGAGCCGCTGCGCTCGCTGATGGCCGCGTGCGAGGCGCTGATCGCTCGCCCCGGCATCCTCTCCGCGTCGGTCGTGCAGGGCTACCCTTACGCCGATGTGGCGGAGATGGGGATGTCGTTCATCGTCGTGGCCGATGGCGACGCGACGCTGGCCCGCGACGCCGCGCGCGAACTGGCGCGCGCCGCCTGGGCGCGGCGCGACGAATTCTTGCTCGATGCGCCCTCACCCGAGGTCGCCCTGCGCCGCGCGATGGATGCACCCACCGGGCCGGTCGTGCTGATGGACGTGGGGGACAATATCGGCGCGGGGAGCGCCGCCGACTCGACGGTGCTCCTCGCGACCGCGCGCCGCCTCGGCGTGGGACGGTACCTGCAAACCCTCTACGATCCCGAGGCGGTCGGCGCGTGCATCGAGGCGGGGGTCGGGCGGACGATCACCCTCGCGGTCGGGGCCAAGACCGACCGGTTGCACGGCAAGCCGGTGACCGTGACCGGCAGGGTGCGCGCGATCGCGGAGGGGCGCTACGAGGAGCCACGCCCGACGCACGGCGGCTTCCGCTTCTACGACGATGGCGTCCGCGCCGTCCTCGAAACGGATGAGGGCCACACCCTCGTCCTCACCAGCCACCGCACGGGCAACACCAGCATCGAGCAGATGTACTCGCTCGGCATCCGCCCCGAGGATTATCGGGTCGTCGTCGCCAAGGGCGTGCAATCGCCCCGCCCCGCCTACGTGCCGATCGCCGCCGAGATCATCCTGGTCGACACCCCCGGTGCCGCCGCCGCCGACCTCGGCACCTTCACCTACGAGCACCGTCGCCGCCCGCTCTACCCCTTCGAGTTAGACGCCAGCTATTCATAGGTCACGAGGAGACAATGGCGAACTACGCCCATCTGGAGGTTGATTTACCCTGTCCTGCATGTGGGACCATCGTGATCGATTTACTCTGGTTTCAGTGGGGCTTTAGTCGAGGCTACGGTGTGCGCGACGAGCTTGTCTATCATCTCGGCGATACCATTCGCTGGCAGCAAACGAAAGATCGTAGCATTCTATCGTGGGTTTACTTTTACCGGGGCGATCCGAATTACATCAATAGCATCACAAGTCGAGGCTCGAATCATGGCGATCCAGCGATCGATGATTTGCTCATCTGCGTCCACACTTCATTTTATTGGGAGGAACCAGATCAACGCCGTCGTTGTCCCAATTGTGGCATGATCCATGAGGGTGCCGTGATCGAGATACGACAAGGTAGCATCAAGAGTGCCCGGATCTATGAGCCCGGTGAGTTCGATAACCTCACAGCCATCTACATTCTGGACCCGAGTGGCTTGTTGAAACCGATGCCCGAATGGATCGATTACCCGATGGGTGCCGTATACAATCTCTTGCCTGATGATGAGTAGGCACGCGCTTACACGCCCATCCAAGCGCGCATAATACCTCCGCCCCGCAGCGTGGCGGGACGCTGATCGGCACGGAGACATTCACCGATGATGAAACTCGGACTGAGCCTTTCGGGCAAGTTGCTCACACCGGCGAATTTCCGCTTCTCGCGGCAGATGGGCGCGACGCATCTGATCGCCCACCTCAACGATTACACGCGTGTCGGGCAGCCGCCCGTGCCCGGCACGCCGCCGATCCCCCTCTGGACCGACGCACGACTCCAGACGCTCAAAGATGCGGTCAATGCCGAGGGGTTGGTGCTGGAGGGAGTCGAGAACTTCGACCCCTCGCACTGGTCCGACATCCTCCTCGACGGCCCGCGCAAGGCCGAGCAGATGGCGGGCCTCAAGGAGATCATCCGCGCGCTGGGGCGCGTCGGCATCCCGGTCATGGGCTACAACTTCAGCATCGCGGCGGTCTGGGGGCACGCGCACGGCCCCTGGGCGCGCGGCGGGGCGCGGACGGTCGGCTACATCGAAGGGGTCTCCCCGGCGCAGACGCCGATCCCCAACGGCACCGTCTGGAACATGGTCTACGATCACGATGCCCCACCGGGCGACATCGGCACGGTGACGAGCGAGCAGCTCTGGTCGCGCCTCGAATACTTCTTGACGGAGCTGGTACCGGTCGCGGAGGAAGCGGGCGTCCGGCTCGCCGCCCACCCCGACGATCCACCGCTCGAGAGCCTGCGCGGCACCGCGCGCCTCGTCAATCGCCCGGAGCTGTATCAGCGCCTCCTCGACATCGTACCGAGCCACTACAATGCGCTCGAATTCTGCCAGGGGACGACCGCCGAGATGCGCGGCGAGATGGATGTCTACGAGGCGATCGAGCGTTACGCCACGCAGGACAAGCTCGCCTATGTCCACTTCCGCAACGTGCAGGGCCAGGTGCCGAACTACCGCGAGGTCTTTCTGAATGAGGGCGACGTGGACATGATCCGCGCGCTGCGCCTCTATCGCAAGCACGGCTATGACGGCGTCCTGATCCCCGACCACACCCCCCTGCCCGACTGTGATGCCCCCTGGCACGCCGGGATGGCCCGGGCGCTCGGCTACATGCGCGCCGCGATCGACCGCGTGGAGGCGGAGTAGGGGCATCGCCCCACTCGACACCTACTATGCTCGCAACGCTTCTTCCCCCTCTCCTCGGATGGGCGGGTGCCCCCTGGGCGGCGGGGTGCCGCGTAGCGGCGGGGGTGAGGGTGTACACAGCGCCGCCGCGTCCATGGGTCCGGCATGAAGCACCCTGTCCCGGCCAAGGGCGGCCCACACCGCCACAAAGTCCACTCCGGGGACTTGGCCTCGTTCCGTACGCCGCAGCTTCACTCAGCAGGCCCCTCTCCCAGATTGGCGTGTGCGCCCTTAGGGCGGCGGGTGACGCGCGAATGCGCGCCGGGGTGAGGGCCTACCCCATCCCACCAATCCTCCCACCCCCACCAGCAGCAACACCGCCGCCCCGCCCCCCACGCCCACGTAGAGGATCGCGGCGACGTGGCGCGGCAAACCGATCGTCGCCAGATACCAGGGCCAGAGATCGACGAGATGGGCGTTGCGCGGAGTGAAGAACCACGACCAGCGTTCCGGCGTGTCGTTCGGGAAGGGGAGGAGCAACGGGCGGCGCAGCGTCGGCAGGGGCGCGCCATCGCGCATGATCGCCACGTCGCGCGTCCAGCTCGGGCCGAGCGCCGCGAACGCCTCGTTGCGGATCGTCATGGTGAAGTCACCGCCGCCAACGCCCGCCGCGCGGATCGGGAAGGCGAGGCGATAGGCGTGCGGCGCGACCTCCGGCGCGGGCATCTCGGTCGTCGGCACCGCGCGACCATCGACCAGGATCGTGAAGCGGGCGGGCGGCTCCCGCGTCTCGCGCGCGTCCTCATAGACGAGCGCGCCGACGAGCGCCCCGCCCCCCGCCGCGTGGACCCGCACTGTCACCTCCTCCGGCAGATAGCGCGGCCAGAGCGCCTCCGCCTCGTTCGCGACCACGATCCCCCGGTCCAGCACGATGGCGTTCCCCGCCGGGAAGCGGACCGCCCACCACGCCGCGACCCGCTCGCGCAGGATGCCGGCGTGGACGAGCGGCGGCGCGTTACCGACGGTCCAGTAGCGCCGCCCGTCCGTGACCGCGTTGTAGCCGGTATCGAAGTTGACCAGCACGCTGAGCAATTGCACCACGAGTGCCAGCGCCACGAGCGCGCCCGCCAACGTGACCAGCGTCAGACGCAGCGCCCGCCCGCACCCCGCCAGCCACGCGAGCCCCCACGGCAGCGGCAGCAGGCAGAGCGGCACGATGAAGTCGAGGTAGCGTGGCCCCCACGATGTCCCCGCGTCCCACTGCGGCACACGCGCGTAGAAGGCGATGTGCAGCACGATCAGCGCGCCGACAAGCAGGGCGGCGCGCCGATGCCGCCGCGCGAACGGCCAAAAGGAGAGCAGGCCGAGGATCACGACCGGGGAGAAGACGAAGAGGCCCTTGCCGGGGCTGAGCATGATCCCGGAGAAGCCGGCCCACCAGTCGCCCCCCTGCACCGCCCCGACCTCGCGCCCGCCGTAGCCGGTCTCGGTCGGCGAGCCGAAGCGCACCCAGTTGTACCAGGCGACCAGCAGCAGCGGCCCCGCCACCGCCAGCACCGCCCCGCCCGCGATCGTGACGAGCCCGCGCGGCGTCAGGCCATGGGTACGCCACACGCGCCAGAGGCTCGCCGCGCCCGCCACGCCGAACGGCAGCAGGATGATCCCCGCGCCGAACTTCACGCCGACCGAGACGCCGCAGAGGAGGCCGAGCCCCGCCGCCCAGCCGGTCATCTCCCGCACGCGCGCAACGGCACCGGTTCCCGTGGGATTATCGAGCCGCCACCAGCAATAGACTCCGCCCAGGATCAGCAATGTCGTCAGCGGATCGGCGAAGAAGGTCTTGGCGCGCGGCCACGTCTGTGTCCCGAGTCCGTAGAGGAGCGCGGTGACGAGCGCCGCGCCGTGCGTCGCCCCGAGCTGCCGCACGAGCGCGTAGAGGAGCGCGCCGATCCATGCCGTCACCAGCGCGGTCAGCAGGGTCGCCGCGAAGCGCGTGGTGAACCACCGCGCCGCGTCGTCGCCGCCCGCCAGCGCCCGCCCGATCAGATACGGCGGGATCGCCACCAGCGATTGCACCGGGCCATAGCGCGAGTAGTTGCGCCCCTCCGGCATCGGGATCGAGCGCAGGACAGTGCAGTTGCCGCAGGTCGGCACGACGAGGCTGCCCCGCTCCACGAGGCTCTCGGTCAAGCCGAACATCGTCTCTTCGTCGTAGCTATAGGTGTGCCCGCCACTCGTCAGCAGATAGATCCCGGCCAGCACGCAGAAGAGGGCCAGCGCGGGAGGCAGGGACAGGTGCCGACGACCGACCGCTGCGCCGGTCTGCCGTCGCCCGCGTGTGACGGATGCGGCGGCGCGCGGACGCTCAGACATGATCGCGGCGGGCGACGCTCACGGCCGGGGCGGGGATCACGACACCCGCGTCACGAATTGCCCGGAGCCCGGCTCGGCCATGACCTGCCCGTCGGCGAAGATCGTCCGCCCGCGCGAGATCGTCCGCACCACCCCGGCGCGCACGGTCCGGCCATCGAGCGGCGAGCGCTTGTGGCGCGTCAGCAGATCGGCGTCGCGCAGGGTCCACTCGCTGGTCAGGTCGTAGATGGCGAGGTCGGCGTCCGCGCCGATCTGGATCGCGCCCTTGCGCGGATACAACTCGAAGATGCGTGCGGCATTCGTGGCGGTGATCGCGGCGCAGAGTTCGAGCGGGAAGCCCCAGGTGTGGATCGCCTCGCTCAGGATCGCCGGATTCATGAACTGCACCATGTTCAAGCCGAGCGGCGCGGCCCAGATCGACTCCAGGCCCGCCTCCTTCTCCGCGATCGAGTAGGGGGCGTGGTCGGAGCAGACGAAGTCGAGCAGCCCCTCGGCCAGCGCGCGCCACAGCGCCTCGACGTGGTCGCGCGTGCGAATCGCGGGGGCGCAGCGCGCCCAGGGGCCGTGTTTCACCACGTCGTCCTCGTTCAGCAGGAGGTATTGCGGGCAGGTCTCGGCGGTCACCCAGCCCCCGGCGGCGCGCGCCTCGGCGATCGCCACCAGCGAGCCCGCCGCGCTGACGTGCGCGATGTGGACGTGCGCGTTCGCCTGCCCGGCCAGGTAGGTGGCCGTTCGCACCGCCGCGACCTCCACGAAGGGCGGGCGGGATTCGCAGTGCGCCAACGGATCGTGCCGCCCAGACTCGCGCAGGCGGCGCAGCCCGGCGTTCAGCAGATCGTTGTTCTCGGCGTGGACGGTCAGGAAGGAGTCGAGCGCGGTCACCGCCACCAGCGCGTCGTAGAGCTGCGCGTCGTTCACGGCGGGGAACTCGCCGCCGGAGCCGCACATGAACGACTTGAACGCGACCGCGCCCGCCTCGGCCTGCTCGCGCAACTGCGCCGGATCCTGGCCGACCGCACCGCCGTAGAGGGCCACATCGATCAGGGAGTTGGCCTCGATCCCGGCGCGTTTGAGGGCGAACGAGGCCCTATCGGTCACCGGGGGATCGGACTGCGGCATCTCCACGATCGTGGTGATCCCCCCGGCGGCGGCGGCGGCGGTCCCGCTGGCGAACCCCTCGCGGTCGTGCGCCGATGGTTCGCGCATGTGCGTATGGGCGTCGATCCCGCCCGGCAGCACGGTCAGCCCGGTCGCGTCGATGACCTCGGCGCCGTCGCGCACCTGATCGCTCGCATCGCTGGTCAGCGCCGCGATGATCCCGTCGCGCGCCACGATGTCGGCGCGGATCACGCCCCCCTCGGTCACCACGAGCCCGCCACGGATGATCACGGTGGTCATCTCGCCTCCTCATCGGTCGCCCCGCGCGCTCATTCCCCGAATGGGGCTTGCGCGCGAAACAACCCCGGACCGTTCGCCTGTCACGTCGTGCGTCGTGGGATTATACGCGGAACGGCCCCGGTCGGTGCGAAAGCACGGCGCACCGGGAGCCTCGCCCGGTGCGCCGCGCGGCACGGCACGCCTCAGCGCACGGTCAGCTTCGCGACCATCCCGCCCTCCCGGTGGCCCGGCAGGGTGCAGACGATCTGATACTTCCCCACCGCCAGATTCGGCAGCGAGTAGGACTGTACGGTGCGCGCGCCGAAGGTCGGGGAGACGATATTCAGGCCATTCCCCTCGATCACGAAGTTATGGCGGAGCGTGCTATCGTTCCGCACCACGAACGTGACCGCCCCGGCCTGCGCCTCATACACCTGCTTGTCCCAGCGCAGCCCACCTTTCGGGTCGGCGTCCACCGCGATCTGCTGATCGTAACTCGTGCCGGAGAAGCCCGGCGAGGACGAGCGTGCACACCAGCGCCAGCGCCAGCGCACCGAGCGCCGGCACCCGCAGCAGGCTCGCCCACATCACCGGATCTTTCCGCGCATACTGCTCCTCAGCGCGCACGGCCCATCGCCCGCGCGCTGCGGCGATCCTTGGCCTCGTTCGCCGCGACCCAGCGCAGGAAGACGGAGGCGAAGACCGCCAGGAAGAATGTCCCGCCAAGCACCCACATGATCAGGCCGCCAAGCTGCTGATCGGCCTGCGGCGTGAGATTGCTCCAGACGCGCGGCGCGGTGATGTACCAATCGTAGAGCGGACGTCCCGTGAAAGTCAGCAGCGCCCCGAGCACCTGCGAGGGGAGCGTCTGCGCGAAGAGGTAGATCATCTGCAAGGGGGGGCTCAGCGGCGGCAGCTCGGCGAGCGGGCTGAGGACCGGCCACCAGGTCAGGATCGCGGTCACGATGAAGGCGACGTGGAAGGCGGCGTGCGCGTACTGCGACGCGAGGGAGATGTCGTAGAAGCGCGGGAGGTGATAGCCGATGAAGATCACATTGAAGATCGCGAAGGCGATCAGGGGACTGGTGAGCACACGCCCGATTCGCAGGATGATCGGCCAGCGCCGGAAGACCGGGCGGATCAGCCAGCCCGGCAGGCCGATCAGCATCAGCGGCGGGGCCACCAGCGTCACCAACAGGTGCTCGACCATGTGGGCGCTGAAGAGGTAATAATCGCTGAGGTCGGCGATCGGCGTGATCAGCGCGAGGAGGATCGTCAGCATCCCTAGCAGAAAAGCCACGACCCGCCCGCGCGGTACCGGCGCCGCGCCGGGGAACCGCCCGCGCCAGACGGTGATCGCCGCCAAATATGCGCCCGTCACCAGCAGGACGGCGAGGATGATGCTCGGCTCGGGCACCCAATTGAGCGGGACTTGTGCGCCAAACATGGTGTTCCTTCCGCAAGCGGGCCACGAAAAACGGCGAGTCCGGGGGTCTGCCCCGGACTCGCCGCCAGTCGCCGCTCGCCGGGTGCGCTTATCGTCGGGAGACGAGGATCACGAACAGGAGCATGATCGCCAGACCGATGAAGAAGACGAACTGACCGATGATGTAGCTGCGCCCCAGATTCATCGG
>JAABUM010002089.1_pt1 | contig 27861 bp, 47 predicted proteins | sample 5559161 | NCBI WGS metagenome assembly JAABUM01 (sample SAMN10711868, study PRJNA513369) | rock metagenome | isolation source: Antarctica rocks | place: Antarctica: Victoria Land, Siegfried Peak nord
GTCAAGGTTCGAAGTTGATGGAACACAAAGCTGACCTCAAAACTCGGTGACGACCCTGCAGCCTGGCGCACAAATACGTGGCGGCGGAGGCACCCCACAGAATGGTCTGCTATCCACAGAATCTTTAGTGAATGTGCAAGGGCCCTGCAACCTGGGGAGCTGGCGGCGGAGCCGGCGACGCAGGGGAAGGCGGCGGCAAATTCGCTGCACCGCCAGAGCACAGTGTCACCATCCGTTGAATCTATTCTGAAGGCGAACAATAACCATATGTGATGGGTGTTGCAGCCAGGGGAGCTTGCAGCAGAGCTTGCGGCACGGGACAAGGCGGCAGCGGAAGCGAAAGTGAAACCTGGCGACAAGCGGCCCGCCGGCTGGGACATTGCGAGCATGGCGCCGAAACAAAAGGTGGGATGCAGCTGTATCTGTGCTTCTGGAGCGCTTCTGCACTGTGTTCAGTGCTCTCATCATTCGCGACGGCCAGACCAGACGGCGGACTGCAGTTTTAAGGTCTGCTCGGTCTAGGGAAACCTCCAGCAAAGTGGTGCCAGAAGGGCAGGTTTCATTTGGTCGTGGTGCAACCCGCCTGTCTCTGTCAGGAAATCTCAGTTTATAATCTGCTGCGATCCAGGGCGAGGCACCCAAGCAGGTAGGCGTGATCAGCGCGGCGGCAAAGCGCTCCAGGGTGGCCGACGATATGGTGGTCACGGCGGCGCAGGTCGCGCTCATGGGCGGCCAGTGGAAGCCCACCGCCGACGATAGGTGCGCTCGCTGAGGCAGCTGATGAGATATAGAATCATGATGAAGCATGCAGTCAGCGCGTCGATGTTGCATGCGCGTCCAAGGCCAGTGGAAGCCCACCGCCGACGACAGGTGCCCTGTTCCAAAAAAACAGCAGTTCGCAAGCAGCAGCCGCAGCAGAGGCAGCTGCTGCTGCAAGGACAGTCGCCCTTGCTTGCACCGGCAGCGGCAGGCGACGCAGCGCTAGCAGCGGCTGCGCTCAGCGGCGGTTGTGGGCGGCCCCCCGCATATCGGGATTTCTGCCACAGAAAGCAGAAGATGAACCCACAGATGTCATCGCCGTGCTGCGTTCCCGCGCGCTGCTTCGAGAAGTGAAAAATGGTAGAAGCAAGCGGTCTGCCTGCTGGCCAAACCGTAGGGCGGAGGCAGCGCCGGGGGCGGCAGGCAAATCAAGAAGTCATTCACATCACAAATACAACCACAAAGCGATTGCTCTGGTTCATTACAATACCTGCGAGGAGGAGGCGGAGGCGGAGGCGGCGCCAGCGGCGCCGGGTGCGTCGCAGCCGGGCGGCGGTGTGGCCGCCGGCAGACATTCGCATTCTGAAATAAACTGCAGAGCACTTGATATGTTGGTTACCCAACCTGCAGTGATGAGGCGGAAGCGGCGCCGGCGGCGCCAGGGGCAGCGCGGCCGGGCGGCGGCGCGGCTGTCAGGAAGGCGCCGACGCAGCCTATGGGTGTCTCCGAGTTTCTGGACAGGTGCTTCCATATTCTGCAAGGATCCACAACATTATAAGGCTCCAACCCTTGGTCAGCAAGTGCAGCTGCCTAAAAAGGCGCCCACGCAGCCCACGGGCGTCGTCTCCGTGGTTCTGGACAGGTGCGCTTCCAGTTCCTGCACTTGTAACGCGCAAAAAATATCAAGATCCAAACCCCGTGGTCAGCAAGCAGCCGCCAGGGAGGCGCCGATGCAACCCATGGGAGTCTCCGAGTTCCTGGACAGGTGCGCTTCCAATCTCAACCCTACCAGGCACAGAAAAAGCTCTGACCCTCCTGCGATGCAGTGCCGCCGGCAAGGCGCTTAAACTGGCACATGGCCTTCTCCGAGTTCCGTGACATGTGAGCTGCCACGGCCACCGCAAATGGATTTTGCCGGTCCATTGGCACCTTATGCCTGATGCAAATGCGTTTTGGGGTGCACTGCGTCAGCGTCTCCCTGATGCATCGCACAGAGATGAGGGAGTGCGCTTGCTGCCAAGGTTTCACTTCTCAGGGTCCATGTGAGCCATGCAGATGACCATGTCGACAGTGTCCATCAGGGGTCTCGGCAGGGGCACTGGCGGCGCGGCTTTGTTAAGCTTGCAGCAGGAGCGGGAGGAGCACTAATGGTGCTTCTCCAGCGGTGCATTAGGCTGTTCTAACAACACGGTAGATTGCCACAGGAGGCGGCGCAGCGCTGCCGCACACGCGCCAGGACCGTCATCACAAGGACATCGACTTTGAAGCTCTGCTGCTGCTCCAGCTCCTCAGGCTCTGCTGCTTCTGCTGCTTGGAAAGCTCTGCCGCTGTGTCATGACAAGCATGGTTGGTCGATTTGTCCGATGCAGGGGCGTGGGCGGCGCGGCGCCAAGCGCGCGCGGGGTAGGGTTGCAAGAACAAGGAGAGGACGAAGGAAAACATTGCAATGTTGTGGTCGAATGGGCTGTTGGTCGATTGGGCTGTCGGTCGAATGGGGTTATAAGAGGAGGACTTGATTATGTTGGAGCGTGGGCGGCGCGACGCTGCCGCATGCGCCGCAGGAGCGTAAGGACAAGGAGGAGGAGAGCCGCGCTGAAACCAGTAATTGCTGCTTCTGAAGTGGACTAACATCATGATGTGCAGGTGCGTGGGCGCCGCGGCGCTGCTGCGCGTGCGGCGAGACCGCAAGGACAAGGATAATGGCTGTCGAAAGCTTTGCAAGAGGATATGCAAGAGGAGACTTCATTCACCTATGCAGGGTTGTCGGTGGGGCGGCGCTGCCGCGCGCGTGGCGGGACCGCAAGCACAGGGGAGACGCTCTTTCATATTTAATCAGAAACTCAAGTAGTGTTCTGTGCAACACAGGGGTGTGGGCGGCGCGGCGCTGCCACGCGCGCGACAGGATCGCAGGGACAAGGAGAAGGAGAACCTTGCCTCATTTTAATTGCTGCCATCTCATCTGGCCCACTGTCATGCACAGGGGCGTGGGCGGCGCGGCGCTGCCGCGCGCGCGGCAGGACCGCAAGGACAAGGAGAAGGAAAAGCGTGGCAAGGGGCAGAGCAGCGTCAGCCACTGGAAGAGTGAGGCGGAGATGGTGCTCAGGTGTGTTTGTTCTAGGCCACACCTGCCACCTCCAATCTCCTTGTGCAGGTGGATGTCCAGGCAGGTTTCCCGGCAAATGGTGCTGAGAAATATCTGCTGCTGTTGAAAGGCGCCGCTGCCCTCTTTGCAGACCGTTTGCGACGATATGTTTATCCGTCATGCAGGCAGCAGTACGATTCATGACGCTGGTTCATCCATGACAGCGATCAGCAGAGCGCAAACGAAGGGGGCGGTGCAGCTGTGGGGCGGCATTTGTCTCCGTCTGCATGGTTTTGCCGAGGACTTTTGCACGCTTGCACATGCATCAGTGTACTGTTGCAAGAAGCGCAAAGTATGTAGGTACACGGGTTCTGAAACAAATGCTGGACACTCTTGCCACCTTGAACGCACAGTGTCTGAATAAAAAGAAAGAAAGAAAGAATTTTTTCCTAGATCTACGATTCACACCATGTTCAAAGTCTGGAACTGCACCTTTTGGTGCACCGCGGTGCTGGGCTCACGAACGTCGCAGATGTCGGGCCTGTGCGTGCTGCACCCACATCAAGAACACGTTCTCATGTGCGGGATCCAAGGTTACACTGAGCCGCCGCGTTGGAATGCAACCAAGGAAAGGGATAGGTTTAGGAATGGAATGAGATTAGCGCGCCGGCAAGGGAGGTGGTGTTGAAAAACACCATTTGGGTGGGCTCAGCTCATGGGAGCGAGAGAACCGCTTCAGGCCTCCTTCTTGGCGGTCTTCTTGGGCAGCAGCACGCTGTGGATGTTGGGCAGCACGCCGCCGGCGGCGATGGTCACGCTGCCAAGCAGCTTGGACAGCTCCTCGTCGTTGCGCACCGCCAGCTGGATGTGGCGTGGCACGATGCGCGTCTTCTTGTTGTCGCGGGCGGCGTTGCCGGCCAGCTCCAGCACCTCGGCTGCGCAGCAGAGGAAGACAGAGTGTCAGGCATGGTACATTGCATGCCTGCAATACGTGACACACTCATGTGATGCCGCTGCGCAACTTCAAACACATCATGCATTGCATGGACTTTGGCTTGCAAACGCACTGCAGGGAGTTGCAAAGCGAAACAGGAGGCTCACCGGCGAGGTACTCCAGCACGGCGGCCAGGTACACGGGCGCGCCGGCACCGACTCGGGTGGCGTACTTGCCCTTCTTCAGGTACCTGCATGGAAAGAGCGGCACGGTTGAGCTTCTGTGTGCGACTGTGAGCCAGCTGCTTCCGCTGTGTTCAACGATTCCTTACAAACTTGACATCCAGGCTGGAAAACTTCAAACAGACAGCTGACCAGCGCTGCATCAACGCATGGGAACTCACTCACCGGGCGACACGGCCGACGGGGAACTGGAGGCCGGCTTTAGACGACTGAGAAACAGACTTCTTGGCGGTCTTGCCCTTGCCACGACCCGACATGACGGCTGCTGCTTGGTTGAAGAGGGGCTGAGGGAGCAGGCAGAGGCAGAAGAGGAGGCAGAAGAGGGCGAATGCTTTGTGCGCGCCGCAAGCGCAGTTTTTGTATGGGCAGGGCGAGCATCAGATGTAGGTTCCTTGAAATGCGGGAATTCCAGCAGGTTGCATGGAAACGAAACACAGATTTAGCGTCGAGGTTCCCTTCTCGAAACGGACTTGAACAGCAGCGCAGCGCCACTCGTGCATTCTCGCTCTCCACAAGCTGTCAAGCTCGCCTCCAGCCTCCTTCGAGCTTCTCTACCCACCTCAGCCGGTGAGCCCTGTTCTCGTCGAGGCTCCCCCGCAGCGATGTCAACTCTCAGCTGGAGTTGAATGTCTGTGGTCGCATGGATGTGCCGCGAAGGGAGACTGCGCTCGGGCGTGCTTAGCTGCGTGCTTTGTATGTCGCAATGTCACTTTGAGGGCCTGGTCCTCCTATGCGCAGCTCTTATCAATGTTCAGCTGCGTGACTTGTGGCACAGCAGCAGCTACAAAGAAGGCTTTCAACACCTTGAGCTTCTCGCACTTGCCGCCTGCTTAGACTCCATTTCCACCGTACTGCAGGATACAATGGCGCCGAAGACTGCCGAGAAGCAGCCCGCCTCCAAGGCCGTTGCGCCCAAGGGCAAGGGCGCCAAGAAGGGCAAGAAGAAGTCTGTCGAGTCCTGGAAGATCTACATCTACAAGGTGGGCTGGGTGGCCAGCTTCAGGATGTGCTGCCTTGCTGTGCACTTGCCTGCTTGTGTGCGGCGCAGCCCGCCGCAGCGTTCGCATCTTGTTTATTGATGTGATGCGTCTTGACTCCGTGTGTACATCTGCATTGTTGACTACTGCTGACTCCTTGATGCTGCCGCCAACAGGTGCTGAAGCAGGTGCACCCGGACACGGGCATCAGCTCCAAGGCTATCTCCATCCTGAACTCCTTCATTCAGGACCAGTTTGAGAAGATCGCGACGGAGGCGGCCAAGCTGGCGCGCTACTCCAAGAAGCCGACGGTCACATCGCGCGAGATCCAGACCGCCGTGCGCCTCATCCTGCCCGGCGAGCTGGCCAAGCACGCAGTGTCCGAGGGCACCAAGGCCGTCACCAAATTCACGTCTGCTTAGACAGCGGTCACTGGATTGCTTGGCGCCTTGAAAACAAAAATGGTGTTTTTAAACACTACCCTTTGCCCATGGCCTACGCCTCACCTAATCTGCTGCTGCGTTCGTTCACACGTTGCCTGCTGCAGATCACAGCGCTTCTTTCCTTTCTTGTTCCTGAGACCATGGCCGGGCGATGACGGCTGCAATGTCTTCAGCTTTATGCATACGGTAGGTGTGGCGGTGGCGGCTGCAATTTCGTCACCTCGAGCCCGCGCAAGTGACCGCTGAAATGCAATCTGCCCATAGATTGCATTTCATGGGCATTTCTGCCCATAGAATTTGCTGGCTGACGCACATGCAGTCATTATTTACACATTTTAATACGAGGCAAGCGGAATCCTTCAAACTGCGTTGAAAATCACTTGACCCGGTTCCAGCAGCAGGATTGATGGTGTGTTTATGAGAGCTTGTTTGGCCGGCGGCCACACAAGTGCATTGTGCGTCATCATGCAGCAAAATGATAAGGCTGCATATTCCGCTCTTGCATCACTTGCTGCTGTTTCGGGTACCTCCATACCTATCTCGAAGGTTTCGACTTCACCACAGCTGTCGTTGAATGATTGCAGGTAAGCAGGATGACAAAAGGTGGCTGGGCCATTTCAAACACCTCATATTCTTAGAGTTGTCTTCTCAAAAGTTTCTGATATCAACTTGCGCAAGCGTCATTCTCCAATTCGAATGACCCCCCGAAATTCGAGATGAAAATGAACAGCCTGCCGCGCCACGCATCGCAATGTTCAAACTTGTTCCAACTCCCCGAGACGCCACACCCGCTGGATGCAGCCACCACTTGCTGCAACAGCCTTCATTTAAATGCGCATTATCATCAGCCCGCTGAGCCGCTCAGAAAGTGCCCTTCTGCGCGTCGGTCTTGCCGTCCTGGGCGACGCCCGACTTGGACTCCTCGCCCTCGGGCGTGGTCGCGGAGGCGCCCTTGGCGCCCTCTGGGTGCGGCGGGTCGTAGTCCTTGGCACCCGCCGTCGACCCCCCACCCCGCTGCGCTTTCTCACCTGCAAACAACATGAGGAAAGGGGTTGATAACTGGCTATTGCCCTTTAAACCCTCCGGGTGCGGCGGGTCATACCCCGCTGCGCCCCGCTGCGTCTCCCCGCCCCGCTGGGCATCATCGCCTGCGGCCACATGAAAGAACGAGTTCAGCAAAACACGTGTTTGCCAAACCACTGTTCCCGTGCAGGTACGACGGGTGGCCGTGGTCCTTGGCGCCCACCGCCTCATCACTCAGCTGCGCATTCTGGCCTGCAGGGAGCGGCAGCGAGTGCGCGAGTCCAAGTGGCACAGAAAAGTACACGTCAACTGTCGGCGCCTCTGGGGCTTGTGTGCCACCAGAAACACGAAATCAAACACAAAGAACACATGCTCGACTGCAAAATCTGGCAAGTGACGTGCACTGGAGCCCACTGTCGTTGCAGTTTGTGCAGCAGGCGCTGGTCTGATATGCATCCCCTGTGTTGTCGACCTGGAATCGAGCAAATGAAACCCCACATTGACTTGCATAAACACAGCTATCGCGTGTCACATGCTCGCATCACCTCCATGGTAGCGGTGCTGCATCGGCAGACTGCCTTTCCAATTCACCCAGCGATTGTGGCATTGCAGAGTTCGGATTGTTCCATTTCTCCACGAAGAATCTGAGCGCAGGACCGTGGATCCAGGAAATGAGTACATACCAGAGAGCGCACGGTCGCCGTCGGGCGCCGACATCTGCTCAACGTCCTGCTGCGCCTGCACATTGACGCCCATGGTGGACTCGCTGCCCTGCTTCTTGGCGCCCTTCTGGCCCTCGGACGCACGGATGACGCTGCCGAAGCGCGCCGGGCGGCGGGCTGCAGGCCGCGCCACGCGCAGCTGCGCGCCTGTGAGAAGGTCACGATTTATGTTGGTCAAGGTGCTGAATTTGTACTCCACAAAACATTTTGTCAGGTGTTGACGCTTCAGAAAGCGCGGCAATGGGCATGTCAGAAATGTTTGGGCTGGATAAGGGCCGCGCAGACATGGAAAGCAAAGTCTGTGTCAGCAGCCGTGATCGACGGCGGTGAGGGTCTGCGCCAGATGCAATTCGTAACACCAGCCAAAGACTGTATTCAGTGCAACCGAGAGTGTCGGTGCAGCAGCAGCAGAACGCTGACAGTGCAAGCTTTGCTAGCTAGTGCTAGGTGCGGGGCCCCTGGGCCGACGCTCTGCAGCCAGGTCCCCGTGTGGCTGAATCATGACATCAAGGCTAATTCCATGAGGGCAGGTAGACCCGCTGAGCGACGCACCGGTGAACGGCGTGATGCGGGTGTTCGCCATGGTCATCGACATGTCTGCGTGCGAGGAGCTGTTGGTAGGAGCTGAAAGCTTATCAGCGTGTGGATTCGCTGCGATTGGCGTTTGCGATGCAGCCGTGAATTTGAGAAAATCTTGTGGCGAGATCTAGTGGAGCGCAAGCTTCCCTGCGCAGCGCGGCACCTTCCAGGCAGCGTCGACATCGACAATGCAGAGTAGGGTTTTACTGGAATTCGATTCCTCGAGGTTCCGCTGGTGGCGCCGGTGATTGCACTCGTGCTTGCAGATATCACGACAATTGGCGTGGCCATCATGCTGGACACTCCTCGTATTCTCTTCGTCTTCAGTGTCTCGAATCTATCGTTCGCAAATACTACTTCTGCTCCGTGGCGCGCGCCGCCGCTCAAAACACCGCTGAACCTCATGGGGAACACAGCTAACAAACACGACAGCCTCGGAGCCTGCTGAGGCTGCCGACCTGTTTTCGACCTGAAATGCTGCCCATCTGGCAGTCCGCAGCGCTGCCTACTAAGCTGCCATCGCTGATTGCAGTGCCCTGAACCATTCTTGCTGCTTCGAGTCGCCAGATGCGCCTGCACGGCACAAAGGCGCCCGCCGCCTCGGCCAGGAACCGGTAGGGCCGCGGCCCTCAGGGGACGCCATGACGGCGCATCCTCACAATGCCTGGCGCCTCAGCTGGCGTGCGCCTGCCGGCGCGACCCAGAACCCACAGCCGGCCTCCGAGGCATGCCAGTGGCGCGCCATTGAGATGCGTGGCATGTATGCCTCAGCTGGCATCCGCCTGACGGCACAGCCCGAGCCGGCCTCGAAGGACTCCAATGCTCTGCCGCCGCAGCAGCGCCCACTGTGCCTGCCCATGGAATGTATGCCTCAGCTGGCATCCGCCTGCGGGCGTGGCCCGAAACCGGCGTAATCGGCCTCGAAGGACGCGACGGCGGCGCGCATAGAGCGCAGATAGGCGGGCGTGAAGTGGTCCTGCACCATCGTGCGGCACAGCCGCATGCGCCCGTACACCTGCGGCAAGATGGAAATGGTCAAGACAGTTCTCGAGCACCGGCAGCCTGGAACAGGCGTCAACTTGTCTGTCGGCGTTACCCGCTGGAACCGCCCAGACACCACCCTGCGGAGGCAAAGACCCCTGGCGTCAGCAATGGGACTCCGGGCCGGATACTGTGCACAAGTACATATGTTCAGGGGCCGACCCAGTGAAGTGCGCCGGCGGACGCAGTGAAGTGTAGCGGGTAGTCAATTGTAGCCACCCCCAGTGTTGCGCGCCTCACCCACCACGCCGTCAACAGCCCTCAACAGCCTGGGACTGGCTTTGATTACTCGCTCTGATGAGACCAGAAGGCAGCCCGAAGCCCTCACCTCGTGCGGCACGCCGTCGAGCAAACCACATAAGGCTCGCCCCGATCGATCGCCTCCACTGCACTTTGAGGCCGAGTCACATGGAAGGTGGATATTTGGTGAAGCCTGAACATCTCCACCTTGTGAGGCACGCCGACCTGCAGCACATGCGGCTCGCCCTGGTGCGCCACCCCGCAACAACGTGGCGAATTGTCTAAGCCCTGGACATCTGCCCTCGGTTCTCACCTTGTGCGGATCATATCGAGCAGCACATGTGGCTCGCTCTGGTCCGCAGCCTCCCTTACAATCTGACCAGAGTGCGTCTGTTGCTGAGCCACACGGGTCTATGTCATGCCTCACAATCCTCACCGCGTGTGGCATCGAATATGGCTCACCCTGGTCCGCCGCCTCCGCCGCCTGACTCACGAACGATAGCTGCAACTTTAGAGTCTAGCGTATGTGCCTCAAATCCACACCTCGTGCGGCACGCTGTCGAGTAACACATACGGCTCGCCCTGGTCCGCTGCCTCCGCCGCGGTCTGCCCCGCAGCGCGCTCCAGCAGCGGCGGCGTGTCTGCAGGCGGTGAAGCCTGCTCCACGGGCACCGGCGCCGCCGGCGCGCCAGGCCATAGTGCCGCCTCGGCTGCCGGTGGGGCAGCTTCCGTGCCGCCAGCGCCCGCCACCGCCGCGGCGCCCACCGCCACGGCCGCAGCCGCTGACGCCACTGCGGCGGCCGCCCCAGACGGCGGCGGCAGCTGCCAGCGGCCGCTCACGAGGGCCGAGCCCACGGCAGGCAGCGCAAGCGCAGGCGCTGCGGCATTACCAGGTGCCTGGCCGCTGGCGCCAGTGGCGCTGCTTGTCACTCCATCGTGATCAATCACAACGATGCTGCCGTCGTCCGAGTCGAGGCCCGAGGACGACGACCGCGACGCGCCGCCGCGGCCTTGGCGTGCACCGCTGCTTGCTGCTGCCATGCTGTCACCTGTCCACGCAGAAGCAGCTGCATGAGAGGGGGCCACAAGCGGTGTGAACAACAAAACAACTCTGTCAGACAGTTGGTGTCCCACGTCCAGCACCTTGGTGATAGCATCTGCAATAGTGAGGCTGACAGCTGTCGGGCGGCTGGGAACTAGGTGGAGATTGGAGCGAGTGCATAAATAGGTTTTGGTGGGCACATTGCACCGGCTTCTGTTGTCTGTGGGGCACTTAGGCAGCCTTCCGCATACTGAGACTGAGACTTGAAGCCCTCAGCCTCTGTGGGGCGGCTGAAAGTAGGGCAAGGCGAGTCGTGCAGGCATCAGGTGCAGGATGCTCCTCGCCGGCACATATCGAGATACTATTAAATGAGGTATAGGAACTGAGACGTCCTTCCACATGCTTGAGGGCGTACCGCTGTCTGGCGGCTGGAAGTAGGGGAAGGCAAGGCGCGCGGGCACCAGGTGCAGGATGCGACCCGGCGGGTAGGTGCGCCGCATGTCCGCGCCCCGCGCCGTGTCTGGCAGCCCGTCCGCCGCCGCCGGCTCTGCGTCCATGCCCCGGCCTGCGCCGGGAACAGAGCAGACGGGTGATAGAAACTGAGTAGATTCTTCTGCCGTGAACTTGCGCAGCGCCGCGCCCTGTGTGGTGTCTGGCTCCCCGTCCGCCGCTGCTGGCTTCACGTCCATGCCCCAGCCCGCAAAAGACGCACTCAACCTTCTGACGTTTCAAACCTTTCAAATCTACAGCAAAACAGGACATGCAAATTCCTCTGTGGAGCTAAGCTTGCCATGCGAAGAGAAGGTGGTAGCAAGAGGTAGGAGGCAAGACCATGCACCTGGGGATGCCGGGTGCGAGTCGCCGTCAAGGCTGCTCAGGCGGCCGGAGGCGGTGCGCTCGAGATCCTCTGCTTCTGTCCGTTTTTCACACAGTCTCGCTGAATGGCAGGAGCACAAACATATTCTGGAAAGACAACGTACCCGGAGATCCTGGCGGCGAGTCGCCGGCGAGGCTGCTCAAGCGGCTGGAAGTGGCGCGCTCAACAGCCTCCTCCACTGCTGACATATGTGTCACCGCTTTGCATGAAAGCACGAGCGCAAAGACGTTCTGGAGCGGCGACTTACCTGGTGAGCCAGGCGGAGAGTCCCCTGCGAGGCTGCTGAGACGGCTGGATGTGGCGCGCTCGAAGGCCTCCTCTGCTGCCACCTGCTCCTCCGCCACCGCCACCGCCTCGTCTATGTCCTCTTCTTCCTCCTCATGCCCCTGGTAATGCAGCGGTGCATCACTCATAAGCAGCTGAAGAGAAGTGCAAAGCTTCCGCCGCCGCCACTACTACCGCCACTGCTTCGTCGATGCCCTCATCTTCTTCCTCCTCGCCCTGTAGGAAGCCATGCAACAAGCGTCGATAGTCGGACTCAGCTTTTGGATGCCCGCCGCTTTGCTACTGCCCCAGGCCCGCTTGCGTGAGATTCCTCTCATCGTGCCGATTGTTCTTGCCCGGTCCGGGGGACTTCTCGATGCCGTCTCAATGTGGCGAATACCCCTTGTTGCACGCAACCCCCTCTGCCAGTGACAAGAGACGCATGCGCCGCCCCAGGCTCGGGAGCCGCTGCCAGACAGTTGGGCTGCCGACGCCCATGCGCAAACGGGGCTGGGCTTACATGCAGCGGTCCCACATGCAGTGATTGGCGTTTCTAGAAGCACACACCAGGACGAGGTGTGCAAACGTGTACACTCGTCGTTGGGGCCGCTGCAGAAGCCAATGCGCATGGGGCTGGGCACAACGGCCACACACTTGTGGCAGCCGCACATCGACATGCTGCTGGAAGGAAATGCGAATGCTGCACCTCGTCCTCAGAGCCACTGCCAAAGCCCATGCGCATGGGGCTGGGCGCTGCAACCGGCGATGCGCCGAAAGCGGCGCCTCCCCGCTCCGCCGCCGCGACATCCCGCGCAGGCAGCGCCCCCGCCGGCGGCGGCGAGAATCCCCGCGGGGACAGGAAATCCCGCGGCGACATGAACATTTCGTCCTCCGACATGAATTCGTCCTCCGAGGCGAAGCCGCCGTGCGCCGCCGGGTCGAAAGTGGGCGCCTCAGACGGGCGGCGCCGCTGGCGCTGCCGGCTCCTGAGCTGGCTGCCGTTGGCGGAGCTGTGAGGAAGGCTTTGCGGCTGGCCGCCGGCGGCGCCGGCACCGGTGTTGCTGCCGGCGCTGCCGCCCGGGCGGCGCAGGAAGCCCCATGCGTCGGAGCTCGCCGCCCAGCTGCCACCGCCGCCGCCAGCGGCGCCGGCAGCAACTGGGCTGCCAGCGTCGCTCAGCGCTGCGTCGTCATCGTCACCGTCGTCGACGTCCATGTGGTCCAGCGCCGGGGCTGAGGTGGCGCGTCCCAGGGGGGGCGACGCCGCCCGCGGGCTGCCGCCGGCCGGTGGCGTGCCGGGCGCGAAGTCCGCCGCCGCTGCGCCGGAATTGCCGGCGCCGCGCTGCAGCCACACCCGCGAAAGCAGCTCGCCTGTGCGCCTGAAACTGGAGAGGCGGAGAACTGGTGAGCAGGGGGTTTGTACTGGCTGTTCATGCCGCCATCCGGCGGCGTGCCGGGCGCAAAGTCCGCCGCTGCTGTGCCGCCGGAATTGCCGCCGCCGCGCTGCAGCCACACAGCAGGTCGCCTGTGCGCCTGGGGTCCGAGTAGCAGGTGCAAGTCAGTAGCTGACCCTTTGGGTCCTGGCCCGGTTCGACGGACCTAGCTCAATGCAGGCCACAGTAAACTTGCATTCAGCATTTAACAGAGTGTCCTGCAATCCCTCTTTGCGCTCATGGTGCACGACTGCAAAGCTGCACACTGTATCGGCATGCTCACCAACCTGCATATATCAGTCATGTGCCGGCATAAAAGCGCACCTCGTGCTGCACATGGTCGAAGCTGTCAAATATGGCCAAGCATGCCGACGAGCATGCAGACCAGCATTCCCATGACACCACATTACGCCTCAATGCAATGTTGCACCGAAACAATGACAGAGGCGCACCCGGCGATGCCATTGGGCCCGGCCTGCGTGCGCACGCTAAGCGGGCGGCGCAGCTGCGGCAGGTCGCCGGCGCTGCCGCCGCCGCCACCGCCACCGTTTCGCATGGCATTCAGATCGCCGGCGCCGCCGGCGCCGCTGCGCCGGGTGCGGCCCCACCCCAGGCTGGGAACCCAGTGGTACAGGTATGAAGCGGCTGCCCCTGCAAGTACAGGCGTGAAGCCAAGCAATCAGAGGATTGTATTTTGAAGCATGAAAGAACGCAGATCCATAAGTGATACATATATCAGTGCGCTATACCTGGAGCCGCGACGACGGATGACATGATGCCCGGCGCCGGATCCCCTGCCGGGTCCAGCTGCGGGTCGGCGCGCCAGCCCCACGCCTGGAATGCCGCCATGACGCTGCCCCAGGTGCTGTCGTCAGCCTGCAAGCAATCACGGCTTTGATTGTTGGCTTCACGTCCGGTCTGGGTCGGTGCGCTAGCAGCCCAACGCCGGCGCCCCACACTGGCGCGTTGAAATGCCGTCCGGTGCTGTCGTCAGCCTGCTGCAGCAGAAGGCTTCTCGCGCACATTGTTTCTGAACTGTCGATGAAGCTGCCAGCACGCTGATGGCCCGGGCCATGAAGCTGCCCAACATGCAGCTGCTGCTCTTCGGTCACTGGTCTTTGGTCTCCACATGCCCGTGTGGCTGTCAAGCAAGATTCTGTCACATTCACGTGTTTGTCCCACATTCATGTGTCGTGTCCCCTTCTGTGATGCTACCGCAGACACGCAGAAACAGGTATCACCAGGTCTGCCTCCTCGATCCACTCGCTGGCGTCTTCGATGCCGCCGCCGCTGCACTCAGCCTCAGCATCCGTCTCGACCACGTGCGGCTTGCGCCGCCGCCCGGTGCATGCCGACAGCGCGCCAAAGACGAGGCCACCGTGCGTCAAAGTGGCGCCACCCTCACCGCCGCCCCGCCGCCGCTGCTGCTGCTGCCGGGCTGCCTTCTTCGCTGGGCGCCGCTGCCGCGTCGCCTGCGGCACGCACACAAGGGCTCAATTACATTCCAGGAGAGATGTAAAGAGGGAGAGGACTGCCCTGCCAAGTCCGGACATAACCGCCGCACAGGAGTTGCACATATGATGCCACAGCGCACCGCCGCAACTCTGCCGCTGTCACACCATCCATCCACTGGCGATAACGTGAAGACCAGGCTCAAAAAGAGGCTGCCTAACAACATGTTGATGTGAATACTCGTGCGCACCTGCTCGGCATTGGCCCAGGCCTTCAGGTCCACGAGGTCGTCGCAAAAGTGAATTTGAGAACAGTTGCCGCCATGAGCGCAATTTCTCAGATCTAGGCTGTCTCAAGTTGCACCTGCTCGGCGTTGGCCCAGGCCTCCAGGTCCACGAGATTGTCGAAGCTCTTGCGCTTTTTGCTCAGCGCGCCCGGCCGCCGCCGGAAGGAGCACGCCCTGCATTTGAAAGCCACACGACATCAGGTTTGAACACTACTTGTGCTGTGCCGTGACACTCTTGGGCACTGCAGCAGGTCGGCGCAAGGGCTGGCGCATTCCAGTGCGTCTGGCATCACAGTTTCAGGGAAAGCCATGTGATGCGCAGACTCAGCCTCGGCCGTGTGGTGGCAGACTGTTGATGTCCTCAACGGCTTCTGGGGCGGGAACAGATGCCAGGTTTCGGTTTCCAGAGGAGCGCGCACTTGAGGCCCTGCGACAGGCGCTGCGTGGTCCAGGAGGTTGCTGCCACAGTGCCCAGCGCCACAGAAGACAGCCCGCCGCCGACGCGCGACAGGGAGCTCTGCAGTCGACACGCCAAGTCCCTGAGTGTTGCTTCGAGGCAGTGGCTCGGCTAGGCCGGCAAAACCTCAATGCTGGATAGGCACCTGCGGTGGTTTCTGCTGCACGCAGCAGGCCGCGGCTCGTTGCATGGGGTCCTGAGCTGCGCGTGTCTGCAATGTAATGCAGATTTTGTTGACGCCATGCGACAGCCTCAGACAGCTTGCTAGCACGACTGCTGCGTGGGACGGGCAGTGATGGTCACAGAGAGTAAGACAGTGAGCACCTCCACGGCGCGTACGACCATGCTGGAGCGCACGTCGGCGCGAAAGTCCACAGCCCATGTAGACTGCGTCACCTCCATGCGCAGCGCGTCCATGCCCGCTGCAGGAATGTGCAAGGTTTGCGTTTCACGCAAGCGGTCTATCATCTGACTCTGTTCGATGCAGGTGCTATTGCAGGCAGCTGCAAACGACAATCGTTGTTGCACTCAGTGAGAATGCACGCAGCGAGGAACTGTGTGCAGTGCGTCTGCGGAACTGCAGCCGTGGCCGAGCTGGAACGCCAGAACCATGTGCGCGATTCGCTTGCAGGTTGGCACCACGACAGCACTCCAGACATGAAGGGTGCGGTCAAGTTGTGCATGCGAGTTTCAGATGCGATTGGTGGTAATGCGGGAAGCGCGGCCAAGCTTACCGAGGCTCATGGTCGGCACCTGCGGTGCAGCATTCGCAGCTGGGTCAGTCAAGGATCAATTGACAGGAATATGGCGCTGACCAGGCAATCAAACTCTTCCAACTCCGCATCATCGCACTGTGCAGAAATCTTGGTCGACCAGTGAAAGTGCTTCCAAAACGCAGCGCAAACGCCACCTCGATGTTGTTGAAATGACGGTAGTGACGCAGGCCTAATATGATTTAGTTTCAAACGGACATCCAGACTATCAAGCTTGACCGCTTGATACAATGCAACCATGTCAGTGACGCACCATGTCGGTGTTGTTGATGACGGTGGTGACATAGCCGGAGCAGGACTGCGCCAGACGCAGTGTCATGCACGCTGGGCATGCAATCGCGATGCAGGTCACATCCCGAAACTCCTCCATCTCCCGCAGCCTGAATGTCAATTCACAGGGTATGGTCGTGTGACATCGATTGCGAAGAGCCTCATGCAGGTGGGGCACACAAGGCGCAATCCGCTCTGAACCTCCTCCATCTCCTGCGGTCTGGCGGCAGCATCGGCGGCTGCAGGCAGCATCGGCGGCAGCGAATCGTGAACCATATAGCACCAAGATTGTGAACCATGCCTGGCATTTCGGTATGAAAGCACCGGACGCCTATCCGAACCCGTGCGTCGAACAATGCTTGAAGAATCATATGAGGCGCAAGCCAGAGCAGCGAAGCAGGGCATGTGTGCCAGCAGTGCTCACATCATGGTGAGGATCGCCGCTGTGCCTGCACCCATGCTGTGCCCGACAAGTTGAAGCCTGTAGCCCGGATTCGCCGCTAGTGCCGCCCGCAGCTCGTCCATTGCCTAAGGCGCCAACATCAGATGTCGTTTCAACAAGGTGCAGCACCGCAATGACCTCCAACACTGCAATGACCTCCGCACTCGAAGCTAGCGGGGATGTCATCTGCATGCTGTCTTTTGCAAGAGGCCATACGGCCAGAGGCGTTGCGCATCATGCGAGACTTTTCAACACACCTGGGCCCGAATCCAGCGTGCAGCGGCAAGCATGCCTAAGTGCGTGTAGCAGAGCATGACGCAAACGGCGTCCACAACACGAATGCACCTCTTTCTGTCCGATTCCGGCTGCTGTGACCATTGAGGAGCTTTGAGAAGAGCAGCTTCGAAGCCGCAGCAGAACTCCATTTAGAACACCGAAATCACCTGGGCGCGGATCCAGCGCGCCGCAGCGAGCATGCCAAAGTGTGTGTAGCCGAGCGTCACGCCATCAGCGTCCACCACGTGGTGCGGCTTTGAAGCGGAGGTCATGCTCGTGAACATGTCCTGCAGATACAAAAGAAGTTTCGATAATAATCTCACAGTTCCAGCTTGTTTTTTTGTGCCCAAGGCGTCGCCGGTCCACCATGTGGTGCAGCTTTGAAGCGGAAGTCATGCTCGTGAACATGTCCTGCGAACAGTGCAATATCAAGGTGGAGTAATGATGCAGGAGTCTCAGCGTGTAGCCGAGCGTCATGCCATCAGCACGACCACATGGTGCGGCTTTGATGCGGAGGTCATGCTGGTGACAATGTCCTGCGCAGTATAGCAGCCAAGTGTAACCCGTTCGAGGTATTTAGATTGACCATACTGAAGAAAGGCCCTGGACCGGAGGTGTGCCAACAGACTGTGGTTCATCAGCCCCCCTAGCCAAAGGTTAAAGTGTCTGTTTGATCGAATTCGCTGTCATGGCACAATCCAGCCTTTGTGATCCGAAGTTCGCTGCATCGACCCGTGGAAGGGACCGGGTTCTTTGAAGATTACTGGCGGTTCGTGTCGAGCCGCAAGCAGACATCACACCCTCCAGTTGCCACGAATACTCGACAGACCCAGTACCTGCGCATAGACGACAACCTTAATGTGTGTGTATGACAGCGCCCACCTTGACGGTCTGCGTGCCGCGGATGAGCAGCACGATGGCGCCAATGGCCTGGTCGCGCAGCAGGAAGTAGGAAGGCTTCAACAGCCCCGAGCGCTGCGACACCACCAGGAAGTCCTCCTCCGCAAACCCCTGCAACACCAGCACGAACCCCTGCAAAAGTCAGCAAAGTGCGTGGCAACCTGCCTGCTTGAGTGATGTTGGACACACAGCAAAGCGCGTGCACTATATCAGCATTGCAGAAGGCAGTCCCGACAGTAGGGGTGCCACGAACGACATGTTGCTGATTGGTGTCATGAGCCTTGACTGCAAACTTCTTGAGTAGGTAGCAGGCTGTAGGGCGCTGCCGACTGCACCAGTGTTGAACTCAACCTCACCTGGCTGAGGAAGACGGCCAGCTGCCCAGCGGGCTGCAGCTGCCGCAGCGCAAGGCCGAAGCCCATGCAGTGCCGCAAAACCGCCAGCTCCTCCTGCGATGGCATCAAGGCAAGGATTGGGCGGAACAGCCAGAGGAATTCGATATGCCGCAGCACGAGGGCGAAGCCCATGCAGTGCCGCAGCGTTGCCAGCTCCTCCTGCGAAGATCATATAGGAAACAGTGGGGGTAGCCGAAGGGATTGGACAAGGGCGAGGCTGTCAGCGTTCGAAGCGATGGGTGAGCATAAAATCCGAGCCGCGGCGCCAAGCCAGAGCCAATACAATGCCGGAGCGCCGCAAAATCCTGCTCGCAGCGACAAGGACGAGGCGATGGGCGCAGCACAGAATCGGTGTGGGCCAGGGCAGCAGCCTTGCGAATACTTCCTTCTCTGTTCGAATTAGTACAACTTCCCCTGCAATCCCCTGCCATGCTGCCGCGTTGTTGTCTTGTAAACATCACCGAGGAGTCTAATGACCACCTGCTTCGCTTCGAAGGGACTGAAAATGCAGCTCACCTGCGCTTCGTGTTTCAATCCCCTTCCAGCCCTTCGCCGTAGGGCCGCCCCGTCCGGCGACATCGCCGAGCGCGTCGCCGCCCGGCAAGTCCAGTTGTCTTATCTTGAATACTTCAATAAAAGCTTCATTGAGAGAGCATTGACCTGCGCTTTGCGCTTCCCATCCCCTTCCAGCCCGTCGCCATACGGCGGGCCTGTAGCAGCGATGTTGCCCAAAGCGTCGCCGCCGGGCGGTCAAATAATTCAAGGCGGATTTCTCAGGTTCTTTACTGGAATGTCAGTGAGCTAGCGTTCACCTGTGCTTTGCGCTTCTCGTCCCCCTCCAGTCCCTCGCCATAAGGCCGCCCCGTCGCAGCGACGTCGCAGAGGGCATCGCCGCCCGGCGGCTCGCGCCGCGCCAGGTAGGCCAGCCCGATCAGCAGGTCTGCCGTGCGCCAGGTGCCCAGCGTCTCGCCGTAGATGTGCCTGCACATAAAGGGGTTTGCAGAGCGTCAACAGCAATATCATCTGCTGAACACAATACTTTTGCGGCGCCACGTATGCCGTCCGCTGGCAAGTGTGCCATGCACTGCGACCCCAGCGTCTCGCCGTAGATATGCCTGCATGGATATTAATGATGTGACTATCAACGCTGGCGGCTGTTGCTGCTGGCAGCTGTTAGCAGCGAAATGCGGCGTGGTTTGTGCAGCTTGAGCTTCCACCAGTGCCCAGATTTGTGCGCGCAGCACCTTTCCTATTGCTCCTGACTCGCTCGTGCCCGGGGCCAGCTGAATCTGACATAACCCGGGCAGTCCCCCAGTCTGGCGCATTCGCCAGTGGCTGTAAATTCCGACATGAGCCCAGGAGCGCCCACATTCGCATTTGACTCTAGCTTGCGGGTCCAGCTGCAGTTCGCATTACCATTTTACCTGATGGCCTCGGCGAAGTAGTACAGGGACTCCAGCCAGGTGTTGGGCGCGTGGCTGTGGTGGCGAAACCGCTCTACAGGTGCCGCAGCTGCAACACCCGGCGCGCACGCGCCGCCGGCGCGCCTGCTGTAGAAGTAGACCGCCACCGCCACGCCGGCTGCTGCGACGCCGGCGCCGGACATAGTGCCGGGCTGGGTAGGTCCAGACCTCGAGCCGAAGGGCTGAGGGATGTTGACCGAGGGATCGGTACCGAGGGATCGTTGTGTTTCTGCTACTATTCAAACCGGTGTACACCGGTTTGCATGGTGTGTCAGGCCCGCTCCACCGGCTGCTGAGATGTCTCTGCACAACAGCTGCATTCTCTGGATCGCGGCGACGTTGTGAGAGGGATCAACAAAGTCAACTTCCGGGACCAGACACCCATGTTGCCTTGGAGCAGTCGTGCCGGGGCCGGTCTGGCATGTCCACACGCCTGTATACTGAGATCGAGCTGCTGACGGGATGAATGAAGCTATAAACGGTTGCACGGTCAACAAAAGGAATCCGTGCGCCATTCTGTCAGACAGCTCTCGTCAAGCTTCCTCAGCGCCCTAGCGCAACATCTTGCTTGGACGACCCCTATCCAAGTCAATTTGCACAGCTTTTGTCGCATTCTTATCATCTTTGTGTTGTATCACGCTGGAGGGTGCATTGCTCAGCAACAAGACATTGCGTTGTCTTCAGCGTCCAGCGGCTTGCGAATCCACACACGCTTCTGGAAACGAGTTATCCTGCTGTCTTTGACCTGCAGCGCCGTGTGAAACCTAGCAATTACTCTCGGCAATCCATCGCAAAAAGCATGAGCTGAGCAAGCTGCGCCATGGCGGTGTCTGCGCTGCGCGGAAAGCTGGGCAGCACCGTCAGTGCATGGGCGGCGCCGGCAGCGGCCTGCAGGGCCAGCCTCGCCCGCGCACCGCTTTCTGCAGACGAGGCGCTCCACGGTTGCCGTTCTCAGATCCACCAGGGCCAGCTGGCAGCCTCTGCTGGCAGCGCCGCAGCCGGTTTCAAGTCAAGCGCTGCGCCCGCAATCTGGCCGCGTGCATGCCGCGCATCCCCTGTCGCAGCCTCGGGAGTCAGCAGCGGCTGCGGAAATCCGACAGGCAGCGGCATCAGCGCCGGCATCGGTCGCAGCGCCGGCGTCGGCCCCTGGGCAAGCAGCAGCGGCGGCATGTTCGGCACCACCGCAGCCGCGCCTGTCTCGCCGCCGCAGCCGGCGCTTCAAGCACTGCATGCCGCGCCCGACTGCAGAGTGGCACGGGCCGTAGCGACTGACAACGGCTCCAGCCAGGACCCTGGAGATTTCCTGGAGGGCCAGGCAGACGACCCGCAGCTGGCGGACATGCGGGAGCCGCGGTTTCTGGACACCCCTGCCAATGGCGCTCGCATCGCGTATCACCAGGTGAAAAGCTTCTGCAGGACTCCTATCAAGACGAGCACAGATCAAGCAGAGTTCAGTTGATGAGCAAGTGTTGAAACCAAGAAGAGCAGTTGATGATGTTCCCTGAAACACCTGCAGGTGCCAACGAGCGGCTCGCACATGACTGGCGTCATCTTCTGCGGCGGTGAGATCTGAATGTTCTTCCTCAATCATGCTTCTGCAATGCTCCGCAGCAAACGCTTTCCAGCGCTTTCTTTCTGCAGCTGCCGCTCTGCCCCATCAGTGGCGATCGTTGCATCATTGCACACTTGTTTGCAAGCGCTGTGAATGAGCCAATAATCAGAACTGCTGCAACTTCTGATAATTTGACAATTTGAGCCTACAGGTCTCAGCAGCAACATGAACGGCGTGAAGGCGACCATGCTGGAGATGGTGAGTTGCAATGGTACCTAAAAACTTTGTGTTGTGTGCGATTTTGCCGTTTCTAAAACCCTTAGACCAAAGCTTGCGTTTTTCTGTGTCCAGCACGCTCGGCGCAACCGGCACCCCTTCCTGCGCTTCGACTACCGCGGGCATGGGCAGAGCAGCGGCGAGTTCCTGGACACCACCCTCGGCGACTGGTGCACCAATTCCGTACCAAAACCTCGACTCATCTGTGTGAATTGTGCGCTTGTGCACTCGACTGCTGCTGGGGCACTGTCAGAGCTGTGGTGGACTCAGAGGCGCCACCATCCTCGACTGCCGCGTTGCCGAGAATGCAAGGTGACAAGTCTGGCAGGTCAGCATCGCTACTGTATGCAGGGGGACTCTGATGCTGGATTCACACTTCAACGTTCGAAACTATATGCAGGTACGAGGACACACTGGCGGTCTTAGATCATGTAGCTCTCCCCGGGCAGCACATCCTAGTGGGCAGCTCCATCGGCGGCTGGATTGCGCTCAAGGCTGCAGCGGCACGTCGGGAGCGCATCAAGGTTAGGTCCTGCTCCACCCCTGAAGCTGTATTGCTGAGGCAGCAGCAACTGCGGGCCTCTCGTTAAGTGCCGCCGCTGCGCGATGGAAAAGGAGCAGAGTGGGGCCCAGTAACACCTCCACAACTGCGGAATGATGCTGTCAGTTCTGCTGCACTTTGCGCGTGGATCTGCCCCGGCATATCAGGCTGCCGACAGCAGCCTGCCATGTCGCTGACATGCTGCGCAGGACACGGATGCGCACAGCTTCACCCTGCCGACGCCATACTTCCTCCTACATGCCAACAGCATGTGTTTTCCTACAGGGCCTGGTGCTGCTGGCGCCGGCGGTGGACATCACGAAGGCGTGGTGGGACTTGCTGCCGACTGTCAGTGATTCCAGCACATTTCCCCACTTTGGTCATCACAAACACCTCTACAGGGCTTGGTGCTGCTGGCGCCGGCGGTGGACATCACGGAGGTGTGGTGGGACTCGCTGTCGGCAGAGGAACAAGATGACGCGCGTTCAACTGGCTATGTGTCCCTCGGCGGCGACCCCAAGGTGGAAACCCGGCAACGCGGCATGCCAATTCTACTGCGCACACCACCAGGTTACCGCCCTGGGCGGCGAAGTGAATACGGGCCTTGACGGCTGGAGATCTCGTCTGAACTTTGGCATGAGTAAGCAGAGATGCTCTTCATTTGAGGCTCTGCATGTGTAATCCCGCCATTGCACCGCTATCAACCTGCTGTCTGCTCTGTGCAGTGTGGCGGGCGGGTGCGCACATCGTTCTTTGACGAGGCCTCGGACCACTGCCTGCTGGACGTGGCCGCGCGGGACGCACAGGTGGGGGTGATGGTCACAAAAATGCGGTGGCTGACGTGTTGACGACGCATCATATGCTTGCGCGCGCCTGTTTCTGGAGGCCGCATTTTGACACGCTGCACAATGCGCAGTGCGCGCATCACTCTCCTCTGCAATGCACCCACGAGGTGCCGGCTGGTGCGAATACGTGTCGCATGCTTCAACTGCCGATTCTTCAATTCCCGCCTCAACACCAAGACTCGAACTGCACACATGCGGAGCACCTGCTGTGTCCCTGTGCGTATACATGGCAGCGCGGAGCTGCCATCAGACCAGAACCGCTGGGCCCTGTGTTGACGTCAAACCCTGCTGTATCTACATCACCCAGATGCGGTGCCCTGTGTTGTCGCAGGGCGCCGCCAGTATTGTGGTGCCGTCGTTCGGGGCTGCTGCACCCTACACTCACTTCAAAGCCTGCCCATTTTGCTGATGCGCGGGTGCGCTGCAGAGTCATCCTGTAGGGCGTCGCCGGCGCGGCGATAGCGCACTGTTATCAGACCTCGACGGCTGAAAATTAAATCATCTCCAATAGGTTCGAGGTCGTGCAACTCCTGCTATTATCATCGCGCAGGTGCGGGGCCCGGTGCGCATCCTGCAGGGCGCCGCCGACACGGTGGTGCCGCCCTTTGTCGCCAACGAGGTGGTCGCCTGGCTGGAATCCAAGGACGTGCACCTCACCCTCGTCAAGGTGCGCTGTTTTAGCAGACGCCTCGGAGGGGATTGATGACGCCCAGTTACATACATCAGCGCATGCACATATCAACCTGGCTGTTATGTCATTTGATGGTCTTGTGGCCACATTCAGGACGGTGACCACCGGCTGTCACGACCAGAAGACCTGTGAGCGCTTTCCCCTGCCGCGGCCGCCTGCTCACTTTTGCAGTGCTGATTGCTACATGCTGATGTATTAGTGGCCAGATCGTCAACGCCTGCCATGCCCACATGCTTATCACAATAAAAGCAGCAGCAAAGCAGCGCAACTCTTCTTCTCGGCCTTTATGCAGGCGCACGCTGATGCTTGCTGTCGAGGAGCTGCTGGCATTGGATGCGCAGCGCATGTCCAGCACATGAGTAGCGCATCAAGTTGTGGCAGACGTGCAACAACGGTCCAGGCACGGACATGTCTGAGACGCAGCAGAGTCGTCATCAATTGTTGATCAGAGTGGAAGGTTAATGTGGGAGTGAGAGAATGACGTTACAGCATGTCGCTGAAGAGATAAGAGGGGGCCAGCTTGAGCCGCAGCCCCTCGCGAATCATCATCGCTGGTATGTAAAACCCGCCGTCAAAGGTGCAGCCAAAGAGGGTTGGGCTTGCGGGGCAGCTCTGGCGGGCGCCGTAGCTCGAAAAGAGGCTGCTGCTGTCGCGGCTCGCCCAAGGCTCAGCAGAAGCTGAGAGCGCTCCGGCGGAAGCAGCGGCGGCAACCGCCTGACTCAGCTAGAATGCTGCCAACATCAGAAGCTGCCACGGCGGCGCCGGCAGCAGATGCCACACTCGTGGCCGCAGCTGCTGCAGCGGCGCCGCGGCTGCGTCAGCGCTATAGCGCTGTAGCTACAGCCGCTGCAGCAGCGGCAACTTGGCAACGTGGCAATGTGCCAGGCTGGCAGCCTGCGGGGCGGGCTGCAGCTGAAGTGTCAGCCGCTGCGGTGGCAGCGCCAGCCGATGCGCTGATGCGACACAGCTGCTGCGGCCGCTTGGCTGCATGCCAGCAGGCTCGCAGCTGGACCGGAGCCGAAGCCGAAGCGGCCTTGGCCGGGCGTCAGCTGCCACGATGGCGGCTTTGGCGGCAGCTTGCCTGCGGGCTCGTAGCTGCGAATGGGCCTTCAAGCCTTGCTGCATACCTATACGTATGCAGCGGGAAGCTTCTTCCACGTGCGATGCCCGGCGATGGGTCGTGGCGCAGAGGCATCGGCTACGGTGTCCGTCCGTTCATGGCGGTAACAATAGTGCCGACGCTGCAGCAGGCTGCCGTGGCCCAGCGATGGCTTGCAGATGTTGCCGACGGTATAGCCATGCCGCCTTCTCTGTTCGGTCATTGCCGTGGGCGGCCCTACATCCCAAGCCCAGCGCTGGACTTGGTACCTCGCCTCGTGTCCTCGTGCCAGCAACAGCTGCCGGCAGCCCGCCTGCCGCGCACGTGGCTGCCAACAGCGGCTTGCCTGCAACCCGCCAGCCATATGCGCCTGACCTTCCACCTGTGGCGGTTGAGGCCACCATCAGCAGCAGGTGTCTCACAGCCAAACCCAAGTCAAAGCGGTCGTGCGGGCTGCATGTGAAACGTGTGTGGACGGTCGGACACGAACGAGTGTTCTGAGGCACAGTGGCAGTGTGTTCTCTCGAGGGAAAGCAGGGAGCATCAGGATCACACCTCATCATGCTGCTGACACGCTGCAGTGTGCCCTGCTGATCGGCAGCAAGCATCTGCGCGCGCAGCAGCAGAGGCTCCCGACCAGCCGACGCCAGTCTCCGCACCCGCGGCACCTGCTACTGCCAGCGGTAGCAGGTGATTTCTGCAAATGAACGAGTGAGCCCACGCACGTGTGAGCTTATTGCGGGGTGCATTGCCTATAGTGTACTTGGGAAGAGTTCTGTGGCCTGCGGGTTCTTTTGAGGGAAGGCGAGGATCTCGCTCTGTCGATGTCCTGTGGCGCGCCCTGCCGACGAGGAGCCGAACTAATGGAAGCTACGAGGTTGCAGCCCGATGCACAGGTGTGACCCTGACACTGGCTGTGTGTAGGGAGGCGTCGCATCTGCAGAAAGAGGCAGCGCCTCCCTCTGCTGCTGCGCATGTGGTAGCCGAGGCTGCCCGTCAGCCATCTGCCATGCGTGTGCCTGTCAGCAGCGGCCTGCAAGCACCCGGCCAGCCTCAGCCACCGACTTCCGCACCCTCTGCATCTGCATCTGCTGCCGGCGGCAGGTGGGGTTCAGTTTGCCGCTGCGCTTTCAAAGGCAGCACATGGGGACTATTGCCAGCACACACCACTGCGAAACGAGTGGTCCAGGTACACATGCGAGCAGTTTGCGAGCTGGTGTGGGATCTGACTGATCTGCACAGCCACGTGTGAAAAAGATGCATCCTTCCCTTACATGCATCAACGTGGTCCCTTACATGCATCAACGTGGTCCCTGGCCGTGCGCAGGGAGGGGCATCTGGAGGATGCAGTGGACCGTGGCACCAGGCTGTACAATCACTTCAGCAAGCAGCTGCAAATGCCATCGTACGGCGGCCGGTGAGTCGAGGTCGAATACGGAAGCGCCTACGTTGTTCCTGTTTCCCCGATGTTGTCAGACAAACTTTCCATCTTCCAAGTGTCGAGTTGCCAACCCATAGCATTGGGCGTTGGTTGCAAACGGCAAACTCTGTCGCTGGGCAGGGCGGCGCTGGACTCCGAGCGCGTCCAGCCGAACATAATGCACGAGCGCCGCGCCGCCACTGGCAGGTACACTTTATCACGGATTCATATTTCGTCAAACTCAAAAGGCCAAAAAGGACACTTTCATCAGCTGAAGCACCCTAACGTGCCCAGGCCTGCTGTGTTCGGCAGCTCATGTGCATCGGCCTCCGCAGGGCGAATTATGGCAATATCTTGTGGTCTTGGCTGGCACCCGGCTTCGCTGAGTTTCACTTGGTTGCTAAACGCGTGCAGGAAGCGACTGGACTGCGGCAGACCCGCCGAGTCCAGCATCAGCGGCGAAACGCGCAGGTGAGTATCCAATCCCAAGGGAACTGGATGTATAGCGATATTGACTCGTGCTCCAGCACTACTGGCTCATGGCATGCATCACTCTACGCCATGGGTGGTGTCTTGTCAGCAAGGGCAGTGCAGCCATATGTACATGTGCAAATGATGATGACGATGCGCAGGCTGCCGGTGGACCTGGAAAACATCCACCCTGGCATCGTGTACGAGCGCCGCGCCGCCACTGGCAGGTGTGAGCTGAAAATACGCCCAGGGTGCTGGCCCGATGGAAGCAATGTTTGATTTCATGCATTTCTCAATCTGTGTACCTCGTGCCATATTCGGCAAAGCTGCTCGGTCTCACGGCTGAAACAACCCAGCATGTGCAATCGAGCAAGTGCCCGACCTGGCTGACATCTTACTTGCATCACCTGGTGGCGACTCCGCACAGGGTGCCGTCGGCCACAGCAGCCCCTGACACCAAGCATGATGGTGGCCAAGCCAGCACTCCATGAGCAGCGGTCCCCTCCTGTCGACTGATCCAGGTGCCTCGCCTGAATCATGGCTGCCGACATGACCTGCGATGCTTTTCGTTTGTGACATTTAAGTTGGGAATGACCTCTTGGCCCGGAAGTACTCTTGACCCAGTGTCTCCTGCCGCAGGACGCTCGCCTCGTCGCCAGGCACCTTGCCGAGGGGCAGACTCGAGCTCCATCTGTTTCACACGCTGCAAGCCTTCCCAGTTTGTAATTGTTTATATTCTACGCGAGCAACAGTTGCCGCGCTGTGCTGTTGAGGGTTGTTGCCATTGCCGAGGTGTGTGGTGGAGGGTTTCACGTTCACACAGCTTAACATTTGAGTGGCAGCACCTGATGATGCTGCCGCGTCATGTTCCACTCGATTCGCAATCCTCAGCCGCGAGTAATTGCATGCTTGTGCAAGTCACAAACTGTGTGTCCACTTACATGATACCATTGTTACAATTGGTGTCCAAGCGTACAAGTTCCATAGCTACCAGCATGTAGGTTCCCATGACAATCCTGTCGCGCATGTCATGTAATCATTGTGCCAGCACACACCCCCAATGACTCTAAGATGATATACGTGTGAAACCAGATTAGCAGTGCTGCGCATGACACGAGTGCACAGAGACTGAACACGCCCATGTCCAAAGCCAGCCACACGCGACGCCTTCCTTCAGTACGGTGAAGAGCAGGGGCATCACTTCCCATGCCGCCGCAGCTGCTTGCCGTCCACCGCACTCTGCGCACTCGTCCGCCGCTTGGCCACCAGCCCCTCCAGCATGGCCTTCTTCCGATTTCGCTCCTGCGTAATCTGGCTGACGCTGACATCCGCAAACACCTGAGCAGAGCGCTCATCTGCAAATAAACGAGCTCCTGA
>JAABUM010002092.1_pt1 | contig 27845 bp, 22 predicted proteins | sample 5559161 | NCBI WGS metagenome assembly JAABUM01 (sample SAMN10711868, study PRJNA513369) | rock metagenome | isolation source: Antarctica rocks | place: Antarctica: Victoria Land, Siegfried Peak nord
GACCCGCGACGGCGTATCTCCAGCGATCCCGCAACGCCGATGGCCCGTGAGGGTCGTCGGCGTTCGGCATTAACGCCCCGGAACGAGTGCGACATATCCCTGGTGGGTGTATGGAGATGTATGAGCGCGGGACCGGGCTGCCGACACGATGGGCAGGGCATCACGTGGCGCGGTTGTTCAGGCGTCACGGTGCGAGCGGACAGGGCTGCGCCGCACAGGGGTGTCAACGGACACATGGTATAGTAGCAGCGTTAGCGCTGGCCCCTGGCCCGTATCCGCTGGTGGCGATTCTGCCGTCAACAGCTGGGCGGTGGCTTGCGGTTTTTTGCGCTTTTCGAGCGGGATGATGCGCGTCGGACAGGGCGCTTGTGGGAGAGATAGGGATGCCGGACGAGCAGCCAACCGACGCGACCACCGCCGATGCGGTGGGACAACGATTGCCGCACGCGCGCACGATTGAGCTGCGCGGCCACATCATCGATTCGCACATCCTCTCGCAGGTCATGGACCTCGTGATGGACCTGAATGCGGAGTTCTACATCGAGCAGTTCGACGTGGGGCGCAATAAATACGACCCGAGCTACTGCCGGATCGCCCTACATGCCGCCACACCCGCCGCGCTCGACGACCTGATGGAGTCGGTCAACCGGCTCGGCGCGCAGGGGCTGGAGGCGGAGGAGACCGACGCGCGCAGCGTCCCCGCGCCGCGCGATGGGGTGCTCCCCGAGGGTTTCCACTGCACCACCAACATGCCGACCGCCGTGCGGCTCGGCGGGCGCTGGCTGCCGGTCGAGGGGATCGAGATGGACCTCGCGATCGCCCTCCGCCTCGGCTCGGATCTCGCTCCGGTGGGGGCCTACGCGATCCCGATGGCCGATATCCGCGCCGATACGCCGGTGATCGTCGGGCATGAGGGGGTGCGCGTGTTGCCGGTGGAGCGCCCGCGCAGCCCTTCCCTGCTCGGCTCGTCGGCGCGCTCCGGCAGCGGGAGCGGCTTCAGCTTCATGAGCAGCACCGTCAGCAGCGAGCGCCCCAAGGCGGCGGCGATCGCCGAGATCGCCGCGCAGATGCGCCGCGTGCGCGACAGCGGCGGGCGCACAGTGGTCGTCGGTGGCCCGGCGATCATCCACACCGGGGCGGGGCCGCAACTGGAGGCGCTCGTCCGCGAGGGCTACGTCAAGCTCCTCTTCGCCGGGAACGCCCTCGCCGCGCACGACATCGAGTCTTCCCTCTTCGGGACCAGCCTCGGCGTCTCGCTCGCCGCCGACAACGAGGGTGCGGCGGCCGAGCACGGACACGAGCACCATCTCCGCGCGATCAACGCGATCCGGGGCGTGGGCAGCATCGCCGAGGCCGTCGAGCAGGGGCTGTTGAAGCGCGGCATCATGTATGAATGCGTGCGCCAAGGGGTGCCGTTCGTCCTGGCCGGCTCGATCCGCGACGACGGGCCGCTGCCGGACGTGATCACCGACACGATGGTCGCGCAGCGGGAGATGCGCCGCCACATCCAGGCACCGCAAGGGGTGGCGCTGGCCCTGTTGATGGGGACGACCCTCCACGCGGTCGCGGTCGGCAACCTCCTCCCGGCGGCCACGCTGACCGTCTGCGTGGACATCAATCCGGCGGTGGTGACCAAGTTGCTCGACCGGGGCAGTCTGCAGACCGCCGGGCTGGTGATCGATGCGGGCGGCTTCCTGCGCGAGTTGACGTTGCAACTCGGCCTGGAGTCGAGGTGATGGCGCGCGTGTGCGGCGCAGTTGTTGCAGCCCCGAGGGCGCGATGACGATCGTCACGATGGTTGGCCTGTTCGTGGCGGCGTTCGCGGCCGGGGCGCTCAATTCGGTCGCGGGGGGCGGGCAATTCCTGACCTTCCCGATGCTCACCTTCGCCGGGGTGCCGCTGATCAACGCCAACGCGACAAGTACGGCGGCGGTCTGGCCCGCGTCGGTCGCCTCGGCGATCGGCTACCGGCACGACATCCAGGAACAGCGCCACCTCCTCCTGCCGCTCGGCCTCGGCTCGGTCGGCGGCGCGATCATCGGTGCGATCATCCTGTTGCGGACCCCACAGGCGACCTTCGGCTACATCGTCCCCTGGCTGCTCCTCTTCGCTACGCTGCTGCTGATCTTCGGCGGGCCGATCGTGGCCCGCATTCGCAAGCGCCTGGGGCATAGCGGCGGGCCGACGCGCGGCGGGATCGTCGTCGCGACGATCGTGCAGTTCCTCCTCGGCATCTACGGGGGCTACTTCGGTGGCGGGATCGGCTTCGTGATCCTGGCGTCGATGGCCTTCCTGGGGCTGGAGAATATCCACACCATGAATGGCCTGAAGACGATCCTGGCGAGTTGCATCAACGGCGTGGCGGCGCTCACCTTCGTCATCGCCGGGGCGATCGCCTGGGGACCGGCGGCGATCATGCTGGTCGGGGCGATCGCGGGGGGGTATGGCGGGGCGATCTACGCGCGCCGCCTCGACCCGAGGATCGTGCGGCGCTTCTCGATTGCGGTCGCCTGCATCATGACGACCTATTTCTTCGTACGCCAATACTTGATGCCGTAAGTGCGCCGCACCGCGCCCCATTTCCCGGCGCTGCACCGTGGACCGCGCGGATTTCCCCATCCCACGAGATGCGATGAGATCGACGGGGTTCCCGCTCTATCGAAGCCGCACGCCGGTGCTGATCTTCTCCGCTCGCCCAAGCACTTCGCCAGGTTGTCACCAAGCTGGCACCATCGACGTTCTTCGACTTCAGTCCGCCGCGCGCCACCAGCGCCATGCGTAGCCGATGACGGCGACGACCGTGACCACCAACCCGGCGGTGGCGAGGAGGGGGCGATACTCTTCCAGGACGACGAGGCTGAATAGCTCGGTTCCGATGCCGATCGCGGCCAGCATCTGAGGCCCGAGCGGCTCGTCCTCGGTAGCGTTATGTCGGCGCTTCATCGAGCACTCCGTCGATCGTATGCCGCCTCTCGCTGCAGCGCTCCCGGTACTGCATGGACGATCTGCGGCGGCCTGTGCGGCGGCTTCGGCAACGAAGCGCTCCTCGGTTATCCGCGTGCTATAGGATACTCCGACGGGTATACGGTTAGCAGACCCACCCCTCGGCGTATACGGCTCGCTAGCACAACGATCCGGCGCATCGCTGGTCGTGCAGAAGTCATAATTGGTGCGCGTGCCGGCGTGCGTGGCCGTACCACGGTCAATCGTAGGTGAGAAGTACCCGAGCGCGGCGCATCATAATGAAGGAGGGCGGGACGATCATCGAGATCGCCCCGCCCTCCCTTATCGCGAAAGAAATGCTCGCGTCAGGCCCGCGCGCTCTCGCTGCGGCTGACGATCCAGATGCCGTGGATCAGGCCGGGCACGTAGCCGAGCAGCGTCAACACGATGTTGATCCAGAATTGCAAGCCCAGGCCGACCTTCAGGAAGACGCCGACGGGCGGGATGATCACCAGCAGAATAATGCGAAGTATGCCCACCTGGACCTCCTATTAGCGATTCGCGATCGACGGTAACCGCCTCAATTCATGCCGGTATATACGCAAGGTTGCTTCCCGCGTTACAACGGGCGGAATCGCCCGCTCCGAGCTAACGCAACTGTGACTCGCCGGCCTGGAACGCCCGTCGCAGGCGTGGCGCGACGCGGTAGCGTTCCTCGCCGTAGTAGGCGTGCAGGCCATCGAGCGTGGTGACGACCCGCTCCAGGCCGAGCCGGGCCGACCACTCGCCCGGCCCCAGCGGATGGCGCATCCCGAGTCGCAGCGCCGTGTCGATCGCCTCGATCGAGGCGACCCCCTCTTCGAGCGCGAACGCCGCCTCGTTGATCAGGCAGGCGAGGATGCGTGTCAGCACCTGGCCCGGCGGATCGCCGACCACCGCGACCTCCTTGCCGAGCGACCGCGCGAAGGCGACCGCGCGGATCAGCACGGCATCGGTGGTGTGGAAGCCGCGCGCGAGTTCGATGATCGGAGCCGTATCGAACGGCCCGGCGAGGCCGAGGCCCAGCACCCGTTGCGGGCGGGAACTCCACGAGCCGAGTTCGGTCGTGCCGTGGCCGAGGGCGAGCGACAGGATCGGGATCTGCGGCGGCAGCGCCTCGTCCAACTCGAACCAGTAGGCGCGCTTCAACTCGCGCGGCCCCAGCGTCGCCTCGATCGCGACGGTCGTGGTCATCAGCACGTCGCGCAGGCGGCTGGCGCGCGGGATTCCCGCGTTGACCAGCGGTGCCGATTCTTCGGTGGAATAGGTCGAGACGCTCAGACCCTGCGCGTGCAACGCCAGCGCCAGATCGTCCACCGTGTCCCCCTGTCCGGCGATCAGCACGTTCGCGCGGCGTGTGAGCGCGGCGACTTCGCCGAAGGGACTGGGCCGCGTGTCGGCGACGCGCTCGCCCCCCTCGTAGCGATAGAAACCCTGCCCCGTCTTGCGCCCCAACGTCCCCGCCGCGACCATCCGCGCCAGCCGTGGGTGCGGGCGGAAACGGGGCTCGCCGAAGGTCTGCTCGTAGAGGGCCTGCGTCACGGCGAGGCTCACATCGAGCCCCACCAGATCGGCCAGCTCGCACGGTCCCATCGGGAAGCCCGCCGCCCGCACGATCCGGTCGATCTCCGCCGGGGTCGCCACCCCCTCCGCGACCAGCCGCAACGCCTCGCCCCCGAAGGGCCGTGCGACGCGATTGGCGATGAAACCGGGGGTGTCCAGGGCGCGCACCGGGGTCTTGCCGAGCTGCCGCGCGAAGTTCGCCGCCCGCGTGATCGTCTCCGGCGCAGTCCGTGCGCCGCCGATCACCTCGACCAATTCCTGCGCCGGGGCGGGGTTGAAGAAGTGCAGGCCGACGATCCGTTCGGGATGTGCCAGGTCGCGCGCGATCTCGCCGATCGAGAGCGAGGAGGTATTGGAGGCGAGGATCGCCGTGGGCGTGCAGGCCCCCTCCAGCGCGGCGAAGAGTTCGCGCTTCAGCGTCAGCTGCTCCGTGGCCGCCTCGATCACGAGCGTGGCGTCGGCCAGTGCGGCGAGGTCCGTGACAACGGTGAGCCGCCCCAGCGCGGCGTCGCGCTCCTCGGCGGTCAGCCGACCGCGCGCCACCCCGCGTTCCAGGCTTTCCACGATGCGCGCGCGACCGCGCTCCGCCAACGCGGCGCTGACATCGTAGAGGCTGACAGCACAGCCGGATGCCGCCGCCACCTGCGCGATCCCCGCGCCCATCGTCCCCGCGCCGACCACGCCGACGCGCATCTCTCCGGTGCTCAATGTCCCCCCGTATTGCGTGGTCCGAGCGCGGCGGTTGCCAACACCCCGGCGCGGCCTATTGCCCGGTGAAGTTCGCCGGGCGCTTGTTCAGGAACGCATCCACCCCCTCGCGGTGATCGGCGGTCCGCCCGGCGATCTCCTGGATGTGGGCCTCGTAATCGAGCAACCGTTCGAGGTCGGGCAGGATCGCCCGGTTGAAGGCGCGCTTCGTCAGGCCGAGCGCGCGTGTCGGCATTGCCGCGAGCTGCGCCGCCAGCGCCCCGGTCGCCGCGCCGAGTTCCGCCGCCGGGACGACCCGATTGACGATCCCGAGGCGCAGCGCCTCCGTCGCGTCGATCCGGTCGGCGGTGAAGGCCAGCTCCGCCGCCCGCCCCATCCCGACCAGCAGCGGCAGCATGAACGACATCCCGCCATCGGGCGCGAGGCCGATCCGTGAGAAGCCGGTGGTGAACGAGGCGTTATCGGCGGCGATGCGGATGTCCGCCGCCAGCGCGAGCGAGAAGCCGACCCCTGCCGCCGCACCGTTCAGCGCGGCGATGATCGGCTTCTCCAGGCCGCGCATACGGATGACGATCCGGTTGTAGCCCTTTTTCAGGTGCTCGCGCATCATCCCGGCCCCCCCTTCCCCGCGCAGCGTCAGGAAGGCCGCCAGATCCTGCCCGGACGAGAAGCCGCGCCCGCTGCCGGTCAGGACGACGCAGCGGATCGTGGCGTCGCGCTCGGCAATCTTCAGCGCGTCGCCCAATTCCGCGACCATCCGCTCGTTCAGCGCGTTCAGCACCTCCGGGCGATTGAAGGTGATCGTCAGGACGCCCCCCTCCTGGGTGGTGAGCACTGTGGGGGTTGCGTTTTCAGTCATGGTTGCCTCTCATCTAGCGGGCGAGTGGGCGCCGTGGGCGAGTCCCCCTCAAGGGGGACTCGCCCTACTTCCCCACAAAGTGCGGGGTCCGTTTCTCGATGAACGCGGCCATCCCCTCGCGCATGTCCTCGGAGGCGAAGAGGAGGAAGAAGTTGCGCCGCTCGTATTCGAGCCCCTGCTCGATCGACAGGTCGAACGCTTTGAGGATCGCATCCTTGGCCAGTTGCACCGCCAGCGGCGGCTTCGCGGCGATCTCCCCGGCGAGTGCGCGCGCCTCGTCGAGACACGCCTCGTCGGGGACGACGCGGGTGACGAGGCCGGCGGCGAACGCCTCCCCCGCGCTGAAGGGTCGCCCGGTCAGGATCAGCTCCATCGCGCGCGCCTTGCCGAGCGCATGGGTCAGGCGTTGGGTGCCGCCCGCGCCGGGGATGATCCCGATGTTGATTTCCGGCTGGCCGAAGCGTGCGCCCTCGCCCGCGACGATCATGTCGCAGACCATCGCCAACTCGTTGCCGCCGCCGAGGCAGTAGCCGTTCACGGCGGCGATGATCGGCTTGCGGAGCTTGCGGAGGCGTTCCCAGACCTCCGAACGCCCGCGCGTCAGCATCTCGATCGCGCCGGCCCCGGCCATCTCCTTGATGTCCGCCCCGGCGGCGAAGGCGCGCTCGTTGCCGGTGAGGATGATGGCGCGGATCGTATCGTCCGCATCGAACCCTTCGAGCGCCGCCGCGACCTCGCCCAGCAGCGGATTGCTGAGCGCGTTGAGCGCCTGCGGCCGGTTGAGGCGCACTGTCCCGACCGCCCCAGCGGTCTCGACGAGGATGTGCCGATAGGACGCTGCTGCGGTCATCGTTCCCTCTCTCTGCGGCGTTCTTCGCGCCACACGCCAGGACGCACCCACTATCGAGCGCAGTATAGCGCGCGCGCCCTGGCGTGTGGCGGTCGTCAGCGCGCGGGGATCGCCGCCGCACCCGTGGCGGTGCGGACCTGCCGCCTCTTCGCACGGCGGTAGAGGGCCAGGATGGCGATCAGGAGGGTGGTGCCGAGCAGATACGAGGCGAGGGTGTCGGTGAACCAGTGCTGCCCCAGGTAGATGCGCGACGGCCCGACCAGGACGATCAGCGCACCGAGCACGGTGAGGAGCGCGGTTCGGGGCGCGCGCGGCGGCGCGAGGGTGTAGGTGAGGTAGAGCAGGAAGCCGAAGAAGATGACGAAGTTGAGGACGTGACCGCTCGGGAAACTGGTGCCGCTCGACGTGCCATACGCGATGATCCCATCGAGCCCATCGACCGGGCGTGGTCGTCGCGCGAAGCCTTTGAGCAGCACGTAGACGAGCGAGCCGAGCGCGGCAAGCAGGGTGAAGGCCGCTTCGAGGCGCAGGCGGGCGAGGAAGAGCGCGACGATGATCGCGCCCTCGATGATGTAAACCTGCGGATCGTAGCCGAACCAACTGACCCCCTCCATCAGCGCGAGGAGCACGCCGTTATGGACGCGCTGGAGCGTCCGCGTCACGCCGAGGTCCAGTCCTGTCGTATCGCCGAGCAGGACGAGCACCATGACGATCGCGAACCCGATCGTCGCTAGGAGCGCGACGAGCAGCGGGCGTCGCCCTTGGCGCAAGGCCCGCCGCCCGGCTTGCCCGCTCGCCGCGTCCGGCCCCAGCGGATCGAAGGTGCCCGCACGCTCGGCCATCGACCCCTCCCCGCATCGTTTCCGTCAGCCCCATGCCTAATGGATGAAGGGAGCAGTATAGCGGAATGCCCACGGGGCACCACGAACCTTCGTGGTGCCCCGTGGGCGTCTCGGGAAGGATAGGCGGTATGGACGACGCTAGACCCGCGCGAGATCGGCGTGGATCGGCACGCCGCCGGCGGCGAGGGCGTCGTAGAGCCCCTTGTCGATCGCCGTCACCCTGTCCGGGAGGTGCCCGGCGAGGGCGGCGCGGGCGATGCCGAGGGCACGCTCGGCGGCACGGACCTGCCCTTCCTCCGAGTAGACCGCCGAGTGCGGGCTGACCATCACGTTCGGCATCGACAGGAGCGGGTTGTCCGCCTCGATCGGCTCGACCTCGAAGACGTCGAGCCCCGCGCCGCCGAGATGCCCGGAGCGGAGCGCGTCGATCAGCGCGGCCTCGTCGATGATCGGCCCGCGCGCGGTGTTGATCACCCACGCGCCCTGCTTCAGCTTCGCCAGCCGTTCGGCGTTCAGCAGGTGGTGCGTCTCCTCCCAGAGGAAGGCGTGCACGAGGACGTAATCCGCCTCCGCCAACAGTTCATCCAGGGTGACGAGCGGGATGCCGAGTTCGGCCACGTCGTCCTGCTTGACGTACGGGTCGTTGGCGATCACGCGGAAGCCGAGCGCCTGCGCGCGCGTCCCGGCGATCCGCCCGATCCGCCCGAAGCCGATCACGCCGACCGTCTGCGCGCGCGAGTTGTGGATCGTCAGCGGCGGGGTGCCCATCCGGTCGCGCCAGCGCCCCGAGCGGGTCTCCTGCTCGTAGGCGAAGAGCTGGCGGTTGGCGGCCATCAGGAAGGCGAGGCCCTGCATCGCCACTTCCTCGGAGTAGGCGTCCGGCACATTGCAGACCATGATGCCACGCGCGCTGGCCGCCGGTACGTCGATATCGTTGTAACCGACATACGGGCGCAGGATGAGGCGGCAAGAGAGTTGATCGTAGATCGCACCATTCAGTTGCTGGCCGCCCGAGACGAGCACATCGGTCCGCGCCATCTCCGGCGTGACCCGCCCCTGCGCGTCGAGGAAGGGGCCTTCCACCACCTCGACATCCAGATCCTTCAAGCTCTCGCTGATCCGGCGGCGGTTATCGAAGCCCGCCCCGATCGCCGGCTTCTCTCCCACGTTCTTGCGCCAGCGTTCGAGCGCCACGCTGACGGCTCGCTCATCGGGTGCTTGCTGCAACATCCCTGCCCCTCTCTCACTATTCGGCTCCGGGTATCCCCACGCCGCCCACGGTGACCGTACCCCAGAAGGCGGCATCATCATACCGGAACGGCGGGAATTGACAAGTGGTACGTCATCGTGTCCGATGCACTCGGTCGAGTCTGCTGCCGGGGACTCGACAGCGGGAGAGGGCGCGGCGAGAATGCGCCCACGGTGCAACAGAGGGCACCGCGCTGAACGAGCGTTACGACGAAAGGGGCGGGATAAACGCTAGGCGTGGCACATTGGCAGGGATGACGCCCTGCGGTCGCTGCGATGGCGTACGCGGGGACGACGAACGAGCTGTAAGGGAGGAACACGATGACGAAGATCACCATCATCGGCGCTGGGGGCTTTGTCTTTCCGCTACGGCTGATCGGCGACATCCTCAGCTTCCCCGAGCTGCGCGATAGCACCCTCGCGCTGATGGATGTCGATCGCGGGCGGGTCGAGCGGACCGCCGCCGCCGCCCGCGAGCTGATCGGGTACTACGATTTCCCGACGCGCGTGCTGACGACGGTCGATCGCCGCGAGGCGCTCGCGGATGCCGATTTCGTGATCATGACCTTCTACATCGGCGACGAGACGACGATGCGGGCCGACAAGACGATCCCCGGCGAGTACGGAATCGATCAGCCGGTCGGCGACACGCTCGGTCCGGGCGGGGTGATCCGCTTCATGCGGAACGCGCCGGTCTATGCGGCCATCGCGGCCGATATCAAAGAACTTTGCCCGACCGCTCAGGTGATCAATTACGCCAATCCGATGGCGATGAATTGCTGGTACCTGGAACGCCTCGGCATCCCGACCGTCGGCCTCTGCCACAGCGTGCAGAACACGTCGCACATGCTCGCGGAGCAGCTCGGCGTGCCGTATGCGGAGTTGCGCTACCATGTGGCCGGGATCAACCATCAGGCGTGGTTCCTCGAACTGCGCCGTGGCGAGGAGGATCTCTATCCCCGGCTGCGCGAGGTGCTGGTCGAGCGCTTCGGCACCCCGATCGGCAGGCCGTCCGCGATCGCGGCGGACTCGGGCGACCATAGCGCGCCGCAGGGCGCGACGGCCTACGAGGGGGCGCAGGAGCGCGTGCGGACGTCGATCATGCGGGGCTTCGGCTACTTCCACACGGAGTCGAGTCACCACGCCTCGGAATATCTGCCGTACTTCCGCAAGAACGCGGGGTTGATCGCCTCGTTCATCCCGGAGCGGTGGCCGCCGCTCGGGCGGTCGCGCGATGTCGAGGCGCGGACCCGCGATCTCCTCGCCGCGTTCAAGGAACGCCTCGCGCCGTCGAGCGAGTTCGGCGCCTACATCATCCATAGCATGGTGACCGGCCAGCCGCGCGTGATCTACGGCAACGTGCCGAACCGGGGACTCATCACCAATCTGCCGGAAGGGTGCTGCGTCGAGGTGCCCTGCCTGATCGATGGGAACGGGGTCCAGCCGACCGCGATCGGCGCGCTGCCGCCCCAGTGCGCGGCGGTGAACCGGACGAACGTCAATGTGCAGGAGTTGGCGGTGGAGGCGGCGCTGACCGGCGACCGCGAGCACATCTACCACGCGATCATGCTCGATCCGCTGACGAGCGCCGTGCTGACGTTGGAGCAGATCCGGGCGATGACCGACGAAATGCTCGCGGCCGAGAGCGCCTGGCTGCCAGCTTTCGCGCGCTAACGACCCGCTCGCGCCGCGCCGCCGCTACGGTTGGTGGCCGGGGAGGCGCATGGCTGGTCCTTCATCGTCTTGCGCGCTTAGCGGAGCCGCGCCCACTGAGGGACGCGGCTCCGCTCGTGTTACTCCGCGACGTGCCAGACGATCAGGCGGCTGGGGCGCGCGGTATCGTGGAAGATCTGCTGGCGCGCAGTCACCAGTTGCGTCGCGGTCGCGCTATCCTCGCCGGTCTGGGGATTGCGGTCCCAGCGCGGGAAGTTGGCGCTGGCGATCTCCACGCGTAGGCGGTGGCCGGGGAGGAGGGTGAGCGCGGTCGCCCAGAGGTCGATCGCGTACTCGTAGACCTGTCCCGGCTCGATCGGGCGCGGCGCGGTGAAGGCGAAGGTGCCGGGCGCGGGATAGCTCTCGCGGGCGCTGGCGCGGATGACCTCATCGGCGATGTTGATCGCGCGCCCATCCGGCCAGACATCGACGAGGCGGGCGACGAAATCGGTGTCTGACGCGGACGAGCTGGCGTGCAGGATCACCGACACCGGCCCGATGATCGTGTAGGGCGTGGTGAAGGGCGCGCTGGTGTAGCAGAGGAGGTCGTGGCGATCCTCGTTCGGCCCCTGATCGATCGCGCCGCGCGGGATCGCCGGGTGCATCAGCGTCGCGCCGCCGCGTGTCGGCACCGGGTCGGCGGGGTCGGCGAAGAAGATGTCGTGGGCCGTCGCGGTCGTCGGGAAGGGATGGAGCGCGCCGTCCCCGCCGCGTCCGTTTGCCCCTCCGCCGCTGCTGAAGAACCAGGTCGTCTCGGTCGCGCCGGGGACCGGCCAGCTCGGGTAGCTGCGCCAGCGATTCTCCCCCAGGACGAAGAGTTGTACCGGCGGATCGTCGGCGAGGGCCGTGTCGTCATCCTTCAGCGTCGCGTCGAACCAGCGCTGGTGGAGCGCGGTCAGGTCGCCGCGCCCGCCGAGGACCGCGCCGGTGCTCGCCACCCCGAGATCGAGCTCGCCGATCATGTTGTCGAACCGCCCGTGCGTCCACGGTCCCATGATCAGGCGTGGCGTGGGGCGGCCCGCCGCGGCGGCGCGGTCGCGCATGGCCTCGTACTGGCGGATCGTCTCGCCGCAGAAACAGTCGTACCAGCCGCCGATGTGCAACGTTGGCACGGTGACCGCGTCGTAGCGTCCCTCGATCGCCAACTCCGCCCAGAACGGGTCATCCAGCGACGCATGGAGCCAGTCGGTGGCGAAGGGGATCGTGCCGGACGGATCGGGGTAGTCGGTCAGCGGCAGGTGCGCGTAGCGCCCCGGCAGGGTGTCGATAATGCCGATCGTCTCGCCGAGCGCCCCGGCGAGGGCGGCGGGCTCGGTGGCGAAGCGCCGGAGCACCGCGTCCGCCGCGAGCGAGACGTGCGGCCAGGCGAGCCCCAACCCCCACTCGCGCGCGCCGCCGCGAAAGTTGGTGCCGTTGCGATACTCCCCCCAGGTGATGCCGGGGGTGAGGACGCGGAGGGCCGGGGGCTTGAGCACGGCGGCCTGCCACTGGGTCATGCCGTAGTAGGAGACGCCCCACATCCCCACGCGCCCGTCCGCGTCCGGCAGTTGCGCGGCCCAGGCCACGGTGTCGTAGCCGTCGGTGAACTCCCGCTCGAAGGGGCGATACTCCCCCTCGGAGGCGTAGCGACCGCGCACATCCTGCACGACGACGACGTAGCCCGCGCCCGCGAGGCGGACCGGATCGACGTAACCGGTGCTGATGCCGAGATCCTTGCTATAGGGAAGGCGCGTCAGCGCGACCGGGAAGGGGCCACCCTCGGCGGGGCGGTAGATATTGGCGCGCAGGATCGTGCCATCGCGCATCGTCGCCGGGACGTTTTTCTCGATCAGGATCCGATCGTAGGTCGTCATCGTGGTTTCCTCCATTGTGGGGCAAGGCGGGCAGCGGGCGAAGGTGCTGAAGGGGCCGCATGCCTGCCGCGCCATCGACGGCGCAGTGGCATAGCGGCCTTGTGCATCTTGCCCGCCCCGGTTCGGGACCAAAGGACTAACGTCGCCCGATCACGTCCCTTGACCAGCGGTGCTATACTACCAGCGCAACCGGATTTCAGCGCTGAACGTTCACCTCCGCCCGCTGTTGTGGTGAGTGGATGGCGTCTGCGCGGGACTGCGTTGCCACCGCGTCCGGCGTGGCCCGGTGGACACGTAAACCAGGCGGCGAACCAGGGGCCAGCGCTGGTCGGGGTTTGGGCTGGAGAATGGCGTATGAGTCGGTACGAGCTGTACTCGCGGCGGTATCCTCTGCTCGCGCTGAAGAATGTGGTGATCTTCCCGCGCAATGTCGTGACGCTCTCGGTCGGCCGTAGCCGCTCCATCAGCGCGATCGAGGATGCCTGGGCGCACGGTCATCGGATCGTCTTCACCGCGCCGCGCAACCCCGACATCGAAGATCCCCAGTTCGAGGATCTCTATCCGATCGGCACCCTCTGCGAGGTCTCGCAGGCCGAGCGCCAGCAGGGCGGCAGCATCCAGGTGGTGCTGGAGGGGCTGACCCGCGTGCGATTGAACACCGTCGAGTTGGGGCGCCCCTTCCTGGCCGTGCAGATCGAGGAGATGGCGGAGCCGCGCGCGATCTCGCCCGAGACGCGGACGCTCGTCACCTATATCAAGACCCTCGCCGAGCAGCACGCCGACCAGAAGGGCTCGCTGACGAGCGAGGTGATGGAGATCATCCGCCACACCGATGACCCGAGCCAACTCGCCGACCTCCTGGCGACGCAGCTGATCAAGGCGATCCCCGAGCGCCAGGCGATGCTCGAAGAGCCCGATCCGGCGGTCCGCCTGGAGCGGTTGGCCGTGGGGCTGACCGGCGATCTCGACGTGGTCGCGATGGAGCAGCGGATCAAGGAACGGGTCCGCGAGCAGATCGACAAGAACCAGCGCGAATACTATCTCCGCGAGCAGTTGAAGGCGATCCACGACGAACTCGGCGGCGAGGGCGGCAACGAGATCGAGGCGCTGCGCGAGAAGGTCAAGGTGCTGGGCCTGACGAGCTCTTTGGAAGAGCGCCTCCTCAAAGAGGTATCGCGCCTGGAACGGATGCCGGCGATCTCCGCCGAGGCGACCGTGGTCCGCAACTATCTCGATTGGGCGCTCAGCCTCCCGTGGCAGGCACGTAGCGAGGACACCCTCGACCTCGACGTGGCCGAACAGGTGCTCGATGAGGATCACTTCGGCCTCGAAGCGGTCAAGGAGCGGATCATCGAGTTCCTGGCCGTCCGCAAGCTGAAGAGCGATCGCGAGGGGGGGCTGGCCGAGGCCAACGCCACGATCCTCTGTCTGCATGGCCCACCAGGGGTCGGCAAGACGAGTCTCGGACGGTCGATCGCGGAGGCGATGGGGCGCAAGTTCGTGCGCGTCAGCCTCGGCGGCGTGCGCGACGAGGCGGAGATTCGCGGCCACCGCCGCACCTACATCGGTGCCTTCCCCGGTCGACTGATCCAGTCGCTGAAACAGGCGGGGACGCGCAATCCGGTGATCTTGCTCGACGAGGTGGACAAGCTCTCCGCCGATCAGCGCGGCGATCCGTCGTCGGCGCTGCTGGAGGTGCTCGACCCGGAGCAGAACCAGAACTTCGTCGATCATTACCTCGATCTGCCGTTCGATCTCTCGCAGGTGCTCTTCATCTGCACCGCGAACTCGTTGGGGCCGATCCCGCGCCCCTTGCGCGACCGGATGGAGATCGTGGACATCGGAGGATACACCGAGGACGAGAAGGTCGAGATCTGCCGCCGCTACCTCCTGCCGAAGCAGTTGGAGGCGCACGGCCTGGAGCGCGATCAGCTCGATCTCTCGGAGAAGCTGCTGGTCCTGATGGTTCGCAACTACACCAGCGAGGCCGGGGTGCGCGGCATGGAGCGCCAGATCGGCAAGATCTGCCGCAAGGTCGCGCGCGAGGTCGTCAAGGGCAAGGTCGGGCGCTTCCGCATCAACGCCGCGAAGCTCGAAGAATATCTCGGCCCGCCGCGCTACGGCTTCGAGCAGGGGCTGGGCGGCACGCAGATCGGCGTGGCGATCGGCCTCGGGGCGACGGAGATCGGCGGCGTGATGATCCCGGTCGAGGTCGCGACGATGCCGGGGCACGGCACGCTGACGATCACCGGGCAGGCGGGCGACGTGATGCAGGAGTCGGCGCGGGCGGCGCTCTCCTACGCCCGCTCGCGCGCCGAGGCGCTGCATATCGACCGCGACTTCCAGGAGAAGCTCGATCTGCACATCCATCTGCCGGAAGGGGCGCAACCGAAGGACGGTCCCTCGGCGGGGATCACGATGGCGACGGCGCTGATCTCGGCGCTGACCGGGCGCTCGGTGCGGCACGACGTGGCGATGACCGGCGAGATCACCCTGCGCGGGCGGGTGCTGCCGATCGGCGGCTTGAAGGAAAAGACGCTGGCGGCGCACCGCAACGGCATCCGCCGGATCGTCGCCCCCGCTGAGAATCGGCGCGATCTGGCGCTGATCCCGAAGAACGTCGCCAAGGAGATGGAGTTCTTCTGGGTCGAGAACATGGACGAGGTGATCGCCCAGGTGTTGCTCGCCGAAGGGGAGGTCGAGCCGATCATCACGATGGACATCGTCGTGGCGACCGACCCGCTGGCGCTCCCCGACGCGGCCCAGGAGACCCCGCTGCAATAACGCCGCTCGCTAGGCATAGCAAGTACAGCATCATGGCCCCGATCGGGGCCGCTCAGTCGTCAGTCGTCAGTCCTTGCTCGTCGCTGGCGGCGTCAGCTCGAAGAGCCCGACGGGGCGCATCGCGGCGTCTTCGCCGATGTTCCACTTGGTGACGGCCACGCCCCACCCGTCCGCGTCCAGCGCTTCCAACAGGGGCATGCTCGCCGCCCGGAAGGGGTCGGTGAGCAAGATGCGCCCGCCCGGCGCGAGGTTGCGCTCGAAGATGCCGCGCAGCTCGGCGTGCATCGCCGCGCCGTAGAGGATGTCCGCCCCGATGATCCAGTCGTAGCGTTCATCGTCGTCCCACTCGGCCCAATCGACCAGCCGGTAGTCGATCGGCGGCACCCCGTTTCGCGCGCCGTTGCGCTGGCAGACGGAGAGGACCAGTTCGTTGCGGTCGGTCTGCACCACGCGCGCACCGAGCGTGGCCGCGACGATTCCCGGCAGCCCCGTGCCGGCCCCCAGCTCCAGGATGCGGGCGCCACGGACGCTGCTCTCACGGGCGAGCACCTCGTGGGCCAGGGCGAGCGCGGCGGGCCAGAGGGCGACGCCATAGGGCAGGCGCTCCCGCGACTCGCCGATCACCTGCGTCTCGTCGTCGCGGGAGAGGACCGCGCCGGTGTGCAGGATCGCCCACGCCCGCCCGCCCGCGCGCAGATGGTACTCGTGCAGCGGCAGATCGCCGCCGGGGGTGGACAGCGTCCGTTGCTGATCGTGCGGCGCGTCCATCGTGCTGCCACTCCATGTATTCCGACATATTCCGACTCGCGTCCAGCGCCGTCTATCGGCGAGCGTGTATCGCGAGGCGAGTGCCAGCGCACTCGTCCCGATCAGCACAGTATAGAACACCGCACTGAACGCCTGATCTGCCAATCCCCGTCCGCGCGGGCGGGTCTTATCCCCAGTCGGCTCTTGGGGCCGCGCCAGCGCCGCGTATGGCTGACCCTGGCCGACAACCTGTACTTCCTTGGAGGTTGGAGGGTCGGACTTCGTGCCATTGGCGCGAGCGCAGCGCTGTACGTTTTCTGTTACACGCCGTTCTTGTCCAGGCCATTGTGTGGTGCCAGCGTCGCCGCCGATTGCGCTGTGCCTGTGGGCGATGTCTCGGCAGCCGTCGGCGTCGCCAGGTGTTCCATGCGGTGCAGAATCTGGATGATCAACTCATCCTGATATTCGAGGTGTCGCAGGATCGCCGTGATCTCGGCCTCGGCGATGACATTGATCTGATAATCGTGCTCGGCGGCGAGGCGATCTTTCTGCGACTGGCGATTCTGGCTCATCATGATGATCGGCGCGGCGTAGGCGGCCTGGAAGCTCATCACCAGATTGAGGAGGATGAAGGGGTAGGGATCCCAGTGCGCGATGAATCCGAGGGCATTGAGCCCGATCCATACCACCAATAGCCCGGACTGGATGATGATGAAGCGCCAACTCCCCATCCCGTTCGCGACGGTGTCGGCCGCCCGCTGCCCGTGAGTCATCTGCTCGGCGATCTCTCGATTGACATTGCGAACGGCGGAGCGCAACTGCGGCGTCGCCGGTCGGCGTTGCACCAATTCCGACAGTGCCCGCAGGGGGAAGCCGTGCTCATCGGGCTGCATTTCCCTACCTCTTTCCGTGTTTGTCATCTGCACTCCTGCGTCTGTGGGTGATGAAGCGGCGTTTCTGACGATGGATGGGTTTTTTAGGCGATGCTTTGGTATACTCTACCCTGAAGTCTACATAATATGCTTGTCGTGTCGCACCACTCCGCCGCCCGACCGTGGGCGCATGGGCAGATTCGGCGTTTGCAGTTCGCCTGTGGCCTGAGGGTAGTGGGCGGTTGCCGCCACTTCAGGCCGACGCCGCGCCAGCCGAAACGCACGCGACGCCAACACCATCGGTGCGCGGTTACCTCGCGCTCGGTGCGACGACAACGCCGCCGCCGGTACCGGCGCGAATGCGCCGTCTACCAGGGACGTTCTGTCAGTTCTCGCTTGGGAATTGGCCGCGATGATGAGGAGGCCAGATGGTATTCGAGCGTGCCGCCCAGGTCAATGCCCGGTTCGTCGCGGGCGCATCTTCCCAGGCGGAGATCGTCGAGGCGCTGCATGGCCTGGGGATCGAAGATCGCCAGATTTCCGTCCTCGATCGCACCCTGACTCCGGCTGTCCAGGCTCCGGTCGCCGCGCCCGGCCTCGTGACACAGTTGCGAAACCTCTTCGGTGGCAAGGCCGCGAGCGCTGCGGCGGCGCTCCCCGCGCAGGAAATGCAGGTCATGGTCTACATGGGTCAAGACGATCGCCTTTCCGCGTCGGTCCAGGAGCTGTTCCGTCATTTCGGCGCGGCGGGGGTCGAGTACTTCGCCCCGACCCGCACGGCGCAGCGGGTCTTCACCCAGCCGACGGGTGTGTCGGTCGAGGCGGCAGCCCCGGCGACGGAGCATGTCGCGCCCAAGGATTGATCGCCGTCGCGCTGATCCGGCGATCCGGTGGAACGAGCTTCTCCGGCGGTGATGCACCACCGGGTTTTGGGACGGGCGATCGACTACACTTGCAAGAAGCCCCGAACATTCCGCACGCCACGACACGCCTTCGTGTCGTTCGGCGCACCACTGTCGCACCCCGGGCGCGGTGAAGACTCCCTGTAGCGGGATCATGGTCACGACAGCCGCACCTATGAGAAGGTGGTCGTGACCGAGCCATTGCTCGCCGTGCCGCGAATGGTGCGCGCGAGTCCTCGATAGTCACCAGCAGAACACAGACATGCCAGGTTCTGGTCGTGCCACCGCCGAGTTCAGGCGGTTCCGCGCGACCAGCGAGGTACTGTGGTGAGCGCCGCCAGGGCGCGTTATGCCATGCCCCGGTGTGTGCCGGGGTGTGCTCAGCAGCGATAGCGAAGGAGTCAAGGCGATGCTTGGTAAGGGCAACATTCGCGCGGGTATGGGCGTCTTCGGCGCGGACGCGAAGCGTGTCGGCACGGTCGAGTCGATGGGCGAGGATGCGATCCAGGTCGATGGGCACCCGATCTTGCGGAGCTTCATCACCCGCGTGACCCCCGACCGCGTCTTCGTGAAGGGACGCAGCACCGATTACCTCGTCCAGGATGCCCCACTCGGTTAACGCGCGCCGACCGTAAGCTGCGGTCGATCGAGCGGCAGCCACACTCGCCTTCGCGAGCGCGGCTGCCGCTTTCGCTTTCCCGCGCTGCGGCCTACGGATAGCCGATCGAGCCGTCCACATGGAGCGGGAAGGCGCGGTGCCAGCGCTGGTGGGGATACTGGTCGAACGCCTCGATGTTGAGATCGATGCCCAGTCCCGGACGGGTGGGCAGCTCCAGATAGCCATCGACGAGGCGCATCGGCTCATCCACGAGTTCGCGGCGTCCCGGCACGTCGTCGGGGAGATATTCCAGGATCAGGAAGTTCGGCGTGCAGGCGGCCAGGTGGACATTGACCGCCGTCGCGACCGGGCCGACCGGATTGTGCGGGGCGATCGTCGCGTAGAACGCCTCGGCCATCGCGGCGATCTTCTTCTGCTCCAGGAGCCCGCCCGCGCAGCAGATGTCCGGCTGGACGATGTCCGCCGCCCCCCGCACGAGGAGGTCGCGGAACTCGTACTTGGTGTAGAGCATCTCGCCGGTCGCGATCGGCACATCGACCTGCCGGCGCAGCGCGGCCAGCGCGTCGATATTCTCCGGGCGCAGCGGCTCCTCGAAGAAGAACGGGTTGTACGGCTTGATCGCCTGGGCGAGCTGGAGCGCGCGGATCGGCTCGAAGATCGTGGCGTGCGCGTCGACCGCGATCTCCACATCGTCGCCGAGCGTGCGGCGCAGCGCCTCCATCCGCGCGCTTGCCGCACGGGTGAGCGCGGGGCCGGGCAGGCGCTCGTGTCCAGGCGGGTGCGGCGCGACCTTGACGGCGGTGCAACCGTAGCGTTCCAGGCGTGCGGCGGCGTTCTCCGCCAGCGCTTCGGGGGTCGCGCCGCCCGCGTGGATGTAGACCCGCACGCGATCGCGGCACTTGCCGCCGAGGAGCTGGTAGACCGGTACGCCGAGCGCCTTCCCCTTGATATCCCACAGCGCGTGCTCGATCCCGGAGATCGCGGCGTTGGTGATCACGCCGCCCGGAAAACGCGAGGCGTTGTACATCAGTTGCCAGAGGAATTCGATGTCGCGCGGGTCGCGCCCGATCAGCCACTCCTCGAAGTCGTGGATCACCGCCACGACCGCGTCATCCGGGCCCGCCGAGTATGCCTCGCCGATCCCGTAGAGCCCCTCATCGGTATGGACGCGCACGAAGATGTAATTGCGGCTGTCGGGCCGTACCAGAAACGTCTCGATCCGGGTGATCTTCATGCCCTCGTCTCCCTCACCTCGTTCGACACCCTGTCTGCCCCATCACCGGACGCAGTATCCGCGATCCGTCGGCGCGCGTCACGCTCGGGGGGGCAAACGCCCATGAACGACGGGCTTTCACCCTGGATCTGAGCGTACGTGGTCATATTTTCGTCAGTGCGCGCGGCGTCACGCTTACGGAGCTGCGATAACGGCTTTTCAGGCACACAGCTATGGTTCTCCCTGGTTGCTTTTACCCTCACGATCATCGTTATGGGCCGAGTAGCAAGATTGGTGGCAGCCCGCAATCAAGACGGTATATTGCACTACAATGCTTTTTGGTCTTACTGGCGGTATACTATCGCTCGGTCTTTGTGGAGTACAAGCTGCTTGACAGGGAGATACGGCCTGCTTATCCTCCGGGCGTGCAGAACTGCATACACCTCGACATTCCTCCTACCCCTCGACAGCGGCATCAGTGTTGATGGCGCGGCGAGGGGTGGCGGCTCGACACGACCTCCGGTCGCGGTCGCACCGCGCGCCAGGCCCAGGAAGGAGTTCACCGTATGGACGTTCACGGCAACGAAGCCGTCGCCTGCGCTGACCACTCACGAGTGACGTCGCTTCATCTCACCCGCCGCGCGTTGTTACGTGTGGCCACGCTCGCGCTGACTCTCCCGTCCGCGACGGCCCTGCTCGCGGCCTGTGGTGGTGCGGCTTCCACGCCGCCGCAGGCCGCGCCCACGGCGACCGTCGGCGCGACGATCGCTGGTGCGGCGGCAACGGTGAGCGGCACGCGCGTCGTTAGCCCGACGTTACCGGTCGGCACCGCCACCCGCGCGGGCGCGACCGCCACGGTGGGCACCTCGACCGCCGGTTTCTACCCCTCCTCCGCCCCGAACGTGCCCGACGCTTATACAACGTTGCCCGCCGGGTTCACCTCCGTAAACGCCGTGCCGGGCAAGGGCGGTAAGGTGAATGCGTTCCTGATCGGCTACAATCCGCCGGTCCCTGGGCGCTCCTCGAACAAGTACTGGCAGGAATTGGAGAAGCGCCTTGGCGCGACCTTCGAGCCGACGATCACGCCCGCCGCCTCCTACGTCGAGAAGCTCGCCGCGATCGTCGCGAGCGGCGATATCCCGGATCTCACCTTCCTACAGCTCGAATACGCTCCCGATCAGAACCGGTTGATGTTACAGGGGGTGTACACCGACCTGACCCCCTATTTGACCGGCGATGCGCTGAAGAACTACCCGAACCTTGCGCGCTTCCCTGCGGCGCTGTGGAAGAATGTCACGCGGAAGGGGAAGATCTACGGCGTGCCCGTGCCCAACTTGATCGCCCAGAATACCCTGATGTTTCGTCAGGACTGGGCGGAGAAGGTTGGCTATGGACAGATGAAGAACGCGGACGATTTCCTGAATTGCATGGTGGCGTTCGCCAAGAACGACCCGGACGGCAACGGGAAGACGGACACCTTCGGACTCGGCTCCAACGGTTCGAGCGCCTTCAGTGTCTCGGCATTCCTGCACATGTTCCGCGTGCCCAATACCTGGCGGAAGAATGCGGACGGCAGTCTGACGCACATGATCGAGACCGACGAATATAAACAAGCCGTCACCTTCATGAAGCGCCTCTACGATGCGGGGGGCTTCCATCCCGATATCGCGACGATCGCGACGCAGCAGTCGCGCGACGGCTTCAACGGCAGCAAGATCGGGGCATATAACGATGGCCTCACCGCCCTCGCCACCACGGCGGGGCTGCGCGCGAAGATCAAGCCGCTGACCCCCACCGCGAACGTCACCGCCTGGATCCCGCCCGGCTTCGATGGGGGCAAAGCCTTCTTTCACACCTTCCCCGGCTACAATTCGGTCGCCGTTATACCGGCCAAGGTGGGCAAGGACACCGAGCGCGCGAAGGAACTCCTGCGCGTCCTCGACTATTTCGCCGCGCCGCTCGGGAGTCAGGAATGGCTTTTCTTGAAGAACGGCATCCAGGGCGTCCATTATAACCCCGGCCCTGATGGGTCACCGGCGCGCACGGACCTGGGCAGCGTGGAGATCGGCGATCTCCCCACCATCATGACCAACCCGGTCGCCTTCTACTACCCGGATACCCCGGATGTGGGGCCGTATCTCCAGGGAGTCACCAAGGATCTTCTCGCCCTGGGAGTGGATAACCCGATCGTCGGCCTCTTCTCCCAGACCGATGCCGCCAAGACCGGCGAGTTAAGCCAGTTCAACCGGGATAACCTGACGAGCCTTGTCGCGGGGCGCGACCCCTTGAGCGCGTACAACACCTGGATCCAGGGTTGGCGCAGCCGGGGTGGTGACCAGATCCGCAAGGAATATCAGGACGCGCTGATCGCCAGCCAATAGCCCCTGCGCTCCCGCTCGCAGGTCTCCGCTAGTCGGAGGTCGCGCGGGGCAAGCGCTTGATCGTGCTTCTTGGCCTGCTCGATATGCAGGATCGTCGGTAGTTGTGGGACAGGATTCGGAGTAGAGGAGTTGCACAGCATGGAACAGCATCGGCACGACAGCCCCCCCGTGGAGGTCTCCGCCCGTGTGGGGCGACGCACTTTCCTGCGCGCCGCCGCGCTCGCATTGACCCTTCCTTCCGCCGCCGCGCTCCTGGCCGCGTGCGGCGGTGCCGCGACGACGGCGACGACCGTGCCCGCATCCACGGCCCCGAGCGTCGCCCCGACCGCCGCCTCGAGCGTCGCCCCGAGCGTCGCCCCGACCGCTGCCGCCGGGGCGGGGGGCACGGTCGCGACCACCGCAGCGGGGACCGCCACCCGCGCCGCGACCGCCGCCGCCTCGGCGGGAACGCCGACCGCCGACGGCCTGTTGCCCTCGCCGCTGCCGGGCGTGCCCGACGCCTATACGAAGCTCCCCATACCGTTCAAGACGGTCAATGCCGTGCCGGCGAAGGGCGGCAAGGTGACGGCGTTCCTGATCGCCTACCTGGCCCCGCCGCCCGCCCGCGACCAGAACAAGTACTGGCAGGAACTGGAGAAGCGCCTCGGGACGACATTCGAGCCGATCCTCCAGCCGGCAGACGGCTACCCGGAGAAGCTGGCGGCGCTCACCGCCGGGGGGAGTCTGCCCGATCTGGTCTTCATCGTGCCTGAGCAGGTGCCGATCCAGTACAGCATCATCAAGCAGGGGGCCTATACCGATCTGTCCCCGTACCTGAATGAGACTGCGCGGAAGGAATTCCCGAACGTCGCGCGCTTCCCGGCCTATCTCTGGAAGAACTCGGCGGTCAATGGCAAGACCTACGGGGTGCCGCGCCCGCAGTTACCGATCAATGCGCCGTTCCACTGGCGGAAGGACTGGGCCGAGAAATTTGGTCTGGGGAGCCCGAAAAATGCCGATGAGCTGGCCGATGTGCTGACGAAGTTCAGCAAGTCCGATCCCGACGGGAATGGCAAGCCGGATACCTTCGGCGTCCACACGATCGCGCAGTTCGCGTTCGGCCTGCCGGTCTTCCAGGGGATGTTCCGCGTGCCTAACCTCTGGCGCAAGAACACCGACGGCAGCCTGACCTACTTCATCGAGACCGATGAATTCAAGCAGGCCCTCACCTATGTGAAGCGCCTCTACGACGCCGGGGTCTACCACCCCAACACCGCGACCGGGAACCGCACCGATCGCAAGGACTTCATCACGAGCGGCAAGGTCGGCGCGGTGATGGATAGCATTGTCAACTTCACCGGGCCGTCGCCGAACGGCTTCCGCGACACTGCGCGGCAGCTCAGCGACCCGAAAGCGAACGTCGTGCCGCTGATCCCGCCGGGCTTCGATGGTGGCAAGGCGACGATCGATCTGGCGAGCGGCTTCTTCGGTTTCCCGGTCATCCCGGCCACTGTTGGGAAGAATCAGGATCGCGTCAAGGAGTTGCTGCGCGTCGTGGATTACTTCGCCGCTCCGTTCGGCTCGGAGGAGCGGGTCTTCCTCGATAACGGCATCGAGGGGGTCCACCACACCGTCAAGGCCGATGGCACGCGGGTCAAGACCGATCTCGGCAACGCCGAAATCGGCGATCTCGCGACGCTGGGCGGTGGGTTGACGACCTATTACTCGATCCTTCCCGGCGACGCCCAGGAACTCCAGAACGCCACGCGCGATCTCGTGGCGCTCGGCCAGGAGAATCCGGTGCTCGGCCTCTACTCCCCGACCGACTCGACCAAGGGCGGCGAGCTGAATCAGTTGCGGCTCGACCGGGTCGTCTCGATCATCACCGGACGCGATCCCCTCACGGCGCTCGACCAGTACATCAAGGACTGGAAGAGCCGTGGTGGCGACCAGATCCGCAAGGAGTATCAGGACGCCCTCAAGGGCTAACACGACGGGCGAGCCGGGGACGATCGTCCCCGGCCCGCCCGTCGGAGGGATGGGCTATGGGCGCGATCGCCCCGAACGTCGCGAACGCCGCACGCAAATCGACCGGCACGACTATCTGGCAGCGGCTCTGGCGCGAGCGCTGGATGTACGTCTTCATCATCCCGGGTCTGCTCTATTTCGGCGTCTTCCGCTACCTGCCGCTCCTGGGGAACATCATCGCCTTTCAGGAGTATTCCCCCTTCCTGGGCTTCGTCGATTCGCCATTCGTCGGGCTGGAGAACTTCCGGCGCATCGTCACCGACCCGGACGTGATCCTGGCGATCCAGAACACGCTCAGCATCGCCGTGCTGCAACTCGTCCTCTTCTTCCCCGCGCCGATCATCCTGGCGCTGTTGCTCAACACGATGGTCTACGAGCCGGTCAAGCGGCTGATGCAGAGTTTGCTCTATCTGCCGCACTTCCTCTCCTGGGTGATCATCGTCGCCCTCTGGCAGCAGATGCTCGGCGGGGATGGCCTCCTCAATCAGGCGCTGCGTCTGGGTGGGCACGACACGATCAACATCATGGCGAACCCTGCGTTCTTCAAACCGTTGGTAGTGCTGCAACTGATCTGGAAAGACACCGGCTGGGGGACGATCATCTTCCTGGCCGCGCTGACCAAGATCGACACCAGCCTCTACGAGGCCGCCGCGATGGACGGGGCGGGGCCGTGGCACCGCCTGTGGCACATCACGCTGCCCGGCATCCGCTCGGTGATCTTCCTGCTGCTGATCCTCCGGTTGGGCCGGATCCTCGATACCGGCTTCGAGCAGATCTTCCTCCAGCGCGGCGCGGTCGGCGCGCGCGCGGCGGAGGTGCTCGATACCTTCACGTACTTCCGGGGCATCCAGGGCGGTGACTGGGGCTTCTCGGCGGCGGTCGGCCTGCTCAAGGGGGTCGTCGGCGCGGTGTTGGTCTTCACCGCCAATCGGGTGGTGAAAGCGTTCGGCGAGGAGGGCGCCTTCTAGGCGCGAAAGAGAGAGACCGATGACCGCGACTGGCCTGGGGCCAACGTCCGACTCCTCCGATAATCCGCTCGATGCCGTGGCGCTCGTCCGCCCCGCGCGGCGTGGGTGGAATCTCGGCACGCAGCGTGCGGCCTGGGAAGAGCGCCCCAGCCGCCTGACGATCATCCTCAAGACCCTGCTGCTCCTCGTGCTCGGCGTCGTAATGCTCTTCCCGTTCGTCTACGTCGTCGCGGTGAGCTTCTCGTCGTACCGCGACGTGGTGCAGGGCGGGCTGATCCTCTGGCCGGCGCACCCGACCCTGGAGGCGTATCAGGCGGTGCTCAAGGGCGGGATCGTGACCCGCGCGCTGTGGATCAGCATCGGGCTGACGCTCGGCGGTACCCTGCTCGACATGGTCATGTCGGTGACGCTGGCCTACGGCCTGTCGCGTCCGGGCGTGCCGGGACGGCGGGCGATGCTGGCGATCGTCCTGCTGACCCTGCTCTTCGCGCCCGGCCTGATCCCCAACTACCTCCTCGTGAAACAGTTGGGGCTGCTCGACACCTACTGGGCGCTGGTCCTGCCCGGACTGATCAACGCCTTCAACCTCGTGATCCTGCGGAACTTCTTCATGAGCATCCCGCAGGAACTGCTGGAGAGCGCGCGCCTGGATGGGGCGAGCGAGTGGCGGACCCTCTGGAACATCACCCTGCCCCTGTCGAAGGCCGTGCTGGCGGTGGTGGCGCTCTTCTACGGCGTGGCGCACTGGAATGAGTTCTTCGCGGCCACGCTCTACCTCAACGACACGAGCAAGTGGCCGATCCAGCTCGTGTTGCGGCAGTACGTCCTCCAGGGGAGTTCCCTGGCCGAGGCGACGGTGATCGACCCGAACCAGCCGCCACCGCCCGCTCAGACGTTGCAGATGGCGGTCGTGGTGATCGCCACGGTGCCGATCCTGATCGTCTACCCCTTCTTGCAGAAATACTTCACGCGCGGCGTGCTCAGCGGGGCCATCAAGGGCTGAGCCGCGCGCCGATGAGAGGATGTGCCATGCGGATCACCGCAGTGAAGCGGTTCCTGGTGACCGATGCCGGTCACGCGGGCATCTACGTGAAGATCGAGACCGACACGGGGCTGTACGGGGTCGGCGAGGCGACGCTCGGCTCTTCGCCACGGGCGGTGCTGGGGTTGCTCGATGACCTCGAACACTGGCTGATCGGCGCGGACCCGGAACGGATCGAATTCCTCTGGCAAGCATGCTATCGCCGCCTCTTCTTCCGGGGTGGCCCGGTGACCGGCTCCGCCCTCAGCGGCATCGATCAGGCGCTCTGGGATCTCGCGGGGAAGGCGCTCGGCGTGCCGGTCCACCGCCTCCTCGGGGGCCGCGCCCGCGATCGGTTGCGCTACTACGTCCACGTCGGCGGTGGTTCCGCCGAGGGGGCGGTGGCGAGCGCCCGTCGCGCCGTCGAGCGTGGGGCGACCGCCGTTCGCTTCTCCGCCGTTCAGGCGACCGATACGACCGGCATCCACGACCATCGCGCCGCCGTCGATCGCACGGTCGAGCATACCCGCGCAATCCGCGAGGCGGTCGGGCCAGACGTGGATCTGCTCGTCGAGTGCCACGGTCGCTTCGATCCGCCGTGGGCAATCGAACTCTGCAAGCGCGTCGAGCCGTATCGCCCGTTCTTCGTCGAGGATCCGATCCGCCACGAGTATCGCGACGCGCTGGCCCAGGTCCGCGCCCACGTCGCGACCCCGCTGGCGATGGGCGAGCGCGCCCACGACAAGTGGGACATGCGCGAGCTGATCGAGCGCGATTACGTCGACTACCTGCGCCCGGACGTCTGCAACTGCGGCGGGATCACCGAGCTGCGGAAGATCGCCGCTTATGCCGAGGTCCACCACATCAATCTCGTGCCCCACAACGTCGCCGGGCCGATCGGGACCGCCGCCGGGGTGCATCTCGCCTTCGCGGCGCAGAACGTCGCGATGATCGAGGCCCCCTGGGCGCTGCGCGATGGCGAGGAAACACTGGCCGGGCCGTATCCGCGTGTCGAAGGTGGGTATATCCTGCCGCCCGAAGCGCCGGGTCTGGGCGTGGACATCGATGAGGCCGCCTGTGCCGTGTCCTCGTTCACGCCCTGGCTGCTCCCCGAGATCCTGGCCCCGGACGGCGCGGTGCGCGACTGGTAAGCAGCGGGGCATGATCAGGGCGCGGCCTGCGCCGGGTGGCGTGGTGCGGCGGGCGAGCAAGCGAGGAGGCGCGGATCATGCGGGTGACGGGCGTGAAGACCTTCCTGGTCCATCCCGGCGGCGGCAAACACTGGCTCTTCGTCAAGGTCGAGACCGATGCGGGCGTGCATGGCTGGGGGGAGTGCTACACCCAGTCCGACCGCGATCGTACGATCGCGTTGCAGGCGGAAGGGTTGGGCCGCTACCTGATCGGGCGCGATCCGTTCGCCATCAAGCACTTCACCACGACGATGTACCTCGATTGGGCGGGGAAGCGCGGCTCGATGGAGTTCTACTGCGCGCTGTCCGGGTTGGAACAGGCGCTCTGGGACATCGCCGGCAAGGCGACGGGTCAGCCGGTCTACAACCTCCTCGGTGGCCCCTGCCGCGAGCGCATCCGCGTTTATGCCAATGGCTGGGGGGGCGGCGCACGCACCCCCGAGGCGATCGGTGCGGCGGCGGCCGAGGTGGTGGCGCGCGGCTTCACCGCGCTGAAGTTCGACCCCTTCCCCGGCCCCTGGCG
>JAABUM010002093.1_pt1 | contig 27838 bp, 23 predicted proteins | sample 5559161 | NCBI WGS metagenome assembly JAABUM01 (sample SAMN10711868, study PRJNA513369) | rock metagenome | isolation source: Antarctica rocks | place: Antarctica: Victoria Land, Siegfried Peak nord
TACGCCAGCGCACTGCCGACTTGACGCAACGTGAGCAAGCAGCGTAAACAACTTATGCCCGCGCGCAAAAAGTATGCGACCCGCTCACGTTGCCGAATCCACCGCTCATCTTCACCGAAATACGCACTAACGGCTATTCACCTTTGAGGCAGGCAAAATTGCGACTTAGTTACTAAGACTTTGAAAGCAGCGGCGGTCGCAAACAATCTTGATATGCCCGTCGTTTTAATTTAGCCGGGATAGATAAAAATGAAACGAACTTTTATTTCACTATGCCTCACGCTACCATTGATTCTTGCGAGTTGCGCCGAACGCAGAGATGCGACCACGAACGAAGCGCAAGATGGCGCGGCATTAAATGTCGGCGCTAACGGTGAACTTCGCGTGCTCTGGTACACGGCAGGTGAAGCCGGAGCGCCGGGACTCTACTGGTCGGAATCAACGGATGGCGGCAGGACGTTTGCGCCGCGCCGGACTTTTATCAACGGTCAAGTGCGCGGCACTCCACTTTTGCTGCCTGAAGGCAACAACGATTTTATGGCTGTATGGGAGAGCGATGATGATGGTCAGGCGCGAATTGCGTTTGCGCAACATGCAGATGATGGACGTGTCTCCGCCAGTATAACTACAACGGACGGTGCCGAACTTCCTTCAGCCGCAGTAACGAGCGGCCAACTCTTTGTGGCATACATTTCAAAAGTGAACAAGCGGCATGAAATCTGGCTCGCGCGCGCCAAAGTTATTGCCAAATCGTGAAAAGCTATTCAAGGAAGGGCACTCATTTGGAAAATAGATCGTTGTATTATCGTACCGCTCAAAGCCTGCTCATAAGTGCTTCGACTCTGCCGCTGTTCGGTATGCGGCGGCGGTATCAGCGAACGATCTGACTGTGGACATCACCGGCATCGCCCATTTTTCGGCATAGCGTGAAAGTAAATTGGTGATACCTACAATTTATGTCAGGAGCAGAGACGGACTGCTATTGTTAATCAGCCTCCTGCGAAATCACTTCCATATTCGATTCGACTCCACTACAACGCACGGGCGTTATTTGCCTTCCACGATCTCGAAGCGGCACTGCGGCACCTTCTCCCGGTCACAGTGCTCTTGAACCGGAACGCTGACGATCTCTGCCACCAGAGCTTCCACAAGCTTACAAACCTCTGGATGACAGGCGACGGCGGCGGCAAGCGGGCAACTCCCGCTGCGGATGAAAAGCTTCTCATCCACCGTTTCAAATTTGGCTGAACCGCCGATAGTTTCCAACACTTTCAGCGCCTTATGTATGCGGTTCTCCAAATTACTCGCCGGTTGATCTGAAGCTTCGCTGGCAGCCATTAAGCGACCCACTTCGCGCAGCACATCCTCCAGCGCTTCAGGCGCGAGACGCCCTTTCAACACATTGATAAGCCCATTCAGCAGGACATCATACGCTTTAGGGAAAAGATGTTCTGCCTCAGGCGTGAGAGCATATTCATGGTGGGGTTTGCGCGTGCCGCGACGCGCGCCGCTCTGTTTGACCAGCCCGTCGCGTTCGAGAGTGGCGAGGTTCGCACGCACACCGTTGTCCGTCAGTTCGAGCTTCGTTGCCAATTCCTCAACCGTGCTGCTGCCGCTCCGCAGCAGGGCGACAATACGCCCGCGCGTACTCTCAAAGAAACGCTCATCTAGTTTGGTGGCCTTCATTCATTAACCTCTACGCCGGATTGTAGTCCTTTTTAGTTAAAAACACAATAAGTCAAAATAATACTTGACTTATTGTGGGAACGCTGTATTATCCCGGTCTAAAGCAATTTCGCACGGGCGAAACCAATAAACTTTGCAGGCATAAGGAGAATATAAAAGATGGCACAGGCAATTAACGACGTAGCAGGAATCACTCCCGTAACAGAGGCAACCACAAATGTCGCCCGACCGAGTTATCAGGCGTACCAGATTCTTCGTCTGGGATTCACCGTCGCACCCATCGTGGCCGGACTCGATAAGTTCTTTCACTTTCTCGTGAACTGGGATCAGTACCTGCCTTCGTTCGTCAACAACTTAACCGGCGGTCACGGCCACCAGTTGATGCTCGCGGCTGGAGTCATCGAGATCGTGGCGGGAATCGGTGTCGCGCTCAAGCCGAAGATTTTCGCTTACGTCGTGGCGGCGTGGCTGCTAATGATTGTTGTCAATCTGCTGCTGATCCCCGGCTACTTCGATGTCGCGCTACGCGATTTTGGACTCTTCCTCGGCGCTTTAGCACTCGCACGCTTGAGCCATGAATTTGATCGCTAAAGGCCGGACGGAAAATTTAGAGGTTATGTGGAGGAGTTCATGAAAGAAGAACAGGACGCAAGTTGTCCGCGCGCACCGCACACGCTTTCAGTTGAGCGAATGGCTGTCGCGCGACTACCCACAGAAGTGGGCGACTTCAAGATTGCGGGCTACCGCTCGCTGACGAGCAGTGAAGAGTTCGTCGCCTTGTATAAAGGCGAGATGAACACACGGCTTCCGACGCTCGTGCGTATCCACTCGCAATGTCTAACGGGCGATGTGTTCGGCTCGATTAAGTGCGACTGCGGGCGTCAACTAAGTCGCACAATGGAGTTGATCGAAGCGGAAGGGCGCGGCGCAATCGTCTATCAGCATCAGGAAGGGCGTGGCATCGGCATCATCAACAAGATTCGCGCGTATGCGTTGCAGGACGAAGGCGCAGACACGATAGAAGCCAACGAACGTCTCGGCCTCGCCGTAGATTCGCGCGAATACAAACAATGCGCCGAAGTGCTGTTCGATCTGGGTTTATGTCAGGTGCGCCTGCTTTCAAATAACCCTTTGAAGTTGCGCGCGATAGAAGAGGCCGGGATGGAGGTCGTCGAGCGCGTTTCGATTGAAGTCGAACCGGCCGATGCTTCCATGGACTACATGCGCACGAAGAAACAGAAGATGGGTCACTTGCTTGAGAGGGTTAAGTGAAGTTGAGAAGTAGAGCAGCCTACTGCCGTATGAAAAGTCGGCATTGGTGTGGGGCTGTAACGTAAACAAAGCGGTGTGAAAATTTCATGAACTGTAAAGAAATAACTGTAGCGAAGATTGACGATCTTAAAGATGGAGATATGAAACAAGTCTCGGCTGGCGAGACGAACATCCTGCTGGCGCGCGTTAAAGGTCAATATCATGCGGTTGGAGCCACGTGCCCGCATTACGGCGCGCCGCTCGTTGAAGGCGTGCTGAGCGGCGAGCGTGTCGTATGCCCTTGGCATCATGCCTGTTTCAATGTCGTTACCGGCGATCTTGAAGAGCCTCCCGCGCTGGATGCTCTCCCGCGCTACGATGTTCAGATTAGAGACGGCAGCGTTGTCATGCGTATCCCCGATGAGACGCAAGACCAGCGGACTCCGACGATGGCGCGACGTGACCCTCAAAGGGACGACCGGCTGTTCATCATTCTCGGCGGCGGAGCGGCGGGCTATGCGGCGGCGCAGACTTTACGTGAAGACGAAATTCGTGGTCGCATCCTGATGATTACACGCGAAGATCGTTTGCCTTATGACCGCCCGAACCTGAGCAAAGACTATCTGCAAGGACACGCCGAGCCGGAATGGATGCCGCTCAGACCCGATGAGTTCTTCGTCGAACACGATATTGAAGTTCTGCGCGGTAAAGAAGTGACGCATGTCAATGCTCTGTCGAAAACCATTACTTTTAGTGACGGAGCCACGCAAGGGTACGACGCGCTGCTTGTGGCGACAGGGGGCGCGCCGCGCAAACTCAACGTTCCCGGCGCTGATCTGAAGAACATCTTCGTGCTGCGTAGCTTCGCCGATACGGATGCGATCATTGAGGCGGCACAAGGAGCATCTCGCGTTGTCGTGATCGGCGCGAGCTTCATCGGCATGGAAGCGGCTTCCAGCTTCATTGAGCGCAAGCTTTCTGTAACTATCGTTGCGCCGGATTCAGTGCCCTTTGAGAAGACGCTAGGCACAGAGATTGGCGCGCTCTTTCAGCAGCTACATGAAAGCCGCGGCGTGACCTTCAGGCTCGGCACAAGCGTCGCCCAATTTGATGGCGAAGGCAAAGTCGAAGCCGTCGTGCTCGGCACTGGCGAGCGCCTCGAAGCCGATCTAGTCATTGTTGGAGTAGGCGTGCAGCCAGCGACGAACTTTCTCGAAGGCATCCCGATACACGCGGACGGCAGCATCATCGTCGATTCGCACCTGCGCGCTATAGATGGGTTATATGCGGCGGGTGATGTTGCCCGCTTTCCAGACCCGCGCACCGGCGCGCCTGTGCGCATAGAGCACTGGCGTATGGCAGAGCAGCAGGGACGTGTCGCGGCGCACAACATGGCAGGAAAGATAGTCGCATTCGACAGCGTGCCCTTCTTTTGGACGCGGCAGTTCGATGCCGGACTGCTGTATGTCGGGCACGCCGAAAAGTGGGGCGAGATCATTTTCCAAGGCGACATATCTGCACATGATTTTCTGGCGTTCTATGTGAAAGAGAATCGTGTGCTGGCCGCTGCCGGTATGAATCGAAACCATGAGATGGCCGCCATCGAAGAGCTGATGCGGCTCGATCATATGCCCGAGCCTTATCGACTCAGGGGCGGTACTGTGAATCTTCTGGAACTGCTTCACAATTGCAGTTGATGCGGAAGATCGTTAACGGTGACCAGATGGCTGAAATTCCTTGCATTCCGATTATCAATCGTCTTCTTGCTTCATTGCCAAGTGAGGAATTACAGCGTCTTGCTCCAAGCCTTGAGCCTGTTTCGCTCGCGCGCGGCGAAATGCTCTACCAGTTTGGCGAGCGTACCCGGTACGTCTATTTTCTCAATAAGAACACTCTTGTCTCATTGCTCTCAACAGTAGAGGACGGCACCAGCGTCGAAGTGGGTGTCGTGGGCAGTGAAGGAATCGTCGGTCTTCACGCTTTTCTGATGACCGATACGACGCTACATCGAGCGGTCGTACAGGTCGCAGGTGGCGCGATGAAGATGCGTGCGGACATGCTGCAGCAAGAGTTCAACCGGGGCGGCACGCTACAAAACCTGCTGCTCCGTTACACGCACGCGCTCGTCGCGCAGCTTTCGCAGACGGCTGCCTGCAACCACCTCCATTCGGTTGAAGAGCGATTCGCGCGCTGGCTGTTGACGATTCACGACCGGGTAATCTCGAAAGACCTACCGCTCACACAGGAGTTGATTTCTCGCAGGCTCGGTGCGCATCGTTCCAGCATCGGTGAGGCTGCTGCCCTTCTTCACCGAGAGGGACTGATCCGCTACTCCCGCGGCAAACTGACCATCCTCGACTGTCGCAGGTTAAAGTCCGTCGCTTGCGAATGCTATGGAGTTATCAATGAAGAGTTTAATCGGCCACTCGGCATTTAGTCATTTGAAATTAATTTCAGTTATGCAGGAAATTATACAGACAACGATTCTTTCACTCAGTATAGTTAGTCTCCAAATTCTTTATTCGTGGTAGCTAAGAAGCTGTTTGAAAAATCCATATCTGCCGCGACGCGGCAACCAGAAGGTAGCCAGACGTGCAACGTCTGGCAAACAATGCGCCCGTTTATCGCGCATTGAAGATGCGCTACCTCGCCTCGCGCATCTTCAATGCACCAATGGATGATGCTCTATAACCAGAGGCGGCGCTTTCGCTTGCCACTGGCTACTTTCTGGCTGCGCCTTCGGCGCACATCTCGGCTTTTTCAAACAGCTTCTAAGGTCAAAAAAGGCGAAGTCGATATGGATGACCCGGCGACGACGCTTGCCTTGCTCAAACTCAACGCCGTCTTAGGCGTCAAAGGCACATTCAACGACGACGGCAGCCTCAAAACAATTGGCCTTAGTTGCTCCGTCTGTCACGCCACTGTGGACGACGCTTTTGCACCCGGCATCGGTCATCGTCTGGACGGCTGGCCGAACCGCGATCTTAACCCCGGTGCTATTATCTCGCTTGCGCCGGATTTAAGCGCGTTCACCGATCTACTGCGAGTTGATGAAGCGACGGTCAAAAAGGTGCTCGCTAGTTGGGGGCCGGGAAAGTTCGACGCGGAGCTTAACTTAGATGGTAAAGCGTTTCGTCCAGACGGCAAGGCCGCCGCCACTTTGATCCCGCCCGCCTTCGGCATGGCCGGAGTCAATCTGCACACATGGACGGGTGGCTGGGGCACGAGCACATACTGGAACGCTTTCGTCGCCAATCTTGAATTGCAAGGGCAGGGAACATTCTTCGATGCGCGTCTGAACGATGCGAAGAAATATCCTGTCGCCGCCCGCGCCGGTTTCGGGAACAAGCGAAGCGGCACGGATATGGCGACAGCGAAATTGGGCGCGCTTCAATTCTATCAACTCGCCATCCCTGTGCCGACGCCACCCGACGGCAGCTTTGACCGTGCCGCAGCCACGCGCGGTGAAGCCATCTTCAAAGGCCAGGCCAACTGTGCCAAGTGCCACGTGCCGCCGCTCTTTACAGAGCCGGGCTGGAACGCACACAAGGCTTCGGAGATCGGGATAGACGATTTCCAGTCGAACCGTTCGCCCGATAACTCTTATCGCACAGCACCCTTGCGCGGACTCTTTACGCACATGAAAGGCGGCTTCTATCACGACGGACGCTTTGCGACTTTGCCTGATGTGGTTAATCACTACAACGACTTTTTCAAATTGAATTTGAACGATCAGCAGAAGAACGATTTGGTTGAATACCTGAAGTCGCTGTAGAGAGCTTTCATAAGAGCATTAAGAGTATGGGCTTCTGCTTACTAAAAGGAGGATCAGATGATCTTGGCAGCAGTATTGTTTGCAATTGCGGCGCTTGGCGGAGTCGTCATGGCTTTCATGCGCTTGGGTGGTAAGGAATTGCCACCGATGGCAATCGCTCTCGTTCACGGTCTTTTCGCGGCGTCGGGTCTGATCGCCCTTCTCGTCGCAATCATCGGTGTTAATGCGCCGACCCCCGCGCGCATTGCATTAGGCGGATTTGTGGTCGCGGCGCTGGGCGGGTTCGCGCTGTTCTCTTTTCATCTGCGACAAAAGGCGCTACCCATTCCGCTCGTTATCGTCCACGGCCTTGTCGCGGTGATTTCGTTTGCACTCTTGCTCGTCGGCATCTTCGCCTTTAGAGCGTAATTAAAACATACTCAGACGAAACACTACTGACTAAGGATTATGGAGAGCAGAGCTAAACTGTTCGGGCACGCCATACACCCGATACTGATTGCATTCCCGCTGGGGCTGCTATCAACCGCCCTGATCTTCGACGCCATCTACCTATTTACGCGCAACGGGCGATGGGCGGATATTTCGTTTTGGATGATTGCCGTTGGCGTCGTCGGTGGACTTGCCGCAGCCGTTTTTGGTTTGATTGATTTGCTGGCGATACCTGCGGGAACGAGAGCGCAAACAATCGGTTTATGGCACGGCGGTGGTAACATCGTAGTCGTGATCCTCTTTGGCGTAAGCTGGTTGCTTCGCCGCGATGCGCCGGACAATCCAGAGATCATCGCCATTGTTCTCTCTTTCACGGGCGCGGGACTGTTACTGTTGGCTGGCTGGCTCGGCGGCGAACTTGTCGAGCGTTTAGGCGTCGGCGTGGATGATGGGGTACACCTGAACTCCCCAAGCTCTCTTTCTGGCCGTCCGGCGAGTGAAAATGCAACAAGCACTCGCGACACATAGGGTGTTCTACTAGCAATCTATTCCGGTTTCACCAAAAGAGCGTCAGAACCTCCCTCACATAGCAACACGATGTCTCCGCCCACAGCAAAACCCACCTTAAACAAGGCTGATTTACTGTCTTGATTATCGGGTCTACCTTACCACCCTGAAAACAAGTGAACCCTAACGCGTTGCGCCTAAGGTGAGAATCGGCTGTAATACGCGGGACTCACGTTGCCCTAATCATTTCATTGTACAAAATGATGAGCCGCGCAATGTACGCGTCAATGCCGAACTGCTGCGAAGCCCACGCTCTGGCTTTCGCTCCGAGTTGCGCGCGCGCCGCCGGATTATTGATGAGCGATAAGAGCTTTTGCGCTAAATCTTCCGCGTCCTGCGCGCGAAAGCTTAACGCGTATTCGCCGTTGCCCGTCACTTCTATCAGCGGCGGGATGTCAGAAACAATCACCGGCAATCCCATCGCCATCGCTTCCACGACAGCGATGCCGAACGTGTCTTCGGTCGACGAAAGAACAAAAATGTCGAGCGCGCTCAACACGTCCGGCACATCCGCGCGCTGGCCTAAGAAATGCACGCGCCCATCAATTACCTGCGCGCGGCAATAGCTTACGCAATCGTCTTGTAATTCCGGCGCGATGCTTGACCGCCCGCCGACGAAAACGAAATGGGCGTTCGGCGTGTGCGCAAACGTCTGCGGCAGCGCGCGGCAGATCGTTAATTGATCCTTTCGCACGCCCGGATAAAAGTTGCCGACCATGCCAAGCAACATATCATCTTCGCGTAACTTGAGTTCAGCGCGCAGGCGATGGCGGCTCGTCGTTGGCAGTCGCGTCATATCCACGCCGTTGTAAACGACGCGAAAGTTTTTGCTCGTGTTGAATCCTTCTTCGGTTTTGAGTCGCGACAAGTAAGCGCGGCTGACGGCGATGTTGGTGTTCATGCGCGGGATGAGGAACTTGAGCGCAAGTTTGTTTCGCGCATCGAAAACGCAGCCATGAAAACTGAGCGCGCGTTTCACGTTTGTGCCGCGCGTCGCAAAATATGCGTGCAGCGCTTCGACTGCCTGATGCGCGTGTACTACCTGAATGTTGCGCTGCCGAATGATTTCACGAAGTTTTGCGACAACGAGCGGATCAAACGGATAGCGTCTGCGCAGGCGTATGAACTCGATACCCGACACGCGAAAATCTTCTTCCAGATCACCACCGCCGGTTGCGACAAGCGTTAGCTCCAGATTATTGGCAGCGGCGTTGCGGCATACGTCAAGCATCAGCATTGCGACGCCGCCGCGTTGGAGCGTGTCGAGTATGTGCAAAACCTTCATCAATTAATCCGGCAGACGACGATTTAGAAGTTAAATATTAACGAGTAGCCAGCTATAAAAATAGTGCAGTATAACGAGATCAACCCGTGTAGGATAGAATAGGTAGACAACCAGAATTTGATTCGCCACCTATTCGCCATGCGCTTTACCGATTACCGCTCGAAGCTTTTGAGAAACAATCATGATGAACCCTGAAGAAGCCGTAAAGTTAATCACTGAAATTCGCGGGAGGTCGTAAGAGTTTTAAGATGCAGATGTTATGGACAACGTCAGCCTCGAACTAATTCTCGCGATGGAAGCTTACTAGACGGCTCTGATTTATCGCAACACGCGCATGAGTTGTGGCTCGTTGTCGGTACTGTGCGCCCGCGCCTCGCATGATCCGATTGCAGCGATTACTTTATGAACGCTTCGCATGGTCACGACGGCTGTGGGAGTGGTTCGCGGCAAGAATGGTGCGTGAGGGCGGCTATCTTATTATCAATGACACGACTCGGGTGCGATGGGCGACGGATCGAACCTTACCGGACAGAGACCATACACTGAGTTTAATTTTAAGGGATCATTCAAGAGCGCCGTCCAATTTTGCAAAAGCGTCAATCATCGCCCAAAACTGAAATCTCGGTTGTCGTGCCGTCTTACAATCACGCGCCGTTCGTCGAAAAGTGTCTGCGCTCCATCATCAAACAAACGCACCAGCCACTTGAGCTAATCGTGATCGACGACGGCTCAAGCGACGGTTCGCCGCGCATTATTGAACGCGTATTGAAAGATTGCGCGGTTTCTTGCGAATTGATCGTGCGCCCGAACAAAGGATTGTGCGCGACGCTCAACGAGGGACTGGCACGAAGCACGGGCGCATACTTCGCGTATCTAGGCTCCGATGACATCTGGTTCCCAAACTTTCTCGACGCGCGCCTTAAACTTTTATCGTCGCGCCCGGCGGCGGTGCTCGGCTACGGCCACGCTTATTCGATTGATGAAGCGGACAACATACTCGATTGCACATGCGAATGGGCGGCATATGTTGACGGCAACGCGCAGGATGCGCTGCTCGCGCGCGGACTTGCGCCGCTGAGTCCGACGGTTGTTTACAGGCGAGCGCCGCTCGAGCGTCATGGATGGAATGAGCAATCAAAGCTGGAAGATTACGAACTCTATTTGCTGTTGAGCGCGGACGGCGATTTCGCGTTTGATCCGCAAGCGCAGTCGGCGTGGCGCAGGCACGCTTACAATACCAGCCGCGATCTGGAGTTTATGGCGGCTCAATGGCTTGAAACGCAGCACCGCGTCGGAGCGCAACTCGGCATCGGCGCAGAACGGCTGGCGGAATTGCAAACATCTCTCAAATGGAAATGCGCGGAGGATTTCGCGCGTAACAATCAAAGGCGTAGAGCACTTAAGTTGATGCTCCACAATCTAAGCGGCGCGCCGTCAGCCACTGCCGTCGCGCGCCTGCTTATCAACTTATCGACTCCGCGCGCCGTCATGCACTGGCGCAGACGCATCCGCCAGCAACAAGCAAGCGGGCGTTACGGCAACATACAATTATAAAGCGCTTTATAACCGTTTACCATTGAATGCGACCGGATGCGCGAAGACTGCGGGGCAACCATAAGGGCTGTGCCGTCGTTTGAAAGGTGGGGTTGCGTGCTGCATCATGTGACCTCTGAGTGAGTATAAGATTGACTAAAGAAATGGATTATAGACTGGAAGCTATCCCTGCAACACTTCCTTGGAGTGTCCTTCATTCTTGACGAAAGCATTGATTTGACGATTGATCCATTGCGCGAGGCCGACTGAAGCAAACACGCAGAGCAGCGTTGCGGGCGCAGCCATGAACCGTGTGCCTTGATAGAAATAGAAAGTGAAAAGAATGAGGCTGAATAAAATCAACCACAAAGTGAATTTTGTCGTCGTTTCGCCGCGATGTTTCCAGATGTAAAGAATTCCGATGAGCGTAATCAATGGCGGCGAGTATGTCCAAAAGAGACCGAACAGAATGAAAGGATAAAACAAAACGTTTGGCAAAGCAGCCTGCGCGCCGCCAATCGGACACGGACACGCCGCCCACTGCATTAATTTGCCGTGAAGCACATCCGCGATGATCCATGGCCCATCGCCGTTCACCGGTGGACGTGCAACAGAGTAGTGCAAGGCGAAACTCTTTAGCGTCGGCAGCCAATACCCGTAGCCTGTGCGGAGAGGGCTGCCGAAGGTTGACCAATTATAAAGTCCGAGCGCGGCCACGAAGGGCGTCGCAAACAAAACAAATCGCTTGCGGTAGATGGACGGCAGCGCGATGAAAAGCGCTGCCAGATTAACGATCATCGGAAGGCGAACAACCACCAGCGCTCCGGCCAATGCGCCGAGCCACGCGACACGCGCAGGCGAGAGTTTGTGCAGCAACCAGATGAAGAGCAACGTTACTCCGGCGGCAAAGGCATCCGACATGACGAGCGAAGCTTCCGCACGCGCAAACGGCGAGGCGTTGACAAAGACGGCAACCAGCGCGGCAGCGAGCGCTCCGCCAATTGACCACGCGGCGATGACCGCTGCCAATACATAAAGCGCGGCAAACATTTTCGCGCCGGTCTCGATGTTCGAGGGATAGTTTTTACTGAAGAAGGCGAAAGGCAATAGCGCGATGGAGAATCCGGGAGGATAGCGCGGCGGGTGTCTTTCGTTGTCGTGAACGTATGTGACATAGCCGTTTCCGTTGGCTAATTGTCGAGTCGCATCGGCGGTCTCCTGCGCATCTGGAAACGGTTGCTCTGCCAGAGGGCGCGGTTCAACCGAGAGCACTGAGAAAAGAGCAAACAGCGTCGCTAAAAGGGCGCTTGCGGAAAACAAGCGGTTGCCTAATTGATCGCGCCCTTTCTTAAATGCAAAGACAGCGACGATGAACAGAAACAGCGTTGATAAAACCGGAACAGTCCTCACTGGGCGGATGGCTTTGAGCAGTAGCAGAGCGATCATCTCTGCATGATTCGATTTACTCATGCCTGTGACTTTAAGCGTCGCGAGCAAAATTCCCGGCTCCGCTCTTGAATAAAGCCGGAACTCATACGTCGAGCCGGGCTTGATCCGGGAAGCTTCCGAGCGGCCTGTCGCTCCCTTCGCGAAAAGTTTTTCTGCTTCGTTGCCTTCTGCGACGAACACCTCGCCTTCAGAATTATCTCCTGTGTTCCAGGTTATCCATACTGCTCCGGTATCTGCCGGTGTCCAATTCAAGGTCGCCGTCACGATATTATTGTCCGGCGGCTTCGGACTGTTGTCAGTCCGGGTTGAAGTTTGCGCGAAGGCGAAGGAAGCGAAAAGTAAGAGCCACAGCACGAGGCAGACGCTGACGGACACAGCCGGAAGCGCCGTTGATTCATGTTTGAGACACGAATGCCTTACAGCCATTTTTCTCCCTTGACGCGATAGTGATCGGGAAGCGTTTCGTGAAAACAGTTTTTAGGTTTTCTAATTAAATTAAAATAGAACATGTGCTTGAGTGCGGCCACGCCGTCTTTCCATGTAATCTTTTTTCCTTCGAGATACTTGCGCGGAAAATAAGAGATCGGCAATTCCATAATCCTCAATTGCAGGCGCGCGATTTTCGCAGTGACTTCAGGCTCGAAGCCGAAGCGGTTCGATTCAAGCCTGATATTCTTAATCACATCGGCGCGGAAAAATTTGTAACAGGTCTCCATATCGCTCAGGTAGAGGCCGCTCATAATGTTGCTGAGCATCGTTAGCGTTCGATTGCCGAGATAGTGAAGCGTGCGGTGTACCTGATCGTTGGTCTTCTTGAATCGTGAGCCGTAAACGACATCTGCCTTGCCTTCGACGAGCGGCGCGAGCAGCCTCGGAATGTCGTTTACGTCATACTCGAAATCTGCGTCCTGTATGCCGATAAAGTCACCTGTGGCCTGTTGTATTCCCGTTCTAATCGCCGCTCCCTTGCCTTGATTGCGCGACTGATTAATAAGAATAACCGCGGATTGAAATTGAAAGTTCGCCAGAATTTCCGCAGAGTCGTCGGTTGAACAATCGTTGACGATGACGAGTTCCTTTTGTAACGGCAACGATAGTTTGTCGATGCCGTCGAGGAAACGCTCTAGGTGCGGAGCTTCATTGAAGACGGGGATAATCAAGCTGACTGTTTGTTGCATGAGAGATTAGTCGCCGAAGGGCAATCAGATTGTGAGCGGAAAGAAAACCGTATAATCTCTCCTCGATACATGGCTCGATTGAAACAACTCTCCGTCCACGCTTTTTATAAAGTCGTAATAGTAACGCGCGCTCTTGGTCGCGGCAAGAGTCGTTGCGGCGAGCAAGGCGTCGGCATTCGACATCGCACGCGGCAATTCGCGAAAACTTTTTCGATCCGCCTATGGCACTGAACCTTGAGCAATCCACAGTCGGCTTCTGGGTCGGCGATCTTTCTCTACAACACGGCGGCGTGTGGCTCTACGCGCGGCGAACTCTTCATGCGCTGCTCACACGGCGCGAAGCCAACTTGCGTTTCTTGTTGCTGTGCGAGGCCGGTTCGCAGGCGAGCGTGGCTTCTCTCATCGACGAATTTCAGGATTTCGCAGAGATTCAATTGATTCCCGCTGCGCCCGTCGCCCAAAGCAATTGGCGGAAGCTGTTCCGCAAGACAAGCGGCAGCATCGACGCATCACTTGACGCGCGCGCAGACGTTCTTGCTCATCAGGATTATCTTTCCGAATGGATTAACAAACTGCCGCTCGATCTCCTTCATTTCCCGACTCCGACGCCGCCGTATCCCGCAGGCCATGTGCCTTACAAAGTACCCGCGCTTTTGCGAACGACGCGCCCGTATATTCTGACCGTACATGACGTGCAGGAGTTACGCTTCCCCGAGTATTTTTCAGCGGCGCAGCGCGCCATACGCGCCATGCATCACTGGGAAGCGCTCGATAAAGCGCGCAAAGTGATTGTTTCCTATGATCACGTCAAAGCGGATTTAATCAAATACTTCGCGCTGCCTGAAAACAAAATCGAGGTGTGCCCAATCGCTTACGAATCAATTCGTTTGCAGGAACCCGCGCGCGACGCGAGTCTCGCTTATGAGTCGAAGTACGGGAAGCAATCGCCGTATCTGCTTTATCCTGCGCAGACGTGGCGGCACAAAAACCATGCGCTGCTTCTCAAAGCATTGCGGAAAGTGCGTGAGCGAGACAGGCCGGATTTGCAATTGATTTGCACGGGACAGCGCAATGAATTTTATACGGAGATCGAGCGGCAAGTCGAAGCGTTGTCGCTCAAAGGTGCGGTGCTTTTTACGGATGTCGTTCCGGAGGATGAATTGCTGTGGCTATACCGCAATGCGGCGCTGGTGGTAATTCCGACGGAATACGAAGCGGGCAGCTACCCGTTGCTTGAAGCGATGATGCTCGGCGCGCCCGTTATCTGCTCAAACGTCACGTCGCTGCCGGACACCATCGAAGACAAACGTTTCGTGTTCAATCCTTACGACGAAAATGCGCTGGCCGCTTTGATCCAAAGTATGCTGGCGAACGAACCTCTACGCGCTGACAATATTGCTAACGGCCTAAGGCAAATAAAGAAGCTGCGCAGCTTTGACGCGGCAGCCTGCTTTTACAAAACATACCGCAGCATTCTTTCGTAAATGAATCTTGCACGGTGAAAAAGCGACGCCTTAGCGGTGAAAGGTGAAGCCTTTGTGATAAAACTTTGCGGCGCGCCGATGCCGGACATTCACGGTGTTCAATCCGTCTTCATTAACTCGGCATATTCGTAAGCGAAATCTACGTCCACTTCGCTTCGGCTGATGCCCCCTCCTTCGTAATTAGCGATGACATACGCGACGTATTTTTTTGTGATCCGGTCATTCCAGAAACACTTGATATTGAAGGCATGATCGGCCAGCACCTTGAATCTCAGATCATACCCGCCGAACATATCGAAAACAGTTCGCCCGTAAAAGACTGCTTGATGGCAGATATTGCGTCGCTTGAGTTTGTCCTTGCTGAACTCGCCATCGTAAACAATGCCCTGATCCACCATGTAGGCGTTTCCATAAACGAGCGAGAGATCGTTTTCAGGCAGCACGCGCGCGATCTTGCCGAGCATGTTCTCTCTTAAAGAATCGCCCGCACCGATAAAGTACAGATACCAGCCCGATGATGCCTCTATGCCTTTGTTCATCGCGTCGTACACGCCCGCGTCCCGCTCCGAAATTACTTTCAACTTATCGCCGTATGTTTCGAGAAGAGGCAGCGTTTCATCCGTCGAACCGCCGTCAACAACGATGTATTCGAGCAAGTCCGAGCCTTGCGCCAAAATCGAGTTGACGGTCTTCTCAAGCTTCAATCCGCTGTTATACGTCGGCGTGATAATTGAAAACAGTTTGCGATCCATCGGTTCTATGATTATAAAGATTACAGAAATTTCAGCGCCCGAAAATAAATCTTGTCCCGGCGATTATTGCAGTGCGGCGCGAATGCTTGAACGAACACTATCAACGATTCATAATAATCACGCCAATATGTTCTGACAACTTATCCGGTGACAATTACTCACTCCCCAATGAGCATCACAGAATCCGATTCGCTTTCTTTCCGTTGCAACATTTGCGGGCGAACATGCGCGGCGAAAACGGCAGACATCAACCGGGAAGTTCCCTCCTGCAAAAATTGCGGCTCGACATTAAGGTGGCGCTCCATTATCCGCGCGCTCTCGATGGAGCTGTTCGGCGAAAGTTTAAGCCTTCAGGATTTTCCCAAAATCCGTCGTATTACAGGCTTGGGCATGAGCGATTGGGAGGGTTATGCCATGCCGCTAGCCCGTAAATTCAATTACAGAAATACTTACTATCATCAAGAACCGAAACTCGACATTACACGTTTCGATCCGACTCTCGAAAAAGCGTTTGACTTCATCATTTCATCTGACGTTTTCGAGCATGTGCTGCCGCCTGTTTCAAAAGCCTTTGAAAACATTCGCAAACTATTAAGGCCGGATGGAGTGTTGATTTTTACAGTTCCTTACTCAAAGAATGAGAAAACAGTGGAACACTTCCCTGAGCTTTATGATTACCGGATAATGGAAACCAACGGCCATTATATTTTGAAAAATGTTACAAGAGATGGTGTTTCACAGACTTTCGATGATTTGATTTTCCACGGCGGGGCTGGCGCAACGCTTGAAATGCGTTTATTTTCCGAATTGTCGCTGCGTGAGGAATTTAGTAGAGCAGGATTCAGCCAAGTCAAAATTCATAAAGAGGCTGATCTACATCATGGTATATATTGGAGCCATGATTGGTCATTGCCGTTTTCCGCGCGGATCATTTAGGCGGAGATGGATTGCGAATAAGAGGTGAATTTCTGCCGTTGTTAAAACTCGCGCGGCGATTGCTGAAGTCGGAGTTCATCACAGCGCCGCTGGCGATGGGCGGCCTGTTTCTGCTGGCCTTCGGTAAGTTCATGGGCGGCGATTACAGCATTGCCACTTTTCAGGACAACACGCACTTTCTGCTGCCGCTCTTCAATCACATCTCAAAGAGCTTTAGCCACGGCGAATATCCATACTGGATAAACACCATCGTCGCGGGAATTCCGCTTTATAATTCGCCGCAATTTTCTCTCACTTATCCGTTCTATTTCTTTCAGTCCGGCCTGTACTCAACGCCTCTCGACGCGCTGGTGCAGGTACATTACGTGACGTTCCTTCATCTGTTCATCGCTTACTTGAACAGTTACATTTTGCTGCGCGTGCTGCGCCTCGGTTTTCTGCCCGCGCTGCTCGGAGCGTCGCTGTTCGTCTTCAGCCCGAACATGTACAGCTACGGCGGTTGGATTAATATTATCGCGCCTTACGTTTGGTTTCCGCTCGTCGTCGCGGCGGTGTTTCTCATTCTCGAAAACGAGCACGCGAAAACCGGAATCCTGCTCGGCGCGCTCTCTTTTGCGTTGCTCATTCTGGCCTCGCCCGCCCAACCGCTCATACACATCGTTTATGTGATCGGCATTCTCTATCTTTTCAATGCCGCCCGCCGCCTGCGAAACAAAGAGCGCGCGGCGTTACATGCGGCGACGCGGAATCTGTGCGCGATGGGAGCATTCGCGTTTCTGCTCGCATCGCCCGTGCTCGTGCCGGTGCTGCTCAACAGCAAAGAGATGATTCGCTTTATCGGTGACGGCCCGGGCGTTGTCGGTTACTCGAAAATACCTTTCGCGGCGTTTACCATCGGGCAGTTGGAGATACGTCATCTGGCAGGCTCGCTGATTGCTCTGGATATGCCTTCGGTGATCGGAGATTCCTTCGTCGGCATGAGCGCCGCGCTGCTCGCTTTGTTTGCGATTTTCAAGCGGCGCACAAACTGGATCGTCCTGCCTGTGGTGCTCATCAGTCTCTACGCGCTGCTGTCGTCAACCGGCAATCATCTCGGATTGGCAAAACTCAATTACCATTTGCCGCTTATCAACAAGATTAGAGAACCCGGACGCCATCTATTTCTGTACGTGATGGGCGTCTCCATTCTTGCGGCCTTCGGCTTCGCTTATCTGATCGAAGCCCTCGAGGAAGGATACAGCGCCGTCTTCAAGTCCAAGCATCTGGCAGTTGCGGGCATGTTTCTTGTCTTGCTCGGCGCTTCTCTCAGCGTGGATTTGCCCGACAAAGGAAGTCTGTCGAAGTGGGTCTTGCTGGCTCTTTTCGGATTAACTTTCGGATTGCTTTTACTGTTGCCGCGCTTCAATGGACGGCTTCGCAAAATCATCCCTGTGCTGGCGGCGTTACTGATCGTCTACGCTAATTTACAGTACCCATGGTATCTGCCGAAATTACAGGACGGCGATTATTTTGCGGCGGAGAATCTCCGCTCGCACAAAACTTTAGAGGAGCTGGCGAAAATCCATGAGGCGCGGGACTATCGTATTATCTTTGACGATAAAACATTTAGTTCACAATATTGGTCGATGAACGCGAGTTATTACGGCCTGCGGAGTTTTCAGGCGTTTATGAACCCGTTGCCGTCAGCCAAACAGTTTGACCAAGTGTTTCAACAATTCAGCGTGCGCCATTACTATCCGCTGCTCGGAGGCAAATATTATCTGTGCAGTTCGTGCAACGCAGAAATTTTACGCGACTACGATTTCCAGCGGGAGATAAACGGCTATAAGCTTTACGTCGCTGCACAAGCCTTGCCGAGATACACGATAGTCAGTCGTGTTGCAGGCGCATACGATAATGCGGATGATTTCTACGGCAAAATAAACGAGGGTTACGACTACACGAAAGAAGCTTACTTTGCTAAACAGGACGCTCAAGCGATTCAAAGCTGGGTGGGCAATCAACCGGAGCCTCCGAAATACGTGCTCAAAGAAGGGTTCGCCTCTTTCAACAATTTGCGGTTAAGCATCCACGTTAAAGAGCGGGCGATTTTCTTGTTGAACGAGTATTACAGTAAGGATTGGAAAGTTCGTGTGAACGGTGTTTCGACGAACGCGCTCAAGGTCAACTTGAATCAAGTCGGAGTGCCGCTCGAAAAGGGAGCGAACATGATCGAGTTCGAGTATCGCCCGACCTTGTTCATCTGGCTGCTATGGATGCAGCGCATAACTTTTCTGTGCCTCGTCTTGTACATTTTATACAGCGCTCTTTCTTCAAAGTTTCGCCGGTTCGAGAAATACGGCACGACGGCAAATCCAGCGGTAATTGAAGTTTAATAAAAGATGAAAAAAGCCTTTCGCTATAGCCTGCCCTCATCGCTAAGGAAATCGGCAAGGCGCTTGATTGTCAGCGGTGTCGCGCGCGTTGTTCGTTTTACCAACGACGTGCTGAACATCGCCGTCACCAACGGCCTCGATCTCAAGCAGGAGTTGACCCCCTACGTCAAAGAGAGTTTAGCCAGCGTGCTCGGCGCTTTGCCGCAAGCGCCCGCGCAGTTGAACGCGCCGCAGGATGCTGCCGCCGATAAAAAGGCGTTGCCGCGCCCCTTGAGCGCGCGGGATTTTCTATTTTTGATGGATGTTATTGCCGCCGGGAACAACAACACGGAAGCCGCGCGGAAGGCTGTGCGCGCCTCGATTATCATTCCCGTCTTCAATCAACTCGATTACACTTTTCAGTGCCTGCAAGCGCTGATGCGCGAGATAGATTTACGGGTAGACGAAATCATCGTCGTCAACAACGCTTCGCAGGACGACACGGAGTTTGTGCTTTCGCACATGAAAGGCTTCGTGCGTTTAATTAACAATGCCGAAAACACGGGCTTTGTTCACGCCTGCAATCAGGGAGCAGCCGCCGCGCGCGGCAAACACCTCATCTTTCTGAATAATGACACGATGGTTCAATCGGGATGGTTGAGCAATCTCATTGATACCGTCGAAAGTGATTCCGCAGTCGGAGCCGTCGGTTCGATGCTAATTTACCCGGACGGGCGGCTTCAGGAAGCGGGCGGAATTATCTGGATCGACGGCAGCGGTTGGAACTACGGGCGCGGCGAGAGCACGGAAGACCGCCGCTTCAAGTTCGCGCGCGAAGTGGATTATTGTTCGGGCGCTTCCCTGCTCGTTCGCAAAGAGATTTTCGATTGTCTCGGCGGCTTCGATGAACGCTATGCTCCAGCGTATTACGAAGACGCGGATTTGTGCTTCGGCGTGCGCTCGCTTGGATTCAAAGTCGTCTATCAACCGCTGGCGCGCGTCGTGCATTATGAAGGCATCACCGCCGGAACCGACATCGAATCCGGTTACAAGCGGTATCAGGAAATCAATCGTTCCAAGTTCGCCGAAAAATGGAGCGGGGTGTTGCGCGCTGAACATCTGGAGAACGACGCGGATCAAGTGGAAATCGCGGCGAGCCGAAAAGCAGGGCCGCGCGTGATGGTCTTCGACGATATGTACACGTCTGCGACGCGTGATTCGGGCAGCCTGCGCATGACGATGATTTTGAAAATTCTCGCGCGTTGGGGGCGCGTTGTATTCGTTCCCCTCGGCTCGCAGCTTTTGCCGGAATCCGAATACCTTTTAGCGAAAGAAGGAATTGAAGTCGCGCATCTGTCGAATTACAAGAGCCTTCTCAAGAAAGGCGATTTTCAAACCGTCATCCTCAGCCGCGCAGCCGTGGCGGATGGACTGCTGGCGACCATCCGCAGGCTCGATAGAACGATTAAGGTTATTTACGATACGGTTGACATACACTTTTTGCGATTGCGGCGCGAATATGAATTGACCGGAGATGGAAACTTCGCGGCGGAGGCGGCGCTACTGAAAAAACAGGAAACGCGCATCGCTTCGACGAGCGATCAGGTGTGGTGCGTAACCTACGACGACAAAGAAACGCTTGAGCGCGAAGCGCCGCTCGCGCACATCAATGTAATTCCCAACATACACACGCTGCATGAGCGCGGAGCAGCTTTTGCCGAGCGCGACGGACTGCTCTTTATCGGAAACTTCGGCCACCGTCCCAACAAAGATGCCGTGCATCATTTAATGCACAAGATATACCCGATCATCCGTGCAGAAATGCCGGACATGAAAATATATATTGTCGGCAGCAATACGCCCGAGGAACTGCGCGCTTATCAATCATCGAATGTACAGGTGATGGGCTACGTTGAGGATGTAGATTCTTTATTCCACAAGTGCCGCGTCTTCGTTTCGCCTTTGCGATACGGATCGGGCATGAAGGGCAAGGTCGGGCAAGCACTCTCATATGGCCTTCCGGTCGTGACGACATCCATTGGCGCGGAAGGCATCGGGCTGGAGCACGATTATAACGCTTGCGTCGCCGATGACGCTGAATCGTTTGCGGCGGCGGTGCTGCGGCTCTATCGAAGCAAAGAATCGTGGCAACGCCTTTCCGACAGCGGCTACCGGCACATAGCGGAAAACTATACTCCGGCAATTGTCGAAGCGAGAATACACCAAGCGCTCGGCGAACTCTCCCGCCCGGTCAAGACACCGTTTGAAGCCGTACCGCAGAAACTAGCGAAGGCCGCAAGGCGATTATAAACCGGCGAGAAGCGGTAAAAGTTTCAAGCGTTAACCCTGTCTTCGGGACTGGCTTGCCACGCCTCTTCTGCGACGCGATACTGCGTTGTCCAATTCAGCAAAGGTCTTATCACACCCGGCACAGGCCCGGCGTAATCGCCTCGCGCCGAATCTCCTTCCTGCGTGTCCACTACCTGAAAAGTCATGACGTTATATTCGCGCGTGTGTAAGCGTGTCGCCGGAATGTGCGATAGAACCGCCGCGTTAACCAGCAGATTGCCTTCCGATAAACAATTACCGGGAATCCACATGGTGCTCGTGTAAACACCTGCCGGGCGCGGCCTTCGCCGCCACTCCGCGCCGACATCCTGCACGGCGAACAAATGCACGCCCGATTCATTCATCAAATCGAAATTAGGCGTCAGCACATGGCCGTGCTGCAGAATTTCGTACTCGATTTCGAGGCCGACCGGAGAGCGTATGTCAATCGTCTCCGCCGTTCGTCCGTCCTGTGTGCAGACACGCACGCGCCGCAGCCGCACGATGTCGTCGCCGGGCGCTTCCAAAGGATCGAGCCATTCGCGCTCGCAGCCGATCTTCAAACTCGCACCCATATAATCGTTGACGATCTTGTGCGCCGCTCCGTCTCCGACAACGTGGCCTTTATCAATCCAGAGCACGCGCTCACACAATCTGGCGACGGCGGGCATACTATGCGAAACGAACAGAATCGTGCGCCCCTGGTGCCTGATCTCGTTCATCTTGTTCAGGCACTTTTGCTGAAAGCCCGCGTCGCCGACGGCAAGGACTTCGTCCATCATTAAAATTTCCGTATCGAGATGGGCGGCGACAGCGAAAGCAAGACGCAGATACATGCCTGTCGAATACCACTTGACCGGCGTGTTGATAAACTTTTCGATCTCGGAGAAAGCGACGATTTCATCGAAGCGGCGACGAATCTCCGCGCGCGCCATGCCGTGAATTGCGCCGCTCAGGAAAACGTTTTCGCGCCCCGTCAAGTCCGGATGAAAGCCTGTGCCGACTTCCAAGAGGCTTCCGATTCTGCCGTAGAGTTCAAAATAACCGGAGGTTGGTTCGGTGATGCGCGAGAGAATCTTGAGCAGCGTCGATTTACCCGCTCCGTTCTGTCCGATAAGGCCGATTGTCTCGCCCTGCCGCACCTCGAAACTCACATCTTTCAGCGCCCACAATAATTGCTTCTTTGAATCGCCGTTCCCGCGCAGACGCTTATAGGGTGACAGCACGGCTCCGGCGATTGTTTCACGGAGCGTATGGTATCCGGCGTGCAGCCCGCCGATGCGATACTGCTTGCAGAGCTTTTCAATTCTGATAATCGGTTTCATCGCAATCAGACGAGATCGGCGAAGCTGCGCTCAAAGCGACGGAACGAAAAAACGGCGACGAGGAGCATCACCAATATCACAACAGTCGCCAATCCGAGCGATTCCCGATTAACGCTGTGGCCGGTTAGTGAAGCGCGGAAATTTTCGATGATCCCGGCCATCGGGTTAATCAGCAGTACCCAGCGCCAGCGCGGTGTCACAACGCTCGACGGATAAATAATCGGCGACGCGAACATCCACAGTTGCAGCACAAACGGCAGCGCATGTCGCACGTCTCTATACTTAACCGTCAAAGCAGCGAGCCACACGCCGACGCCGAGCGCAAACAGCGTTGTCAGCGCGACGTAGAGAGGCAGCATCAACAGACCACTCCACGTGACGGCAAGGCCGTAATAAAGCGCCAGCCCAACGAGAATAATCGACGCGATGGCAAGATCGACCAGCCCTGCCGCGACTGCCGCCGCCGGAATCAACAGGCGCGGAAAATAAACTTTCGTAATGAGGTTTGAATTGTTGACGAGGCTTATGCTGCAATTGCTGACGGCGTTGGCGAAAAACGTCCAGGGCAAAAGCCCCGTGTAAGCGAAGATCGGATACGGAATTCCGTTTGAAGAAACGCCGACGAATTGATTGAAGAAAAGCGTAAAGACGAGCATCGTCACAAGCGGCTGAATAATCGCCCATGCCGCGCCCATCGCAGTTTGTTTGTAGCGCACCTTGATGTCGCGCCACGTTAAAAAATAAAGCAACTCGCGCGCCGCCCACAGTTCGCTGAAATTCAGCGATTGGTGATTTACGCCGCCCGTAATTAAAGGTTTGTCGGGTAGCGGCGCGGCACCGTGAAGAGATTCAATCGAAGCAGCCAAGCCGTGTTCTGCCGAAGCAGCAGATTCAAACATAATGTAGTTACTGCCGGACGGTGAAGCGCAAGCGGCGCTGTATGACGGGCAAAGAATATCCTGCTCGTTTAGTCGTTGACTCCATAATCTAATGGCACACGGCGCGGTGCGTCAAGCAGTCGCCTTTACTGAAGTGTAAACGCGCAAGTTAAAATAGCGCTTTGGCACCCACGCGTGCGCACCGAAGCGCGACAGCTACTTTTTGTCGGGCGTCCGCATAAAATCGAAATGATAAATCAAATTGCCGCTCTGTGCGTCGGCTCTGGTTTGAACAAACAGTGCCTCTTCATACAAGGTTCTCGCCGCCTTATTGTCCGGGTGAACTTTTAGCAGCACACGCGTTGCTCCGCGCATCCTGCAGATGCTTTTAGCCATCCTTAAGGACAATTGCGCCAACGCGTAACCGCTATATTTTTCGTCTATCAAAACTCCGTAAGCGGGAACATCAAAGCCTTCATCCCATCCGCGCAGCATAAAAAAACCTCTCAATTCTGCTTGCCAGTAGATGCCCATAAAAACATCCCGGCTTCGCTTAACAAGCAAACTCGTTATTGTTTCCCGGTCGAAATTGAACGGATCGAAAAACCGCGTGTAACTCTGCGATTGCGCACGCAGCATCGCGGAGAGCACGGAGGCGTCTTCAACTTCGAGGGAACGAACAATTAAAGCTGTTTTCATCTTCGACACATTTTTACATCATTATCGTCAAACACCGAGAACTTATTTCGATCAAGGTAACTTATCAATAAACGATGTTCATGGCGCGCGCTGCAGATAGCATTTAGATGTTCCACAAAACTTACTTGAAAAGATTTTTATTTGATGACTCGCAAAGAATTTTGCTTGACTAATCTCAACTTGACTAATCTCAATATGCTGAATTACTATTAGCGGCATAATCAAGCCAAACTAAATTTAAAGATTTCTCCCCAGAAAATTGTAATCCAAACCAACCGGGCTGTCCGTATATAACAGGTAAGACCAAAATTTTGCTCAGGCGAGGATTGTAGTTTACCGTGCCCGTGAGTTTGTTTGAATCTTTAGCCGCCACACGGCGGTTAAGGCTTGCTCAACCCAAAGCACTAACAATTTGCGCAAATTTGTGCAGCGCGCCTGCCACGCTAAAGGTGCGCTGCTAAAGACCCGGTTTCCGGGTAACCAAGGGAAAGACCCGGTTTCCGGGTAAACAAGGAAAGGAAGCATAATGCGAAGACTTTTGACTTTTGCCGTTACCGGCCTGCTGATGTTCTCAATGCTTGCCACAGGTTCGTTGAACACAACCGTGCGAGCATCGAGCCACCGCGAAGCTCCGTCAGTAGCGATTGACCCGGTGGTCGATGGCACCGACGTATACGCCTTCGTCGATCCGAACGAGCCGTCGCGGGTTAACCTGATTATGAACTTTATCCCGTTCCAGTTGCCGCAGGGTGGCCCGAACTTCTACAGGTTCGACGATAACGTTCAATATGCGATGAGAATCGATAACAACGGCGACGGAGTGACGGACATTCAGTTCGTTTTCCGTTTCAGAACCGTGGTGGCTAATCCCAACACATTTCTTTACAACACGGGGCCGGTCACAAGCCTCGACAGCCCGAACTTGAACATCAAACAGTTTTACTCGGTCACGGTGCTCAGAGGAAATGGAACAAACGTGACCAGTTCAACCGTCGCACCGGCAACACCCGCTGCCGGATCGCCGGCGGGTTTCCCGTTTGCGGTGCCGCCCGTTAACGTCGGAATACGTTCGACGCCAAACTATGAAAATAATTTGGGGGCGCCTGCGGTGACACCCGTAAGCACCACGTTCGGCACGGCGGTATTCTTTGCCGGTCAACGCGATGAAAGTTTCTTCATCGATATCGGATCGGGATTTGATCTTTTTGGTCTTCGTCCCTTTAACTCTGCTCACGTCATTCCGCTGGCGAATACGCCCGGCATAGACAGCGTCGCGAATTTCAATATCAGCACCATTGCTATTCAGGTGCCGATTTCTGCTGTGACGGCTAACGGGCAGGTGCCGACCAGTGCGACTGACCCGAATGCCGTCATCGCTGTTTATTCCGCTTCGCTGCGTCCGGCGATGATCGCTTTTGCCGAAGACCGCAGTGGTGCCGTAACCTTCTCCGGCAATATGGTGCAGGTCTCGCGCCTCGGCAATCCGCTCGTCAACGAGCTTCTGATTCCGCTCGGCATGAAGGACAGATTCAACGCATCGTTGCCCGGCAATGATTCACAGTTCCTTTCCTTCATTCTTGATCCGGAACCCGGCAGGCTGTTCGGCTATGCGGGATCGCCGCCGGCTTTCGATTTGTATCCGAGCTTCCAAGCTCCGGCTCCGCCGCGTAACGACGTGGCGACGATTTTCTTAACAGGAATCCCGGGACTTAATCAAGTAGCAGCGGCGGGACAAACGCCGACGGCATTTCCTAACCAGCCGGCTTCAGTTGTGCCTAACGAGCGGATGCGGCTTAACCTCGCTATTGCTCCGACAGGCGCAGCCAATGCACAGGGTACTCCGAACCGGCTCGGCTTCCTCGGCGGCGACAACGCTGGTTTCCCGAATGGACGACGCCCCGGCGACGACGTGGTTGATATCGAATTGCGCGTGCTGGCAGGCGCGACTCCGTTGACTCCTGCTTTCAATGTTTCGCCGAACAAAGACCTCGGCGATGGCGTCAATCAAAATGATGTGCCGTTCCTGACGAGATTCCCGTATCTGGGGATACCGCGTTCTGGTTACGACAACCCGACGAGTGACGCTTTCGGCACAACGAATACGAATGCACCGGCGACGGCTCCGGCTTCACCCACGCCTAGACCGTAAGGCCATCCATTAACCGGGGCGCGGACAATCAAAAAGCGGCAACGCAATTTGCGCCTGCGCCTCGTTGAAATAACCTTGAAGCCGGAGTTAGGCTGGCATTAACACCCGACTCCGGCTTCAAATTTTTGTTTGAGCTGTCAAACTCCCAAGTTGCAGGTAGAGCGGATATGCGCAACAAGCTTTTAATTATTATCGGGACTTTTATTGTCGGTCTGGCTATCGTCTTCGGTATCCGGACAATCTCGAGACATAACTCTCAGCCAGCGATGGCTGAACAGGAGGCCGCACCTGCGATTGATCCGCACGCCACGCCCGCCGACCGCTTAATCAAACAGGCATTATATGCAACTGTAAAAGAACCCGATTCGCCGAGGAGTTATAACTCGCTTGCGACGGCATATATGCAGAAGACGCGCGAGACCGGCGACTTCGGTTATAACGCGAAAGCTGAAGCAGCGCTCAAGCGTTCCTTCGAGGTTGCTCCAGACAATCATGCAGCCGTTAGCCTTAACGCTTATCTGCTGCTTTCTTACCACCGCTTTAATGAAGCGCTCGATGTCGCGCGCCACGCCGTCGAGCAAAGCCCGCGCGACTACGAAGCATACGGCGCGCTTGTCGATGCGCTCGTCGAAACGGGTAATTATCCTGAAGCGCGCGTCCGCATCCAGCAAATGCTCGATCTGCGCCCGTACACGGCGTCCTACGCGCGCGCCTCGTACCTGCGTTCGCTCTACGGCAATACAGACGGCGCAATTGAAGCGATGCGTCTCGCTGCCGAGTCGTCCTCGCCCGCCGATCTGGAAGGCATGGCATGGTGCTATGTGCATCTCGGCGACGAATTGATGAACGCCGGAAAACAGGCCGAAGCCGAACACGAATACGATCACGCGCTTTTCATCTTTCCCGATTACCATCTCGCTCTTGCCGCCAAAGCCCGCGCACGCCTCGCTGCCGGTGATACGGACGCCGCAATAGATTTTTACAAACGCGCGGAGGATCGCGTGCCGCTGCCCGACACGGCCATCGCGCTCGGCGACCTTTACACGAAACTCGGACGCACCGATGAAGCGAAGAAGCAGTACGATCTCGTCGAGTTCATCGAGCGCACAACCGCCGCTGGCAGCACATACTCGCGCCAGCTCGCGCTTTTCTACGCCGATCACGACACGAAACTCGACGACGGCTTGAGCATCGCGCAACGCGAGCGCGCCAATCGCTCCGATATTTTCACCTGCGACGCGCTCGCATGGTGTCTCTACAAAAAAGGCGATTTGCCCGGAGCCAAAAAAGCGATTGACGAAGCCATGCGGCTCGGCACGCGCGACGCACGCATTAACTATCACGCAGGGATGATTAATCAAGCTCTCGGTAATCGCCGCGAAGCCGCCAAATATCTTCAACTCGCGCTTAAAATAAATCCTTTCTTCGATGTTCTTCAGGCAGATGTTGCGCGGCAAACGCTGCGCGCCATCGCCGCCTGAAATGTTCGCTGATAGGTTCGATAATCCGGTTATGTTTTATCGCCGCCATCAAGCCACTTCGCAACGACGATGCGCGGGCGCGCTGACGGTTCTTGCTGTCGTCGCCGTCCTCGCTTTGCTCTGCGTTGTAAGGGTTGGCGCGCATCCGCTCGGCAATTTCACGATCAATCATTTCACGCGCATCGAAGTCGGCGCGGATCACGTGCGCCTGCGTGCCGTCGTTGACATCGCCGAGATACCCACATTTCAGGAACTGCAAACAATCAACTCCACCGGCACGCCTTCAAAAGGAGAACTGA
>JAABUM010002094.1_pt1 | contig 27817 bp, 25 predicted proteins | sample 5559161 | NCBI WGS metagenome assembly JAABUM01 (sample SAMN10711868, study PRJNA513369) | rock metagenome | isolation source: Antarctica rocks | place: Antarctica: Victoria Land, Siegfried Peak nord
AGGATGCGCCGGGCCTCGGGGTCCGTGACCCCGCTCAGATCCACCTCATCCAGCATACGCACGCTCCGTCAGGCCCCGACTCAGTGGCCTCAGTATACCTGCCCCCCCGACTTTTTGAGAGGATACCGCCAAGGCCTGTGAAAAGACATAGGTGGATGACGTAACCCTATCGGGCGAAACCGCACGGGCGCGACAAGGCTATTCTTTTATGGGGGGTGAGAGGAGGCGCGCCCGGACGACGATGCGTTGTGTATCGACGTCATAGGGGTAGCAGCTGATGACCGTGAGCATGGCCGTCGCCGAGGGCGCCATCACCGCCACATCGGTCGGGGCCACGATCTGGCTCCCCGTGACCTCGTAGGTTGCCGGGTGACGGCCGACGTTCACGAAGATGCGGTCGCCCGGTTGCAACAGCGGGAGAGAGCGGAAGATTTTTCCTTCGATATCGTCATGCCCATACAGCACGGCATTGCCGCGCGTGCCAATGGGCGCCGAGAACTGGTAGTGTGTCACCGCGTAGCCGGGGGCGATGGGCAGGTTGCGGGCCGCGTCAAGCCCGCGGTCGTAGACTGGAGCCGCCTGGATGCCCAGTCGGGGGATGGTAAGGCCCACGGGAAGCGCGTTGTTGGATTGGGTGGACGCCGCAGGCGCGACCGGGGTGGCGGCCGTGGACGGCAGCGGTGTGCTTACTAGAAGTGTTCGCGGCGTGACCGTCGAACTCGCTGGTTGAGGGCGCGTGACCGGCCTGGCGGTCTTCGTAGGAACGATGCTCCGGGTGATGGATGTCGCGGCCTGCGATGGGCGCGGCGTGGCCGTGCGTACGGAGATCATGCGCCGTGGCGCGGTAGGAGCCGCCGTGCCCGTTATCATGTGACTTGCCTGCGGCCGTGACGCGGTATGGGGGATCAGTTGCGCGCCGCCCCATAGTATCCCTCCGGCCACGATCACGACCGCGGCCGCGACGCCGTTACGAGTGCGCGTGCGCATCCAGCTTCTCCATCCTGTTCCAGCTTAGAACATAATACTAACACATGTACGTCATTCTCGCGCCGCACGAGCGTTGCGAGGGGTGTATCCCAAAAAAGTGAGATGGGCGCCGTGGGCCTGGCCTTAAAAGACCATGGCAGGATACGGACCTTAAAAGGTCTCCCGGCGACAGCCGCCGTGGCCGCGCGCTAGACGAGGGGAGCGCGTGCCGCGCCCACACAGACCTTTCAAGGTCCGTCGTCTGCCATGACCTTTTAAGGTCAGGCCACGTTTCACCATCGCGAGGCGCACCCGCGTTGTGGCTTGTGATGTGTCCTACTCTATATAATGTATCGGCATGCACGTCCGTACAGGCTAGTGTGTCCATCTATCGCCTATCGCCTATCGACTGGCGTAGCCTGCGGTGCTCTCGCGTACGATGAGCCGGAAGGGCGTTTCGATGCGCGTGGGCGCTTCGAGGCGGGAGCCTTCGATGCGCGCGACGAGCATTGAGACGGCCACACGGCCGATCTCTTCTTTGTCCGGCGCGATGGTCGTCAGCGACGGCGTGGCGAAGAGCCCTTCCTCAATGTTGTCGCACCCGGCCACGGCGACATCGGCGGGGATCGATCGTCCCGCTTCGTGGAGGGCGCGTATGGCGCCCAGCGCCAGCAGGTCGTTGAAGCAGAAGACGGCGTCGGGCGGGTCGTCGAGGGCGAGGAGCCGGCGCATTGCCTGAGCGCCGGCGGCACGGTGGAACGACGCCGCTGACGCGAGCAGAGTCGGGTCCACGGCGCGCCCCGTCTCCTTTAGCGCATTGAGGTAGCCATACAGGCGCAGCCGTCCCGTCGCGCTCGCGTCGGTGTCATGTACCCTGATCGCGGCGATCACGCTCGCAATGATATCCTGTCCGCCGCGCGCGACGATCGCGGTGATCGCGCTCACATCAGTATCCTGTACGCCGATCACGGCGATACGGCGCCGCCCCAGTGCGATCAGATGGGTTGTGGCCAAGTGAGCGGCGGCGACGTTGTCAGGCGCGACGTGGTCATACGGCGCTCCGAACAGGCGCTCACCGAGGAGGACCAGGGGGGTAGCGACGCGATCGGGACGTAAATCTTCCATTTCAAGGGCCAGCGGTGACAGGAGCACGCCGTCGATAAGGTGTGGGCGCAGCCCATTGATGGCCAGCGACTCACTGGCGCGGTTGCCGCCGGTGTGGTCAAGCAGGACGGTATAGCCATGGTTGGCGGCGGCTACGCCGACGGTCTTGCCGATGTCGGCGAAGTACGTGTTGCCCAGGTCCGGGATAGCCAGCGCGAGCACGCCGAGGCGTCCGGTACGCAGATGACGCGCAGACAGATTGGGGCGGTAGTGCAGCGCGTTGATCGCGGCGCGAACACGCTCCCGCGTGTCATCAGTGACGTACGGTCGTTCGTTGACGACGTTCGAGACGGTCTTGATGGACACGCCCGCGCGCGCCGCCACGTCCTTGAGCGTCGTACCCACATGTACTGTTTTCCCTGCCGTCCGCACTATCGTGTCCGCACTATCGGCCCATCCTTCCAACGTTGTAAGAAAGAGGATAGCATGCTCTTCACGGGCCTGTCAACGGCTCCCCATTCATGTCATGCCGGTGTACTCCATGATTGTGAAACGTGGCCTGGCCTTTCAAGGCCAGGCTGCAGCGCTCCTCTCACGTTTTTGTGGCACACCCCGTTCATACGCCCCTCAAAGGACACAGCAGCGTTGACGCTGGAAGGCGGCTCCTCTGCACCCTTAAGCGCTTCAATTAAGTCGCAGCGCCGCCTGGTTAGACACGGCAAGCGACCAAAACGTCATACGTTCTCGTGCCATTGAGTGGGTTATAGATCCGCCAAAATAGGATATATGGTCGCGCTACGCGTACCATATATCCTATAGTTGAAGCGTTTAAGCCTGTTGTAGCAGAGTGTGATGTGCGAGGGTTGTCAAAGTATCGCGTCGTTTGATAGTCGCGCTATGTAACGTTATGATAGCGGCTAACACGCATTTAAGCGATTCAAAGCGGGCATCATGACGACGATCAGTGATGTCGCGCGGCGCGCCTCGGTCACGCCGGCGACGGTCTCGAACGTTATTTCGGGTAAAGTGCGGGTGCGCGAGGCCACACGCGACCGTGTGCTCATGGCCATTGCCGAGCTCGATTACCGCCCCAATCTGGTCGCACGCGGGTTGGCGCGGGGCCGCAGCGAGGTTTTGGCGCTCTTACTACCTGATATCGCCAACCCCTATCATGCTGAACTGGCGCGCGAGGTAGAGAATATCGCCGACGCGCACGGCTACCGTTTGCTGGTCCGCGCCACGGCCTACGACGTCGGGGCTGGCCGCGCGTACCTACGTGATCTGGCCGACCGCCAGGTCGATGGGCTGCTTGTGATGGGCGGCCTCGCCGACGCGGAAGGCCCCGACATCGCTGCAGCGCCGGCCGACCTCCAGCAAGAGGGCCAACCTGTCGCGCCGGTACGCGTGGAGATGCCCAAGGATGGATCGCGCGGGTAGCGTCGGGATGGTCGTGGCCGTGCGGGGGGAGTGCGCCGCGATCATGGCTGATTCTCCGAGCGACGTGGCCCTGCGCGTCTGGCGTGCCTGAGATACGCGTCAGGCCATGGGGTTGTGGTAGGCGGCGGAGTAGCGCCCCGTAATGTAGTGCTCTAGCTGGCGCTCGATGTCGCCGAGCAGCCCGCTCGCGCCAATGCGGAACAGCGCCGGGCGCGTCCACGCGTCGCCGAGTTCCTCCTTCATCAGGGCTAGCCAGTCCAATGACTGCTTGGCCGTGCGGATGCCGCCCGCGGGCTTGAAGCCGACTTTGTAGCCGGTGCGCTCGTGGTAGTCGCGGATGGCGCGCGCCATCACCAGGCTGACCGGCAGCGTGGCGTTGACGCTCTCTTTGCCGGTTGATGTTTTGATGAAGTCGGCCCCCGCCATCATGGCGACGAGGCTGGCCATGCCGACGTTGCGCAACGCGCCGAGTTCGCCCGTAGCCAGGATCACCTTCATGTGCGCGTCGCCACAAGCCGCGCGGAAGTCGCGCACCTCGTCGTAGAGCGCTGACCAGTCGCCTGTGAGCACATGCGCGCGTGAGATGACCGTGTCGATCTCGGCCGCGCCGGCTTCGACCGAGGCGGTGATCTCGGCAAGCTTCTGCCCGTGCGCGATCTGCGCCGCCGGGAACCCCGTAGAGACGGCGGCGACAGGGATGCCTGAGCCGCGCAGGGCGTCGACGGCGGTGTCCACGAGGTTGTGGTAGACGCAGACGGCCCCGACGGCGACGCCGAGGTCCGCCGCGCCAAGCGCCGCTAGGATTTCCGTGCGCACGGGCTGGCGCGCCTTGGCGCAGAGTCGCCGCACCGTGCCCGGCGTGTCGTCGCCGGCGAGTGTGGTGAGGTCGATCGTGGTGATGGCGCGCAGCAGCCAGGCGGCTTGCCACTCCCGCTTGACGGTCCGGCGCGCTACCATCGTGGCGGCGCGGCGCTCGACAGCGCTACGGTTGACGCGCACATCGCGCATCCAGCCCAGGTCCAGCGGCATCCCTGGGTTGCGCCTCATATCTGTGTTCGCGCTCACCACGCGCCGCGTTCCTATCTCGATCGTGTCGACCATTATGCTACCTCTTCATCGCTTCCCCGTTCCCGGCGGCGGATACGACTATCCCTCTTAAATGTACTACGCTATCCCCATTTTTTCATCCTATTATCACGGAGAAGGCGTACACTGGAGGTGGCTGTGCGCGTCCCCCGCGGCTTTTTACAGAAGCTCTACGCCGTGTTGCCGCACTGGTGACAGCCGTGGCGTACGCTTAATAGTGAATTGAGGAACGGATGAAAGGCGGCACAGTGACAGTGAAGGAGCGCGGTGTGCGACCAGGCAGCGGACTGACGGACGATGGGCTGACAGGCGGCGGGTTGATGACAATCCGGCGTGGCGCGAGGATCGGGCTTGCGCTACTCTGTAGCGGCGCGGCCGGAGTCGGCGTTATGCATGCCGGCGGCGCGGACGCGGCCGCGGGGCCACGGGTGGCGCCGGGGACCATACTGCATACGACCTCGGTCGGCGCCGGCCCGCTCGCCGTGGCTGTGGACGAGCGCACGAGCCGCGCGTTCGTCCTCGCGAGCGACGGCGTCAATGTGATCGATACCGTGAGCGGCAAGCCGTTGAGCCACGTTAGCGGTGGTGTCGGCAGTGACCCGTACGGCGCGGGCCCGGCATCCATCGCGGCGGACCAGACGACTGGGCGCGTCTTCGCGGCGAACTTCGGGAGCGGCAGCGTGAGCGTCCTCGACGCCGGCAGCGGGCGCCTGCTAGGCGCCGTACGGGTTGGCTCTGGACCGGGCGCCGTCGCGGTCGACGAGCGTACCGGACGCGTCTTCGTCACCAACTTCGACGGCGATTCGGTCAGCGTCCTCGACGCGAGCAGCGGCAAGGTCCTCAAGACGGTATCGGTCGGGCAGGCGCCCGACGGCGTCGCGGTCGACACGCACACCGGCTACGCTTTTGTCGCCAACTATACGTCCAACACCGTCAGCGTGCTCGACGCGAAGGCCGGCTCGTTCGTGCGCACGGTATCGGTGGGGTCCCACCCGATCGATGTCTCAGTGGACGAGCGCACGGGGCGCGCTTTCGTGGCGAACACCGATGATAGCACCGTGAGTGTCCTCGATACGACCACGGCCAAGGTCTTGAAGACAGTCCCCGTCGGCGTGTCGCCGGTATCGGTGCGCGTATACAACTCCATCGGCAAAGCGTACGTCGTCAACTACACCGATGGCAGCGTCAGCGTGCTTGACACCAAGACGCTCAAAGTCACGAATACGATCAACGTCGGCTCCTTGCCGAGCGCGGTGACGATCGACGCCCGCAGCGGGTACGCCTTCGTCGTCAATGCGGGGAGCAACACGGTCAGCGTCGTCGACACAAAGAAGGGCGTCGTGACCCGCACGGTGTCCGTGGGCCAGTACCCCAGCGCGGTCGCGGCCGCCGAGGCTAACGGGCACGCCTTCGTCACCAACGAGCAAGACAACAACGTCAGCGTCCTCACGGCGGGCTAGGCGAGGAGGCATAGACCGTGGCGGATATACCATACGCGGGGACGGTGCGTGCGCCGGAGGTCCCATCCGGCCTGGATTGGTTCAACGTGGAGCGCGCGCTGTCGCTCGCCGACCTGCGCGGGCGCCTGGTGCTCCTGGACTTCTGGACCTCCTGCTGAATTAATTGCCAACATATGCTGCCGCAGTTGCGGCGGCTCGAAGAAATGTACCCCGATGACCTGGTGGTGATTGGGGTACATGCGCCCAAGTTCCCCGCCGAGCGGGACCCGGCCAACGTGCGCGCGGCCGTGCTGCAATTTGGCGTCACGCACCCCGTCGTCAGCGATCCCGACCACGCAATCTGGGACGCCTATGCCGTGCGCGCGTGGCCCACGCTCATGTTCATCGACCCACAGGGCCGCGTGATCGGCGCGCACGCAGGCGAGTTGCATTTCCCGCAACTGGGTGAGGTCGTGGGCGCGATGCTGTACAAGCTGCGCGGTGATGGGCTGCTCGACCACGACGACCTGCCCCTGCCGCTACGGCGCGAGGCGCGTCCGTCCGGCCCCCTGGCTTTCCCCGATACCGCGCTTCCCGACGAGGCGGGGGACCGCATCGTGGTGAGCGACACGGGTCACCACCGTATCCTCGTGATGAGCCGCGGCGGCCGGGTGGAGCGTGTGTTTGGGCGCGGGGTAGCGGGCTTCTCTAACGGCAACGGGCAGGCCGCGTTCAACGCGCCGCGCGGGCTGGCGCTTGCCGGCGACAATCTCTACGTGGCCGACACCGAGAACCACGCCGTCCGCCGCATCGATCTTGTATCGGGGGAGGTAAGTACGATCACCGGGACGGGGATACAGGCCGCCAGCTTCAATCGCGGCGGACTGGCGCGCGAGACGGCGCTCTCGTCGCCGTGGGACCTGGCGCTCTCCGCGGACGCGCGGACGCTCTACGTGGCCATGGCCGGTTTCCACCAGGTGTGGGCGCTTGACCTTGCCAGCGCTATGATCGGCCCGTTCTCGGGCACGGGGCACGAGGGCATCAAGGATGAGGCGCGCCCGCGCGCCTGGCACGCCCAGCCGTCCGGCCTCGCGCTCGCGGACGGTGTGCTCTACGTGGCCGACAGCGAGACCAGCGCCGTGCGGACGGTCGAACTGTCTGGCTCTCAAGGGCGGGTCGCTACGTTGGTGGGGCAGGGGTTGTTCGAGTTCGGCGACCGCGATGGTGACGCCGAAACGGCGCGCCTACAGCACCCGTTGGGCGTCTGCGCGGCCTTCGGCGCGGTGTGGGTGGCCGACTCCTACAACAACAAGGTGCGCCACATTGACATAACCTCTGGCAACGTGAGTACCTTTGCCGGAAACGGCGCGCACGGGCTCGAGGACGGAGTCGGGCCGGACGCGCGTCTGTGGGAGCCGGGTAACATCCGCGCGGGCTGGGACTGGCTCTACGTGGCCGACACCAACAACCACGCCGTGCGCGTGCTCGACCCCCACAGTGGGGCGATCACGACGCTGCCCGTCGAGGAGTAGGGGTGGAGCGCTCTCCTGTCAGTGTTCGAAGGTGAGCGCCTCGATCTCTTCCAGCAGCCATGAGCCGGGCATGTGGCCGACGTTGTAGCGGTGAATCTGGGAGGTCAGCGGGCGATCCGCGCGCGCGATGATGCGCGCGTTCTCCTCGGCGCGGTCGTGCCAGGGGCGGTCGATGAGGTCGGCCGCCGCGACCTGTTCGCGCGGCAGCGCCAGGTGTTCCGCCCACAGGTCGATGCGCAAGTCGCGCGCCAGCGCGGTGTCGCGCACCACCGCGTTGATCTCGCTGTCTGTTACCAGGCCGCGGTTGTTCAGGTTGGCCGAGCCGACGGTCAGCCACTCGTCGTCGATGATCGCGACCTTGGCGTGGAGGTAGATCGGCCGGTAGGTGAAGGGATGCTTGCCGGCGTTGGGTCCGGACGTGTACAGGGAGTAGACCGAGATCATGCCGCGCCCGTTGTCGATCTCGCGCAGCTTGGCCACATGCTGGTCGTTGTCCCACTTGCCGCTCGTCGCGCGCGCCGGCAGCACGATCACGATGCGCGGGAAGCTCGTCTCCACCTCGCGGTTCATCGCCGCGATCAAGGCGTCCATGATATCGGGACACCACAGGTATTGGTTTTCGAGGTAGATGAACCGCTTGGCCCCGCGCAGCGCGTTGATGTAGGCGTGGTGGATGCCATACTCACCGTGCGGGGCGAACGGGTACACATGCCGGGGGATCGTGCGCGCGATCTGCACGGGCGTTTGCCACGCCGGGTCGTAGGCGGGTTCGCGGTGGGGCAGGTCATCGCGGCCCGTCGTGGCGGTCCAACGCTGGCGGAAGTTGTGCTCGACATCGGCCACGGCCTCGCCCTCGATGCGCACCTGCACGTCGTGCCAATTCGGTCCGGCGCGCAGCGGGTGTCGCGGCGTGTCCCAGCGGTCACCCGCGAGCGTCGTCAAGTCTATGCCGCCGACGAAAGCGACCTGCCCATCGACGACGATGGCCTTAATTCTCCTTTATCCTTTAGTAGCACCCTGATCACGGGCGCCCACCCGTGCCAACCTGAGCGGTGGCGCAATCCATGACCGCGTTCCCGGCGCCGATCTTTGGCGCGACCGGCAGTGTGACGGAGAGGCGGAAACCGCCATCGGGGCGCGGACCTGTGTCGCAGCGGCCGCCGAGTGCGGTCACGCGTTCAATGAGCCCTGGCAAGCCGTTACCGTCATAACGTGACTCCGGCGCTAACGGGGCGTCCACGCCGTCGTCGGGGCCCCTTCCGTCGTCGATGACCTCGACGCCAACACAACCCGTATCTTGTGTCGTGCGAATCGTGCAGCGCCGCGCGCGGCTGTGCTTGACCACATTCGTCACCCCTTCGCGTACCACCCAGGCCAGCGTCGCCTCGACGGCGGGGGGTGGAACGATATCCACTCCCTCATGGTCGAAGGCGATGCCGGCCGCGGATAGGATTTCCCGCGCGCCGCGCAACTCGCCCGCCAGTGTCGGCTGGCGGTAGCCGGCCACCGCCGCGCGGATCTCTTGCAGCGCCGTGCGCGCCACGTCTCCCATCTCGCGGATCGCCGCGATGGCCTGTTCAGGCGCCGTGGGAACGAGGTACTCGGCCACCTCACTCTTGAGCGCAAGGTGCGCGAGGTCGTGGCCCAGCAGGTCGTGCAGGTCGCGCGCGAAGCGCAGTCGCTCCGCTTCGACGGCCAGACGGGCGACCTCTTCGCGCGCGACCCGCAGCGCCCGGTTGGTCAGGCGGAAGTGGTTGATGATGATCGTCAGGATGCCGGCCATGCCGGTCCAGAACATCCCCGGCCCGACGTCGGACAAGGGGTCGTGGCTGAACCAACCCAAGAGACCGGTGAGGAGCGCCAAGGCGGCCACAGCCTGTACGGCTCGACCCAGCGCGAAGCGGCCGCCCGCGCAGGCGCTGGTGAAGATGAGCATACTCAACCAGCGTGGTCCGTCGCCTAGAATAAAGGCGGCGCTCAGGCCCACGAGCGCGGCGATTGGGACCCAGCGCCAGCGCCACCGCCCCGACGTCGACGCTTGCTGCTGTGGAGTCGGGTAGGCGGCGCGGCTGAAGTCGTTGTGCCAGGAAGCCCACAGATAGACCGCGAGGAAGAGCGCGAGGCCAGCCAGGGTCGCGCCGAGGCGTAGCGGCGCGGCGTGCGCGTGCAGGGCCTGCGCCAGGGGGACGACGAGATTCGTCAGGAAGATCATCGGCAGCAGCGGCCAGAGGATGGCGAAGCGCCCGCCGTCCGGCACGGCGTCGCGCGTCCCGGCTACGTTCATCATCCGTATACCCTCCACTCCGCGTATGACCATGTCATTATCATACGGGAACGCGCCAGGTCGCCGCCATCGACGCCCGCCGCCGTCGTCCCTGGCTTTCGTCTCGCTCCATTGTACATCGCGCATTGCTTTCCCCCTGGGTTGCTCCATCCAACGGCGCGTATGGCGCTAGCGGTTTACCGAGCCGTGCTCGCCGCGCGGCCACTTTCGACACTCGTGAGACCCGTGCGGATCGGCGATGGCTGCACCCGCAGCAGGCGCGCCGGGAGCGCCGGGAGCCACCAGTTCCAACGCCCGAACAATGACACTAGCGCCGGGACCAGTAGCATGCGCACCACCGTGGCGTCGAGCAGGATGCCCGCCGCCAGGCCCGTGGCCATCACCTTGACGTCCGTCATCGGCGTCGCGGCCATGGCCACGAAGGCCAGTGTCAGGATCAGCGCTGCGCTGGTCACGAGCCGTCCGGTGTGACCGACGCCGTTAACCACAGCGGCGGTGGTCGAGCCGGTCTGGTCATACTCCTCACGCATGCGTGAGAGGATGAACACCTCGTAGTCCATGGAGAGCCCAAACAGGAAGGCGAAGACCATCAGGGGGACCCAGGCGGTGAGCGAACCGGTGGCCGCGACGCCCCACAGGGGCTTGGAGCCATAGCCCAGTTGCCACACCAGCATCATCGCGCCCCAGGCCGCGCCGACCGAGACCACGTTGAGCAGGACGGCCTTGAGCGGCAAAAGCAGTGAGCGGAAGGCGCGCACCAACAAGACGAAGGTGACGAGTGCGATCAGGCCGACCATCAGCGGGAAGGCGCCGTAGATCGCCGCTACGAAATCGGCGTCGCCCGCGGCTGGTCCGCCTACCCGCGCCGGCGTGGAGCCGGCGTGCGCGGCCTGGCGCACTCGATCGAGGGTGGCGCGGCCCAGCGCCGAGGTACTATCCGTCGCGGGTAGCGCTACGACCAGGGCAGTCCCTGCCCGACGCCAAGCCGGAGTAGCCGGGGCCACGGCGCCGCGCACGCCGTCTACATGGGCCAGGCGCGCGGCCAGCGCGGAGGCGGCGCGTGGGGTGGACAAGACCTCGATAGGATCAAGCGCGCCGGCACCGATAGCGGACGTCTCCAGCGCGCGCAAGCCCTGGTATGCTGGACCCGCGCCTGAGGTGGCCAGCGCGTCCACGGAAGGGTTGCCAAGCATGAGGCCGCCGAGGGGGAACAGCAGCGCGCCCAGGAGGAGCATGGCGACGCCCGCCGCGACCCAGCGCCGCCGTACCACACCGCGCGCCCAGGCCGCCCACAGACGGCTGGGCCGTTCGCTGTGTCCATGGTGCGGCCAGTCGAGGCGTGGTCCGACCGCTGACAGCAGCACCGGCAAGAACGTGCAGGCCACCAGGACCGTCACCAGTGGGATGAGCAGGCCGCCATAACCGACGCTGCGCAGGAAGGCGAGGGGCAGCACGACGAGGGCCAGCAGGCTGATGGCCACCGTGGTCCCGCTGAAGATCACCGCGCGGCCGGCCGTGGCCATGGCGCGCACGATCGCTTCATTGTTCTCAAACCCATGGGCGCGCTCCTCACGCCAACGGGTGACGATGAGCAGCGAGTAGTCGATGGATACACCGAGGCCGATCAGCGCGATCAGAAACGATACGATCACAGAGATATCGGTGAGGGTGGTCAGGCCCCAGACCAGCAGGAAGGTAGTGGGGATCGCCACGAAGGCGACCATAAGAGGCACGAACGCCAGGAACGAGCCGAACACGAGGATGAGGATGACCAGGGCGCCCAGGCCGCCGATCAAGGTCTCGGCCAGCACGCCGGACGTGCCGCTACTTGGAGAGGGCGCGGACGCCAACGCGTCGCGTCCGGTGACGTAGACGCGCGCCCCCGCGATAGGGTGAGCCGCCAGCGCCCGCTGGACCGCGGCGACCGGCGGCGCCTGCCCTGGGTGGACGGCGGGGTAGACCAGAGCGAACGTCGTCCGCCCATCGGACGACACGAAGGCGCGATCGCCGGTCGAGGCGTAGGAGGCGACGCGCGCGCCCGGCGCGGCGGCCTGGACCGCCCCCAAGGCGGCGGTGAGTCGCGCCTTGACGCCGGGGGTGGCGACTGTCGTCCCCTGGGGCAAGATGATGACGGGGACAAGCGGAGACGCGCCGCCGTCCGCGCCATAGGTGTGCAAGATGGCGTTATTCGTGTCGACGCCTTCGTAGCCCGGTGGGATGGAACCGCCCGGCGAGAGGGCCTTGGCCGCCGACCCGGATGAGGCCAGGCTGGCGATGGCGACGACGATCCAAAACGCGGCGACGAGGAGTCTATGCCGTAGAATCCAACGTGTGATAGTTGCCATATTGTTACCTTTTCCTTTCTTCGCTTCCGTGTCGCCGCCATACCGGCGGCTATAGCTCTATTGTGGGGGTTGGGCGGCGTGGGCAGTAGTGTGCGGAGTCAGGAGGTTGGGGTGACAATTGTCAGGTATCAAACAAGGCCGAGTACACTGGAAGTGTACTGATCAGGGTTTAGAGAGTAGGGTCGTACGAGAAAGCGGATGGCATACCGGCAGGAAACGGCCTTGCCTCTCTCGGCGACGCGTTCGCGTCGCCTACGCCGCGTCGTGGGTCGGCTTGTGCTCGGCGTGACCGCACTGGCGTTCGCGCTGGCCGTCGCGCTCGTCGCGTATGGGACGTTAGTGGTTGAGCCGGCTATCGCGCCCGTGGCCGCCACCGCTCCCGCGCGCGCGCGGGCGGTGCTGGCGGCGCGCCAGGGTGACTATCTCTCCTTGAGGAATATGGGGACGTGGCTGCCGCGCGCCACCATCGCCGTGGAAGATCGTCGCTTCTACGCGCACGGCGCCGTGGATCCGCTGGCGGCGGCGCGCGCTTTGTTGTACGATCTGCGCGTCGGCCGCGCCGAGCAGGGCGGTGGGACCATCGACGAGCAACTTGCCGAGCGATTGCTCCCGTCCAAGGCCGTCGACCCCGTCACGCATGTGCTGCGCGTCCTGCTCATGGCGAGCCGTCTGGACCGGCTCTACGGCAAGGCGGGTGTGCTCACGCTTTACCTGAACGACATCTACTATGGCAGCGGGGCCTATGGGGCGGGCGCGGCGGCGCACACCTTCTTCGGCGTCCCGCCAGCCCAACTAACCCTGGCGCAGGCGTCGTTCTTGGCCGGTTTGCCGAACCTACCAGCCGTCTTCGGCGATCACCCGACATCGGCGCCGGCCCGCGCTCGCTGGCGCGTCGTGCTGCGCTCGATGGTACGCGCCGGTCAATTCACTTCGGATCAGGCGCGCCAAATCACACGGGCGGGGCCGCCGCCGCTACGCGGACTATGATCGGCGTGTTCCCAGCGCGTTATCACTTTCCCATTCTACTACTATCGCGCCGCCGTGCTACATTGTGTTTATGGCGTGCGCGCTTGATACACAGGTGATCGACGGGGCGTGATGGTAAGGAGAAAATGAGTGGACGTTTTTATCCCCGCCTTTCTGCAACAACACATTCTCCAGTTCGGCGCCGAAGGAACCCACTGGCTCGCCCACCTGCCCCGACGCATCGCGGAGTTAGAGCAGCAGTGGGGCTTGCGCGTCGGCCCCGCCTTCGATCATGGCGGGGCCGTCTCCTGGGTCGCGCCCGTCGAACGTGGAGACAGATCTGAGGCCGTCCTCAAGATCGGTCTCCCCCAGGCCGAGGCGCGCTTTGAGGCCCACGCTCTCCGTTGCCTGGACGGTCGTGGCGCCGTGCGCGTGCTGCAAGCGTCCGACGATGGGTTCTCCCTGCTGCTGGAGCGCTGTCGTCCTGGAACGGACCTGTGGTCCCTGGGGGACGAGGACGGCAATGCCATGGCGTGCCAGATGTTGACCCGCCTGTGGCGAGAAACCGATCCAAGCGCGCCCTTCATGTCCTTGCCGGACTATGTCGCAAGCTGGTGGGACGATCTGCCGCGCATCACGGCCACCGCGGATTACGAGGGGGATGTCGTCGCTGAGGCTGTCGCACGGGGGCGAGAACTCGCCGCCAGTCAACCGCGGAGCGTACTTCTACACGGCGATTTTCATCCTGGGAATGTCCTGGCAGCCCAACGGGAACCCTATCGCGCTCCGGCATGCCGTCGAGATCGACGCCCATGCTCACGTTGAGCAACTCGATGCCGCGCGGCTGACCATCAGCCCCGTAGTCGACGATGCGATCGGAGTCGAGTTCTTCGGTATGCGCCACGGTGACATCGCGCAATACCACGTACACCGCGTCGGCCTCGGGATCGTGCGTTATACGTACGGCCATACAATACCTCCCAGCGTCCCTAGTCGGACCCGATGCGCGGTAGCTGAAAGCCCTCCGGCCCTTCTTTATTGACATAACTGCCATCATGCGTAGGATGGGTGGGCGTTTCGTGACGTGGCTGGCGTGGCGCGGGCGTAGCGGATGCGTCGGGGACGCCGATCATGGGTAGCGCCGGCGCCTCATCGTGTGGATGTGGAGCAGCGGGCGCTGTGACCGCTTGGTTCGATTCCCTGCGCGCGGGCGCCGGTAGGGGAGCGGGGGCCTCGCGTACGCCGTCGCCAACGCTGGGCAACACGACAGGCCGCTCTGCTTTTGGCGGCGTCGGGGGCCGCGGGCTGGGCGCGGCGGTGATGATGGGCCGCGGCATGACGGGCGCGGGGCTTATCGGAGCGCGCTGCTCTCGTACGACGGGTGGGACGGGCGACGCTTGGGCGTCCGGCGTGGGGGCATGCGGTGGGGGCGCGCCGGGCAGCAGGTGTGGTTCGCGCAGCATCTGGCCGGTTACCAGAGCGGTGTTGAGGACATCCCACAGTTCGGCGCACAACGCAGGGAGCGTACCGTAGTCCGCGCGCGGCGCGCGTAGCAGTGGCGCGAGCCGGACGTCGGCCGCGTCCAGGCGGACCCGCGCCGCGCGTAACTCGCCGCCGACCCGCCGCAGCGCCGCCGTTAACCAATCCGGCGCCGGGGACCGCCCAACCAGTGACGCCGTATCGTCCAGGGCTACTTGCGCCGCGCCCTGGACGCGCGTGGCGGCGAGGAGCAGACCGCGCGCGTATGGAAGAGGGACCGGATCGGGTATGAGATACGCGGCGAGGGCGCCGCGCGGACCCACCGTCAGCGGCGCCGTCAACCCCGTGGGGCGGTTGGGATCGACCAACGCCGCACTGACCTCGGCGATGGTCGTTTCGACCGGCTGCAAGAGTAGGACGGCGAGGGCGTGCGCCAGGGGACTCAGGTCGTACGGGCGGTCGGGGTGGCTGGCGGCCTCCACCTCGACGAAGCTCTGCGCGATCGTTACCAGGGCTTCGCCCAGCCAGAGCGGCGCGGCCATAGGCGCCAGCGCCATACAGACGCGCCACTCGTGCCCGACGTGGTCGAGTTCGGCGCCCAGACGCCGGTCGGCCAGGTCGCGCGATAGGTCCGCGAGGGGCGCTGTCGCGGCGAGCATAGACGAGACATCGGCCCCCGACACATCGCCGCTCAACGCCGCCTGCAACCGCGCCCCCCAGGACATCGCTCCTCCTCTAGCGGTCAGCGATCAGCTTTTTAAGCGGCTACGGTAGCGGTGACCGCTAATAAGTCACAAGCTCGAGACATCGGCCGGAAATGGCTGACCGCTGATCGCTATCAGCTATTCAATCATCCGTAGCAGACCGCGCGCGATCACCGCCGGATCGGTCTCGGCCGCGAACGGCAACACGCGTACATGCCCGCTGCGCGCCTCGATCTCCTGATACGAGCGCAGGGCCGCGTCGTGTTCGGGTCCGTATCCGATGATGGCGAGGGCGAAATAGATACCGCCCGCCGCCTGGGCGATCGCATTGGCGAAGGCCGCGCTGTCGTCGGCCTCGCCGTCGGTGATGACGAGCGCCAGCATCAGCGGGCGCTCGGCCGGGGCCACGGAGCCGAACTCCTCGTTGTAGGTCTGCACCAGGACGTTGAGGCCGGGCATAATGCGCGTGCCACCCGCCCAATGGATTTGGCCCCACTTCTGCTCCAAGTTGCCGGGGTTGATATCGCCGATATCGCGCGCCTGGCCGCCTGCGAAGGTGACCGTGCGCAGGCCGCCGCCCTCTTCCTCCCCGCCAGCTTGGCTGTCCTCCGCGGCGAGTTGGGCGACGATGATGCCGATCGCTTCCTTGATCGTATCCTTACGCGGCGTAGGGTCCTGCGCCGAGGTGCCGTAGTTCATCGACCCGGTCGTGTCGAGGAGCAACATGGGCTCCTTTTCGATCTCCTGTCCGGTGGGCATTGATGCGCCGGCCATAGGGTATCCTCCTGTCTCAACGACCGCGTCCGTACATGGCGTACGGGTACGCGGGCAGCGGCGACGCGCATGGCGCTCGCCGACGCCTACCCACAGTATACGTCGGCGCTACGTTAGATCCCGCTGAACGCGCTGCACCCCCCGTCCACGGGCACGACCACGCCATTGACGAAGCCGGCGCCGGGACCGCATAGCCAGAGCAGCGTGCTGATCAGATCCACCGGGTCCCCAAATCGTCCGGCGGGCGTATGGTCGATCACCGTCTGACCGCGCAGTGTCAGCGAACCATCTTCTTCGGTGAGGAGGCGGCGGTTTTGGTCACCGAGGAAGAAGCCGGGGGCGATGGCGTTGACCCGCAGGCGCCCACCATGCGCGCGCGCCAAGTCCGTCGCTAACCAGCGCGTGAAGTTCTCGACGGCCGCTTTCGCCGCCCCGTACCCGACCACGCGTGTCATCGCGCGCCCCGCCGCCATGGACGATACATTGACGATGCAGCCCCCCGGTGTCTGTGAGGGTTCAGTCACGTCGGTGGATCGTCCGTGCGCCATGACGGCGCCGAACACCTGGCTGGGCAGCAGTGTGCCGAGGAGATTCAGGTCAAATACCTGCCGAAAAGCGTCCTCAGGTAGATCAAAGATCGTCGTATCGGTGGATAGGGTTGCCGCTGGTACGTTTCCACCGGCGGCGTTCACCAGGATGTCGATGCGGCCCCACCTGTCAAGGATCGTATCCCGCACCGCGTGCAACTCGTCTTTGCGCAGGACATCGGCTGGCGTCGCCAGCGCCTCGCCGCCCGCTGCGGCGATTTCTGCCGCCACGTGGCCGGCTCGATCGGACCGGCGGCCCAGCACGGCGACCCTGGCGCCGGCCCGCGCCAACCCATGCGCCATGGCGCCCCCTAGCACACCCGTCCCGCCGGTGACGATGGCGACCTGGCCGTGCAAGCCAAATAAATCCGCCAGATAGTTCGCTGTCGCCGGCCGCGCGTCGTCGGTTGGGCTCATGCCTGCGCCTCATCGCGGACGCGTGTTTTCATCCATTCATTGCTGTTGTGAAAGTCGCTGACCGCGTTGCCGGGCGGGTTGAGCCTGTCCAGCCGCGTATCGTCGTCGTCGCTCAGGTCAAGGTTCAGCACGCCCAGGGCGTCCCGCAACTGGTCCATCGTGCGGGGACCGATGATCGGCGCGGTGACGCCTGGCTGATCCTTACACCATAGCAGCGCCAACTGGCTGGCCGTGAGCCCTCGGTCGCGCGCGATGTCGGCGACGCCGCGCGCGACCGCGACTCCGCGTCGCGTGACGCGCTCCCCGAAGAGGCTCTCGCGTCCGTTGCGGTCAAGGCGGGAGCCGGACGGGACACTCGCCGAATCGTTGTATCGGCCGGCCAGGATACCCCCAGCCAAGGGGGACCACGGCAATAGGGCCAGCCCATAGCGTTGCGCCAGCGGCACGAGTTCGTTTTCGATGCGGCGGTCGAGCAGGTTATAGGGCGGCTGCTCTGAGATGAACCGCGCCAACCCGTAGCGCTCGCTGATGCCGAGCGCCTCCATGACCATCCAGGCGGGGAAGGTGGAACACCCGATGTAGCGCACTTTGCCCGCCCGCACCAGATCGTCCAGCGCGCGCAAGGTCTCGTCCTGCGGAATGTTCAGCGCGGGGCGATGCAGCTGGTAGAGGTCAATGTGGTCGGTTTGCAGGCGACGTAGCGAGTCGTCGCACGCTTTCATGATGTGGTAGCGGCTGATGCCGCGGTCGTTGGGCCCCGGCCCCATCTCGCCATTGACTTTGGTGCCGAGGACGACCTCGTCGCGGCGTCCGTTTTGCTTGAGCGCCTTGCCGACGATGCGCTCGCTCTCGCCGGTGTTGTAGACATCGGCCGTGTCGATGAAATTAATGCCGCCGTCGAGCGCGGCGTCGATGATGCGCAGCGACTCGTCTTCGGGTGTGGGGCTGCCGAAGTTCATGGCTCCCAGACAGAGCGGCGACACCTGGACACCCGTGCGCCCGAGGCTACGATACGTGGACATGCGTTTTCTCCTCTCGCTATCTCTTACCGATTGCAGGTATGGCGCCGTTGGCCCTCGCTCCCCTACCCATGACTAACTATCCCCCAATTCTTACCTATGGGATCGGCGTTGGGGCTCCCCTTCTCCCGCGTACGGGAGAGCCGGTTGGGCTGTCGAAGCGCAGCGGAGAGAGACCAATCCGCATGGGTCGGGGGTGAGGGCGGGGCCTGTGTCGTCGAGCGCGACCTCACGATGCGTGGCGGCCGCGCGGTAGACGGCTAGGACCACGGCCAGGGACGCCCGTCCGGCCTCAGCCGTGGTGACGGGAGGACGGCCCGTTGACACCGCGTCGATGAAGTCGGCGATCTGATCGGTGTGCCTTCCTCCGTAGGGCGGCTCGTGTGGCGCTGGTGCGTGCGTTGGGGGCGCCCGCCTGCCGGCGCCGGGGTTACCGTGCGACCCGATATCGCCGAGCATGGCGCGCGTGGCGACGTAGGTCAGGGCGCCGTCTTCGAGGATTGCCGAGCCATCGCTCCCGCTGATCTCCAACCGCTCGGGGAAGCCCGGAAAGACCGCTGTACTGCCCAGGATTGTGCCGGTCGCGCCCGAGGTGAACCGCAGTACGGCCGCGGCGATATCCTCGACCTCCAGATCGTGGGCCGCGGTCGCCGTATAGGCGCTGACGCCCGCCACCGGCCCGCAGAGCGCCAACAGCAGGTCGACATAGTGGATAGATTGGTTGATCAAGGCGCCGCCGCCGTCCAGTTCCCGCGTCCCGCGCCAGGACGCGCTCGCGTAGTAGTCCTGGCTACGATACCACTTGATCCGGGCTTCACCGAGTGTCAAACGGCCGAGACTACCCTGTTGCGCCATCGCCTCTAACTCCTGGAACCCTGGATCGAAGCGATGTTGCGAGACAACGCCCAGGGTCACTCCGGCGTCACGGCATGTCTGGATAAGCAGATCGGCGCGCTCCAGCGTGACGTCGATTGGCTTCTCGACCAGGACGTGCGCGCCGGCCCGCGCAGCCTGCATGCCGACCTCGGCGTGCAGGCCGCTGGGTGTGCAGACATGGACGATGCGCGCGTCAGGCCACGAGAGCGCCTCGTCTAGCGAGGCGCTCTCGGGCACGCCCCAGCGCCGTCCGAAGTCCCTGGCCCTGGCGGGATCGACGTCCACGACCCCGATGAGGCGCCCTTGTCCCTGGCCCCGCCGCGCCAACTCGGCCAGCGCGTTGGCGTGCACCTCGCCGATGACTCCGCACCCGACGACCACGCTACCGGGGTTCGGCGGTTCTGGTCTTCCCATCGTGCGTTGTTGGTCCTTTCTCCCGTGTCGCCCCTACGACGTGGCGTCTTCGGCCATCGCGTTTCGGAGCCAGGCGATGTGCTGTGGCAGGGCGATCTCTGGGTCCGCTATCTCGGGATGCCACTTCTTTTCCCATTCGACCGACACGTATCCGGTGTACCCCGCCTCGCGTAGCGCCGCCAACTGGCCCCGCACCGGTACCTCGCCCTCGCCCAGCAGCACGAGCTGCCACGCCCCATCGCCGGCCAGGCCGTCGGCGGACGGGCCGTCAGCGGACGGAAGGCGGCGGGCGTCTTTCACATGGACATGCGCGATGCGCCCGTCGAGGGCGGCGATAACATCTTGGGGCGACTCGCCCATGCGATAGGGGTGGTGGCTGTCCCACAGCGCGGCGATATGCGTCGAGCTGACGCGCTCAAGCACGTCGGCGACGCGGCGCGCCGAGGAGAAGGCGTCGTGGGTTTCGAGCACGACGGTGACACCCGTGCGCTCGGCCGCGGGCGCGACCCGACGCAGCGCCGCCGCGACGCGGGCGTTCACCTCATCGTCCGTTGCCGACGCGCCTCCTTCGGGATTCGCGCCGCCGAAGACGCGCAGCAGCGGTACTTGTAGGTCGTGGGCCAGCCCAATCCAGGCTAAAAGGTCCGCGATCTGCCGCTCCTGCTCCGTCGCGTCGGACTGGTTGAAGCGGCACGACGTATCGAAGGCGCACACGTCGACACCGTGTGACCGGCACAGCGCGACGGCCCGTTCCACCTTAGCGCGGTCCGCCAGTGGATCGATGACCTCGCCATCGAGCAGCCGCAACTCTACCCCATCGTAGCCCAGCCGCGTCGCCGCATCGACGACCTGTTCGATCGACCACGCGGGGCAGGCCAAAGTGCTGAAAGCGTATTTCATCACTCATACTCCCAATTCATACCACGCAAGAGCCCTTGTAGAGTCTGTGAGGCGCGCTGAAACAATGCCGCGCCGCTGAAGCCGCCGGCGTGGCCGGCCGTTGCAAGATGTGGCTCCAGGGAGAGGAATCCATCATAGCCGTCCGCGCGCAGGCGCCGCAGGAGATCCGGCCAGCGCGCCGCGCCGTCGCCGGCGGGGACGACGCTGCCGTCGTCGCGGGCGTCTTTGACGTGGACGTAGCGCAGCCACGGCCGCAGCGCTTCGTAGGCGTCGGGAAAGGGTGTTTGTGCGCACTGTATGAAGTTCGCGGGATCGAAGATGGCCTGAAAGCGCGCGTCGTCGACGCCGCGCATCAGGTCGACGCAGCGGGCGATCGTGTCGCCGTAGATCCCCTTCTCATTTTCGTGCAACAGTGTAACACCGGCGGCGCCGGCGCGCGGGGTCATCTCGCGCAGGCGCCGCAGCGTCTCGTCGCGCCACGCGGCCGGATCGGCCGCGGTACCGTCGGACGGGGGCGGATAGAACGAGAAGATGCGCATGTAAGATGTGTCGAAGGCGCGTGCGACGGTGATCGCGCGCTCGAAGCGATGCAGGTACTCATCGAATGGAGTGTCGATGGGGGCCTTCCCGATGGGCGAGCCGATCGCGGAGACACCGATACCGGCGGCGTCGAGCGCGCGCTTGATATCCGCCACCTGCTGGTCGGACAGGTCGAGCACATTGATGTTCCAGGCGCCGCGCAGTTCGAGAAAACGGATACGCTCGTCGCGCAGCACGGCGATCTGCTCGTCCAGATCGGCGGAGATTTCGTCGGCGAAGGCGGAGAGGCGGATCATGAGAGCGACACCTCTTTGCCCGTACGGGCCGATTCATAGACGGCCAAGATAATCTCGACGGGGTGGCGCGCCGCGTGGCCGTCGACGAGCGGCGTGCCGTCCTCACGGATGGCGCGGATCATGTCGGTGATCTGCACCGCGTGCGTCGTGGACGAGAGCGCCGCCGGGTTCGCCGCCGTCGCGCCGCCCTTCTCGGGGGCGGGCGCGGCCTGTGCGCGGTCCTTCGCGCCCATACCGTAGGCTCCGACCTCACCGCTGTCGTCGCGCGCCAGGTGCAGGTAGCCCATGCGGTCGTCTTCGATCACGGCCGATCCTTTATCGCCGAATACGTCGATACGCGTCGTCACACCTGGATAGGCGCCCGTCGTCGCGGCGATAGTCCCCAATGCTCCACTCGTAAAGCGCAGTACGGCCACGGCCACGTCTTCCGTCTCCATGCGGTGCGCCAGGGTATCGGTGTAGGCGTAGACAGTGCGGACCGGCCCCATCATCCACTGCAACACGTCGATGGAGTGGATCGACTGGTTCATCAGCACGCCGCCGCCGTCGAGTTCCCAGGTACCGCGCCACGCGCCGCTATCGTAGTACTGCTGCGCGCGCCACCAGGGTATGTGGGCATTGCCGAGGACCAGGCGGCCCAGCGCCCCGTGGGTCACGAGTTCATGGGTCTGCTGGCTGGCCGGATCGAAGCGGTGCTGACTGATCACGGCCAGCTTGACGCCGGTGTCCGCTTGCACGCGCAGCATCTCGTCCATCGCCGCGCGGGTGATCTCCATCGGCTTCTCCACGATGACATGCCGGCCGGAGCGCATGACCTGGCAGCCGTGTTCGCCGTGCAGTCCGCTAGGCGTGCAGACGTCGACGACATCGAGTTCCTCGTTGCGCAGCATCGCCCCTATGTCGCTGTAAGGTGTGACGCCGTACGTGGCCGCCAGCTTGTCCGCGCGCTCAGGCGCGAGGTCGGCCACCGCGACCAGCCGCGCCTCGGGCACGCTGCTGATCGCCTCCGCGTGGGTTGGCCCGATCACGCCGCACCCGATAATCCCGAACCGCATTCTCTCCTCCGCCATACCTCATCACCCCTCTTATCGCCTCTATACTTGTGCAGATATTGTGCAGAGTTCGTGATTATCCGTGAGACGAGGCGCTCGGCGTGGCGTAGGGGCGTATGGCATACGCCCTGGCCTCGAACGCTGGGCGTATGCCATACGCCCCTACGATAATTCAGAACCCTGTCTAATTGTGACGCAAGCTTTACGTCCATGTCTCTATATGATATGCTGGCTTCAATCCATGATGCAAGCGTTTACATGAATGGCGGGACGCGGGGCAAGCGTCGTAGGGCATAGCGCGTCACGGGAAGGAGTATATGGGAGTAGATTGGAGCGGTGATGAGCATGATAGCGCCATGCATGTGGCATGCGCGCGTTGTTTGTGGTCCATACCTAGGGTAGCTGTGAAGGAATGAGGTGGCCTTATGAAAAAGTATCTCGGCGCTTTGTCCGTAGCGTTCCTATGCGTCGTCGGCGCGGTATCCGCCGGCCCGTCGCACCCGGTCCGCGCGGCGTCGCACACCACGCTGCAACTCTTCCTCGGTAAGATCAACACGCCGCCGACCGCGCAGGCGCAGTTGATGAAGCAACTGATCGCGACATTCGAGAAACAGAATCCCAGCATATCCGTGAATTACGCCGTGTACGCCTCGGCGGCCGAGGAGACCACGACGCTTGAAACAGCGCTGGCGACGCGCACCGGCCCCAACGTGTTCGAGTTTGGCTCGACCATCGTCCCGGTGGCCTACTCGACCGGCGGGTTCCCGACCTTGAGCGCACAGGACTGGGCGGCCGTAGGCGGGAAAAGCCGCTTCTTCCCGGCGCAGCTCAAGATGGGCGGCCCCTCCTCCAACAAGATGATAGCCATCCCCGAATATATGCTGCCCTTCGCCCTGGTGTACAACAAAGCCATGTTCAAGGCCGCCGGGATTAGCTCCCCGCCGACGACATGGACTCAGTTCATCAAAGACGCGCAGCGGCTCACTGTGTCGTCCAAGAAGCAGTGGGGCGTGGCCATGGACCCGTCCGACCCCTTCGATCCCTGGCATATCCTGTGGCTGTTGAGCAAGCAAATGGGCGGCGATTTCGTCACGCCGGATCTGAAGACGGCCACGTTGAACAGTTCTACCGTCTACAACGCGGCAAGCTTCTGGTTCGACTGGATCACCAAGTATAAGATCGCCGACCCGACCGACGTCACCTACAAAGGCCCGGATGAGTTGGCGGCTTTCGAGCAGGGCCACGCCGCTATGCTGGTGATGCAGGGCCCGACCCTGATCCCCTCTCTCAACAAATCGCCGGTCAAAAACGACTATGCCTACGGACCCATGCCCACCGTCCCCTACGGCATGTCGTCTATGGCCAAGGGGGGCGAGCCGGTGCAAACGTTCATCTCCGGCCAATACTATGCCATCCCACAATACACGCCCGATCGGCAGGCCGCGCTCAAGTGGGTTGAGTTTGTGACAGCCGTGCCGCAACAGCGGCTGTTCTTCCAGTATTACGGGTATCTGCCCATCAACGTAGCCGCTTACAAGGATTACCCGTCCCTCGACACACCGTTGATCAAAACCTTCCTCGACGCGGAGAACCACGCCTACCCCACGCCGTTCACGGGCGCGTGGGGGCCGGTGGAAGTCGCGGTAGGCGCGGCCTCGGTCAAAGTCGCCGACGCGATCGGCACCCATAGCTACCAGGCGGGCGACCTGAAAGCGGCGCTCCAATCCGTCAACGGCGAAGCGCAGCATGCGCTGAATCAGCACTGAGTAGTCGATGGGCGATGGGCGATGGGCGATGGTAGTTACGCGGCCTTCCAGTTGGCTGGCACGAGCAAACATGGCGTGCGCCATATGCCCGTCTTACCATCGCCCATCGCCCATCGCCCATCGCCCATCGCCCATCGCCCATCGCCCATCGCCCATCGCCCATCGCCCATCGAAGGAGGGGCATATCCATGCAGGTACAACCCGCGCCGGGCAGCCGTGACGTCGCGCTCGACCGTCCTGTTAGGCGGCGCGGGCGACGCCGCGCCCTGCGGCGCCCTCCGTTCGTCCTGCTGGCGCCCACTCTGATCTTGCTGCTCGTGATCGTCGCTATCCCCTTCGTCATCGGCGTCTATACCAGCGTGACGGACCTCAATCAACACACCATTACGCACTGGTCCAGCGCGCCCTTTATCGGCTTGCAGAACTACGTCGATGGTTTCACCGCGACCGCCGCCCTCGGCGCGACCCTGCTGCAATCCATCTGGGCCAGTGTGTCATTTTCGCTGATGACGACCGTGCTCATCATCCCGATCGGCATCGTCGCGGCCCTGCTCATGAACACCTCGTTTCCGGGACGAAGCGTGGTCCGCACCATCTTTCTCATTCCCTTCGTGATGCCGGTCTTCGTCAACGCCATCACCTGGCGCCTCCTGTTCATGAGCGGGTGGGGACCGATCGACCGCGCGCTGGCGGCGCTGCACCTGGCCGGCGTCAACACCTACTGGCTGATCGGACCCAACAGCTTTTGGGCCATGGTTATGGCCGACGTGTGGGCCTCGTGGCCGTTCGTTTATCTGATGACGCTGGCCGGCTTGCAGCAGATATCGCGCGATCTCTATGAAGCGGCGGCGATCGACGGCGCGAGCGGCTGGCGCAGCTTTTTCGCTATTACCGCGCCGTTGCTGCGTCCGATCTTCGGTCTGGCCGTGTTGCTGTCGACCATTAACCACTTCAACAACTTCACCTTGCCGTTCGTCATGTTCGGGACGCCCCCGCCCGTCGCGGTCGACGTCCTGCCGCTGAACATCTACGTCACATCGTTCCAGCTATTCGACCTGGGCCAGGGCGCCGCGATGTCTTTTGTCGCGCTGCTGGTGATGTTAGTCCCCGCGATCTTCTACATTCGCCTGGTGCGCCTGGGAGAGCAGTCGCTATGATGACGCGCGCATACGGACGCAATCGCCGCTTGCAGGCGGCAGGGCGAGGCGCCCTGATCCTCCTGCTCGTGCTGTTCGTGCTGGTTCCCCTGCTGTACATGATGCTGATCTCGATCACACCCGAGAGCCAGATCGAAGGCGCCGGTTCATTGATCCCGGCCACGCCGGACTTCTCGACGTACACGCAGTTGTGGCAAACCGTGGACCTCGGCTCCTATATCCGCAACAGCCTAATCATCTCGGTCAGCACGGCGGCGATCGCCACGATCCTGGCCCTGGGAGCCGCGTACGTGCTGGCGCGCTTCGCCTTTCGCGGCAACGCGGCGTTCCGCCTCTCGCTGATCACACTACAGACCGTCCCCAGCGTGATGCTGTTGCTGCCGCTCTTCGTGGTCTACGTGGCGATACAGAACACCCTCAACGTCACCTTGATCGGGCATCTTCCCCTCATTATTCTCACCTACATGACCTTCGCGTTGCCCTTCGCGACCTGGCTGATGCTCTCGTACGTCAGCGGCATCCCCCAGGAGATGGAAGAGTCCGCGCTGGTCGATGGCGCGACACGTTTGGGGGTGCTGCGCTACATCGTGTTCCCGCTCGCGCTGCCCGGCATGGTCGTCACCTTTGTGTTCTCGTTCCTGCCGTCGTGGGGCGACATCCTCTTCGCCAGCGTGCTAACCACGCCAGCGACACGCACGGTCGCCGTCGGGCTGCAAGAGTACATCGCGGGGGGCGAGTCGGGCGGCTCGATCTACTGGAACCAGCTGATCGGGGCCAGCCTCATCAGCAGCGTGCCCATCATCGTGCTGTTCCTCGTCTTCCAGCGCTTCATCACCGGCGGTCTGACCGCCGGCGCCATCAAGGGGTGACGTGGTCGAACGCCTCCGACTGCTTCAGCTCGACGCCGCGTCCGAGCCAGCCAACCACGGGCAACAGCCCCGCTACCGCGATGGCCCGCTCCGGCAGGCTCTGGTGGGGACCGAGCCCCACCTGGTCCGACGCGAACTCGTCGTTGCGCGCGTCGCGCTGGTAGTTGAGGGCGGCGACGTTGCAGCGCGCGTGCTGCACCGGGTCGTCGGTGTAGCTTTGCTGCCCGCACTGCGCCGTCCAGGCCGTGCGGGTCGCTCACGTCGAGCGGGTCGTTATTGACGTAGCTGTAGTCAGGCAGGCCGCCCTGCGTGGACGGGTCGGGCTGCAAGAAGTGTCGCAGCCGTGGGTCGTAGGGCCGCGCGTCGAGCCAGTACCAGCCGAGCGCCGGCATCGTGCCCAGACTGTTGTCCCATCCGTCATACCAGTAGCCCCGGTAGCGCAACGGCCGCGGCACCTGCTCGTACAGGTGCGCGTACGGGTTTGCCAGCGCCAGGGGCGCGCCCCACGGGTCGTACTGGTCCACCACCGCCCCGTTCACGTCCGTGAGCGCGACGACGTTGCCGCGCCCGTCTTCCTCGTACCAGTAGCGGTTCGTCACCCCGCCCTGTTGCCGCAGCAGTTCGAGCGGTTGTCCATCGGCGTTGTACACATAGGTATCGGTGTAACTGCCCGTGCTCTTGATGGAACCGTCGCTGTTCAACGTCGCCGTCATCACCGCCATCTGGGCGAGGGCGCCGTCGCGGTACTGGAAGCGTTCATCGAGCGTGGCCGTCCCGCTCATGGTGACGGTGTAGCGGGCGCGCTGCCCGTCCGCGTTGTAGCCCATCGTCACCGTAATGGGGATGCCGTTTTGCAGTGTGGTGACCGTAATGGGCCGCGCCTGGCTGTCATAGGAGAGGCGCATGTCAACGTGATAGTGGCTGGTGATGGGGTCCGTGCTGGTGATGTTCGTCGTGTCCCCGTTGTGGTCGTACGTGCGGTATTCGACGCCCAGGCCGTCGGGTCGGTATGCCCCTGGAGCTGCTCGTTGGGCACGCTGGGACTGTAGGTGTAGACGCTGGTGCGTTGCATCCCGCCGATGTCCTCGGTATTCGTGATGATGTTGCCGTTGCCGTCGTAGCTCCACGTCTCGGGGCCGTTGACCTGCCCGCTCCACTGGGTGAGGCGTCCCTGCGCGTCGTGCTGGAATAGCGTGCTGGTGATGGCGCCGTTGACCGTTGTGGTCAGCGCCGTGAGGCGACTGAGCGCGTCGTAGCCGTAGGCGCTGTTCAGGGTAGTGGCGCCGGAGCCCGTGTTGGGACCGGTCGCGGTCACGCTGATCAGGCGGCTGGCGGCGTCGTAGCCGGCCTGCTCCGCCACGCCGCCGGGTACGTGCACGCCCGTCACGAGGTCATTCTGGTTATAGCCGATGGTGCTCGTGTACGGCCCCGTCCCACCGGCGTTCTCGGCCACGCCGGTCAAGCGTCCCTCGGCGTCGAGCGCGCGGGTCACGGGCACGCTCCCGTTCATGATCGTCTCGCTGCGCCGCTGCCCTGCTGCGTCGTAGCTGTAGTGATTCACCATAATCCCCATGATGTCGGTGAGCACTAACGCTTGCCAGGCACATGCCCGGCAGGCGCGAAGCAAACCCTTGTTACAGGAAGGTTATATCCAACAGAAAGATGTCAACGATCATACGATGTATGGTGGACCCTTTTGTCAAGACACAGGGGAGGGGCACTTTAAGGTGGGGACTGCTCCTTTCTCCCGCCGGCTGGCGGGGCTGTGTAGGTTGTCGTTGACGCGCGGGGCCGCAGCCGGGGCGACG
>JAABUM010002095.1_pt1 | contig 27798 bp, 27 predicted proteins | sample 5559161 | NCBI WGS metagenome assembly JAABUM01 (sample SAMN10711868, study PRJNA513369) | rock metagenome | isolation source: Antarctica rocks | place: Antarctica: Victoria Land, Siegfried Peak nord
GGCTCGGCGGCACGCTCGAGCTCGACGACCTGGACCTCGACGAGGCGATCGAGGAGAGCGTGACCGTCGTCGAGTGGGGCCACGGCATCGCCGAGCGGCTGTCGGACGACCGCCTCGAGGTCGTGCTGCGCAGTACCCCGACCAGCAGTACCCCGACCAACAGCGCCCCGACCAGCGGGCCGGCCGACCCCGACGTGGTCTTGGCCGGTGACGACCTGGAGCGGACGGCGACCATGACCGCGGCCGGTGCCCGATGGGCCACGAACGATGCCCAGGCCGCGCTGGACGCCCTCGCGGGGCTGTCCCGACCGGCCGGATAGCCTGAGCGGCGTGCTCCTGCTCGCCATCGACACCTCGACGACGGCGATCACCGCGGCCCTGCACGACGGGGCGGTCGTGGTCGCGGAGTCGACGACGCTTGACGCCCGGGGCCACGCCGAGCACCTTGCCCCGGGCATCGTCTCGGTGCTCGACGCCGCCCGCGCGACGCCGTCCGACGTCACCGACATCGCCGTCGGGCTCGGCCCCGGTCCCTTCACCGGCCTGCGGGTCGGCATCGTCACCGCGCGCACCCTGGCGCTCGTCACGGGAGCGGCACTGCACGGGGTGTGCAGCCTCGACGCGCTGGCCCACGAGGCCTGGCGCACGGGGGCCGTCGGCGACGGCGAGCTCCTCGTCGCCACCGACGCCCGGCGCAAGGAGGTCTACTGGGCCCGGTATGCCGTCACGTCCGATCGGGTGGACCGGCTCACCGAACCGGACGTCGGGCATCCGGCCGACCTCCCGGCAGAGGTGACCAGCCTTGTGACGGTCGGACGCGGCCCGGACCTCTACCCAGGGACGTTCACGCGGCACGGCATACCGCGTGACGTCTCCGCAGGCTGGCTGGCTGACCTCGTCGTCGCACGGCTGGCGAGGGGCGATGTTGGGGGCGGGCACGAGCCGATCTACCTCCGCCGGCCGGACGCGGTCCCCTCGGTGCCCGCCGTGCCCGGCGAGTCGGCGGGGTCGGCGACCGGATGAGGCTGCGCGAGATGACGTGGCGGGACATCCCCGTGCTGGCCGCACTGGACGCCGAGCTGTTCGCCGACGACGCCTGGGACGAGCCGACGTGGTGGGCCGAGCTCGCCGGGCGCCCTCGGCGGCAATACGTCGTGGCAATGGAGGGTGAGTCCGTCGTGGGGTATGCCGGCCTCGACCTTGCCGGTGAGGTGGCGGACGTGATGACCATCGCCGTGGCCCCGGGCCACCAGGGGCGCGGGCTGGGCGACGAGCTGATGAGGGAGCTGACCCGGCGAGGGGCGTCGGCCGGCGCCGCGGCCATGATGCTCGAGGTGCGGGCGGACAACGCCTCGGCGCTGCGGCTCTACGAGCGGCACGGTTTCGGGCAGGTCAGTGTGCGCCGGCGCTACTACCAGCCGGACGGTGTCGATGCGCTCGTCCTGCGCCGCCCGGTTGGGGACACGGCATGAGAGCGGCTTCACCGGCACCGCGACGATGCTGCGGCTCAGACTTCGCCGCGACCGGACTGACCAGGTACACTCGCCTTACCTGTAGTAAGGAGCATCTGATGACGTCCGCGTCGGTCACCAGCAAGGGTCAAGTCACCATCCCCATCGACGTGCGCACGAAGCTCGGATTGCGGCCCGGGTCGCGGCTCGCCTTCGTTCCCACGGCTACGGGCGGGTATGAGATCCACCCGGAGACTGCGTCGATCAAGGACCTGAAGGGCGCCGTCTCACCGCCGTCACGGCCCGTCAGCATCGACGCGATGAACGAGGCCATCGCGGCGGCCGCGACGGCGGATGCCCAGTGATCGGACTCGACACCAACGTCGTCGTCCGCTACCTCGTCCAAGACGACCCCGACCAGTCGCCGGTAGCGTCTGCGCTGATCGACGAGCTGTCCGAGACCGAACCGGGTTACCTCAGCCTGGTGACCGTCGTCGAGGTCTACTGGGTCTTGCATCGCGCCTACCAGGTCACCACCGGCCGCTGCGTCGAACTGCTGGAAGGCCTGCTGGACGCGCGTGAACTTCGAATCGACCGAGCCGCGATCGTGCGAACGGCTCTGACTGCCAGCCGCGGCGGCCTCGACTTCGCCGACGCCCTCATCGCCGACCTGGGTCGGGCCGCCGGCTGCGAGTACACGGTGACATTCGACCAGCGGGCCGCACGAGACGGCGCCATGCACCTCCTCGGTGCACAGCGATCCGTCTTGTGACGGCATACCGGCGACCGGGCGCCCGCTTCCGGCGCTGGCCAGCCGTTACCACGACGAGGCGGCGCCGGCGGGCCGCTGGTACAGGTTGATCGTGGCAGCGCACCCGAGGCCGGCTCCGTTCGGCGAGACCTCCGAGGAGCACGTATGAGAAGCCCTGTGTCAAGCCGCTTCGGTTTCGGTGGCGTGCAGGCGTTGGACGGGCCCCTTGTCCTCGGCATCGAGACCTCGTGCGACGAGACCGGGGTGGGCATCGTGCGCGGAGAGACGCTGCTCGTCGACGCGGTGGCCAGCAGCGTCGACGAGCACGCTCGTTTCGGTGGGGTCGTGCCCGAGGTGGCCAGCCGGGCGCACCTCGAGGCGATGGTGCCGGCGATCGAGCGCGCCTGCCACGAGGCGGGGGTGCGGCTCAGTGAGCTCGATGCCATTGCCGTGACCTGCGGACCCGGCCTGGCGGGAGCGCTGCTCGTCGGTGTCGCCGCCGCCAAGGCGCTCGCTGTCGGCCTCGGGAGGCCCATCTTCGGCGTCAACCACCTCGCCTCCCACATCGCCGTCGACATCGTGGAGCACGGGCCACTGCCCGAGCCAGCGATCGCCCTGCTCGTCTCGGGCGGCCACTCGAGCCTGCTCCTCGTGCCCGACGTGACCGACGACGTCCGGCCGCTCGGCGCGACGATCGACGACGCCGCGGGGGAAGCTTTCGACAAGGTGGCGCGGCTCCTCGGCCTGCCGTTCCCCGGCGGACCGCACATCGATCGGGCCGCGCGTGACGGCAACGCGCTGGCCATCGACTTCCCACGGGGACTGACCTCGGGGAAGGACATGGCGCGCCACCGGTTCGACTTCTCCTTCTCGGGTATCAAGACGGCCGTCTCACGATGGGTGCAGCTGCGCGAGCAGTCCGGCGAGGCGGTCGATGTCGCTGACGTGTCGGCGAGCTTCCAGGAGGCGGTCGTCGACGTGCTGACCCGCAAGGCGGTCCAGGCCTGCCGGGAGAACGGCGTCGACGACCTGCTGATCGGTGGCGGCGTCGCGGCGAACTCCCGCCTGCGGGCCCTGGCCCAGAGCCGCTGCGACGACAACGGGATCCGGCTACGGGTGCCGAGGCCGGGGCTGTGCACGGACAACGGTGCCATGGTCGCGGCCCTTGGCGCGCAGATGGTCCTGCGAGGGCGCATGCCCTCACCGCTCGACCTGTCGACCGACTCCTCGATGCCCGTGACCCAGGTGCGCGCTTCCTAAGGTGCTGGTCGACGGGTGAACAACCGCATGGCCCACAGGTAGGAGACCACCGTGATGCCGACGCACCAGGCCACGGAGACCGCGGCGTTGGTGCCGATAGGGCCGCCGAGCAGGAGCCCGCGTAGCGTCTCGATGACCGGAGTGAAGGGCTGGTGGTCGGCGAACCAGCGCAGCGCGTCGGGCATGGAGTCCGTGGGCACGAAGCCGCTGCCGAGCAGAGGCAGCAGGGTCAGGAACATCGGGGTGTTGCTCGCGGTCTCGACGCTCTTGCTCCCCAGGCCAAGGGCGACGGACAGCCAGGTGAGCGCCAGGGTGAGCAGGCAGAGGATGCCCATCGCCGCGACCCACTCGACGGGCCCGGCAGACGGTCGGAAACCCACGCCGAGCGCCACGGCAAGGACGACAACGAGGCTGAGGAGCGTCTGGATCAAGCTGCCGAGCACGTGGCCGGTCAGCACCGCCGAGCGCGCGATGGCCATCGTGCGGAACCGGGCGATGATGCCGGCGGTCATGTCCATGGCCACCGATATGGCGGTGCCTTGAGCTCCACTGGCCACGGTGAGCAGGAGGATCCCCGGCGTCACGTAGTTCGCATACTCAGCGCGGCCGCCCGACGGTCCGCCGAGATCGGCGCCGAGCCCGGCGCCGAGGGTGCCGCCGAAGACGTAGACGAACAGCAGCAGGAAGAGGATCGGCAACCCGATGAGCATGAGCGTCATCGACGGGTAGCGGACCATGCGCCGGAGGCTGCGCCGCAGCATCGTGGTGGAGTCGCTCAGCACGGTGGATCTCCTGGTCATGGCACGTCACTCCTGCGGTGTTCGGTCTGGGCGGTTCGGGGGCTGGGGGTGAGGGGGCGCGGGAGCTGTCAGCGGTCGGGGCGACGGTCGGAGATCTGGCCGGTCAGCGCCAGGAAGACGTCGTCGAGGTCGGGCGTGTGCACGGACAGTTCCTCGACGGTGATCAGCTCGTCGTCCAGGCGGTCCAGGACCATGCGCAGCGATGACACACCCCCGTCGCTGGGGACCTCGAGGGACAGGGCCGCGTCGTCACGGGTAGACGCGCCAAGTGTCTGGGCGGCGGTGTCCAGCGAGGCGGCGTCCCCGAACTGGAGGCGGATGTGGCCTCCGGGGATGCGACGCTTGAGCTCGCTGGGTGTTCCCTCGGCGACGAGGCGGCCCTGGTCGAGCACGGCGACCCGGTCGGCGAGCTGATCGGCCTCCTCGAGGTACTGCGTTGTCAGGAAGACGGTGACCCCCTCACCAACGAGGTCACGGATCATCTGCCACACAGTGCGGCGGCTGCGCGGGTCCAGGCCCGTGGTCGGCTCGTCAAGGAAGATCACGCGCGGTGTGCCGACGAGGGTCATGGCGAGGTCGAGTCGGCGCCGCATCCCTCCGGAGAAGGTCGAGGCCGGCTTGCCGGCCACCTCGGCGAGCTCGAACCGCTCGATCAGGTCGGCCACCCGCCGTCTGCCCTCGACGCGGCCGAGGTGGCACAGGTCGGCCATGAGGAGAAGGTTCTCCCGGCCGGTGAGGAGGTCGTCCAGGGCCGAGAACTGGCCCGTGACACCGATGAGCTCGCGCACCGCCTTGGAGTCGGTGGCCACGTCGTGGCCGCCGACGTGGATGTCACCGCCGTCGGCGATGACAAGGGTCGAGAGGATCCGGACCATTGTCGTCTTGCCCGCGCCGTTGGGCCCGAGGAGCGAGAAGACCGTGCCCTCGGTGACGCTGAGGTCGATGCCGTCGAGCACCACCTTCTCCCCGTAAGACTTGCGGACCCCGGTGGCCGAGATGGCTTGCCGGGTACGCGTCGCCGTTGTCATCAGGAGCTCCCTTCCAGTTCTGTCGACAGGTGCTAGGAGTGGCGGATGATGATGTCGCCGTAGCTGGTCCGAGCGCGCACGTCGATCGTCTCGTCGGACGACCCGGGGCTGGGGACGGTCTGCATCTGGTTGTGCACCCTGCCGAAGGACGTGTGCACATCGAGCCGGGCAGCGGTGCCGGTCCGGATGCCGATCTCGATCGCACCGAGAGCGGTCTTGAGCGAGGCGGAGCCGCGAGCCGCGTCAGCGACGCGCACGTCCCCGTTGGCCGAGCTCGCGGTAACGTCGCCGTCGGCCCGGCCGATCGAGATGTCACCGTTGGCGGCATTCACCCTGACGTCTCCACGGACCTGCCCGACCGAGGTGTCGCCGTTGGAGTTCTTGATCACCGCAGCACCCTCGACCACTCCGAGGCGGACCCGGCCCGAGCCGGTGCTGACCTCGGCGTTGCCCGCCGCCCGCTCCACGACGACCGAACCCAGACCGGTGTTGAGGTCGAGGGTGCTCGTGCGGTCCACCTCGATTGTTCCGCTGGAGGTCTTGAGCCTGCACTCGCCGAGCTGGCCGACGCAGTGGAACGCGCCCACCGCCGTTTCGCCCTGCACCTGCGAGCCCGTCGGCAGCTCGATGATCACGTCGACCGACCCGATCCTGCTGAACAGCCCGAGTCCGCGTTGCTTGGGCCCCCTCACCGCAAGTCTGCCGGCCGCGTGGTCCACCCGGGTCTGCTCCGCGGCCCGGACGTCCGGCTCGTGCGACTCGTCGCTTGGACGCACCCGGACGACCGTGTCGAGCCGGTCGCTCGCGGCGATGCGGACGTCACCGACAACGACCTCGACGGTGAGGGAGATGGGCTCGGGGGTCGAGAAGGTGGGCATGGCGGTTCCTTGGGATGGCGTTGGCTGGAGTGCCCCGGCTCGGGGGACCAGTGGTGGTGGGTGCAGTCGCCGCTGGGCTAGTGCACCCACCCGATGAAGCGCTCTCCGCCCCGGGCAGCTCGGCGATCGGGGTGGCGGCCCCGGTCGTCGGAGCTCACTCCGGTGGCGGCCGCGCGGACGAGCCAGGCGTTCACCGAGAGGCCTGCCTGGTGGGCGGCGACCTCCACCCGGCTCTTGAGGTCTTCGGTAAGGCGCAGGTTGATCCGCGCCATGGCGCCGTCCTCGCTTTCCGACGGGGTCGGCTGCGGGGTGCCGGCCCCGGTGCCAACCGGCTCGTCGAACGGGTGATCCGTCGGGGACGGCGTCACGACAAAGCTCGGCTCGCGTCCCCGCAGCCGCAGGTCGACCGAGCCTGGGGCCATGTCACGGGTGATCTCCGCCGCCGCCGCCGAGAGCACGTCGAGGAGGGCGAGGCGCAACGCCGACTCGAGCGGTGCGGTGAGCCGCTCGGCCACGTCACGAGCTTCCCGACCGCCGGCCTCGGCGGCGATGGCCAGCTCCCGGCGGACGGTGTCGATGTATGGGCCGAGTTCCATGGCATCACTATGACACCATGTCGGTGCCATAGCAAGCCATGTTGGCATCGCGGCACTCCTCAGGACCAACCTCGACGCCGTGACCTCCAGCTCGACGGCCGCCCCGCCAGACACTGCGCCAACGTGACCACGGGCGCCATCCTCGTGGCACCAAGGGGTACAACGACTGCACCTGACGTCCGCGGCTTGTCGGTCTACCGCCAGTCGATAGAGCGGGCAGTCAGCCGGGCGCTCAGCATGCAGTCGAGGGTGCTCGGCTCAGCCGCAGGAGGCGAGCCCCATCCGCTCCTTGAGGACCAGCACGCGCCGGACCGACGCGTCGATCTTCCGGGCGAACGCTGGGTCCCTGTCCGCCTGGGCCTGAAGCGCGGCGGTCATCGCCGGCACGGTGGAGGGGGCTGCCGTGAGCACGATGTCTCCACCAGCGGCGACGAACCGGACTGCGCGGTCGCCCGGGGCTACCGCCGCCACGGCCTGAGCGACGCCGACGTCATCGGTGATCACCACGCCTTCATAGCCCAGAGTGCCGCGCAGGAGCCCGGAGATGACCGACGCCGAGAAGACCGCCTGGTTCGTCGCGTCGATCTTCGGGTAGCGCGCCGAGGAGACCATGACGAGCTGCGCCCCTGCCCGTATGCCGCTGACGAAGGGGGCGAGGAAGGGGTCGCTCGTCGTGGCCGTGTCGTCCGTGATGCCCGTTGCGGTGGTGTCGGTGTTGCCGCTGACCCGGCCGAGGCCGGGGAAGTGCTTGACCGTCGAGGCCACGCCGCCTGCCGTGAGCCCCTGGATCGTCGCGGTGACGGCCTTGGACACCGTCCCAGGGTCCGAGCCGAACTGGCGGGAGTAGCGCCCGATGGGGGCGTTGGCGCGACCGATCTCGGTGGGGACCGCGTCGGCGACGGGGGCCAGGTTGACGTTGACGCCGGCGCGCTTGAGCTCTGTCCCGACCGTCGTCCCGTTGCGTCTGATCGAGGTCTGCGGTGACCGCCCCTGGCTCACGGCGGACGGCATCGTCGTGAAGCCGGAGCCCTTGAGCTGCTGGACCTCGCCGCCCTCCTGGTCGGCAGCCACGAACAGCTGCACCCCGCCGGTCGCGGCCTGCGTCGCCTGGCCCTGGACGTGCGCCGAGGTCGCCGTCACGCCGGCTGACTCCTGCCAGCCGCCGAGGTAGATCACCCCGCCGATGTGCTGGCCCCGGATCGTCACGTCGAGGCCACCGGGTGCCTGCCCCGGCTGGATCCCGACCATGAGGAGCTGGCCGGTTCGCTGCTCCGGTGTGAGGCGGGCGACGAGCTGGTCGGTGCAGCTCGTCGAGGGGGTGGGGGTGGTCGAGGTCGTGGGCGAAGGCGTCGGCGTGGCCGGCGAAGTGGCCGGCGGCGCTGCCGGCGAGGCTGTCGGCGAGGCTGTCGGCGAGGTGCCGGGCGAGGTTGCGACCAAGGTGCCAACCGACCCGGAGGTCGACGAGGGCCCCGACACCGTCGCGGCGGTGGTGGAAACGTCACGTCCACCAGTGCGGTCACCACCGGTGCCGCCGCCGGTACAGGCCGCCAGGGCCAGCAGGCCGGTGGCGGCGAGGGCGAGGCCGCAGGCGCGTCCTGGGCGTCGGGCAGCTGCCGGTAGCGTCGTGAGCATGTCGATGCACGCTATCGCGAACGGCTCCGGTCAGCCCTCGACCACGCACCCAGCGCGCCCCGTGGTGCTCGACGTGGACACCGGCGTCGACGACGCCTGCGCCATCCTGCTCGCGGCCGGGCACCCGGCGATCGACCTGCGCGCCGTCAGCTGCGTCGGCGGCAACGCCTCGATCGACGACGTCGTCGCCAACACCCTGACCGTCCTCGACGCGGCCGGTCGCGCTGACGTGCCGGTCGCTCGAGGCGCCGAACGGCCCCTGCTCGAGCCGGTGGCCGATGCCCGGCACGTCCATGGCGAGGACGGGATGGGTGACCTCGACTGGCCGAGGTCGGGGCGGTCTGCCGACCCGCGGCACGCCGTGGAGCTGCTGCGCGACGTCCTTCTCGCTGCCGGGGCCGCTGGCGAGCAGGTCACCGTCGTGCCGTTGGGACCCCTGACGAACATCGCGCTCCTCCTGCGCACATATCCTCTCGTGGCCAGGGGAGTTCGCGACATTCTCTTCATGGGCGGCGCGGTCAACGTCGGCAACGCGACCGCTTCCGCGGAGTTCAACGTCTTCCACGACCCGGAGGCGGCGGCGATGACCCTGGACGCGGCGGCAGATCTCGGCATCCCCGTGACGATGTACGGGCTGGACGTCTTCTACGGCCCGCGGATCACCCGCGCGGAGGCCGAGGAGCTCATCTCCCGTGGGAACGGCGGGAGCGGGGAGCTCGCGGGTCGGCTCATCCGGTTCCAGTGCGACCGCTTCACCAAGGACGACGCGACGATCGGCGACGCCGGCGCGGTGTGCGCCGTCATCGACCGCGAGGCCATGACCACCCGGCGGCTTCCCGTGCGGGTGGAGCTGGCCGGGTCGTGGTCGCGTGGCCGCACCATCGTCGACCGGCGCGACTGGTCGGGCGACCTCGACCACGACCCGCACGGCCTGGCCCCCAGCACGATCGACGTCGCCCTCGACGTCGACGGCGAGCGCTACCGCCGGCTCTGGCTCGACACGGTCTCCGGTCGCTGATGGGCCGGGTCATCGTCGTCGGGTCGCTCAACATCGACCTGGTCACCCACGTGGAGCGGCTGCCAGGGCCGGGAGAGACGCTCCTGGGTGACGGGCTCGAGCGGTTCGCGGGTGGCAAGGGCGCGAACCAGGCGGTGGCGGCGCGCGAGGCCGGGGCCGAGGTCGTCATGGTGGGTGCGGTGGGTGACGACGAGGCGGGGCGGAGCTACGAGCGGCGGCTGAGGGGACTGGGGATCGCCACCCGGCTCGACGTCGTCGACGGCCCCAGCGGGCACGCCCTGATCACCGTCGACGAGTCCGGTGAGAACTCGATCGTCGTCATCCCGGGTGCCAACGCCCGGCTTGGGGAGGCGGCCGTGGCCGCCGTCGAGGAGGTCGGACCGGGGGACGTCGTCCTCGTCCAGCTGGAGATCCCGCTCAACACCGTTGCGGCAGTTGCCCGCCGAGCTGCCGAACGCGGCGCCCGGGTCGTCGTGAACTGCGCCCCGTATGCCGCCCTGCCGCCGGACGTCGTCGGGCTCGCCGAGCCGGTGGTCGTCAACGAGTCGGAGGCCGCACAGCTCGCAGACGGCGACCTCGTGCCGGAGTCACTCCTCGTCACCTTCGGGTCCGCAGGGGCGATGTGGGACGGCGAACGGATCGACGGGGTCGCCGTGCCGGGCCACAAGGTCGTCGACACGACGGGGGCCGGCGACGCCTTCTGCGGTGCGCTCGCTGCAGCCCTGGCCACCGGCGAGGACCGGTCCTCCGCGCTGCGCCACGCGGTAACAGCGGGAGCCCGTGCGGTGCAGCGCGTCGGCGCCCAGGCCGACCCGGAGCTGTGACGAGCGGCTGGCCACGACGCCGCGGCTCAGGCCGGTCGGACCACGAGCACGTGCGGCTGGGACCGTACCCGCGTCAGGATCATGGTCGCCTCAGCAGCGCCCTTGACGCGCAGCTGTCTGCGGACGGCCTCAGGGTCCAGCGCCACCCCTCGCTTCTTGATCGTCAGCCGCCCGATGTCATTGTCCCGCAACCACCCCCGCAGCGCCTTGATGTTCCACGGCATCGCCTCGACGACGCTGTAGCGGCGCGCCCACGGGATGTCGAGGGGGCGGTCGCTCGACACATAGCCCACCCCGCGGTCGAGCTCGACACCGTCGACCGCCCGCGCCAGGGCGCCGCTCAGCCCGGCCCGGATCACCGCCCGATCCGCCTCGTAGACAAAGGAACCCAGCCGACCGAGCCGGTCGAGCGGCTCTGGAGCCTCCTCCGCGTCAGCCTCGGTGAGGGTGACGGCGTGTGTGCCGGCGCGGCATACCGTCGCGGTGCGACCGACGTTGTGGACGAGCGGCCCCCACCACACGGCACACTCGACGACCTCGCCGTTCCACGACGTCCAGGCGGCCTCGGCGCCGGCGGGCACCTCCTGGTGCGGGAAGGCCGGGCTGAGCTTGACTCCGGTTGCCGGCACCGCGCGGGCAAAGCCCTGCACCTGCTCCCACGCCGGCGAGATGGCGTCGAGCGAGAAGACCCGCCGGGTCCGGCCGGTGATGTCGGCCGCGCCGCGCACCCGCCGCGCGGGGTCGAGCCACAGCCCGGTATGCCGGGCGGCCTCGCCGCGCGGGAGGGTCACGTCCTCCGCGCGGGCATGGGCGACCTTCGCGTCGGGCCAGTGCCGGAGGTTGACCCCCGCGACGACGGCGGTGACCTCGTCCGAGTCGACCGCGCGAACCGCCAGGTCCAGCCCGGCCAGCGCCATGGCATCCGCACCGATGCCGCAGCCGAGGTCGTGGACCGCCCGGATCTCGGCCCGCAGGTAGCGCGAGGCGTGGCGGGCGGCGACCTCCAGCCGGGTCGCCTGCTCGAGGCCGTCCGGGGTGAGGAGCATGCCGTCGGCGAACGGGCCGAACTTGTCCCGGCCGCGGGCCCGAAGCCGGGACTGGGCCAGCGCGGCCGAGACGACCTCGGGGCTGAACCCCGCCGCCCGGAGCCGGGTCTGCAGGGCCAGCTCGCCTCCCGCGTCGTAGGGCGGCAGCGACTGGAGCAGCCCCCACCCCTCGCCGCCGACGAGCAGGGCGATCGAGGAGAGGTCCATGACGCCATCCTCGCAGTGGGGCCGAGAGCCGGCCGCGCGGGCTTTCGGGGGGTGCTCACGGGGCGCAGCCGCCGAGGGTTCTGGCACTCGACTTGACCGAGTGCTAACCCGGTCCCTAGATTTAGGGCCTGTTGGCACTCGCCACCTGGAAGTGCCAACCGCTCGTGCGTTCGACCCCCGCGACGGCGGCCGCCCGAGCATGAAGACACCCATCCGTTTCGACATTCCCGAAGGGGAGGTCAGCATCGTGCCGGTTTCCATCAAGCCGCTCGAAGACCGCATCGTGGTCAAGTCGCTCGAGGCCGAGCAGACCACGGCGTCCGGTCTCGTCATCCCGGACACCGCCAAGGAGAAGCCCCAGGAGGGCGAGGTCCTTGCCGTGGGTCCCGGTCGCATCGACGACAAGGGCAACCGCGTCCCGCTCGACATCAAGGAGGGCGACCGCGTGATCTACAGCAAGTACGGCGGCACCGAGGTCAAGCACAGCGGCGAGGAGTACCTCATCCTCAGCGCGCGCGACGTCCTCGCGGTCGTCGCCTGAGCGACGAAGCGACACGTCAGTATGCCGTGAACGTGCCCCGGACGTGAGCCTCGAGCAGGCCACGCGCCGGGGTGCGTCCGGTAGCAGCACAGCCGTACCACCCACCCGCCGGGCCGGCGCCGCACAGGGCGACCACCCGGCATAGGAGAAGGATTTCCATGGCCAAGACGCTGGAGTTCAACGACTCCGCACGCAAGGCGCTGGAGCGCGGCGTTGACGCGCTCGCCAACGCGGTCAAGGTGACGCTCGGCCCCAAGGGTCGCAACGTCGTCATCGACAAGAAGTGGGGCGCGCCGACGATCACCAACGACGGTGTGACCATCGCTCGGGAGATCGAGCTGGAGGACCCCTACGAGAACCTTGGCGCCCAGCTCGCCAAGGAGGTCGCGACCAAGACCAACGACGTGGCCGGTGACGGCACGACCACCGCCACCGTCCTCGCCCAGGCGATGGTCAAGGAAGGCCTGCGCAACGTTGCTGCCGGCGCGGCTCCCGCTGCGCTCAAGCGCGGCATCGACAAGGCCGTCGAGGCCGTCAACGACCGCCTGCTCGAGCAGGCTCGTGAGGTCGACGGCACCTCTGAGGTCGCCTCGGTCGCGACGCTGTCTGCCCAGGACGAGACGATCGGCGACTTGATCGCCCAGGCGTTCGACAAGGTCGGCAAGGACGGTGTCATCTCCGTCGAGGAGTCGTCCACGACGGTGACCGAGCTCGAGTTCACCGAGGGCATGCAGTTCGACAAGGGCTACATCTCGGCGTACTTCGTCTCCGACCCCGAGCGGATGGAGGCGGTCATCGAGGACGCCTACCTCCTCATCAACCAGGGCAAGGTCTCCGCGATCTCCGACCTGCTGCCCGTCCTGGAGAAGGTCGTCGGGTCCGGCAAGCCGCTGCTCATCGTGGCGGAGGACGTCGACGGCGAGGCCCTGTCGACGCTGGTCGTCAACAAGATCCGCGGCACGTTCAACGTCGTCGCGGTCAAGGCTCCCGGCTTCGGAGACCGCCGTAAGGCGATGCTTCAGGACCTCGCCGTCCTCACCGGTGGCCAGGTCGTCTCCCCCGAGGTCGGGCTCAAGCTCGACCAGGTCGACCTCGACGTGCTCGGTCAGGCTCGCCGCATCGTCGTGACCAAGGACAACACCACGGTCATCGAGGGTCTCGGCGACAAGGGCGAGGTGGACGGTCGCATCCACCAGATCAAGGCCGAGATCGAGCGCACCGACTCCGACTGGGACCGGGAGAAGCTCCAGGAGCGCCTGGCCAAGCTGGCCGGCGGCGTCTGCGTCATCAAGGTCGGCGCGCACACCGAGGTCGAGCTCAAGGAGAAGAAGCACCGCATCGAGGACGCCATCTCGGCGACTCGCGCGGCCATCGAGGAGGGCATCGTCGCCGGTGGCGGCTCGGCCCTCATCCACGCCGTCTCCGCGATCGACGACCTCCACCTCGAGGGCGACGAGGCGACGGGTGCCTCCATCGTCCGCAAGGCTGCGGCCGAGCCGATGCGGTGGATCGCCGAGAACGCCGGGGTCCAGGGCTATGTCGTCACCTCGCGAGTCGCCGAGATGGAGGCTGGCAGCGGCTTCAACGCGGCGACGGGCGAGTACGGCGACCTCATGAAGGCCGGCGTCTTCGACCCGGTCAAGGTGACCCGGTCGGCGCTGCGCAACGCGGCCTCGATCGCATCGATGATCCTCACGACGGACACCCTCGTCGTGGAGAAGAAGGAAGACGAGGCCGATTCCGCTGCTGGCGGGCACGGCCACGGGCACGGTCACTGACCGGCTGAGCCACACCGTCGGCGCCGCGGCACCGACGTGACGGGAGGGCCGCACACACGCCGGAAGGCGAGAGTGCGGCCCTTTCCGGTTCACCACCCCCAGCGTCCGTTCCCGGTTGCGGTCGGCGTGGCATTCGGACCAGGGGTCCTGAGGTGGCCACCGGGGAAGATCACCCTTCCGGCGCGACCAGCCGGCCGGCATACCCGCTCGGTATGCCGGTGCTCCAGCGATCGTGCTGCGTCGCCCGGGGTGACCGCAACGTGCCGTCAATCTGCGGCGGATGGCGGGCCGTAACCCGCGATCCGGCCGCAACCCGCGGTCGATGTGCAGCCTGTTGCGGCCCGGGAGCGCCGTCGAGCGGTGTGGCGACCGGGCCGGACGTCAGGACGCGGTCGCCACCGCCGGGCTGCCGGCGTAGACGGACTCCCGCTCGTCCTCCGTCATGCCACCCCACACGCCGTACGGCTCACGCACCTGGAGGGCATGCGCGCGGCACTGCTGCAACACCGGGCAGGCAGCGCAGACGGCCTTCGCAGCCGAGTCACGGTCGCGGCGAGCGGGCCCCCGCTCGCCCTCCGGGTGAAAGAACACATCCGGGTTCTCGCGTCGACACGAGCCGGCGAGCTGCCAGTCCCACAGGTCCGCAACCGGACCCGGCAACCGTGAGATCTCTGCCATCAGGTCCCCTTCGCACTGCACGATGTCGAGATGGTGGTGGGCCTGAGGCTCGGGAAGGCCAGGCCACGGAGCCGGCCCATGCTTCTCCGCACTCCGGACGCTAGCGAGGCGTCCTTCCGCCCCTGCTCAGTGCTTGGTCAACAGTTCTTAAAGATTGGCTCGCCGGCAGGCGGGATCCCTGCTGGCGGGTCGGCAGTCCTGCGGCAGTTCTGCGGCAGTCTTGCGGCAGCGTGGTCGCGGCTGCTGCGGGTATGGTGTCGGTCTGGTTGTCCAGGTCCTCGTGGGGAGTTCTCGGGTGCACGTCGCAGGCGCGTCACAGTGGGGCCGATCGCGCGCGCCGCAACGCGTCACCGACCCACCCGGGAGCTGGCTGCCCCAGTTGAACTCGAGCGCGGACACGACGGGGCCCGCAGAGCCTCCTGCCGCGCTGCGCGACCTGGCGATCGACGCCCAACGCCTCGGCGGACCGGCGGCAGAAGTGCTCATGGCGAGGATCCACAAGCTGTCGCTGCGCTACGCCAGGGCCCGGTTGGGTCGCTTCGGGGCGGAAGACATCGCCCAGGACGTCGCCCAGGAAGTGTGCATGGCGGTGCACACGGCACTCCCGGACTACAGCGAGCGTGGCCTCCCGTTCGAGGCCTTTCTCTACGCGATTGCGGCGCGCAAGGTGGCGGACGCCCAACGGTTGTTGATGCGCGCACCGCAGGTCGTGGCCGAGATCCCGGACACGGCCGACCCCGCCGCCGGGCCGGAGCAGGTGGCCATGGTCCGTGACGAGGCGCATCGAGTCATGGCGCTGGTCCGCACGCTCCCTGCCCAGCAGCAGGAGATCATCACCCTGCGGGTCGCGGTCGGGTTGTCGACGGAGGAGACCGGCGCCGCCCTCGGGATGTCGGCCGGCGCGATCCGCGTCGCCCAGCACCGAGCACTCAATCGGCTGCGCCAGCTCGTGGCCGCCGAGACCGGGGAGGTGGCGTCATGACGCAGCCGGCACCGTTCGACGCCGTCGTCCAGGACGACCTCCTCCTTGACAGGATCGCCGCCCGCCAGGAAGGCGAGCACGACGACCAGCTCGCCATCATGCTTCTGACAGCGGCCCGGCAGTGCGACGCGCCGTTGCGCCCGCACCAGCCCTTCCGTCGGCGCGACCTGCGCCGGCGCCGCACCCTCACGGCCCTGGCCGCACTCGGTCTTGCCGCCTCGGGTGTCGGCGTCGCCGCAGCCGGTGAGAAGGCGGCACCCGCGTCCGCCGGGCGGGCCGTGCACTCCCGGGTCGCTGCTGACCCGCTAGGTGACCCCGGTCCACGCGTCGTGCTGCCGCGGCCCACGATACCCGGGACGGCGCCGGTCGCCGGGTTGCCGGGAGGGGCCGCAGTCCTCGGGCTGACGGAGGCCGGCGTGGCGCCCGGGCTGACGCCTCACGGCACCGCCGCCGGGCTCGAAGGTGGCACGCCAGCTGTCGCTCCCGCGGCCTCCGCAGTTCCGGTCGCGCCCCCGACTGCACCGGTGTTCGAGCCCGACGTGGCCCAGCTGCCCGCCCGCCAGGCCCGCACCGCCAAACCGGGCGCCGGGACACGGAGCGCCGGAGCTCCCAACGCGGACGTCGCGAAACCCGGAGCCCCCAACGCGGATGTCGCGAACGCCGGAGCACCGAAACCCGGAGCACCGAAAGCCGGCGCGCCGGGCGCCAGCGCACCCGGCGAGCCGAGCGGCAGCGCACCGAACGCCGGCGCGCCGAGCGCCAGCGCACCGAACGCCGGCCCAGCGATAACCGGTGAATCCAGCGCCGGCGTGCCGGGAGGCAGCGCACCGAACGCCGGCGCGCCGGGCGCCAGCGCACCGGACGCCGGCCCAGCGAAAACCGGCGAACTCCGCGACGGCGGACCGATCGGCGGCCCACCAAAGGCTGGTGGAGGGAACGCTGGAGCGGGGGACGCTGGCGCAGCGAAGAGGGTCGAGCCCACGTCACTCCAGCGGGGCGGGATGCAGCCGGAGGTGGCGGTTCGCAGCAGCAAGCCACAGCCACTGGCGGCGAGCAACGGACGCCAGCCGCTGGCGGCGGGCAACGGCGGCCAGCCGCAGCCGCAGCCGCAGGCGCAGCATGCGCCCGTGGCGGCGGCGGGGCAGAGCCAGCGTCCCACCGACCAGCGCGAGACGGGCACCGGCGCGGGCGGGAGCCCGACCTCCCAGCCCGTTCACCGGACGCCCTCGCCCGGGGGGCAGGCGACTGAGGCATCCAAAGCCACCGCCCATGAGCCTGCTGGGAAGCCGGTCGCACAGCAGAGGCCTCCTGCTCTCGAGTGACCCGGTCGAGGCGCGGCGACGAAAGCCGGCCCTCATCGTCTCCACCGGGAAGGCCGTCCACCGTGCCGGCACGTGGAGCTGCGGCGGCTCACCCGTGAACCCCGGGGGTGCGCACCGCAGGGGTGCGCGGTCCTCTAGAATCTGGTAATGAGCCTTGGAACGCCCGAAGTGCCCGCTCCCTTCGCCGCCCTGGGCCTGACCTACGACGACGTACTGCTCCTTCCCGGCGAGACCGACGTCATCCCCAGCGAGGTCGACACCACGTCGCGGCTGACCCGGGAGATCTCCCTCAAGGTGCCGCTGGTCTCCTCGGCGATGGACACGGTGACGGAGTCCCGGATGGCGATCGCGATGGCCCGTCAGGGCGGCATCGGGGTGCTGCACCGCAACCTGTCGATCGACGCCCAGGCCTACCAGGTCGACCTCGTCAAGCGCACCCAGACCGGGATGATCTCGAACCCGGTGACCATCGGCGCCGACGCGACGCTCGAGGAGCTTGACCAGAAGTGCGGCCAGTACCGCGTCTCCGGGCTCCCTGTCGTCGACACCGACGACCGCCTCCTCGGCATCATCACCAACCGAGACCTGCGCTTCACGCCCGTCGCCGAGTGGGCGACGACCAAGGTCGACGAGGTCATGACCCCGATGCCACTGGTCACCGCCCCCGTCGGCATCAGCCGCGAGGACGCCACGGCGCTGCTGCGCCAACACAAGCGCGAGCGCCTGCCGATCATCGACGACCAGGGCCGGCTCGCGGGGCTGATCACCGTCAAGGACTTCGTCAAGTCCGAGCAGTTCCCCAGCGCCAGCAAGGACACCCACGGCCGGCTGCTCGTCGCCGCCGCCATCGGCTACTTCGGAGACGCGTGGGAGCGCGCCACCACTCTCGTCGAGGCCGGCGTCGACGTCCTCGTGCCCGACGTCGCCAACGGGCACGCCCGCCTCATGCTCGAGATGATCCAGCGGCTGAAGTCCGACCCGGCCACCCGGCACGTCCAGGTCATGGGCGGCAACGTCGCGACCCGCGCCGGCGCGCAGGCCCTCGTGGACGCCGGCGCCGACGCCGTCAAGGTCGGCGTGGGGCCCGGCTCGATCTGCACGACCCGGGTGGTCGCCGGCGTTGGCGTGCCCCAGGTGACGGCGATCTACGAGGCGTCCTTGGCGTGCCGGCCGGCGGGAGTCCCGGTCGTCGGTGACGGCGGCCTGCAGTACTCCGGGGACATCGCCAAGGCGCTCGTGGCCGGCGCCGACACCGTGATGCTCGGCTCGCTCCTCGCCGGTTGCGAGGAGAGCCCGGGGGAGCTGATCTACGTGGGGGGCAAGCAGTTCAAGAGCTATCGCGGCATGGGCTCGCTCGGGGCGATGGCCTCCCGGGGCAAGAAGTCCTTTTCCAGGGACCGCTACTTCCAGGCCGACGTCGTTAGCGACGACAAGATCGTGCCGGAGGGCATCGAGGGCCAGGTCGTCTACCGCGGCCCGGTGTCAGCGGTCGCCCACCAGCTCATCGGCGGCCTGCACCAGTCGATGTTCTACGTCGGCGCGCGGACCATCCCCGAGCTCCAGGAGCGCGGCACGTTCATCCGGATCACCTCGGCGGGGCTCAAGGAGAGCCACCCGCACGACATCCAGATGACGGCCGAGGCACCGAACTACACCTCGCGCTGACGCGGTGGGCCAACCCGGCTCAGCCGCCCTGGCCGACGCCCTCCGCCTCTTCGCCGTCCCTCCCGAGGACGTCGAGCCGCTCCTCACGGCGCACGACGCGGTATGCCGGGACGCCCGGTTGAGCGCGTGGGTCACCGCCATCGCGGACCGGCTGGTGGCTGCCATGGGCTCCGCCTCGCCTGGGCCCGCTGTCGGGCGCCGACCGCAAGCTCCGGCCGCGGTCGCGGCATACCTGCCGGTCCTCGCTCTCGCCTCCGCGCTGCCGGCGACCGTGGCCTTCCACGAGTCCCTGCGGGTGCCCTCGGACGTCACCGCCGCGACCATGGCCGACGTCGGCCGGATGCTCGCCCGCAACCGGGTGTGGGAGAGGCAACCTGGCCTCGGTGACGAGCTCGCGGGGTGGCTCACCCGGCATACGCACGGCGCGTTGTTCCAGCTCGGGAGACTGCAGTTCGAGCGGGTGGCGATGGACGCCGCGACGGCGCTGGTGATGCGGCACGCCGGCATGTCCGGTGAGGTCGACGACCTCGTCCTCAACCTGCACATCCCCGCGGCCGGCGGTCCGCTGACCCCCGCCACCGTGGACGCCTCGCTCGCGTCGGCGCGAACGTTCTTCCGGAAGCGGTTCGCCGACGAGCGCTACGTGGGCATGCTCTGCCACTCCTGGCTGCTCGACCCGCAGCTCGAGGCCTACCTTCCGCCGGACAGCAACCTCGTCCGGTTCCGTCGACGGTTCACCCTGGCGCTCGTGGAGGCCGAGGACGGTGACGTCCCCGTGCGCAAGTTCGTCTTCGGTGACACGACGACACCGCTGCGGTCCCTGCCGCAGCGCACCACCCTCGAGAAGGCGGTGGTCCGGCACCTCACGAGTGGCGGTCACTGGCAGGTCCGCAGCGGCTGGCTATCATTCCGCGGCTGACCGAATCACGGACGACCAACACCCCGTGCCTCGTCGCAGGCCCGAACCGTGCTGCTCGACGTCCGGCAGGGCCTCGAGGGCACCCGATGGCTGGCCACGTCAATGCAGAGGCGGTGGGGGCATCGACGCGCTGTTCCGGGCACCGGCGTTGCCCGGGGCCACCAGGTGGCTGTTCGTTCAGTGGAGCTGGACCTGCCACCCCAGCGGGTCGAGGCTCAGCTGACGCTGTACTTCGGCGAGGTGCTGAGACAGGTTCTACCCACCGATAGCCTTGCGCGGTGACTGAGATCGAGATCGGCCGCGGCAAGCGGGGGCGCCGGGCGTACTCCTTCGACGACATCGCCGTGGTGCCGTCGCGGCGCACGCGCGACCCGGAGGAGGTGTCCGTGTCGTGGCAGATCGACGCCTACCACTTCGACATCCCGGTCATCGCCGCGCCGATGGACTCGGTGATGTCCCCGCAGACGGCGATCACGCTCGGCAAGCTCGGCGGCCTTCCCGTCCTCGACCTCGAGGGACTCTGGACCCGTTACGAGGACCCCGAACCGTTCCTCGAGGAGATCGTCGGGCTCGACCCGGCGAAGGCGACCGCCCGGATGCAGGAGATCTATGCCGAGGAGATCAAGCCCGAGCTGATCTCGGAGCGGCTGCGCGAGCTGCGCCAGGCCGGGGTCACCGTCGCGGGGGCGCTGAGCCCGCAGCGGACCCAGCAGCACTGGAAGGCCGTCGTCGATGCCGGCTGTGACCTGTTCGTCATCCGGGGCACGACCGTGTCGGCTGAGCACGTGTCGAGCCGCGCCGAGCCGCTCAACCTCAAGCGGTTCATCTACGAGCTCGACGTGCCGGTCATCGTCGGCGGGGCCGCCTCGTACACGGCGGCGCTGCACCTCATGCGCACCGGAGCGGCCGGCGTCCTCGTCGGTTTCGGCGGGGGAGCGGCGCACACGACCCGCCGCACCCTCGGCATCCACGCCCCGATGGCCTCGGCCATCGCCGACGTCGCCGCAGCGAGGCGGGACTACCTCGACGAGTCCGGGGGTCGCTACGTCCACGTCATCGCCGACGGCGGGGTCGGGACGTCCGGCGACATCGTCAAGGCCATTGCCTGCGGCTCCGACGCCGTCATGCTCGGCGCAGCCCTGGCCCGTGCCGAGGACGCCCCGGGTGCCGGCTTCCACTGGGGCCCGGAGGCGCACCACGGCGAGCTGCCGCGCGGTGAACGGGTGGAGGTGGGAGCCACCGGCTCCCTCGAGGAGATCCTCTTCGGCCCCGGCCGGGTCGCGGACGGCACGTCCAACATCATCGGGGCCCTTCGGCGGGCGATGGCCACGACCGGCTACTCCGACGTCAAGGAGTTCCAGCGCGTCGAGGTCGTCGTGGCGCCCTACCAGCAGGCCTGAGACGCCGCACGTCGTGGGCTCCAGCGTCGCGACCGAGTCTGGGCCCAGTGGGCTCGGACATCATTGCTGATCCGGAGAAGGACGCTCGGGCGACGTATGCCGTCGAGCCGGCACTCGCTCACCGGGATCCGCACACCACTCTGCAGGACGCGACTCCTGCTGCCGCGAGCATCAACGCGGTCAGCGAGCCGACGACCGTCCGCTTGGGGCCGGTAGGTATGGGCACCATGGAGGGACAGGCGAGGACCCGGCAGCCCGCGGCTTCTGCAGCTTCCACGCCCGTCGGTGCACCCTCGATGGCGACGCAGTTCGCAGCTGCCACGCCGAGCAGCTCAACTGCCTGCATGTACGGGTCCGGCGCAGGTTGGCCGTGGCGCACCACGGTGCCGCACACGAGGACACGGAACAGGTCCGGTAACCGGTCAGCGACCACGGTGGATAGCCGCCGGTAGGACATCGTCACCATGGCGCAGGACACACCGGCACGGTCCAGGTCCTTCAGGAGTTCGACGGCTCCCGGGCGCCAGACGACGCTGGCGTCCAGTTGCTCGATCATGGAGTCGAGGAGCTCGGTGACCCGATCGTCCTGGTCGACCTCCACGCCGAGGGTCTCGGCCACGTACGCGGCGAGGATGCGACGAGAGGCAGGGAGCGCTGCCTACCAGCTGCAGATCCTGCTCATGGGACCAGGTCGCCCCATGGCGGCGCATGCTGCGGCGCTCGGCCTCGATCCACTGAGGCTCGGCGTCCAGGAGCGTTGCGTCCATGTCCCACAGGACCGCCGCCGGCAAGTCCTCCAGAGCGACGGACGTCGCCGTCGGCGCGCGCGCGGATGGTCGCCTCTCCGGACTCGGACTGACTTTCCGACACGTCAGCCGACTGCTCGCCAGGAGTGGAGGTGGCGCCAGGCCAGCGTCTCCCACCAGTGGCCGTCCCAAGCCTCGGAGGTGAACTCGTACAGGGTGTACCAGTGAGCCACGAAGGACGCCGGGGGAGGCAGTATCGGTAGCTGCGCGATGAACTCCCCGACTTCCGCTTCAAGGTGGCCGTCGACCATCAGCTCATGGCTCGCCAGGCCGAGGTGGCCGGCGAACTCGTACGCGGCGACCGGGGTGGAGAAGAGGTGCTCGACTGGCTTGGAAAGCGGGATGACAGCCATCTTCACCGCATGCGCCACGGCATTCAGGGCGGAGTTCCGTCGTTTCCCGTCTTGGTCAAGGTCGATGTTGTACTGGTACGTCGCTCCGCCGTGCTCTAGGACTCGCACCAGACCGCTGTTGTAGACCGAGTAGGGCGACACGGCGGCGAAGACTGGCTCCAGCGCGGTGACGAGGTCCGCCTCCGTGCTGCCGATGGCGAGGTTGCCGATCAGGGTGGCGTGGGGAGCGAACGCTCCCCCGGAGGTGAGGCCGAACTGCGCACGTAGTGCAGTGGTGACCTGGGTGATGTTCCAGCAGGTGCTGGCGTCCGGCCGCAAGAAGATTCCGTAGCGGAGCTCAGTCATGGGTATCGCTCTCTCGTGGGTGCCGGGTGGGCAGGGTCCTCAGCGCTGCCGCGGGCCATCGGGCGCTCACTTGCCCAACTGCTCCTGGTACTGCTGAAAGGCCTTTTCGGCGTCGTTGGCCGCGGTGGCCAGAGCGTCGTCGACGGACTTGCCGCCTGCAAAGGCTGCCTGCAGCTGACTGATGTTGCTGGCCTTGATGGAGGTCATCGCGCCGCTGACGCAGCCGGACGTGGCGGTGGTGACAGGGGTGTTGGCGAGCTGGTTCGCGAATGCCCGCGCGTTGGGGTTTGCCTCAAGGTAGGCCTTCTGCGTCGGAGAGTCGGCCGTCTTGGTGTTGATCGGGATGTACCCGGTGGCGTGGCTGAACTCCTCCTGAGCCTGGGGGGAGGTCAGGTAGGTCTCGAGCTTCCAACCGGCGACCTGCTTCGCCGGTGTGGCCGTGCTACTCAGCCACAGTCCGGCACCGCCGATGACCGGGCCCGACTTGCCCTCCGGTCCCGAGGTCGGGAAGGGCAGCGCCTCGTAGTCGAATGAGGTACCCGATGCCAGCGTTCCGGCGATGCCGGAGCTGTACAGCATCATGCCTACCTGGCCGGCCTGGAAGCCTGCGATCGCGGCCGAGCCGTCGGGGGCTCCGTCGACGGCGACGCCGGATCGATAGAGGTTGGCGATCTTGGTGATGTTGTCCTTCCCCAGACCGGAGTCGATGGTGATGCTGTTGGCGCGCTTCCCGCTGCGGCCGTTGTCAGGGGCGCAGAAGTCCTGGCCGGCGGTGGCCACCAGCTGCTCGATGTACCAGTCGTCGGTCTGCATGGTGAAGCCCGTCCGGCCGGTCTTCTGCTTGACCGTCGTGGCTGCTGCAACGACGTCGTCCAGCGTCTTCAGCCGGGAGCCCTCGAGCCCGGCGCTGCGCAGGACCTCGCGGTTGACCCACAGCATGGGGGTGGACACATTCATGGGGACGGCCTGTTGGACGTGATCCACGCTGTAGTAGTTGCGCGCAGCAGGTGCCAGGTCATCAAGATGCAGGTCGTCGGGGTTGGCAGCAGCCATGTCCGAAGCCGGGATGCTGCGCCCGACGTCAATCATGTAGGCGGTCGCGATGTCGCCGGCGAGCATGACGGTGGGCGCGGAACCGTCGCGGAGCGCCGCCGAGTACTTGGCGAGCAGATCGGCGTAGACGCCCTGGTAGGCGGCCGTGACGTGGATCTTGCCGGTGTTGGCGGCGTTGAACTGGTCGATGAGCTTGGTGAAGGCCTTGCCGTTGGCCGCCCCGAGGCCGTGCCAGATGGTGATCTCGGTGGTGCCTTCAGCTGCCTGCAGTGCCGTTGCGCCGGGTGCGGACGGGTGGACCTTGCCGGTGCCGGTGCCGCTGCTGCTGCAAGCAACGGCCGTGGTGAGCAGCATCGCGGTGATCGTGAGGGTGAGGGTGTTCTTCATCGGGTTTGTCCTTCGTGAGAGACGTCATGTTGTGGGCGGCGAGTAGAAGTCAGTGCAGAACCCCGCGGGCGAGCCCGTTGACGAGGAAGCGCTGGGCCAGCAACACCAGCAGGACGGTGGGCAGGACCACCAGGACGGATCCGGCGAAGATCACTGCTGGGCTGCCCGACTCGGAGGCAGCGAGCTGGGAGATGCCCACCTGTATGGTTCGCGCGTTTGCGGAGTCGGTGATCAGAAGCGGCCAGAAGAAGCCGTTCCATGCTCCGAGTGCGGCCCAGATCACCGCGGTCGTCACCTGCGGGCGGCAGGCGGGCATGACGATGGTGAACAAGGCCCTGAGATCCCCCGCCCCGTCCAGGCGCGCGGCTTCCCACATCTCCAGGGGTACCGCGGCGAACGCCTGCCGGAGCAGGAAGATCGGGTAGCCGACCGCTAGGTACGGCAGCACGACCCCGAAGACGGTGTCCCGTAACCCGAGCTGGCTCACCAGTTCGTAGTTCGGGATGACCAAGCTCTCGCCGGGGACCGCCATCGTCGCCAGCACCAGAGCAAAGGCGATTCCGCGCCCTCGCCAGCGTGGGAAGACGAGGGCGTACGCGGCCAGCGCGGCGGTGGTGATCTCGCCGAAGGTCTGCAGGATGACGACGGCCACGCTGACGGCGTACTCACGCACCAGCGGAACAGCGGTCGCTGCCGTCCGCAGGTTCTCGGTAGTCAGCGCGGACGGCACGGGAACCAGGCCGTTGCGCGCGATGGACCCGTTGGTGGTCAGCGCGCTGACGACCGAAACGTAGACGGGCAGGAACACCAGGGTGGCGGCAAGGAATACGACGACCCAGCGCACGACCGTCATGGGTGAGGGTGCGCGCAGGGTCAGCCGGCGGGAGGCCGCCTGGCTGTGCGCGCGGGCAGTCGTCATGAGGTCCGCTCCCGCCCGAGTACTCGGAACTGGAGCGCGCTGATGAGCGCGACGATCACGACTAGGAACACCGCGACGACCGAGGCGCGGCCGAAGTCAGGGGAGGCGTTGCCGAAGGCGAGTTGGTAGAGGCGGAAGACGAAGTTGGTGGTTGCTCCGGCGGGCCCACCGCGGGTGAGGACCTGGATCTGGGCGAAGGTCTGCAACCCCGAGATGGTCTGGGTCACGATAAGGAACAGGATGCTCGGGCGCATCATCGGCAGCAGGACGCCGCCGGCAAGGCGGAGCCCCCGCGCCCCGTCCAGCTGCGCCGCCTCGACCACCCCGGGCGGGATGCCACGGACCGCTGCGGTGAGCGTGAGGAATGCGAACCCGAACTCGTACCACGCGGTGGAGATGGCGATCGCCAACACCGCGGCGACGGGGTTCTCGAGCCAGGGCGGCCCCTGGATCCCGATGTCGGCTAGCAGGATGTTGAGGACCCCGACAGAGGGCGCAAACAGCCCGGCGAAGAACGCTGAGGCCGAAGCCGCGGAGTAGGCGAAGGGGAGGGAGAAGACGATGTTGAAGACCCCGGCGCCTGCGAGCCGCGCCCGCAGCAGCAGCACTGCTGCAACAGCGCCGACGGTGGCCAGCAGCATCCCGCCGATGGCGATCGTCAAGGATGTGAAGACGAGTTTGAGAAAGCCCGGATCGCGAACCAGTTCGAGGTAATTGGCAAGGCCCACGAAGCGAGTGGGGTTGCCGAGGAGGTCGCTGGCGTAACCACTGAGCTGGATCGTCCGCAGCAGCGGCCTGACAACGAAAACGGCAAGCAAGAGCAGCGCTGGTAGTGCCATCCACGGCCCCACACCGTTCCGTGCGCCAGCCGTGCTGCGGAACCCACCTCCTTGCATCACTGGCCTGCCCTCCGCTTGGCGCAACACTGGGAACGTTCCCAACAGGAATGCTTCCACGGGGGTTTCCACGCGTCAACGCTTGCGCCGGCGAGGGCTGGTGGGCCGCCGCGATGTTCACTGTCGGGTCATCCGTGGCTCCCCGCACGTTCACCTCGCGCAGGTGCCGTCGGTCCGACCACGACAGCATGGCGCCCACTTACGATGGGCATTCCCAGTTCTTGACACGCGCCCGCGGTGCCGGACGCTTACCGCCGAGGAGGCACGTCATGCCAGTCAGTGCGGGGAGGCCCACCATCCATGACGTCGCCCGGGTCGCCGGCGTCACCCGCTCGGTGGTCTCGCGTGCGCTGACCGGCACCGGCTCCGTCAGCCCACGGGCGCGCGAACGCGTCCTAGCGGCCGCGGCCGAACTGGGCTACCAGCCCAACCGCTCCGCGAGAACGTTGGTCACCGGGCGCAGCAGGATCATCGGAGCCCTGGCGCGCAAAGTGACCGACCCGGCCTACGGTTACATCATCGCCGGACTGCAGGACCGAGCGACGCACCACAACTACCGCGTCCTCACCATCACCGGGAACCTCGACACCACCTCGGAGCGGGAAGGGCTGCAAACCCTCGTCTCACTCCAGGTCGACGGGATTGTCGTCGGGAGCGGGCGACTGTCCAACAAGTCCATCCTCGAGATCGCCCGGCACACGGCGACGGTCGTCCTAGGGCGCGAGGTGCCCGGTGTCGATGCGGTAGACCACGATGAGACGCACACCACCGCCGAGCTGTTGGGGCACCTGTGGGAGCTAGGCCATCGGACCGTCGGCTTTCTGGCAGTTCCGACGCAGTACAACCGCGGGGCCGTCACCAAGACCAAGTCGCTGCGCGAGGTGGCGACCCACCTGGGCATGACCTTGGTCGTCGAGAACGCCGGCAATGAGTTCGCACCGTCCCGGGAGGCGACCGCGCGCCTCCTGGCCTCTCACCCAGATGTCACCGCCGTGCTGGGCCTGACGAGCTTCGCCGGCCTGGGGGCGATCTCTGCGCTGGAGGCGGCGGGTCTTCGGGTTCCGGAGGACATGTCCGTCGCGTGCTTCAACGACCCACTCCTGGGCGACATCCCGCAGCTCGGCCTGACCGGCGTGCTGCAGTCCCAGGAGGAGCTAGGTCACCAGGCGGTGGACCTGATCATCGAACGACTCGCCGATCCCTCCAGACCGGTGCAGCGGCGGCTGGTCGTAGGCACCTTCAGGACGGGCACCACAACCTCCCGGGTCCGAAAAAGTGCGGCGGCGTCACCCCGCGGCTCCAAGCCGAAGAGGTGACGGCTAGCAACGGGTGCACGTCGTCAAGGCAAATGATGGCATGGACGTGGGACGCGGTCGATCCGGCGTGTGGTCTCGAACACTTTGCTACACCACACCTTGCGGCTCGACCTCACCGCGAAGGCATGAGTCACGGCACGGGGCAGTCACCGCGGTACAGCGAATCGTCATCCGGCATGGCGGCAGCCTGCAGCGCGTGTCGTCGAGCGCCGTACTCAACAGTCAGCAGCGGCACGGCCCCGACGAGCCCGGCCACGGCGACGAGCACGGTTTCGCGCCGCCGCCATACCGGCGGTTCCACCGTAGACACGTTGCCCAAGGTTGTTGGGTGACGGCGACCGGCGTGGCTTCTTCGCAGGCACCGAGGTGACGGCACTCGCGGGTGCCTCGTCCTATGCGTCGTCGTCAACGGCCCGTTCGGCACGGGGAGAGCCCTCCGTGCGGCTCGAACCAGCCCGGGGCTGAACCCGCCCGGGACACAGCGTGGCGCCGAGCAGTCGCTCGACGCCACGCTGTGTCCCGCCCCGACCCCTTGTCCAGGGCGGACCAGACGCCTGACTACCCCCGCCCATAGTCAGCCATCGTCACGGGGTGCGGCTGCACTGAGCCGGAGTGCAATGCGCAGCCACACCACCGTGGCAACGAGCCTGCTGACACATGGTTACGGGTGCTCTCCCAGAACCGCGGCGGCTCCTCTGAGCACCCCGACGGTCAGCGAGCGTCGGCGCCCCGGGCGGCGATGTCCGCCTCGCTCGGCTCGTCGCGCCACGAACGCCACAACGCGGCATACGCGCCGTCGGCGGCGATGAGCTCGTCGTGGGTGCCGACCTCGGTGATCAGCCCGGCGTCGACGACCGCGACCCGGTCGGCGTCGTGTGCCGTGTGCAGCCGGTGGGCGATGGCCACGACCGTGCGCCCGGAGACGACTGCCGCCAGCGACCGCTCGA
>JAABUM010002098.1_pt1 | contig 27761 bp, 47 predicted proteins | sample 5559161 | NCBI WGS metagenome assembly JAABUM01 (sample SAMN10711868, study PRJNA513369) | rock metagenome | isolation source: Antarctica rocks | place: Antarctica: Victoria Land, Siegfried Peak nord
ACCCCCCTCCACCTGTTCGGCAATCTGATGTCAAGTCACGCTGTGATTCCGCGAGTGCTCAGCCTTCGAGCTCAGCTGGGTGTCATGGCCTTTGAATTGACAGTGCTGTACGGAATGTCAATGCGTGACCTGCGTTATAAAGGATGTTGTTGGGCACAGGCGATCGGGCTGGCGCATCTGGACGCGGCGTCGCACCTGTGCCTGCACCCCAAGTACGGGCCCTGGTTCAGCCTGCGCGCGCTGCTCGTCTTTGACGGCGTGCCCTTCCACGGTGAGCGCCTGTACCACCTCTAGACCCTGTGGCTGATGTGCCAATCAGGGCGGAATGACCTAGCGGTCTTTGCGCCGCGCAAAATCCTCCATGTCACTGTGTTCTGCTGGCTGGATTTGACGTTTGAGGCAGGTGGCAAGGCAGAACAGGAGGCAGTGATCCGCATACTGCGCACATACTCTGCAGAGGCTGACGCTGACTCTCGCAAAACAATGTGCAGGCGCCAAGCCGGTGGAGCTGCCGAACCCGCTGGACGCGAGCACGCGCCGCTACATCAGCCTCGCGGTGTCCAGTGCGATGCGTTCGTCCTCCGGCGACCTCGCAGGTGCTTTTCCGACTTCAAGGACTGGAAGCAAGGCATCCACGAGGAAACGACAAGAGGGACATGAGAAGAGGGACATGCCCATGTGTTTGCTGCCGGCCCAGGTCGCCAGGTCGTCAGGATGGTACTCCCGGCAGAGTGTGGGGGTCCGCGGCTGATGACTGTCTGATGTTGTGCCTGCAGCGGTGGCAGCGGAGGCAGACAGCCGGCTCAGCTCGCAGGACGGCGTTGCTCGGGCCCCCAATCCCGACGCCGTGCGCAGCAACTGGCAGAAATGGGTACGCCTCCTGTGGCACTGCAACCTGTGCCCGATCTCCCTGTGCCCGTGTGCGCCAGCTTCACTTGCTAAGATTGCAGTCCGGCCATCTGCCAGCAGATGATGCCAGCAGATGATGCCAGCAGATCAATATGTTAGTCTGCCAGCAGGCCACACGCCCCCTGCGCCCAGCCGCATGGTGCCCCACGATCCATCTTGCAGGTGGCGATCCGGGACGCGCCGTGCGCTGGCCACCCCTGGCGATACTCCAAACACCAGCTGGTATACCACTACACAGGGGACCGGGAGATTCTGCGCCGCCTGGTCGCCGTCGCCGGCTCCCCCAAGGATGCCCCCGAGGTGAGGCAATCGGATCGCCTCTTGCTCGTGGCCTGTGCTTCGCTGGGTCCTGCGATCTGTTTGGAGCAGCTCTGCAGCGCCCTGGGCGAGGTGGCGTGCCAGGACTAACACTCTCCCGTATAGTGTCAGGACGGTGTGTTGTCAGGAATGTCAACATCCCGCTGCGCAGCTAGCACGAGGTGTGCCTGTCTGGAGTCCAGCGTTCACACAGTGTCTCCAGTTGAAGCTGGAGCTGACGGCAAAAGCAGTGCACAGCCTCATCAGAGCAGATCGACTCGCGGAAGCTAGAGAGTGCACGTCTTATCAATGATTCACTTCGCATGCACAGCGCCTGGCGGTGGAGCTGGAGCTGCCATCAGCGGCGGCGCGGCGGCGCTCGCGCGAGCGCAGCCGCAGCGCCAGCGGCGAGCTCCAGATACTGCCCGGGGCGGGCGACGTCGCGGCGGCGGCCTGGGCCGCCTACGCAGCGGCTGCGGACGCCAGCGGCGGCGGCCACGGCGGCAGCAACGGGCTGAGAGCGGGCAGCAGCAACGGCAGCGGCGGCAACGGGCTGAGGGCGGCCAGCTTCTCGCCGACAAAGTCGCCAACGCGGAAGCATCGGCCGCCGATTCCCGAGCTGCCGGCCGCATCGCCGCCGAAGGGTGCGTCAGCGCGTCGTCTCCCTGGCTGCTGCCTGTCTGCCTGGATGATTGTGCATAGCTCTGCATGATCATAACTTCTGTGTGTGATGACATCCTCTGGACTGCCGCGATTGCTGCGGCCTGGCCCTGGTGCAGCACCTTGTGCCTTTCATGACGTTTGTCAAATTTTGAGTCTGTGGCCTGCCCTGCTCTTGACAGAGCACGAGGAGGGGTACCAGGAACCGCCGAAGTTGGGCCGCGACAGCATGGGATCTGACTGCGGCGCCGGCGGGGACGAGGCCGAGGCCCCAGTGGCGCAGCAGAATGACGCGGGACAGTGAGCGCCGTGCAGCGCGCAAGAGCAGCTCACGGCGCACCCGCCGCATCATGTAATGCAGCAGCTTGCCACACCTTGTGGCTTGCAGTTTTTTGACCGCCGTACGCGGCTTTGGAGACCAAGGTACCTTGTTCCACAGAGTCGGCAGGGAGTGTGTGCATATTGCAGAGCTGCGGCACGATCACAGGGGAGGAGCTGCACGTACTGTTGTTGTACATCGCACAAATCAGCTACCTGATCTTAGAGGAGAGCGAGGGTCGCAGTGGCTGTCATTGAGCGTTTGATCATCATTTGTATCAGCATTCATAGGGGTGGCTGTTGTATCGCAATTGCGCTCGTTGGACAGCCAGCAGCAAGCTGGTAAGTGTTGAACACATACGGTTGACGTTTCGTTTCTTCACCACACACATGTAACAACAGATCGACTCCTAAGCTCCTAAGTGTTCTTTTGTTCGTTACTGAGACAAAAGCACGAGACAACTGATTGCGCCCAACCTTGCGACGGCGGTCAGGACATGCACCCAACAATTCTGAAGACTTTCGTGCACCAAGGATGCATTGGCTCTGCCTGCGACCTGTGCATGTGCAATTCAAACCACGCTATGCAACTTGCCACTTGTTTGTTGGCGGCCGCCCCTGCCTTTTGACCGCTGCGCTGTGCTGATGCTGGCGCGTACCTGCTCCCCCAAACGTGAACAGAGCAGGTGCATCACCACCTGCTGCCTGGCCGCGGCAAGAACATGCGCCAGCACGCTGCGCCAGCGCCTACTCTTCACGGATGCTGTCCCCCGACCCCGCGCCTTGTGCCCCCAGGCAGAAGGCTGCAGGTTTGACACAGACGTGGTGGTCAGGCTGCAGTCAACCGCTGGGCAGGCTGCCGAGCCCTGAGCAGTTCCAGCATCAGTTCATTCGAAGGTCTGGACGTACGCAAGAGCCCTGGGGCAACTGCACCTGCGAGCTCCACGTCGGGCGAGGCGTCGCTGCCGCTGCTGCCGCCGGCCGCCATCAGCGGCACGTCCGCCGCCGCGAGCCGCGCGAGGGAGCTGTGCGCGAGGCGGGGCGCGGGCCGCGCCACGCTGCCCGGCGCTGGCGTGAAGAACGGCGTGCCCGGACCTGATGAATACATCACGAGGTGGCTTACTGTCATCTTCTGATGCGGATCGTCTTCATCAGTATCAAACAGGTTCCTTTCGAAGTGCAAAAGCGTTTTACTCGAGTGCTCTAAACTACAATGGCAGATCGTACCTGAGGCGCCCCACGTGAGCGCCGCCTCCGGGCTGGCGCTGGCTGCGTCACGCCATGGCGTCTCCGCCTGTGCAATACGTGAAAAGCTCATCAGTACCTCAGATGATATTTGAACCGTCAGGACCTTTCAAGTACCGCGTCTCTGCAGATGAGGTACAGAACAGGCGAGCGGCGTGGGCTGCAGATGTTTCGAACCATTCGCATTTCTTCGCCTCACCGGCTGAAGCCGGGTGGGCGACGAGGAGCTGCGCAGGGGTGTGCGCCGCGCGGGCGGCGTCGCCTCTCAGCCGCTGTACCGCGCCCTCAGCTCCGCCAGCAGCACCGCTCGCCTGCATATTGAATTTCAAGCATATCTCAAGTTACAGGAGTCAGTCAAAGGTCCTGCTCATTTGCTGTGCACCAGTGGACCGACCGGGCAGTGGTGAGCAGGCGCCTCCGGACGACCTTGCATCTGACAGCAGTTCTGCTGGTAATTTGAATTGATTTCCGGGAGCAGGAGGTCCTTCTGAACCAGGCAGAGCCAGGCACAGGCTTCTGAAGGGCGTGTCACCCACCGCTGCTCGGGCAGCAGGCCGCCGCCGCCATCGGTGTGCGGTGCCTCGGGCGTGGCGCACCGCCCCCCGGCCTCGGGCGTCAGGCGGCCGCGGCTGGCGGACAGCGGCGGCGGCGTGCCATAGCTGCCCTGCGAGTCCGGCGGCGGCCCCGCCGTGCTGAAGCCGCGCCAGCCGGTGCTGAGCGGGTCTGCCTCGGCATCGTCGCCTGCAGCAGGAAGACGTTTAACCCTGAATGGCTCCCTTCTTCCTTCTGATGGTGACGCCACGCCGAGCAAGGGCGCTGCGGTCGGGAGATGGTAGTATCCGAACCACTTCAGGGGCCCATGCTCCGCCATGGGCAGCAGGCTCATATCGATGCAGAGAAGCTGATTGGCAGGTGCAAGCTCCCCCACGGTCGTGAAACGACCTCCACTGCCAAGGCGAAGCCGCAGCACAGCGGCGAGCACACACTAACCTGCGGCAGAGGGCGTGGCGGGCGTCATGTAGGGAATGGGCGACAGCGCACGCGCCGGCGGGCGCAGCGGCGTGATGCTGCCGTCGCGGACCTCCGACGCCAGCTGCTGGCTCAGCAGGTCCCGCTCCTCTAGCAGAAACTGGTTCTCCCTGCCGCATCATTCTCATTATGTTTCATTGATGGATTGACATGCTTCTCCACCAGGCACTTCTCCTTGATGTGTTGCAATGCACAAGAATAATGATTGTTGCAATGCACATGAATACTGTTTGAATTGCTGTGCCAGCGCTCTCATTTGCGTGTCCGAGTCGCTTCTGCTTCCATTGATTGCCAGTCTGCATGCCGCCCAAAGCTGGGCTGCTTTCACCTGCTGCTGTTCGGTGATCGCTGACTGCTGATTGAAGCGTGCCTGCGCTGCACCGCTGACTTCCAGTGTTTACACAGCGAACAACCAGGGGTGGCCTGCCCGGCGGAGCGCACCTCTCCAGGCGGGCGATCGACTCCCGAAAGCTCGCCCGCTCCTGCAGCATTGTGTCACTGCTTGATACATGCGCGTCACTTAGTGGGCAGAGGATTCACCAGTCCAGCATGTGCCGAACGTCTGGACTCTGTTATGCCAAGCACAGACATTCAGCGACACGCAGAATCTGCTGATGTGCCACTGGACGCGCAGAAGGTTCTCACCTGCAAGAGCGCTTCGAGCTGCTGTTTGAGGAAGCCGCTGTCCTCATGCAGCTGCGCCTCGACGCCCACGACCTGCATGATGATGAGGTCGTTGGACGATTCTGGCAGAGCATCATCCCAACACGTTGCGGCGGCAGCAGCTGGCGGCAATTGGGCGGCTGCAACATCACAGCGCACAGCAGTGTAAGACAGCCTTGGCGATGCGGCAGCAGACTGGCCTCATCATACTCTGCCTCCTGGTCCTCCAGCTGCTGCTTCGCGACACCGAGCTCCGTCTGCAGCATCTGCACGGCGTGGCGGCGGGAGCGGTCAACGTGCGGCAAATCTTGTTTTTGGGGGCTTGTGTGACTGGGATCGACAGCAGCGGGTGGCCAATGCCATGCGCGATGCAAAAGGGTGGTTGATAGGTGCTGTTCAGGGCCGATAGAGCCACCGCTGCTGCCTCGATTTCAGGGGGCTATTTTGAATTTGGGGCCGTGATCGTGACGCTGACAGGCTCAACCCATCATGGACACTGTCGCAGCAACCCACAAGCGCTGACGTTTCATTTCTAGGCCAGGTTGCCTGCGCTTGAAAAGGCACTGGTGCTGACTCACGTCGTTGGCGATGCTTTTTGCTCGCAGAGCGTCCGACGCCTGCGATGCACCAACTGCCTTGGTCAGTATGTGTTGCAATCATGTCAGTGAACGTTTCAGCAATCAGATCAACCGCGGTGCTGGCACTCAACGAGCTACAGAGACCCAAGCAGGGCCATCAGACATCACCAGGAGCAACAACAGCACTTGCCATGTCGAGGAAGCTCTTCACGTCGCCCCAGCTGACACATCCGCCTCCTTTGGAATGCCTGCCGCTGTCGCATGGCGCCCATTGCCTGCGCTGTGGCGTAGTCATGCCCCACTGACTTGCACGGTTTTTCGATGCCAAAGGCTGGTTGGCCGCGTGGTTGACGTCCTCAAGCACCATGCTACGTGACCAGAAGCATCGCGCCTGGCGAGAAGGACAACTGCTGGCGGACTGCTGCGCAAATCTGGCTTTCGCTGGAGATTTTGAAGGCGCACGTGACAGGCGCAGCTGTTCAAGCGACCGGCGGTGCGGCAGAGGCCAGCAGAATGCTTCGGACAGGACAGTCCTTCTGCCATCTTGCGGCTCCTCCGCTCTGGATCAGCCATCAGCGCAGCGACTTTTTGGTGTCAGAAGATGGTTTTCAACGACAGGCCGCTGCTGCCGGCCCACCTGCTTCGGGGCGTCGCAAGTCTCTGCTGCGGGTTCGATGCGATCAGGCATCATGTTTCATCACGGTGGGCATATGCCGTCGCGGTCTCAGCGTCAGCACAGGAGCGCAGCGCCGGATCGGGTGGCCGCAAGGCGGGCGTGACTGACCCCAGCGCTGCCAGGCTTTCTGTGATCATTCCCGCGCTGGTGCGATTACGAAGGGCCTTTGAATACAGTCTGTGACATTGCGAGGAGATTGACATCCGCTTCAAGGCAAACTGCCGGCAGATCTGTGTTGCCGATGCGCCTGCAGAACGAGGAGGCACTGATCGGCAGAGCCATTGCCAGGTGACTCTTCATGTTGCTGGTGGTTGCTCCGGTCCATTTACCGTGATATGCAGGGAAGTTGACGGATTGGAGTGGCATGCAGTGCAGCGTCTGGCACACCCCGGCGCAAGTGGCCAGAAATCATTGTGGCGGATGGCGGCAGCAATGATGGCACTGTGCGCGCAGCCAAACGAGCCGGTGCAAAGGTGAGCCTGCAAGCCTGTTCATCCGACTATCCGATTGATGGAGCAATCTCGCGTGCCAAGAAACACAGGAGATGATGCCTAGGGCCCCTTGTTCCTCGTCCGTGATGCGTGATGCGTGATCGTCGTGGTGCAGGTCATTTCATGCTCCAGAGGCCGTGGCCGCCAGATGAACGCTGGAGCGCAGCAGGCCAGCGGCGACGTGCTGCTGTTCCTGCACGCCGACAGCCAGCTGCCGAATGGGTATCGTCAGGCAATGAATGACGCTTGGGCGGCATCAGCGGCGGGTGGGATGAAGGCGCCAAGGTGCTGCATATTCTGCATTGCACTCATGCTGCAGCTGTGGAGAGTCTTCACATGAGTGGACGTAGCAGCTTCGTGTCGTCGCTGTGGACGCAACGTCGATGCTGGGTGCAGCGTGCCATTGCACAGCAGACGACGCGATCAGTCCCGCAGAGACAGTCCGGCACTGTCAACAATTCCTCATGGTGTGAAGTACCGACACAGGCTCAAAAGGCCATGCAGGTGGGGCTGTTTCGAGAGCATTCAGCTGGACCACGAGGGCAATGGGCTGCGCGGCTGGCTGCTGCGGCACGGAGTCGGCTGGCGCACGCGGCTCATGCACAGCCCCTACGGCGATCAGGCCATTTTCGTGGAGCGCGATACCGTCAGGTGAATTTCCCGCTGTCTGTCTGCCCGTGCTTGCCTCCCTGTCACAGTTACTTGTGTGTATTTCAGGACTTGCGTTGGGATCACGCTTACGTGTGGCGTGCAGTTCGTCAGCTATCCCTACATGAAGCCTGACATGCGGCAAGACCAGCGTCTCAACACAAGGCTGGTATGCCTGCAGGCAGCTGGGCGGCTTCAGAGAGTGGCGACTGCTGGAGGACGTGGACCTTGTGGAGCGGCTGCGAAAGATCGGGCCGCCGGCGGTGGTGCGGCGGCCGGTGACTGTGTCCGCGAGGCGGTGGGACCGGCTGGGCCTGCTGCGGACGTTCCTGCTGAATCAGTACATCCTGGCCGCCTGGAAAATTGGCGTGTCGCCGGACAGCCTCGCAACTTTGTACTCTGCGTCTGCGAAGAGCTGACAGCGGCGGACACAGCCCTACCTAGTAGAGGACTGTAGGGCATAGGTAAATCATTTAATGCACCACGCGGTTTAACGCCGCCGCCATTGACGCCCCTGTTGTCGCCTGACAACTTGACACTAACATCGCCGCCAAGCTGACAGCCTGGCTTCAAGGAGCGTATGGAGATTATTCGCCGAACTGTAAACCTTGAACCTCAGCAAGTCCTGGTCCATTCTGAGCTTGGCCCTAATCCGACTGGCTCCTTTGTTGTTATCGGCTCCAAGCCATCAAGTGCCGGAACTCCGGCAGGTGTCCGCTTCCGGAGCTGCCACTTGCAGAGCAGCCGTCGCGGTGGCGGCAGCTGCCGCGATGGCAGTAGCGGTCCACGCAGCCATGGTTCACGTCTGCCGTTCGTCGTGCCATAACGCAGCTCTGCGAGTCATCCTGTATCCTAAGTCGGCACGGAGGCATCCCAAGCCTGGGTTTCGGCGACTACCATCAGCGCAAGCGTTGACGCGCGGAGGACAGCGATGCCGCTCCGTTTTCTACGCTGAGCACTGTGATCAACTACTTCCGCGGGCGCCCGCAGCACCTCGAGAGCTTTCTAACGGAGATGGAGGCCATTATTCGGCAGGCGCCTGTAATTCAGTCCAGCCTCCAATGCTGGTTAGTGACGCCTGTGTGATGTGACGTCTCGTACAGAATATATTGCACCGTTTGGAAGACCAGGCACTGGCTTGCATGCCTGTAATGATTCTGCAGTGCACGGTGGTTCGTTGTGCGACATGGATGCGTCCGAATGCGCGAGATGGAGAACATTTGAGTATTGAGCGTGAACGTCTCTCTGACCTCTGCAGGCATGGCATGGTGACCAACAACGGAAGGCCCGCAGAGCGATCGCTTCCCGACGTGGTGCCGCCGCTGTCGCCGGACGAGCTCTGGCACCGCATGGCGACGCGGGCTCCGCCGAAGCTGCGCGCCAACCTCGCCGCCAGCACGGACGCGGCAATGACGCCGAACGAGCTGCGGCGATACCTGGAGCGCCACAAGCGACTGGACGTTGAGCAGGTGACACAGCGACCCGATGTCGGTCGTGCCTAATGTTTTGCACATAGCCTTCATCAGCACTTTGGGTGTGATGCGACCGCTGATCACAGCTTCTGATCTTGACCGCCACTGCTCGCTCTGGGACGCCCCTGCACGCTGTGAGGAAAGTGCACGTGAGCACTCGCACTCTCATCCAAACCATTTGATGGTATTGATTGCTTTTCATGACATGACACTTTCGGCTGCATGCCGGTGCAGTAGGCGGTCGCAATGGTGCTGTCGGCGCTGCCGCAGTCTGCCGCGGCGCAGCTGTATCCTCACATGGCGCACCTGCTGGCCACAACCTGCATGTGGCGGCAGCCGTCACACGAGGAGGTGAGACATGACTGCAGTGTCATATGAGGCTGCTGGCGTCGATTCGTCTACTGCCCTGAGAGAGTGTTGCGCAAATCCTGGCAAGACTGCGTCATGCTGATGCCAGATCGCACCTGTGCAGAGCCGTGCTGTTGCCGTCAAGGCACATGGTCCTCAAACAGTGTGCAATTTGTGCAAATCCCAAAAACCACAGAACCAAGTCTCACCTGCAGGTCCCAGAGACTTCCCGGAAGGCAGCGCGGGCACGCCGCATCGAGCAGATCCGAGGCATCCTGGCTTCCGAGAACTGCAGCCTGGTGGTGCCATCGGACTCGGCAGAGTGCGACCTGGTGTGTGCTCTGCAGCACCTTCACTGTGTTTAAAGTGCAGTCATCGGACTGCATGTCACGTTTACTTTGTGTCGCAACTGTGTACACACTGCTTCCTGACTTGCCGCAATAATCGCTACGGGCTTGTGAAGTGAGCACCCGCTCTGATGCAGGCCCTGCATACAACAGCACTGTACACACACACCAATACAGGAGTCTCCTGAACAACAGGAGAATAGAGCGGAGTCTCGCTGATTCCTGTGAACTATGTGCGTAGTGTTCCCGCGCCAGGTGGCGGCGCTCATGCGGGTGCGGCGATACCGCCCGGGCATGGGCAACAGCCAGCGCCTGCGGCTGCCGCTCGAGCTGCTGGAGGCCGTCGCCGGCACGGCTGGTGCTGCGGCGGATGGTGATTGGTGCGAGCACTTCCGGTGGGGCAGGCAGATGCCGGTGCCGGAGCCAGTCGACGGTTGCAAGGTAGTGGCGTTGATGACCGGCGCTTTCCTTGACTGCATGGACGCCATTATGATAAAAAGCAGGCAGCTCATCGAAACTGTCTCGACGCAGCCAGCAGTGGCGGCCAAGGCATCCTCCACGCCATCTGACATGACGGATCTGAAAGAGGCGCCTGTGTCCGCCGTCATTGCGCCATCATCGTATGCGAATCTCAGCGCTCGCTGCGCTGCCGCAGGTCGTGCCGAAGCTGTTGTTTGGGCGGCTGACGGCGGCGCTGGACCGAATGGCCGGGGACCAGAGTGCCGGTGCGCAGCTCAATCGCGAGGTGGAGGCACTGGAGGAGGAGATCGAGACCGGCGGCGGCCGGCTGGAGGTGAGGTTTGATACTGGATTTGTTGAATTTTGGGTGATGTTGGGGATGGCGCAGGCGCACCGCCCGGCTAGTTGCTTGGCTCTGGTGGTTCAGAGGGCGCCTGCAGCGCTGCTGATTGAGGGCTGTGCCTTCTGCGGCGGCGCCGGGAGGGCATCGCTTGCTGGCAGACATGTGACGGCCTGTGCACCCGTGATGCACGTCTTGTTCACAAGCCACCATGCCTCCCCACCTTGCAGGCGCTGCGGACCACGAGGGACATCTACGCGCTGGCATTCAGCTTTTTGGCGAGGCAGCGCCACCTCCAAGTCAAGGTCGTCTCTGACGAGGTGCGCTTGCGTCTTGGTGGCGGCAGCTATGTGCGCGCGCATCCAGGACCAGCCGCCTGAAGCATGATGAGGACATTCAAACCCGGCTGGTCCTGATGGATCGCGTCTTGGTGGCGTCAGCTGCATGCATGTTCATGTGGCAGCAGTTGGCGTAGCACCGTGACAACGCCCGACGCCACGCCGGCCGTGAGACCGCTGTCGCTGTGGGAACGCAGGGCTGGACGACGTTCCTGGCCAAGGGCGAGAGCTCGCAGGTGCTGCAGAACCGGCCGGACATGCTGACCGGCTTCGAACTGGCGCTGCTGGAGCTGGCGCTGTCGCAGCCGGAGCGGGAGGTAAGAAAACTGCCGTTGTCACTATCGGAACGCTCATTCCACAGCAATGCCTGCGGCTTTCTTGAGGCTAGTTAGGCCGTCCTGTTCTACCAGATGCTGAGGCTGTGCGCGGCGGTGAGCCTTGACATTTGATAGCTTTTGTTGCCCCTTGTAACCAGTACTCGCGTTCGCGCTGCAGATCGACTGGGCGGCGCTGACGGCGGTCTGCACGCCGCCGGGCTGTGCTGCTCACGCCGCGGCCGACGGCGCCCGCCGCCTACAGCTGCTGGACCGCACCTGCCTGGCCATGGAGCAGTGCGTTTCTACCCTGGATAGGCTTTTGTGATTATGGCAAAGTAGTACCAGCAATGACTGGTCCATCACTGACAATGCACCCCGCGCTGCTACGGCGCAGCTGCATGAAGGCAACCAACAAATGCAGGACGGTGTGCATCCGCACCACGATGGAATTTCACTGTGACTTGCTGCCAACTTATCCCCAACTTATGAAAATCCACATCCGCACATGAATGAATGCGCAGGTATGTGGAGGTGCACGGCGGCGGCAGCTTCGAGGCGCTAACGCTCAAGCAGGGCGTAAGCGGCGGCAGCGGGCGTGGGCCTGTGAACACCTACAACAAGGTGTGCTATTGCGTATCCCACAACTTGTCATTCCATGCACAAGAGTGTACTCTGTTTGACTGGTGACATCAGCATATCAGCATTGCGGCAGCGGTACTTAATGGCAGCAATCCTTCGGCACAAGTGCTCCTATTGCAAAAACCCGAAACCTTGTCGCTGCGCTAGCCAGCTGCTGCATTGCCGGCGCATGCATGCTGGCAGGCTGGGCCAGAGGCGGACACTTGGCATGGCAACATGCTGCGAAACAGTCTGGGGAATGCCACCCGCGGACGCGAAACCCTGGCGTACTGATAACGTTTTTCCATGCATGTCCGCAGCTGGTGGATCTGCTGCGAGAGCTGCAGAAGCGGTGCGCAGCCGCAGGAACGCCGGTGCAGATCTCAAAGAATTACAAGTTCCTGGCAAAGGACATCATGAGCTGGAACGATGCCTGGAAGGACGATGCTTTCGCCGGCGGCAAGATCCCCGGCTGGGTCGGCTGGCTGCAGCAGCGGCAGGCGGCTGGGTCAACCGGCAGCGGCAGTGGGGCGAAGGGTTCAGCGGTGGTGTAAAGCACTCCCTGCCCCGACACCGCATCACTGCCATAGACACGGAGAGCACTGCAGTGTTTGTGCATGCATTTTGATGCAATGATGTTTGCTTTTCAAAGTGATGGGCTCCAGCAATGTCAACTGCGGATCTTGGCGTGCAAGCTCCACACCAGAGACGAAAAAGGGTTTTCGGTTGAATTTCACAACTGCGCTCGGCTGGCATCGCAAGGCACCAAAAACAGTATTGGGAATGACGAATGTGTCCACTACGGCAGCATGTCTCGACCAGGCAGCTTCCCAAAGACCTGACAATACAATACTCAGTGTGCACGCAAGACTGCCAAACCTCCCTGACGCTCACCTTCCTAAACCTGAACACCTCCAGCGACACCCTAGACAATGTGTCGCCGTCTGCACGCCCCTCCTAGAACCTGCCGGCAATCCCTCTGATTGCGGCCACACCCTTAGTGTCCTAGCCAGCACCATGACCCCCGCCTACAGGGGGTGTGCCGCGCTCGTTCTTAAGCATTTGCATTTGCCGCAAAAGGTCTGCCGCAAATGATATTGCGGTCTGTTCCATCGCAGCAGCTCGCTCAAAAGGCGCGCCATCCAGAAAGCATCACCGTCGACCAAGTGCCCAGCGGCGCCTTCCCAGCTAACGTCGCCCCGTCAGCACGAAGCTTTGGCCCGCTTCAGCTCTGGCTGCTTCAGACGGCGGCGTCGTGAGACAGGTTGCTCTGCGCGTGCGTCGCAGAGGCATTGCGCAGGTCGTCGGCCTCGCCGCCGCGCTCGAACAGCGCTGCCGCGCCCATGCCGCTGCCGATGCACATGGACACGATGCCAAAGCGCGCCGACTTGCCACGCCGCTGCATCTCGTGCAGCAGCGTCGCCGTTGCGCGCGCGCCTGCGGACGACAATGGACAACGATGGCATGCTGTTCACAGGAATTGGAGCGACACCCGCAAGCACTGGCACTGAGCAGGATGCTTGCATGTATTTTGTGCCGGTGATGCTGGCGCACAGTCCGCATCAGCCATGGAAGCAGTCCAACTGCAGATGCTGACGGCGCAGCTCCTGTCCAATGTAAAGCAGCGCAGCAGTCTGCGCACACACACCTGTTGCACCGAGCGGGTGACCCATGGCGATGGCACCGCCGTTGGGGTTGACCTTTGCCGGGTCCAGGTCCAGCACGTCGCAGCAGTAGGTCGCCTGCAAAAGGGTCAACCACAGGGTCAGGCTGTGTCGCTGGATGACCGTTCCCATCGACTCGGGATGCAGAGCAATGATTGGGGGTGTCATCTACCAGCTGGGGTGTAGCGCGGCTCATGCTGTGTGCACAAGATGCACAGCTGACAAGACGAGCTGCAGCCTGCTCTCGAGCCATTTGCCGCACAAGTCCACCCAACAAACAACATCATTTCAAACTCAAAACAACTCATCTCACCTGGGAGGCGAAGGCCTCGTTGACCTCGAAGACGTCGACGTCCTCAATGGAGACGCCGCCCTTGCGCACGACGTCGGGGATCGCGACGGACGGGCCGATGCCCATGATAGCGGGGTCGACGCCGACGGCCGAGAAGGCGCGGAAGATGCCCAGGATGGGCAGCTGCCGCCGCAGCGCCTCGCGCCGTGTCATCAGCATCGACGCCGCCGCGCCGTCGCTGACCTGTGCAAGGCAAGACGGCAGACGGCTTGAGAATGCCCTCCCTTGGTCTCCCTTAAGGGTGTGCTGCAAAGCTGCTTGACTGCAGCAATCAAGGGAGGATCCACATGTGAAGTTCAGCTCGATACACACATGGACAAGGTGCACACATGGACAAGGTGTGATGCTTGCATGCATGTGATGTGTTCACATGAATTATCTGCGTCCGGAGCCACAAAAACACCTGGGAGGAGTTGCCGGCGGTGGTGGTGCCGTCCTTCTTGAAGACGGCGCGCAGCTTGGACAGCGACTGCGCCGTGGTGCCGGGCCGCACGCCGTCGTCCTTCGAGATCACCACATCGTGCTCCTCGCCAGTCTTGGGGTCCTGCAGATGTGGCGCAGATGACAACTCAGCAGGCGGACTTCCACTGCTCAGCTCGACGGCAAAATTGCAGTACTGCAGCTCGGGCTACCGGAAGAAACAGCAAAACTTCCTTGCAGGCTGTCACTGACCATATTCGTGCATGCTGCTTATGATGGAACGCCAGCCCCTGCTCCTGAGATTCCTGACATGTATTGCAGCGATGCAGCTCAGGTTGTGTGCCAGCAGAGCAGGCCAGCACCTTGAGCTTGGTGGCGACCGGCACGATCTCGCGGTCAAACTTGCCGGCCGCCTGCGCTGCGGCCATGCGCGCGTGCGACTGTGCGGCAAACTTGTCCTGCGTCTCCCGCGACACGCCGTACTTTGCCGCCACGTTCTCTGACGTCACACCTGCACAGATGACAGTGTTTTGCTGTTGCAGCGCTGCTGAGGAGGGGTGAGGGCGCTGCAAGGGTGGCGGGCCGGGAAAAGGGGCCACTGCACTTCATCAGCAGGCAGGTAGCAACATCAGTCAAGAGAGCTGCTGCATGCACTTCCACATGCTACCAGGCACATGCAGCCCTAGATGATAAGCAATGTAGCAAAGGCGCACCCATGGGCAGCAGGCAGTTGCCGGCGGCGGGGCAGGTCTCGACCTTGGGGTTGACGCCGCCCTCCCACGCCATGGGGTTGATGGACATGGTCTCCACGCCCGCGCCGATGCCGATGGTGTAGTAGCCCGACTGGATGGCCGCCGCCACGTCCGCGATGGCCTGCAGACCCGACGAGCACTGCCTACAGGGAGGCACGTGCCGCCAGGTCAGCCATGGCTCCGGGCAGTGAATTGCTTCACAGAACGACTCTCTGAAGCTGCCTGGCTTGCAGCGCATCGAGGGGATGCCGATGCTCGCGGCAGGCAGGATGTACAAGCGCGCTGTGCACCTGTTGACGGTCCGCACGGGGACGGTCTCCGGGAAGCCGGCCAGGAACATGGCGATGCGGCTCTCGTTGGCGCGCTGCGAGCTGGGGCCTAGCACACTGCCCACCACGATATCGCCCACTGCCTGCAGCACATAGCCGCAGCTTCTACTTCAGAAAGGTCAGGCCCTAACACGCACGGGTATCAGATGACATGCACAAAAGGCACGTGCTTGCGGTCTGACCTATTCACGTCAGCACAGCGCATAATGTAATATGATTCTGCCCAGAGGAACTGACACGAAGAAGCACCTGCGGCTCGACGCCGGTCTGCTGCAGAGTGGCCTTCAGGACGGCGGCAAGCAGGTCGTCAGCGTGCGTGTCCTTGAAACCACCGCGCTTTGCCTTGCACACCGGCGTGCGCAGTGCGGACACAATGACGACATCGTCCAGCGACGAGGGCCGGCGCTCGTAGGGTGCAGAGTCGCCCGCCGAGGTGGGGTTCAGCTGCAGAAGGTTCGAGCGGAATCGTCACTTCCCAGCGAGTCAGGTTGATGGCAGACTGGTGATGTGAAAGGCCAGAGCGTGCTGGGCAGCAGTCATGCGCGCGGACCTTGCAGCATTGAGGAGGCATGCAGGCAATGGACTGGGGTGCACCTGCAGCTGGGAGACAGCCTCCGCTGCCTGGTCCATCCCCTGTGTCAGTTGCACAATGAAGTTCAGCACCAGGACAGTTCTGCTGCATTGACTTGCATGGTTGTGAATAGACACAACATCGCGTGCAACACTTACGGGGCGCAGGTGGTTGAGCAGCATCCGCTGGCGAGAGGCGGCCCTGTCAACGAAGTCCATCTGCGCAAAAGGCAGGCTGTTGCGTCGTCTGCAGCGAGAGCGGGTGCTCGGGCTGCGTCTCACAAGGATTCTGAAGGAGCCAAAGCAATAGATATCAGGTGTAGGTGCGCGACGCAGAGCAAATTGTGGCGTAACCTGGCGCGAGCACCTGACTGGGCGAAGGGCTGACGAGGACAAGGGGCAGAACGGCATTTCCTCGTTGCTGTCCCGGGAGCCGGCTGGGACTTGTAGTTTGCGCATCCTTGATACGCTGCCGTTTCTCAAGTTTCTCAAGTGCCGAAGAACCTGTAAAACCCGCCGCAGCCACACAGGACCGCGTCCAGCACGCCTGCACCTGCTGCTTTGCATCGCATCCCGGCGGCGGCGCCGCATGCCCGTCCTCTGACGCAGCTGTCGACAGATGGTCGCGCCCGCGGCGGACTTCAAGACGCTGAAGGTCATCATCCAGGCGCCCACGCGGTACTCGAAGCACCTGTTCATCAAGCCGCACAGCAGCCAGGCGGACGATCTGCCGGCGGGCCGCGCGCTCTTTGTGGCCGGCATCCCGCTGTCCATCGCCGCCGAGGACGTCGCGGAGCTCTTCTCCGCCTTTGGCGACGTCGCCAACTTGGCCATCCACCCCTCAAATGTGAGCAGGACGCTACCTGCCTGCGCGCCGCATTTACGAAACATGTCTGCACGAGGACAACTTGTCTCTGGCGAACGTACGCATTGAACATCTTTATCAAGCCCCAAAACTCAAGTGTCTTCTGATGCAACTGGGCGCAGACCACCGGCATCCTCGTCTTTGAGGAGGAGACGGCCTGCAAGGCGGCGGTCGATGCGGCGGCCGGCGGCACAGTCCTTGAGCTCACGCCCGCTGAGCCGGAGGGCCCCATCGGCCTCAAGTCCTGGGTCAACGCCCACAAGGTGAACACCTGACATGGTCAGCTTGCACAGCACCCTCGGACCAGGGAGCTCGGCACGCCAGCCGCATTACCCAAAGCTTGGTGGAATCCAGGATACGCACTTGCCGCAATGACAGCGGATGCAGCATTTGGGACACATTTGGACTGCAAATCTCAGATGAAGGCACCGGAACTTCCGCTTGAATGAAGCTGTTCCCGGAAAGGCCAGTTGACGAATTTAGATGGATGGTGGGTGCAGGGCAATCCTGTTGGTTGCCCTGCATGTTTTCCCTGCATATCACCATCAGGTGCGTGCTTGGCACAGGCGCGCTTCCCGGGAAACCAGGCGCTGCAGGCGCAGCTGGACCATTGGGTGGCGGAGCACGATGCCGCGGCGGAGCGCAAGCGCAAGGCCGCCGAGGACGCCGAGGACGATGGCTGGACCGTCGTCAAGCGGCAGCGGGTGCGCCCCCATGGTCTGTGCTATGATAAGCAGCATCGTGTTGCGGGCGGCGGGCTGCTGAGGGATGTCAGGGCATTGGCTGTCGGACCTGCGACTTGGGCCGTGCAGCAAGCATGCTTAGCTGCTGTCTGTGGCCTTGACCTTGAGGAAGTGGCAGGTTACCTTCTAGGTTGGGCGGCCTGGCTCGCTGTTTCATTCCTGAGGGTCCGGATCGCTGACCGCTGCTACTGTTGGTCCTGGCAGGGCCGGCAGAAGAACACAGACGGCGAGGGCATGTCCGTCGGCGGCGTCGCGGCGGCGGCGGCCGCGGAGGCGGGGGGCAAGGCGAAGCAGCACCTGACGACCAACTTCTACCGCTTCCAGCAGCGCGAACGGCAGCGCGACGAGCTCTTCGACCTGCGGGAGCGATTTGAGGTGGACAAGCGCAAGATCCAGGAGCTGAAGGCCGCGCGGCGCTTCAAGCCCATGTGATCGATGTCAGCGTGCTTTTCCGTATTCGGACGTGTCATAGTGAGAGTTCGGAATCCTGGCACTGGCACAAAAGCGCAATAATGGCGCTGGCGCTCCTTCTTCGTGAATAGAGCGGGCAGGGACATAGTAGGCATATGTTCATCGTTGGAAGACTCGTTCAATAACTTCAACTTGAGTGGACGTATGCGCATACAAAACCATCGTGTCAATAGGACATGCGTCATCCATTCTCCTCCAGGCTCCATCAAACTCGTTTTACTACTTGAGGCTGAAAGCCGGAACTCATTCATGCTCGGCTGAGCCGTCACTGCACCGTCACAGATTCCCGACACACCGCTGACGTTATTGGTACCAACTCCTCCATCAAGAGTAGCAGTCTTCGTTGGAGTCGCTGCTGACATTATTACATTGCCAGGACGTGAGGTGTGAGGACTGATCTGCAATGCTGCGGAAGCCGTCCCAGTCTGGATGTGCCATGAAGGCGCAGGCGCCGACCACCAGTTCCTTGAGCTGAGTAGCAGGCCCCAGCGGCGGCGGCGGCGGCGGCGGCGAGGCCCGGAACCGTCAGGCCGCCGCAGGAGTACAGGTTCAGCTGCACGATCGCCGGGCAGGCGCGCAGCCCGGCAAGGCCCAGGCCGCTCAGCTGATCGCATTTCTGCAAAGTCAGCTCCCGCACAGCCGGAAGCATTGCCAGACAGTCTTCCAGGCCAACGTCGCTCAAGGCACAGCGTCCCAGCTCCAGGCAGCGCAGAGCAGTGCACTGAGAGGCGGGGGCGGTCATGTCGGCCGGGAAGAGCCGCGGCCCAGGGCGCCGCAGCGGTGGCTGCTGCTCCCCGGCGAACATGCAGTCAGCATCGCGGCGGCCGCTCAGCCGCAGCCTCGACAGGCGGGCGAGCGAGCACGCCGCAGGCACACCTTCCTCGCCGAGGTCGATGCCCGATGCCCTGAGCCGTTTCAGCGGAACCCCTGCGGCCGCGAGCGTCCGCAGGCCCACGCCTGTGACACGCTGCGTGTGCCGCAGGCGCAGATCGGACAGGCGGGACAGCCGCGACAGCTGGCCGATGCCTGCATCTGTGAGCTCATGCGAAGCCAGGTCCAGCTGGTGCAGAGCCGTCAGGCAGCCCACATAATCTGCCATGTCGCGGTCGGTGAGGCGGACGGGGCCAAACTGCTCAGGGTCGTTGCGGGCGTCGACAACGGAGACGCGCAGGCACGTCAGCAGGCTCAGAGTGCGAAGCTCCCGCACTGCATTGTCGTCAACCTGGTTTGGCACAACGCCGTTTCCTCAGTCAAACTGCAGTGGTGTGCGATCCTGGGTTCGGCAAGATGGTGAGGCACAGTGTCCGAGCTCACCGTCCCGATCCTCCTGGCGTCAATGGACTGGAGGCTGGAGCCAAGGTGCGCCAGCGCCGCCAGGGCGCTGCCGCCGAGGCCGTGGCAGCCCGCCACGCAGACGTGTTGCGCGACACCAAGCCGGCCGAACACGCCGCCCATCTCGGCCGTTGGCGCGGCACAGTACGTCAGTTTCAGCACTCGTAGGCGCGGCAGCAGCGGGCTCAGAGTCTCGGGCAGATTAGGCGAGCAGCCGCGGCTGAAGCCGCTGCCGAGCAGGAGGGTGAGCGCAGTGACCGCCGAGAAGTAAATCGCTGTGAGCTCGCGCGCCCAGTCGCTGCCAGCTTCGACCGGGCTCTGCAGGGACAGGCAGCGCAGGCCGCTGAGGTGCGGCTGCCGCTTGCATAGGTCCCGCGGCAAAGCGTCTCAGAGGCGGGGAAGCTGCTCGCCTGCGACATGAGGAGGCTGCTGAATGCCCTGCAATCTGTTCTGCGATGCATGGTGGAAGTGTCTGGAAACCAAAATCGTGCACATAGACAAGGGAGAGAAGATAACTGTTTTCACCGTCAGGCTGCGCGGCAACCGCAGCACAGGCAGGCCAGTCCCCCAAAGGTCTCCCGTAAGACTGAGGGACCGCAGGCCTGTCAGCTGATCTGCCGTGAGCTGCGTGTCGACGTCCGCTTCTGTCAGCTCCGCATCCTCCGGATGCACCGCCTGAAATTTGGGTTGTCAATGCATAAGTCTCAGCAATTTGTTATGCAGTGGACGCAGGTTCAATACGCTGGCCCATTCAAGACAAGCACATCAACACTGCCTATCGACTCTGAAACAATCTGTAGGAACCGCAGCAACGCCGAGCAGGTCCTTATGTTCTGGAGCGGCCACTTGCGAAGCCACTGCAGACTCATATTGTCACCTCTTCGTAGCTGAAGGAGAGGTGCACGTGGGCCAGATGCGGCAGGTGCCACGCCTGCTGGATGACGAAGCACGCCCAGATGTCGCCCAAGAACAGACTGGTCAAGCGCGTCAGCGGTGCAACGTCGAGGCTGCCTGCAGCACAGCACATTCTTAGGTTCAGACATCAGACGCGTCTTTTGCTCTCGTGTTGAGCATGGCGCATCACTGTAGCAAGAGATTTGGAGATGCAGCGGTTCAGGACGGGAGTCTGATGCCTGTCTGCCCACCGGTCGGATCAGACCATAGCACTGTATTGTCGAGCGAAAGCAAGCGCGTCAGGCACGGCATCGCTTTCCTCAGTTCCTCGGCGGCGGTTGAGTCGTCCGCCACATCCCTAGGCGTACACATTGTGAGTCCTGTCAGGCCCAGCGGCAGGCGGCTCCTGTCATCCTGAGCTCTTCCCAGGGAGACGTCGTTCCTGTGCAACCAAGCGCCACTGCTGAGAGGAGACCTTGTTCGGTATCCGGAGTTATTTTTACTTGTTGTGCATTGGCCAAGTGCGAGCATGTGTGCGGCATGCGCATGTCGCGCCTGGCGATCAGAGCTTGCAGGGATGGGAGCTCGATGAGCGATTGGATGTCTGGGGAACCCTCCAAGAAGCCGAGGCTTTCGCTGTCGAGCACCAGCCTGGTTAAACCTGGGATACAGTGTTGATAAGTCAGCAGTCGGCAGCATAGCGTGCTTCCACATGAAAGCGGGTTCGTTCAGCAGCAGCGTATCAATGGGAGGACAGGCACACCTTGGCATCGTCCTGGAACGCTGGCTCATTCGTGGCTGTCTGCACTGTCGAGGGTCAGCAGACGCTGCGAGGGCCGCCTCCAGGCCGCCGTCGCTCACAGGCGAGCCCATCAGCAGCAGGCACCGCAGGGCTGTGCCATTGTCTGTGAGCTCCGCTGAAGGCAGGCTCAGCCGCCGCAAAGACGTCAGGCGGCCCACAGCGCCTTCCTTGCTGCCGACGAGGATTTGTGCAGGACGAGGAGGCGCTGGCCGCTTGGCTCACAGAAAGACGCAGGCTCGTCAAACTCAGTCCGCCAAGCTCCTCGACCGCGCTGTCATCGACCTGCGCACGTGCACTCAGTCCCTGAGCAACATCCACATGCCTTCATCTTGTGCAATGCCTTGTTGCGGCCCAACGCTCTTTAAACTGAAAAAGCACGAGCAGGAGCACATCAGAGGGTACCTTGGCGATGCCCTTGGCGTTAATGCTGCGCAGGCTGGAGCCCAGGTGGGCCAGCGCCGCAACGGTGCTGCCATCGAGGTCCCAGCTGCCTGCCACTGACAAGTCCTCAGCGACGGCGAGCTGAGAGAGCACGCGCAACCGCTGGTGTAGAAACAGCTGCCGGCGGCCATCGTAAAGCCGATCAAACCTGCAGTTGTGTTGCACTCCATATTCAAGGTCCGCATGACATGGTCAGTGATGGCTGCATGGACACGCGACATTGCTGCATGTCAGGCCAATGCGAGCACATGCACTCACTTGGGCATCGGCTCGGTATGCTGGCCACTTCGACCTTGTCTGCACATTCGAGGCGCAGCGCATGCATGATTCTCATCTCGAGCTGCGAGGCACGTCAGGTGAAACGCTGCCGCTGCGCCGCAGTCGTTGCTCATCAGCTGCCTGGCGATCGCCTCAACCAGCTCCGTCGGCAGTGCCATCAGCTTCGTCATGCCGTGACGATGGAATGGTGTCCCCAGATCATGTCAGCGATGGAGGTCAGTAAGCGTCGTTGGTGTCAGCCTCGCTCTGCAGCGTTGTCATCGTGACGAGTCTTCCGGCCTGCTGCAGAGTGTGTCAAAGCCTAGGAAGAGGTCGCGGGCCCACCGCGAGCACACAAACCACTTTTCTCACCTCCGTCAACAAGCTGGCCAGTCCTGCAGGAGCAGCTCTGCAGCCGGAGCGGCAGGAACAGGAAAGGACGACTGCGGGAGTGCACGTGCCAGCGCTGTCTAAGCAGACTGGAGCTGCTTTCTGGATGCAAACAAGAAGACGGTGCGCAGGAAACTGTGTCGGGCCATGAGAATCGTGAGTGAACTTCCGCCCAATAAATCATCGGTGGACATCAAAGTTTATCCTTCGGTGGACAATCAAGCGATGCCCGAGAGCTTGAGCGTCGTGCAACACCTGCAGCGGCGCTGCTGACGACCCCTAGAAGTCGAGTTGGGGCTTACTGGTGGGGAGTGCATGCATGCCGAGTGGAAGATGCCTGTCAAGCTCTACTTCCAGTGGGGGGTATTCAAAGCGATTCCCAGCGATGCAAAACCTATGTGTGTTTTCTGAAAAGGGTTGATCACATCCTCCGTGCCGCCAGGCCCTGTTCAAATGAACCATTTTGCAAGAGCAAGAGCGCAGCCTTCACCGGCATCGGAGGGTCCACCCGGCAATCAAGTTGCTGCGCAGCCGGCGCAGCCCATGCGCAGGGCGCTGCCGACATTTTGATGAGCATAAAACAACCAATCTCTGCCTGCTATCCGCCCTCGTGTTGTCGACTCCAGTTGAAACATGTTGACCGGTGGTGTAAAATGCCAAATTTCAAACCCTGCGCTCGACAGCTGCGTCTAGAAGCACTTCCTGTGCACGATGGACGGGCCCGACTCGTCGTACTCGCTCTTGGCGATCCACATCTGTAGCAGTGAAAGTGACCAGGTCAGTCCCCAGGAGCATCAAATCAAATCAAATCAAATGAGCAGGATCAGGCAAAGACAGCACAGGAAAGCTGCCGACGGCGCTGTTGCGAGTGGCAGCGGAAACAGACAAAGAACAAATTTTACCTGCTGGAAGGTGGACAGCGACGCCAAAATGGAGCCACCTGCGGGCATAGGACTTGCGTTTAGCAGTAGGAGGCCGGACGCTGCAGACCCCACGTCATCTTGTGCGCACATGTGAAGAGACGTCAGTCAGGCAGGAAGGACTGAAGGTTCATGAACAAGGTATGAGACGCACCGATCCATACGGAGTATTTGCGCTCCGGCGGCGCGACGACCTTGATCTTCATGGAGGACGGCGCCAGCTGCGTGATCTCCTTGGACATGCGGTCCGCCATGCCCGGGAACATGGAGGTGCCGCCCGACAGCACGATGTTGCCGTACAGGTCCTTGCGGATGTCCACGTCGCACCTGTTGGAGGGAACAGGGACGGTCTGAGCCCATGCAGTTGCGCTTGCAGGACCTAATGCTCTGCTCTGCATGCGGCTTGCCAGGCTAACATCTCCCACACAGACATGCTACCACTGCAGGGCTGTCAGCTGAACAGTCAGACGGAAAACACAACACGTTTTCAGCACATAGGATCAGTGACGCACTTCATGATGGAGTTGAAAGTGGTCTCGTGGATGCCGGCGGCCTCCATGCCGACCAGGCTGGGCTGGAACAGCACCTCTGGGCACCGGAAGCGCTCGTTGCCGATGGTGATCACCTGCACACCACATGCAAGCTCTGCCGCATTAACAGTCTGGAAAGCCCTTGGAAGCTCGGTCGGAACAGCAGCACATGCTTGATGCGGCAGACCGGTACTGTTTGCCACAGCGCCAAGGCTATCAGTCATCCTCGCAGACTAAGCACGCCGGTCCGAAAAGGACGCACCTGGCCGTCGGGCAGCTCGTAGGACTTCTCCAGGGTGGAGGAGGACAGGCTGGTGGCCATCTCCTGCTCGAAGTCCAGCGCCACGTACGCCAGCTTCTCCTTGATGTCGCGCACGATTTCCCGCTCTGCGCTCGTCGTGAACGAGTACCCGCGCTCCAGCAGGATCTGCGGCAGATCGGAAAAGCGCATTCGGCTGCTGAGGGGTGATTTGACTTGCGTCCATGTGCAGCGGTGCATGCAGGTGCATGCTGAAATGCCAACAGCAAGCTCATACGTGCATGTCCCAAGGAGGCTGTGAATGCTGTCTTTATCAGAGGCATGCAGGCGTGCTGGCAGCAGGTACGGCAGCCGCTGCGCCTCCTGCCGTCATGACGAAAGTACCTTCATCAGGTAGCTGGTCAGGTCGCGGCCCGCGAGGTCGAGCCGCAGGATGGCGTGCGGCAGCGCGTAGCCCTCGTAGATGGGCACTGTGTGGGTGACACCGTCACCTGCACAGGACATGTACGGCTCAGGATTCAACATGCAACCCGTGCTGTGTCCACCAGCAACAGGTGAGAAAGGCCAAGGTAGAAATCGGTCAAAGGCTGTTCAGCAATACAGCGCCCATAGAGGACCAGGGGCAGGCTGGTGTACTCAGCAATCCAGAGAGACGCACCGGAGTCGAGCACGATGCCGGTGGTGCGGCCGGAGGCGTACAGCGACAGCACGGCCTGGATGGCGACGTACATTGCCGGCACGTTGAACGTCTCGAACATGATCTGCGGGCAGCAAAAGAGGCGCATGTCAGCTCACTCGAACAAACTCAGTTCTGATCGACTGTTTGTGCGTGCTGCTGCTTCTCAATGATTGGAGCGCATGCAGACGCAATAGATGGGAGAAACTGGTTTGATGTGCGTTTTTGCATTATGCTGCAAATCAACCATGATGCTGCATCATGCTGCGAGCCAAACAGGATCTGAAGGACCACTGTTCAGAGCACGACATTGAGGCACATACCTGTGTCATCTTCTCGCGGTTGGCCTTGGGGTTGAGCGGCGCCTCTGTCAGCAGCACGGGGTGCTCCTCCGGCGCGACACGCAGCTCGTTGTAGAAGGTGTGGTGCCAGATCTTCTCCATGTCGTCCCAGTTGGTGACGATGCCGTGCTCGATGGGGTACTTGAGCGCAAGGATGCCCCGCTTGGACTGCGCCTCGTCACCCACGTACGCGTCCTTCTGCCCCATGCCCACCTGTGTTGCCGAGCAGCGGACTCGTCAGCATCGAGTGGTGGTCCTCGTGGAGGACCATCAAGGGGCGCCTGCTGTGGTTGCTAGCAGCCCAGCACTCTGCCGCATCTGTACGCAGCGTTCTTGTAGTTCGATATTAGGGGTGCATGTTCTACTTGCCCTGCATGTGCGAGCATTGACAAGCTGCTCGATGCTATCAGCCAGTGCCAATGTTATGCTGCGAGACAAATGCGAGACAATGCGGTGGAATGGATGCGCACGCGAGAGCAACGTTTGTACATGGCTACTTGCGCTGGTGCGACCTTTTGAGACCCTCTGGACAAGGGTGTCAGGGTCTGGCGACGCACCATAACCCCCTGGTGCCGCGGCCGGCCGACGATGGACGGGAAGACGGCGCGCGGCGCGTCGTCGCCGGCAAAGCCGGCCTTGACCATCCCGGACCCGTTGTCGCATACATATTTTTCCGAACACGAAACGAGTCAGTACGGTATGCCATAGAAGCGTTTTGAAAGCCTCGGGGCGCACACGGCCTTGACCACCGTCACCGACACAAGCATACACCATGTCGAACAGCAAAGTAAAGGAACAAACGTGTCGAACAACGAGAGCAAGGAGCGCACTAGCGCTGCAGCACCGAAGACGCACATGCGCAGGGCACAAATACGGTCAGAGAAGGGTCGAGGAAACAAGCGTTGCGGCACAGGCGCGCAAACTGAAACCGCATGCGCAGTGGCCGCATGGAGGCATTTGGCGTCATTGCGCCAACGACTGGCCTGATTGTTGGCATGCTGAACTGAGGAAAGCTGTGCTAAACTGACCAATATGTTTCGCCAGGTGTGCGGCAGGCAGCCTTGAGTGCATCGCTGCCAGGCGCGCACATTTGCACGCATCCAAACGTCAGCACAGCCATAGGCATGCGTGACTGAACGCTCGATGCGCCTGCAGAAGCTAGTCAGTAGAGACTCAGAGGCCAGCAGCGACAGCCACAGCGACTGTGCTGGCTGAGCCTTTAAGATCCGCATGCATCCAGTGCGCTTCAGGGCGTTGCAAACGAGCTGCGGCTTGTGCTGTCACCCAAGCAAGGTCTGCTGACAAGCTGCAAAGCATTCGTCGAGCCTCAAGGGGCTGGCAGAAGTGCCAAGCCCACACTGCTGCATCAGCAGATTACAGTCTGCCTTGCCCCCCACGAGGTACCTGCATAGCCCCGCAATCGACAGCAGCTCGACCAGTATAAGCAGCCACTGCCAGGCTGCCGGGTCACAGCGGGCTCAGCACTACGGGCGTTGACAGACGAAGTGTATGATGGCCTCGCCTCCCCAAGCCGTATGGGACACAGGGAGCAGCTTTGAGCCGCTGGCTGCTGCCTTCCAAATCTGATACAGGATTCTGACTCACCAGACACCTCCCCTTCGTCCGCCATGGCTGCCGGCGCTTGTGTGGTGGCTTGAAGCGTGGCGATCAAGTGTTGCTGCGAGCGGCACCCGCTGCGTGACGGACGTGGTCCGGCTGCAGCACCACAGGCGCGGGCTGGTTTGCGTACGAAGACTGTGCGGAGGAAGGTGGCGAAGTGAGTGGCAGCACTGCACACCGCGTCCGCTCGAATGCAGCAGGGGGTGGAACTATAGGTTAGCATACCCTCGCGAGCAGGGTTTTACAGGAATTTGAAGTTTGAAAGCTGAGGCGGGGATACGAGCAGCCATCGAGCCAAGGCGCCCATGGTCTCGCTTGGCCGCGGTGTTCGAGCCCTCCAGAGCGCGACCAGCTCGAACACACGTCCAATCAGGTTTGACTGCCCATAGGTATATAACATGGCACCCGGCGACGGCCGGGCGCGCTCCGGTTCACAGACGTCAGGGGCCCTGGACACTGGGCAGGAGGTCTGGCAGCCAGCAAGGTGCAGGCATCTGAGAATGTGAATTTCTCATCCAAAGCAACCTGTGATGTTCACACAACGAGCGCGTCACGCATCCATGCGTGATGTACACGACATAAGCGCCCACGTCGCAAGTAGCAGTGATGTGCATTGCCTGGGCGACATCAATTTACACCTTTCGCAGTTGTGCATCACGATGCATCGTTAGGCCAAACCATGCATGGCTGAACCCACGTTGCTGCTGTCTGCCCAAATCGCCAATGGCGCAAGAACGAATGAAGCGCACACTACATTATTGCACAACGTACACATTGCAAGCTCCCGGAGTCAGCGGTGCCTATGACTAAGCTGTCATCCAACGAGCACCTGGTGGAATCGCAGGTCACAAATCAAACAACACACCTACCTGGCTATCCGCGATTGATGGCAGCCATGCATCAAGCGTCGCGTTGCACCTGCGTCTCATGCATGTGACGAGCGGCATGGGCAGGAGCCTCTGGCGGCAACACGATGGGCGGCTTGCCATGTTGCGTCCAGCGGCACCAGCAGGGGCACACAGAGCCACCTGTTTTGGCGCCGCCATGAATGTCAGCTTCTTGGCCATACGTGACATGATGCTGGCTATGGGTGCTGTGAGAGCACGAGAGTAGTGGGGACGGGCGCAAGCTCCGCTTCGAAGGATATATGCTGCTTCCTGATGGGAGCCGGGCGCCACAGAGGGACACGAATGGGATGAAATGGAGTACCCTCGCTCGATGACTTGTACTGCCAAACACGGGTTTTGCAGGGGAACCCAGTTCTGCCTGGCATCTAGGGTTAACCGGTAACCTAGGTTACCCTAACCGAAGTAACCGCGGTTACCTAACCGTAACCGGAGGCGAGCAGCGGTTAACTGCGGTTACCGGCCTGGGAATCT
>JAABUM010002099.1_pt1 | contig 27740 bp, 53 predicted proteins | sample 5559161 | NCBI WGS metagenome assembly JAABUM01 (sample SAMN10711868, study PRJNA513369) | rock metagenome | isolation source: Antarctica rocks | place: Antarctica: Victoria Land, Siegfried Peak nord
GGTGCGAGGTCTCATAATCATTTGTGCCAATTGTGACCAAATACTACCAGTCTAGCACCAGTTGTGACCATTTGGGAGGAGTCTCGTCCCCACAGTGCAATTGGCCGCCGTCTGGCTTGTGCTGATTGGTTTCTCCCGCGTGTTCTCATGCCCTGCCAGAGGAAGCCATGCATGCATCACCTTGTACGGATCGTGGCGCACAACTGGTATTTCGATTTCGCACGCCAGTAGATCTGTTGATTTCGTGTTGCACATCGGTAATGATTTCTCTCTCCATCTTGAATTGGCACAGTCCAGACTTTGTCGTACCTCGGTAACTTGCCCTGCTGCATCGGACTTGCGCACAGACATGAAAAGATCTGTATATCACGAAGAGTGACGAGTACAGGATTGAAGACCATTCTTCCGGCATCCAATACTGCCCTTCTCATCGTCCACGATTTCGTTCTTCCGGCACCGTCCAGCAGCCAAGCAAACAAGCCACCAGCTGCCACAGCCGCTCCACTGACAGCAGCTTATTCAAGAGCGGGCCTGGTCTGATGTGTTGACGGCGATAGACCCTTGTGAATATCCAGCTTCATACTGCTTCGACTCAATCGACAGCAGCAAGACTGACTGGTACCGTATCCATCTTCAATGTGTTCCGCCGGCAAAAACGTCCGCCGCATTGCGCTCAGAGCTGGTGGTGGCCGCGCAGCTGTTATTGGGCGGAACTGCCTCCTTTCCTGCTTGCATCGTGTACTCTGGCGAGGCTGGCTATCCGGGTCCGTGCTTCGTGACCAACTGTTCCGCAAGAGCCGGACGAAGGGCCAACGTAACCAGCTTTCGCGCCGTCCAACACAACGTGGCACGTGCACACAGATCATTGATTTCCCGCCACCCCCTTTCGGAAAAGCTGCCCAACAGCCCCACCTGACTGATCAATTTAGTGCACTCCCGTCCAGCAGAGTTACCGCCTTGTTCGATGGAGGTGCATCTGCCGATAACAGCCCGGCTGCTGTAGCTGCATGCTGCAAGCTGTCAAGGTGCTGCCAACAATTCAGATTCGAAACGTTCGGAGGTCTGCGGTTGATCGTCGATCTAGCACTTGCATGTAGTCCAAGATTCCGCAGTGCTACTCACACCTCCATTCTAGGGTCCGTCGCGCTCATGCCAGGCTGACGCCTGCACGCAAATTGCGAAGCTTGCGGAGTGACCCTGCAGTGCACCTGCGTTGTGCTAACGGCATGGCAGCCCAGCCGCCCGCAAAGCTGTTATTCACTCTCGCTGCGGCCTCCGGTGAGGATCCAGACTACCCTGCGGCCGAGCTGCTGCAGCACCGGCCACAGAGCAGGGGCTGGCAATCTCCAAGGTGTGCGCCATCAGCTCGTGCCAGTATCAGCTTCCACCTGGTCAGATTTCTTCGGTCTGTCAGCAGGTCGAGAACACGCCTATTACACCATACATAAGGCCATACTGCTTGGCCTGCCGGCCTGGCGTGTGCACCTCATGCGTCCATCCGCGCACATTCTCTTCCGTTTGTGCGCAGGCACGCGGCCTTCCCGCAAGAGCTAACTTTCGTGCTGGACCGCCCCGCGCGCCTCAACCAGCTGCAAATTCTGTCGCATGAGTACAAGGTGTGGTTCGCATGGGGTCACTGCAGAACGTATGTTTGACGCTGCGGCCACCACCCATGCTTCCTCAGACTATCTTGGGAATCCACAGCGCGGCATGCCGACAGATGGACGCACCGGGTTCCACTGGCTTTGCCGCAACCACAACTGCTTTCGACGACGCGGCTGCACACCGACTGTGCGCAGATCGCCAGCCGGGTGGAGGTGTTTGTAGCGCCGCCCGATGCGGCCGGCGTCGGCGGCAGCCCCCCGACCTGGCGCCGCCTGGGCTTCCTGTCTCTGGATCCCAACGAGCAGTCGGGCCACCAGGTGCGCTTCCTTGTAGATGTTCAGTGAGCAGCAAAGGGTCCGTATTTGCGCGTTGCTGCAGGGCCGCTGTGGCGTGGTTGACGCTGTGGCGGCGATGCCATGAGCGCTCGTGCAGCAGTGAAGATGCAGCGCCGCTGCCCAGGGAGCGTGCAGGCGCAGAACAATGGCTGCTCCGCAACCTGAACTGACAGCGGGTTGTGGCATGTCGACAGGCGCGAGAGCTGAAGAGCGTGCAGGTGGACGCGGCGGCGGCGGCAGTGCGCTTTGTGCTGCACACTCCGCACCCCAACACCTACAACACCGCCGGGCAGGTGCACATGCTGCAATCTCCTTTGTGGTACTGCCTTTGCGCTCTCTCTGTGGTACTGCCTTTGCGCTCTCTCCAGCCCAGCACACACGGGAATGGCACGTTCAACATGAAGCGGCTGTTGCAGTGTGCGGGTACACTGATGGAAACAGCCAGTACACAGTGCTTTGCTGGACACCAGCTGACTCGGCAATTGGTAGGTATGGCAGACAAGGCCCTGCAATGGCGCATCTGTGCGAGTGGTGTGTGAAAACAGACTACCGCCTGTCTTTGTGCAGGTGGGCATCGTGGCGCTCAACCTCATCGGCACGCCGCTGCCCGTCGGCCAGCCGCCCGCGAAAGGGGACGCGACGCCGGCGACAGCCGGCGCGGCAGCGCGGTCGGCGCCGCAGCCGCCGTCGCGCCGCGCGCCAGACGGCCTGGACGCAGACACTGCGGCGCAGGTAGGAACACCAGCACCTGCTGTTGTTGGAAGTGCATCAGTGCGTGCCGAGTTGTGCAAGACAATGCCGGAAGGCGTGGACATGGACGCCGCTTCGCAGGGACAAAAAGCACCCATGCCGCCTGCTTTCCATTGAGTGCTGTGTTGCGTTGCCGGGGTGCGGCAGAGACATGACTCTGGGTCGTTTCCGGCAACGCCGAGGGCGTTGTTTTTTGTGTAACCAGGTGGCGGCGCTGCAGAACCGCAAGGCGGCGGCTGTGAACGCGGAGGACTACGACGAGGCAAAGCGCCTTAAGGCCGCCATCGACAGGCGCGCTTTGCTTGCGTTGTCAAATTTTGAAACGCGCTCTGCCTCTGCGCTGCGAGCACTGCGTGTGTTGCGTCGCGAAGGCACGACGGTGTCTGCGGCCAGGCGTGGCCTGCATGGTGACAGTGGTGCAATTCAAGTTTTGGTGAGCGGCCGTCTGCCACTGGGAGACATGCCCGTTGGATGATCTGCCTAACCTTGACCGCTTGACGACGAGTTCGTCCGGAATGCTGTAGGCTGACGGCTGTGGGTGGGCAGCTCGGGCAGCTGGAAGCAGCAAAGGCGGACGCGATCGCGCGGGAGGATTACGATGCAGCCAAGGCCCTCAAGGTGGGTTTGCCTTGCCTGGGTATCGAGTCAGAGGCGCGACGCATCACGCTTTCAGGAGAACAACAACAGCCGTATACCAGCTTGCGCCAAGAGTGTATCACAGCACAGACTTCAGGAGATCGTCGCCACAGCCTGCCGCCAGCTGTTCCAAAGGGTTCCACTGGCAACTCTGCACGTCGCACCTGCTACTCTGCTGTTGACGTGGTTATGACAAACAATCACAGGCCGACATCGCGAGGCTCCGCGCCGGAGCCACCGACAGCCCGGCACTGCACCAGCCGCTCGCACGGCGGCAGTCCTCGCACGCTGGCGACGCCAGCGGCGGCGGCGCCGGCGCCGGCGCCGCCGGCGGAGCGCCCGCGGCCAGCCCCGCGCCGCCGCCACAGCGGCAGCAGCGCACGTCTCCGTCCCATGACGACCAGCCGGTCGGCAGCGGCGCCGGCCGAAATGCCGAGCTGCCACCGGAGTTCGCAGATGGCGGTCCAGGTGGCGGCGGCAGTGCGTCTCGGCAAGGCCCTGGAGCAGCAGGCAGGAAACGGCAGCAGGCTGCGGTGCAGGCCGATGCGGCGGATGATGACGGCGGCGAGGAGGGCGGGGAGGAGGCTGTGCACACGCCATCGCCGCCACCCCGCCGGCCAACAGGTGCACTCTTGTCCTTGTGCATGCATGCTGTTAGATTAGCTGGATCAAGGACGAAGACATTCCGTGCGAGAGCCACTGTCAGCTGATGGAATTCCTGGACATTGCGAGCCATGTTGGGACGTGCAGGAAGTGTTGCTCTCTGACCGAGTACTGACTCTAGGTTGCGCATCTTACATTTCTGTCCGAACGAGCCTCACTCCTGAAATTCTGCCTGTGCCTGCAGACGCCGGCGGCGACCTGACGCCGGCGCAGGCGTACGACGACCGTCCGGCGCGGGCTGCCGGCGCCTATGTGGTGCCCGATACGCCCGATGTCGCCGCCGCGCTGGCCGCCGCCGCGCCGCCCGCTGCCGCCAGGCCGTCCAAGACCCGGCTGGCGGCCGGCACCGCCGGCCGCAGCAAGGCAGCGGACGCAGCTGCAGCGCGCCGGCGGGCGTCGCCTGCTGCGCCAGAGGCGGGAGACGATGCGCACATGGCGGCGCCAGAGGCATCAGCCAGAAGCGGCGGCGGCGGCGGCGGCGGCGGCGGCGGCGCGCCCGCGAGGTGGAACACGGCGCTGCCGGAGCCGGAGCGGCTGCCGCCGGCGGAGGCGCAGCTGGCAGAGCCGCTGGAGCCTATGCTCGGCGACTTCATCTGCAGGTGGGAGATCATGCGTGGAAGGGGCAGGAGTATCACTGAGCTTGGACATGGATTGATGGACTTGGAGCGGGCAGTGCGGCCGCCAAGGGGATGAGTGCATGAAGTCTTGCCACCTGCGAACGACAGCGAGGGTGTCGCATGCCCCTGCCATCTGAGACACAACGGCATGTCCTACCTCCTCTATGTCTTCACTGCCAGCACCCCAATTTACACCTCCCTGCAGGGCGCTGTTCTCGCGCAACTGGGAGCTGCGAGCGGCGGCGCTCACGCACATTCTGGATGGCCTGAAGGCGGGCACGCTGCCGGCGGACGGCGGCGCCGAGCACGCGCGTGAGCTGGTGCGGAGCGTCGGCCCCCCCCTGCAGCGCCTGCTCAAGGACAAGGTCGGCAGCGTGCTGCTGTGGGCGCAGCAGGTGCGGTTGCTCTACGGTCTGCTGTGCTGCCGACTCTGTGTTACTGTCTTCCACACTTCATTGGCAGGCATCGTAGCAGGACGAGCAGTGCTCGGCCTCGCACCGCAGTCTTGCATCAGCCTCTCGCATAATCCCAGCAATCAACACTCCTCTTGTCTGACTGAGCTCCCTGGTGCTAGTTACACCATCTGCAACCTGTTCAGAATCGCTGAGACTTGCAGCAGACGTCAAGCACAAGAAGGCTCGGTGCGCACGGCGCTGTAAACTCCATGGACAACAGCGCCTCCAACCTTCCAGAAACCCAATCATGTTGGCCCACGTCAGTTGCGCCACACAGGTGTTTGCCGAGCTGCTGCGGTCGCACGGCGGCGCCGTTGGCCACGACAGCGCGCGCCTCGCGTGAGAGCTGCTGCTGACGCTGTCGGGCACCGCCACTTGATGGACACAAAGCTTCGGGTCCAGAATATCATTCCGGCGCTCCCTGAGTCATCTATCCTCATCGTGACCAGGTGTTTGCGGAGCTGCTGCGGGCGCACGGCGCCGACGCCGGCCGCGATGGCGCGCGCCTCGCGTCCGAGCTGCTGCCGACGCTGCTGGAGCGGTCGGGTGACGCCAACGCGCGCATCGCAAAGGGCGTGGAGGACGCCGTGGCGGTGCTCGCGGACGTGCCCGAAGTTGCGCTGGCCTCCCAAACCGGCGTCTTTGTCAGGTAGGCCGTCGTGGTGCCTTACACAACAACTGCTGCAAGAACAGAGGTCCAGACGGCAGTCGCTGGCGGAGGTGCCAGCGGTGGCGCTGGGCTCTCAGACCGGTGTCTTCGTCAGGTGGGCTCTTGTGGCCGATGGGAAGCCTAAAGGAACCCTAGATCTGCGCCTTCCCAGTCAGGTTCCAAAGATACATTCATAAAACATGTTCCCGGGCGTGGAGGATGCGGTCGCGGCGCCGGCGGAGGTGCCAGAAGTGGCGCTGGCGGTCCAGACGGGTGCTTTCGCACATGCAACTACTACTGCTGGCAGCTTTCGGTGTATGAAATTCAGAAGTGGCCAGCGCTGCTGAAGGAAGAGCAACTGGCGCGCAAACCATGCAGTGTGGTGCCATGCCCACCTTGACCCCTCACAGCCTGGCCCATTTTGACCCTTCGTAGCCCAGGGAATGCTGAGCTGAGTCGCACATTCCCTGGGTGGCGCACGCCTCATCCCAGCTTGTTTGATTGCTGTGCGCAGGCCAATCAAGAAGCAGGCAGCGCAGCAGCCGATGCTGGGCCGGCGTCTGCCGCACATCAACCCTCGCACATCTTGTGACCCTCAGCCTGTACTCACCCGAGCAGCACTCGATGTCTGCGTGCAGGCCCATCAAGAACCAGGCGGCATGGAAGCCGGTGCTGGGACGGCTGCGGCTGCTGGAGGCGCTGCTGCCGCGACTGGGCCTGGCGCGAGGTGGGGAGGGCGCCTCCGGCTTTGCGCTGGACCCGCTCATGAAGTTCGTTCTGTCGGCGCTCGGCAACGCAAATGCGGAGGTGGGGACTCCAATAACATGAAAATGCCAAAAACTAAATAAAGAGCAGAGAATGGGCCTGGCGCGCGGCGGCCAGGGCGCCCCCGGCTTTAATCTGAACCCGCTCAAGACGTCCGTGCTGTCGGCATTAGGCGACGCCAATGCCGAGGTGCGCCTCAATAGCACAGAAGTAATATGAGAAGTTTGTGCTCTGGGCGCTGTGCAATGCCGTTGCCTAGATGCGTGCCAATAACACAACAGCACTAAGATGTCAAATATCGCGGCAAGTGCTGGCATTGATCGCGGCAAAGAGGAGGGGCCTTGGGCTTCCGTGAAAGTTCGTGCTCTCGGCGTTGGGCAACGGCAACGCCGAGGTGCGCATCAGCATCCCTTGCATCATTGCAGCAACGACTGCAGGCAGTGCTTTGCCAGTCTGCCAGGCAACTGCGGCATCCAGAGCCCAGGTTGGTGGTGCCTGTCTGCCGACGTCAAGAGTGGTCATGCTCAGCCCTTAGCCATGTCGCGGCCGGCCTTCATCAATGCACCCTGGTTTTGAACCTCCGCTGGCTACATTCAGGAAGCTGATTTCTCTGCAGGTGTGCGCTGTGGCAACCAATACTGCATTCGTGAACAGCGGGCTCGTGGGGGCAGCGGCTGTCAATACACTCAGAGATTTGACAGTCTTGATCATTGAGGGTTCGAATTCTTGCCGCAGGTGCGCGCTCTGGCGACGGACATCGTAGTCATGACCGGCGGACTCGCAGGGGCGGCCCAGGTGCGGCAGCGGCTGGACGCGGCCAAGGGCCTCAACGCCAAGCTCAAAGAGGCGCTGTTTAGCGCCCTAGGTGAGAAATGGCAGTCTTCAACACTGCAGTCCTTAGTTGATAAAATTTCTGTCCGTCTTCACAAATTGTTTCCTGAGTGCACCCTCGAGAGCGGCTGGACACGGGCAAGGGCACCAGCGCCAAGCTGCGCCAGGCGCTGTTCAGCGGTTTCCCAGTGTCAGCATTGGCACGGTGTGTTCCTGTCAACGTTTTGACGCCTGGAGGCGGCCAAAGGCCTCAATGCCAAGCTGCGGGAGGCGTCGTTGAGTGCGCTGGGTGGGTGTCCCTCCATGCTAGTTACCAAAAGGGAAAGGTATTGATGACCGTAGTCGATTCGCTCACGCAGCTCCCTGACTCCCCTCGGCTGAACACAGATGCATGGCCGCGCGTCCGAATGGCAGCCTGCCAATCGTGCTGCAGGAGACCTTGACCGGCCGCTGTGTGGCACCCTGACATCCCCTGCTGAGATTTCGTTTCCTTTTCCAGATTTCCTTTTTATGCTGCGCTTGCAGGCGAGGCCGGCAGCGCGCCGCCGCCGGACGCGCTGAAGCTTCCGGGTGCGTCAGCGCGGGCGTCGCGTGCCTCGGCCACGCCGCCGGCGGCGCCCGGCGGCAGGAAGGAGAACCAGCCGCCGCCAGGAGGCCAGACCGGCCGCGGCAATGGCGCCAATGCCGGCGGCGCAGTGCCGGCATCGCGGGCGGCGCCGCGGCAGCTGGCCGCAAAGCCGGCGGCGGCCGCCAAGCCGGCCGCGAAGGTGGCGCCCCAGAAAGCAGCTCCAGGGAAGACTGGGGCGGCCAAGCCGGCCGCGGTGCAGCAGCAGCAGCAGCAGCAGCAGCCAATGGACGACGGGTATGGACCGCCAGCGGACCCCGCGGCTGTGGAGGCGGAGCTTCTGCAGAGTCTGGCGCAGGTGTGCTTCTGTTTGTTTGGGAATATGAGATTTTTATTGCTTTGTGCTGGTTTGTTCCCACATTCAGGCCGCTGCGGCCCTGGGCTGGCTGCGGCTCAAGCGGCCTGCAGTCCCTCCACCGGTTGGTGGATCAACTTACCACTTACCAAATTACATCAGACGTTACCCCATAGCATGGGACAGCACTTGCAATTCTGCCGGCCTGCGCCGATGTCACCAAAGGTTCACCCGCGGCAGTCGCTCGCGCACGCGCTGGGCACGTGTGATGCAGTGCGTGAATCCAGAAATTCAACAGAAATCACTTTGCGTTTATCGGCGGTTCACAGGCGGAGGCGCGGCACGGCGCCTCGTCGCCAGAGGCGGCGGACGCCGCGGCGCAGCTGGGTGTCCTGTACAGCCAGGTGTGCTGTGATACCAGTTGTGCAAACACATACATAGCACGGGTGTGCTACAAGATCAAAAAATGAAAAATATGAAACTGGGAATATGGTATAGGCGGTGTGCGGTATGGTACCTGCGCATGTGGTACATCCTGGAAGCCTAAAGATCTAGCTCTACTCTCTCGACCATCTCGATCTCCACAGTGCGCCTGGGACTCTCCTGTCCCGAACATGTGGAAAAGAGTACCAGGACAGCAAAGCAGCTCATGGCAGTGCGTCTGGGACTCCTGCCCAATTTTTTTGATGCACTCATCCAATTTGAGGCTTACTTCTTACCCATCATGCAGCTGGGGAGCGGGAGGCGGCGGCGCCATTGTTCGAGCGCCCGCTGACGGATCTGGAGGCGGCGCTGCGCAATTTGATATGAATCACATTGTCAGGCATCTGATTTGCGATGTATGCAGCTGGGGGAGCGGGACGCGGCTGCGCCGCTGTTCGAGCGGGCGCTGGCGGACCTGGAGACGGCGCTGGGGCCTAACCACCCGGACGTCGCGCACGCCGCCATCGACCTGGGCGTCTTGCGCCTGGAGCAGGTGCGGTCTCGGGCCGTCTACTTCGAACGAATTGGAAGGTTTGTATAGGCCATCTGTCTGACAACAGAAATCGGAATGGTCACTGCAACGGCGCTGGGGCCCGCCCCACCGGACGTCGTGCACACCGCCATCGCCCTGGGCGTCCTCCGTCTGGAGCAGGTTTGCATTAGCTTAATTCACTGTTGACACTTCACCTGCTGGCCGACACTTCATTTGCTGGCTGAGACCAGCAAGCTTTGAATGGCGCATAGCTTGAAGGTTGTGCCGGCGCCACCCCGACGCCGCGCACGCAGCCATCGACCTGGGCGTCTCCTGTGCCTGGAGCAGATCCGCTTTCATGTGCGTGGGTTATCTTCATCGTGAAAGGAAAACCCCATTGGTGTCCGCCATTCAGTTTCCGCAGGGTGGCGAGGCGCGGCCGCTGCTGCTGCGGCGCTCTGGCCAACCACCAAATGGGCATGGCGCTGTCGCGATGCCCCCCCTCGCGCCGGTCTTATGAGTTACACCTCCCGATGTTGCCGTCCTCAGCATTGCTGTCCCTGCTGCGCCCCAGCAGCCCCAAGGGCAACGAGGCAGCGGGGCGGCCGCTGCTGCAGCAGTACGCTGGCCCACACAATGGCGCCTGTGCTGCAAGTGCGGAATGACCAGCCGTGACCCTGCTTCAAGTGCTGCATTCCGTCGCCGCAGGGCAACGAGGCCCAGCGGCGGCTGCGCCCGCTGCTGCAGCTCGCGCTGGCCGTTCAGGATGGCAGTGGCGCAGCCCTGATGGATCGTGTAGAGCCTCTCAGTGTGATGTTGACATTTTTCAGTGTCGTTGTGGAATGCTCAGCGGCACCTCTGCCATTTCGCAGGGCGATGAGGCGGTGGGGCAGCCGCTGCTGCAGCACTCGCTGGCGATTCAGACGCTGTGTCGCCATCGCGATGAATGTTTCGCTCTTCAGTGTCGCTACACTCAGTGCTGCTGTCGCTGACACCCCGCAGGGGAACGAGGCGGCGGGGCGCCCGCTGCTGCAGCGCGCGCTGGCGATTCAGACGGACAGGCTGGGGCCCAACCACGAGGACGTCATCGCCATCCGCGAAGTGCTGGAGGAGTGACGGAAAAGCGAGGTGGCGGCAAGCGCGCTGCCGCAGCGATGTGATGGAACCAGCGGCGGCAAGTTAAGTGGCCTGGCCATGCGGACGGCATCGCCGTCCGCAAGGGGCGGGAGACGTAACTCAAAAACGAGGTGACGGCGGCGGCGCCGCGGGCACACCGCCGGCGTCGCGGTCGCTCCTCTGCAGCCAGGAGGCCCGGTTGCAGAATTGGCAGAATGGTGGCGTTGCTGGGGCGGCAGGAGTCCGACTGCCGGCTCGCGGACGTTTGGGGGTTCGATTTATTTCGAGACAGTGGGTGCGATTGAGCGTCAGGAGGCGCGTGTGGTAGGTAGGTGTGTTGGGGAGACACCACGGGCGTTTGCGCACGCAGCGGTGCAGAGACGCTTCTTGTTCCGCATCTGCTATTGGCATGTGAGATAGGGTGCAGCATGGGATGAAGGGAGTTGGTGAGGTCTGTCGACGGGCTTCGATGTGAACTTTGACGGTGTTGCCTGCTGTTGCTGGTAGCAATTCAGCAAAAATTCTGAATCCTGAACCGTGCTTTTCTGAAGGCAAAACTGTGCCGGCGGGGGGCCGGCAACAGCATCCAAGTAGCAACTAGGCACACCAACAGCTGAAGACTGCAACAACGGCAGCCTCACAGGCCACAGCTGTCCGTGGTTCAGGTGGCGTGCCGTGCTATGCCATGAAGGCAGCGGTAGCGCGGCCGGCATCAGGCCTTCTGGTATGTTTGAGCACGGTAGCTTCGCTGAATTATTTCAGTGCTCTCTTCTCTCATGCATTCATCAGCTAGAGGATCTGCAGCCCATTTGAGAGTGCCCGCAGCCGGGATTGGAACCTGCTCAGTCGATGCTGAGGCGTCTGTCACGGCGAGGCCAGGGGTGTGCTGAATCGATTCAAAATGATATGAGATGCGCATCTGATGTACATGCGCATGTGATGTAAGCTGCGATGCAAGTGCCTCTCATGTGCTGCGTCCTCGGCAGTGTCGCACAATCCTAGATGCGCAACAAGGATCTTGCACACTCTGCCTGCTTGCGGAATCAGGTTCTCATAAACCATACTTCGGCTGCAGTCAAATTTGCGGTGGTCAGCCGGGCGATTTGCAGACCGAGAAGCAAGCGCTCACAGGAGTGTCTTGTTGGACAGTAAAATTTTACGTTGTCGTGTCCAGTCGAGGCGCAGCCTGCTCTCGCCTGGGATTCTTTAAACAAAAGTGGGCAACTAAGTAGTGTGATCCCTACCAGCAACGCAGCAGCTGAAACCATAGCGGGCACCTCCTAGTTTGACTGGATTGGTTGAGGCCTGGCAGCCACCGCCACACCCTGGAATCGAGTGGCCCTTGACCACCCACGCGTTTTCCTGACAATTGCTTGACATGATGCGCTGAGGGTCCGCCAGCATGGCGCTGCTGACACAAACCGTACACAGCGGCTTGGTCAGTATGGCGCCTGCGGACAGTATCCGAAAGCATAGGACGACGTCAGTGGACACATTCGCCAACCCCTGCTTCGATGATGGCCAGGCTGCCGATGGAGGCGCAGTGCCATCACAAGATCCGCCGCGGCGGCAGTCCCACCGCCGCGGCGCAGGGGCCAGGCAGCTGCAGCACACACAGACCGGCGCAGCCCTTCGATGCGAAGACGATGCCGCCGACAGCAGGCATCCCTCGCACGCGGCAGACCACTGCCACGACCACCGCCCTCCGCAGGTGCGTCCCAGGCAGGGCTGCGCTGACCATAGTGCTTTCAACAGCCAGCCAGCTGTTTGCAGACGCTGAGAAGAGCAGCTCTCATGCCACCTCCATGTGCCCTGCAGGCTCGCTTCCAAGGTGATGTCAGCACTTGGGGCCACGGCGGCGACAACGGTGCCGGCAGCGATGGGGAGAGCAGCTGCGGCAGCCTCAGCAGCGGGCTCAGCCCACGAGCCAGCGACATGCCCACAGCCCGTGCCTTCGACCTAGACACCGGCATGCAGGTGACCATATGCCGGCGTCTTTCACCACTGTGTGGGATCCCGTCGTCAATCGTGCACCGGGCGCACATGCAGAGAAAGGACCATGTGTCCCTGCCAGATGTCCCTGCCAGATGCGTCGCCCAGGTGGTCGCGACCCGCTGATGGCTGCACAGCAAGAAAGTCCTGCTATCCCACACGGTCAGGATACGAGGTGTTCAGGGAGAAGCAGCGCGCTGTCACTGCCGCAGGTGCTGGCGCTGGAATCGGAGCACTATGGCAGGTCTGTGTCGGCAGCCGGCCGCGGCAGCGGCGGCGACGACGCCCGCGGCGCCGACCTGCCCAGCCGCCTGGCGGCGCAGCAGATGGGCGCCCTCGCCGGCATGTCGCTGAAGGCAAGTGCCGGCAGCGCTGCTGCTTGAGATGCACAGCAAAGGGAAACGTCTCGAGGGATGTCATGCACATCGTATCAACTGTCACATCCGCTTTCTGTCAGCACGCTTGCCTGGCTGCTCTCGACCTGTGACATGCCAGTGTCACGGCTATTGCCATAACTTGTTGAGCACCATTGTCATGTATCATCAATACCCCGTGCATGGGCCAACAGGTGCAGGAGGCGCTGCTGCACAGCCAGCGCATGTTCCGGCAGCGGGTGGCGCACGCAGAGCGAAACCTGACTCACGCAGTTTTCACAGCCTGGCTGCGGCTGCGGTACGTGAGCTGGTCATGTTGAGACCTGCTGCGGGGTCCGCACTGAGCATGTATGCGTAGTGGCAATGTCCTCGCATGTTTGGTGTTTGCAGTTCTCATGCATCATGCTTTTTCTGGGCATGGAGTGGCGCAGCAGACAGAGCTTCAAGGATGCGAAGCCCACCCATCTTGGTGCACATCTGTGTTTATCTCTACGACTGATGCTGTGCCAGCTGCTTCCACGTGCTCAACATCATTCGAAGTTTAGCCTGCCTCCTCAGCGACGCCGCGCAAGCGGAGGAGGGCAGAGCAGCGCGCGCCGCCGGGCGATTGCAGCGGCGGCGGCTGTCCGGCGCGTTTACAGCTTGGCGGCGCCGGCTGTTGGAGCCAGATCGGCGCTCCTGCCTCCTCAGACAGGTGCTAAGCAGGGCAGCTGGCTGGCAGCGCCACTGGATCGCAGCTGCCGCTCAGCCTGCATGTCGCTGATGTCGCACTACTGCTCAGCTGCGCTTCAGTGAATAGCTGGACGCCTGCAGTGCTCCTCTGCAACATGCACCTCCGCTTGCTGCTCTGGCAGTCACCAGTTTTGCGCTGGCACCAACTTCTCTGTGCAACGCCTTTAATTTGAAGGCCTGCGAAGCATCGCAGCTCGCGTCCTCCTCTGAGCAGCTGCACTGCCTGGTCGTGTAGAATAGACCGGCGGGGTCTTGCATTTTGCCAACAACAACTTTCACCTTTCCTCCGCGGCACACGCAGGCAAGGGCGGTGCTGGCGCGGCGGCTGACGCAGCGGGCGCTGGCTGGCTGGGCGGCGGTGCTGGCTGCGCGGCGCGACCGCCTCCAGCTGGCCATGCTGGACCACGAGATCCTGGCGCTCACATTGCAGGTGCCTGTGACAGATCCCAGTGGATATCGGTCTTGAAGTCGGTCTTGTAACTTTTCTCTTTCCAGCAGAATTGCAGCCTTGGTGCTTGCCCTTTATGTTCGTGCAATGCCCACGGGGAGGCAGGCGGTGAAGGGTATCAGCGGCTGCCGCCACAGCTGGTGCGGTGCTGCCAGCAGCCCGATACACCAAGCCCAGGGCCTGCAAGGCTCCTAAAGCTTGCAGCTTCACCCTCAAATGGCTTGGTAACGTGCTTCAGTTCGTTCCCACTGCATGCGCAGATACGAGGCTGGGAGGCGCAGGTCGCCAATGCACTGGCCCGCCGGCGGCGGCGGCGCTTGCTGGCAGCATGGCAGCAGTGGCAGCTGCGGCGCGCTGCCAAGCGCTGCAGCATGCAGCGGGCGGATCGCCGCTGGCAACTGGTGCTGTGCGGCCGCACCCTTCGGCTCTGGTGAGGTTCCAGAGCCGACAGCGATTCGAGGAGATTTTCCTGCCATTGATACTGCAGCCTGCAATTTGGCCAGCATTGCACCTGTGCACTATACTATATGTACTATACGTAATGACAGCTGTCAGCAGCTGCTGGTGTGGCCTGTCCCACTTCGCATGGTTCTTGAGCAGGCGTCCGCTGGTCAGGCGTGATGCCTTTAAAGGCTTCAATGTCAAGGGATGCATGTGCAGGAAGGAACGGGGCGAGGAGCGTCACTGCCAGCGTGAAATGCTCCAGGCTGCTGCGGCCAAGCTGCAGCGCGGCAGGCTGCGGCGCATGCTGGGCAGCTGGGCAGCGGCGCCCGCAATGGCGGCCGCCAGGCGGCAGCAGCACCGCCTAGCGGACGCAGCAGCAGCTCGCCGCAGCAGCGCCCTGCTGCCCCAGGTGGGTTTGGCGGCTGTCTTGGCAGTGCCACCTTCTGCAGTGCCACTCCGCCTGATGGACCAGTCCACCACGACCGTCATTTTGCGCTCGGCGCCCAGCGGTTGCGTGTGGCGCGCGGCACACTGCTCTGCAGCTGCGTTCTGATACAGATCTGTCCTTGGCACGTGGCCTCCTCTGTGTCTCCCCATCGCCTCACCACAGCAGCTGGCGCTCAAAGCAATAGCTTTCTGTCGCATCATCATTCTGCAGGCTTGGGACGGCTGGCGCTGGCGGACAGAGCGGGCGCGACGCCGCAGGGCTGCCGAGGAGCGTCCGGCGCTGCGGGCGCTGCGCGGCTGGGCGGCGGCGGCGGGCCGCCGTCGCCAGGAATGCGCAGGGGTGGAAGTCTGCCGACAACGCAGTTGCAGGAGGTGTGGTGGTCTGTTAAGAATGTCTAACAAAGCCAGCTCCAGCACCAGTGCCCCTGCCCCTCGGAATGGGCCGTGGCGGCAACACAATTGCGCTGTTCCAAGCTCTCGAGTGATTGAAACGAGTTCCGACTGTTCAAGCGTTCAACTGCCAGGCGCCGCATGTCGAAGGGGCGACCTCCTGGGTGATCTGCGCAGGCTGCTGGGACAGGCGTTCGACGGCTGGGTGGACGCGACGGCGGACGCCGCCGACAGCCGCCACGAGGCGGCGGTCGCAGAGCTGCAGCGGTGTCTGGCGGCGTCGCAGGCGGAGAACGCCCGCCTGGCGGCGGACAATGCGCGCTTCGCCCGTCTCATTGACATTCCCGACTGGGGTGCGCACATTCCACTGCATCGCTGCTTGTAAACTATAACTTGGATTGTGCTGTGGAGCACAAGTAGGTGCAGTGCTGCCCCTCGGAAAGAGCAGCTGCAGACCGGGCATCCGAATGCAACTGGGTGCACACACCTCTCATCAGGTTCAGCCGAGGTGGGACTCTCTGCAAGGCCAGGGACTCTCTGCAAGGCCAGGGACCGGAGCAACCTGCCCCAACGGTTGGGTGCGTTGCTTCGCAGACCCAAAGGCCCAAGCGGTGGAGCGGGCGGCGCATGCCGAGCAGGTTGCGGCACTGACCATGGAAAGCACGCAGCTGCAGCAGGCGGCAGAGGCGGCGCAGGCTGCCGCCGCTGTGGCGGATCAGCGGGCAGCGGCGGCGCTGCAGCTGCTGCCGCCGGGGCGGCGCAGCGGGTACGAGGCGGCGGCGAGGTCGGCGGCGGCGCTGTCGCGTCTCACAGCGTCCCGCCGCGGCACCCAGGTGCGTCCAAAATGTGTTCAGAGGTGTTTTTCACTTCGCCATTGGGCGGAATGCTGCCATGTCTTTCTGGCTGGCTGTGACAGCGAACGCCTCGAGAATATGCCTCTGGACGCGGCCTTTAGGGTTGGCCATCTCCTGCTGAGATGGGCATTGGAGCAAACCAAATGCATTCGACCGAAACCTTTGCTCTGCTGCCCGAACTGGAGGGCGCAGGCGTGAAGGCGGCAGCGACGCCAAATGCAGCGCCGCCCGCCGCTGCTGGAGGAACAGGCGCGCCGCCGGCTGGCGACATTCAGCCTCACTTGGCGCCGCAGCGCGTGAAGCGGCTGACACCTCTGCTGGCGCCGGAAAGCCTGCCGGGCTTTTGCGGCGGGCTTCCTGGCGGTGGATGTCAGTCGGTCGCTGTGTCGAAGGTGCGCCGGCTGGGGCTCTTGATTCTGTGTTGTGCGACACACCTGGACACTGATGATACAGCGAATTAGTTCTTCGAAATCTGTTCTCCAGTGCAAAGTATTCGAGCCGCCACGTGGCGATGCATGTCAAATCGCCTATCGAATGGTCTGGCGCAGGTCGGCGGCGGCAGGGCGGTGTGTAAACGCCCGGCATCTGCGCGTGGAGGGGCCGACGCCCGCAACCGACTCCTCATTCAGGTCCGCACTGAATCATGGAAGCAGATTATATGAAGCCTGTAGAGGCATGTAGAATCTTTTTCGCTGTGCCGCTACACAGCTGCTGCCGCCATGCCCGTCCTTTCTGCGAGATGCTCTTCAGACCTCATCATCTCCCGATGACACTGTGATGCAACATAATGCAACCGTGGCAACGAAGTCAATGAGCGGATCAATCCTCTCCTGCAGGGTGGCTCCAGCTTCAATGCGCTGGTCAAGGCGCTTCGGCAGCAGGCGTCGGACTCGGAGGCGGAGGGCGGCAGCCCACGCCGCGGGCTGCTGTCACCCAAGAAGTTTGACAGGGTCCGATTTAGCATTTTTGGTGTCAGCCTCCCACTGTTGCTGCGCACCTCATCTTATGGCCATCTCCATGTTTCTGCCAAGGCCCTGGTGGAGGGACAAAATGGGAATATTGGAAGAGCTCCCGACTTTGTGAACAGGCTTCCCATGCCCCTCTACCAAAGGACACCAGATCAAGTCACATGATTGGGGCATCTGGAGGCGTTTCACTGAATAGCTTCTGTTCGAACTGGCCTGCAGCTGTCCATGGACCTGGTAGAGATCAACGCCGACGGCAGCCTGCGGGTAGAAGCCCTGCCGGCGCACCGCCACCCGCGCGCCGCCCGCTTCACCACCCGCGCGGCGGCGTCCCACGTGGCTTTCGGGGTGACATCTCCGGCGCATCTGCTGCCGGTGGCACGACGCAGCGCTGCCAGCGCAGCGGGCGGCGGGACACAGGAAGACAGCGCCGCCACTCCGGCGGCGGGGGATGCATCAACAGCGGCGCTGGCAGCCGCAGCTCCCATGGCGGTGGTCGTGGCGGCAGCCGCGGCAGGGGGCGGGGTAGAGTGTGCCAATATGCAGCCTGGCGCAGAAGCAGTTGCTATGTAGCGTACTGTTCACAGTGCAGCAGGACAGCGACTGCCTGTTCTCTGATTGGACAGCATCAGCAGTAGCGGATGAGGACTTGCACATGCAGCAAGGTCAGACTGTCGCGGACTACGCAATGACCATGGAATGCAAGCACTGGCGCGGTAAGTACCAAGGTACCTAGCCACTCCGTGCTTTGATGTGATTGAGCTCAACGAGACGGGTGTGGCAATCGAAATAGTGGTGTTGTTGCTTCGACACGGTGCTTACAGCACTTCATTTGTTCTCAGCCAGGCCCACCGAAGGGCGCCTTTGCACCTGCCTACTTGCGGCCACCAAACGCCACTTCTGAGCTATGTAGTTGTTCTGTCAGCTGTTTCGGCCCCCGGGCAATGGTCAAACCGGGCTCACAGGAAGTAGTCTGGCGCTGCCTTCTTTGCTGGAACGCCCCGAGCGTCCTGCGGCGCCGCCTCAAACACCTGGCAAAGCAAGCGCGAAATCGTCAGCAAACCAGACCAGAGGCATGCGCCAGGAGCAGCCAGATTGTCGCGTGCACTGCTGAGGGCAACCTCTCCTCAGTGCATGCGACAATCTGGTATGAGGACAGCATGCCGCTGCTACCTCTTGGGCACACAGAATTGGAGGCAAAATCGCTGAGAATGAAATATCCGGAGGAAGTGGAGAGTGCCGACTTTCACCTTGAAGTACTTGTTGAGGCTCTCGTCCAGCTCCAGGATTGCCGCCACATTGCCGCACCTGCGGACATGCACGCACAGGCGTCAGCCAGCGGCACGATCTATCCGTGCGGTGTATGCAACAAGCACGTGCCGACCGTCTGAAAACCGTTGTTTTCGGCAGTTTCGGAAGCTGTGCAGTGCGCGGGACGAGGCGTGCCGACACACTGCTGAGACATGCTACGACCAGCTGCCCCACAGTGCAGCAGGCGTCCAAGAAGCCCCAGCGCCGATGATTTTTTTCAAGTTGAGGTTGACAGGGTGCAAAATGCGGAAGACTCGCCTGTAGCAGTAGTTGGGAGCGGACCAGACGGTGACCAGGTTGTCGGAGAACATCCACTTGTAGCCCTCCATCACCAGCTGGTGCGCCCGCGCCACCAGGTCCACCTGTTGTGGAACGACAGGAAATGCATTGGGAGCCCAGATTGGATGAGATTGTCACATCGACACGTGTCGCTCTTCATGACCAGCTGGTGCGCGCGCGCCGCGAGTCCACCTATTTGTTCAGATCACAGTCGGCTGATTCATCCATCAAGTGCTCTAGCGTTCGATTCAGCCCTCCACCACCAGCTGCCGTGCCCCCGCCATCGGGCCTCTTTCCCGCGGCGCGGGGAGTCGTACAGTCCGGTTGTGCCTCTGTCGACATGCAGCTGCTGCCTGAGCCATGTGTGTGCACGGCGCGGCGCCAGTTCGCGTGGGAAGCGTGATCTGTCTGCAGCCCACGACGCGCGGCAACAGATATTTCGACCATCTCGACCTGCCGCAGGAGGCTGCTGCCAATGCGCCACATCTGCAGAACACGCTTCCCAGCATACTATCCCCAGCATACTATCCGATCCCCATCGTCCAGGCGCGCCATTGGACCAACCCAAATCCCCAGGCGCCCACCTTGTTGGTGGAGTTGAAGGCGGTGCAGATGTCTCCGCCAAACAAGTAGCCGGCGCCGCGCGGCGACAGCCCCCAGCCCTCGATGTCCTCAGGGTCGCTCCACAGCAGGTCGCACATCGCGCCGTCGTGCGGCACCTCCTGCTTCCTGTCGATCGACCGTATCTGGCGCAGGCAACATCGTAGTCAGACGTCAAGAAGCTGGCACAGAGGCTTTCACTGCATTTGCTCAACAGGTGCATAATACGAGACAGAGGGTTGTTGAGTGTGCCTGGGGGAGGGGGGCATCGCGGGCATCCGCAGCGGCCCTTCAGCTGGCCGGCGGCCCAGTTCTGTGCGCACCAGTTCGTTGACGTGCCATGCACAGGGGCGGAGGACAGCTCAGTCCGGGCAGGAAGGAGGAAGCACCTGGTCCAGCGTCGTGATGGCGGGCGAGAGGCCGCCGTGCACGCAAAAAATGGAGTTGTCGATGACTGCTGCCAAACTGCACGTGCAGCAGGGTATGCCGGTGAGGCAAGGCACGCACTCTATTGCAGGCCTCGTGCTGCTGTGCATTGAGATTTACAAGAGCTGGAAGGCAGGCAGGCAGCAATAGGCGGCAAGACTCCAAAGCCGCAGACAGCGGCCCGGCACCCTCACCTCAAATAATCAAAGATGTCAATACAATAGCGCCAGACGTTGACTGAGCCATACTTCCGCAAACACTCATCGTAAAAGCCATAAACCTGCACTCAGGAGGGACTGAATGAGCTGGAATCCAAAGTGCGCTTGACAAGGTTCTCTTGAAGGCAACTGATGGGACATTCCCAGAATGCATGTGCCATCCACCGCGAGCAATTGCATTGAGCAAGGCGCCCTACCTGCGTGATCTGTCTGCTCTCGTGGTTCCCACGTATCAAGAAGATGCGGTCTGGGTACCGAACCTGCATGGCAACGCATAAACACCGTCACTCCACCGGTGGCACACGTCGCATGCCGCCGCTGCCTGCCAGCCGCCACGCTGCGTGTCCACTGCGGTACTGTGCAGCCTGCAGCGTCTCTGACGCGACAGGTACCTCCTCCCCGCCAGGGCTCCACGTGCATGTGCAGCACTAATGGAAACCCAAGCATGACTGTGCGACTGCGACCCACCTTCAACGCCAGCAGCAGCAGGAATGTCTCGACGCTGTAGAAGCCCCGGTCCACAAAGTCGCCCATGAACAGATAGCTGGTGCCTGGGGCGTCGCCGCCCACCCGGAAGAGCTCCATGAGGTCGTAAAACTGCCCATGGATGTCTCCGCCTGCGTGCCGAGAGTGAATAATGCAGCACATGGCGCCGGACTGATCTAAGTGGGCCTCAACAGTGCTTCTAGAGATGAGCAGTGCGTCTGCTTGCGCCGTTTTTGAGCCTGCCGCTACTGGGCGGCGAAAGGAAGCCAAGGTGATGGTAACATCGGAACACGTTTCGGCAGGCGGAGGGGTGCAGCGGGGCCGCACATATCGTCACGGGCGCCTCGACGCGCTGCACGTTTGACTCTTCGCTCAGGATCTCCAGCGCCTTCTCGCACAGCGCCTTGACCTCCTGCTCCTTCAGCGGCTGGCAGCGCTTGAGCTGTGCGATCCAGTTGTCCAAATCCGAACTTGCCATCGCCGGCCGACCTCCGGGCGCCTAGCAGCGTCGATATTCTCGCATTACGTGTACATCGCACTGCTTGCTGTTAAAAAATCGGAACCGCAACTGGGATTGCGGCCTGCCAGCTCAACGACGCTTGTGCGCCGACTGTCTCGTGACAACAGATAGGTTGGGAGTGGCGCAGAGACACTAGCGGAAGCTTGCAAACAGCGGAGTATGAAATGACACCGTGACGCGCATGCTGGCATGCTTGAGAGGTCGTCAGAGCGTGGAGACACAGTGGCCTGGCGAGTATGCCGGCAGCGGATGCAAGTCATCAAGCTGCTATTCGGAATGCCAGTGAAATGCACGCGTGAGGGTGTGAAGGCTGAGCCCTGGTAAGATGCGGACTGCAAAGCGCCACGATACTTACACGAGCGCGCTTGGACACACACAGCACGTCGATGCTGCACGTCACCTCCTTCACCAGCCTGCAGACCTAAGGGCACGCTGCGTCCGCGCGGCAGGAGGCGGCGGAACAGCACGCGCCGTTGCAGCCAAAGGTGCAGCCAGTATCTACTGCGCCTCCTTGCTGGCGACGGACGCCTGGCGGATGGCGCGCTTCTTGGCCAGAGACTCCGACCGCCGCTCGCGCTGCTCCTTGAGCCGGCTCATGAGCAGCTTGTGGTAGTCCGCCTGCTCTGTCTTCTTCTGCGTTTGGCAACAAGGAGGAAGGGGTGAGCGATACAGATATAAGCGAATTTCAACCGCTCACATAGATGGGTGCAAATGCTGCAGGTGAGTGACCGCAGACTTGTGATGGCGAGCCAGCGAAAACCAGCGAAGTAGACTGCAGGAATTACGGTGACTGTGTGTGTGCATGTCGCCTTGAAGTAGGTTTTCCACAGGGTTAGGAGGCCGGGGGATCTGCGGACCTTCGCGATGCGCTCGCGCTTGAGGTGCACCCGCCTGCGCTTGCGCTGCAGCGTGAGCGGCGTCACCAGCCGCTGGATCTTCGGCGCCTTCGAGTGCGTCTTGCCATTCACCTCCTTCACCTGCAAGACGGGAGGAGAATGCACGTGAGCGGACGCAGATTCAAGCACGGAGCAAGGATGCGTCCCGAGGCTGAACCAATGTTGTCCTTTGTTTCACAGTCAAGACTGATGGCAACAAGCATTGTTGTCACCAAAGGCACAGTATGTGCAAGGCCCCGAACATACACTACAGGATGCATGAGGACCGGCGGGGGCGCACCTTGCGGTAGGTGTTGACGTACTTGCGCACGTCGTCATCCTTGGTGAGGTTGAACAGCTTGCGGATCTTGGACGCGCGCTTGGGGCCCCGCAGCCGCGGCTTCTCCTCGTCCGTCAGGCCCGGCAACTCCTGCTCGCCTGCGCGGGTAGGGTTTACAGAAACGGTGTAACAAGGCCTTGCGGGTAGTTCATCTGCCAGGGCTCCAAAAAAGCCCAGGGTGTCCGCGCAGCGACATGGTGTCCGTTTAGTGCCAGCGGCTCAAGACGGCCACCGGCACTTACTCCGGCATCACGGGGGACAGCGGCGACTGCAGCTGTGGTGAGTTTCGTGTTTCCAGCTGGAGCTGCCCCGCCCACTTCAGGCATCAGCGGGAACGCCTGCTGTCTGCCCATTGCGCAGCGCCCTGCTGGCATTGCTCAGGCTGTCGTTTGCTGCACTGACTGGCAGGTCTGCATGCTGCCTGACTGTTGCCGGCTGCACAGATGAGGCTCATTGAAGTCGAGAGTTTCGAGAGTTTAGCCCCATGTCCCTGCTGCTTACGACCGCTGGTGGCCAGCCGTCCCCATAGACTACCCCATAAACGCGTGTGACTACTTGAAACATTACGGCAGCCTACTTCACGTTTGCAAAAACCAATCTGCTAAACTGTTCCACCTGTTGCTGCTGGCCGACTGTGCACGCGCCAACATTGCACCCTTTGGTGGCGCTTCATCAATGCCCCCTGCTGCCCGCTACGCTCCGCTTGCCCGAGCAAATGCCCCCAAGCGGATGCGCCCAGCCAGTCGCCTGAGCACCTAGGGTCTGCAGCTCTGCAAGGTTCAGTGAATCGTCAAGATGTCTAGTCCGGACGTACACTAGATCGCTCACCCTTGCGCACGATGACCAGGTTGAGCACCGACAGGTCCGAGCTGACGATGCAGCCGCGCACAGCCTTGCGGCGGCGCTCGCCCTTGCGGCGGCCAAAGCCGCGGAAGCAGGCGTCGCCCGGCTTCATGAGCAGGAACACGCGGCCGTTGGTCAGCACGCCCTGCTTCATGGGGAACCCCTGCTTGTCCTGACCGCCGGAGATCTTGAAGACGTAGCCCTTGAACTCCTGCGGGCACAGGTGCACGCAAAACGCGCTCGGTTTGAGTTCGTCAAAACTGCACTGGAGGCCTGTTGCACTGCATCAGAGATGGAGAAGGACACATTCGCTGCCCCTGCCTCCACCCCAGGTTTTGTATGCGCATGCGCTGCTTCCTGGAAGAAAGTTCTGCCTGTCCTCCGAATGTTGGGTTCTGGCCAGCCCATGTGATGGCTAGTATGGTTGTGCGCCATGGTGCGTCTTGCCCCAATGCCGACCCCGCTACTTGCGGCAAAGCCTCCTCCATGTATTGACGCAGTGCTTGCACCGTGCGCAGAACGGGCGCAAAGCTCCCAGGCTCGACTGTCTGCCTCCCACGCTCAGGCTGGTGTTTTTGACGACCATAAACACAGCCCAGGCCCAGCTCAGGCACCAGTGTACATTGCCGGCCCGCAGCGCATGCCACACTAGAGACGGCCGTCCCCCGCTGACCAGCCGCACAACCTCACAATGCAGCTGTCAGCGGCATCTCACCTCGCCCAGAGCACCGCCATCGACCTCCTGCGCCAGCCGCTTGTCGAAAAAGGCCCGGCTGCAGCATGCACAAGACATCAGCGCTGCGCAGTGCTGCAACTTTGCCCAGCAAAGACGACGTCAGACGCTCGCCCGCCGGGCGAGCTAGCAAACACTACAGCAGCACCCCGTGCAGCATCCTTGGGCGTCCGCACGATCCAGGAGAGCCATGCCAGCGAGCACTCACAGCTTGCTGTCATCGTCAATCTCCAGCTTCTTCTGGCAGCCCGTCGACGGGTCTGCAATGTTGAGCTGCGTTGCAGAGCACACGGTGCGTCAGCAGGCGTCCATTCAGGGTCTGCGTGCGCCACACAACGCAGCAGGCAGTGCGGCAGCCCTCGCAAATCCTGGTTCTGGGTCCAAGCGCAGATGAGGTGAAATGCGCAGAGGGGCTCGCCTTCATACTGGGCAACCCCTTGTGATTGCCTGCTCCGCTGCTGACGCCTGCAGCAAAGCGTGCGCGCCGAAAGAGAGCCTGCCATTCGAGATTTTGGGACTTTGGCCGCCTTGCGCTCTATCAACTTCATTCCCCTTGAAGATCCCCCGTCCCTTGAAATAGATACGATCCTTTGCAGAAAGAACAAGGGACTCTGGTGATTTTGTTACTGCGCAGTTCCCAACATGGCCTGTGGTTGAGGCCTACTTGATGGCAGGGTTTTCCAGAATAAGGTGACGTGGCAGATGTGATTTCACCCCGGCAGAAGCTGCAAGCCGGTGCACTGCTTCCTTGCAAGCACTGGTATATTCAGGTGCAACAAACAGAATCAATTCTTAGCCAGTCAGCCCGTTGCTGGGTGGCAACAGAGTTGCGCTCGTCGACATGGCAGCCATGCTGTCTAGCTCGCTGTGTGGCACCAGCCTGCCGGTGCGACGGCACAGCCGCGGAGGCTTCACGTCTCGCAGGCAGCTCGTCTGCCGAGCAAATATGGATGAGGAGCTGCGGCAGGGCGTCGTGCCCAAAGTTCTGGCGGTGCCAGCACTTGCAGCTGCCCTGTCAGGTCAGTTGAAACACGCGCCCTGTGGGAACCCGCTGCATCTGCTGATGATATGCAGGAGCATGAATCGTGGAGAGTCTTGGCTCGAGTATGGAGTGTGCCCCGGTTCTGTCTGCCCCTGCGACTTCCGAAATTGCGCGAGCGGCCGCAGCAAGGAAGCTAGCCCAACTGCGGTCTGCGCTGCTCGCACATCACATCAGTACGTCCCGCTCCTGGTCCACACTCCAAGCATAATTCGACCTGTGAATCCCGCACACGCACTGATAGACTGTGATCAACCCTTGCAGGCATCATGATGACGTCTGCAATCGCTCCCGATGCGGCGCTGGCGGCGCGGAGCAGCGGCCGCATGGGCGGCTCCTCCTTCAAGTCAGCCCCCCGCAGGTGTGTGATCCTTTCATTGCTCCACTGCGGGCGCAGCACACTTTGCGGCGCAGTGGGCCAGGGCTGCAAGCAATGCACACGGAAGCGGTGTAGGGATGAGGGATGATGATGCTGGCGGCAGGCAGATCTCCGAGCTGGTCACAATCAACATCGCAACATATAGTCCACATAAGGCTGACGCAGTAAGACCTGTTCCCCCTGAAACAGCGCAGCACGCAGCAGCGCGCCATCACGCAGCTTTAGCAGCAGCGCCACGCGCAGCAGCGCGTCGCGCATCAGCAGTGCGCCACGCAGCACACCCAGCAGCAGGAGCGCACCCCACAGCAGCGCGTCACGAGCTAGCAGCAGCAACAGCAGCAGCAGAAGCAGCGCATCCCGCGGCCACGGCGCCGCCCCCGCCCCTCCAAGGCGCACCAACATGTATGTAGCGATATCTGACGCCCATCATCAACCACACCGGGCACTGCCGTAGCTCTCCAACATCAAAGCATTCTACTGACATCTGGAAGCCATCGCCACTTGGCGAGTAGAAGCGGCGCATCCTGGCTGCGAAAGCCTGATAGAATGAACATGTGCACTTCCTGGAAGAGCGGAACAAGTAGCACGCCGCGCAAGGACGGGCTGCGGCGCAATTGCCGCCTCCTTTGGTGGAATGCTAGCTTTGAAACACCTGTACGTCGCCAGCTGTCCGCTCAAAATTCCACAGCGCCGCCCCCTCTGCGAACTCACAGCCCGTATGTGGCGCCACCCAGTGCTGGCCCTGCTGGCTCACAAGCTAGAGACTAGGCATCACCTCAGCTTTTCAGCTTCCGCATGCAATGGCATTTGGTGGCAGCACTATTGTTCACCTCATAATTTTCCAACGCTGATAAGGTGTGCTTGCCCCTGGAACAGTGCGCCTCGCGCAACGCCCTCGCCCCGCGGTGGCGGCGGCGGCGGCGGCGGCGCGACGCGCGGCGGCAACACCTACAACTCCTACACCACTGTGGCGCCGCCCGTCTATGGCGGCTATGGCGGCGGCTGGGGCGGAGGCATCTCTCTCTTCCCGCGCTTCTACTCGCCGCCCATCTTCGGCTTCGGACTGCCCATCGGCGGCTTCTTCAACTTCCTGGTGGGCGATGAAGCATTTTAATAAACATATCGCGTCAAAGCCGGGTTTTGCTCTATTCTCAACTGCTGGCTCGCAGCTTGTCCTTACTGTTCCGGCCTGCGCTTCTGCCCATCCAGTCCTGGTTCATCCTCTGTCCCACCAAATCGCAATGTCAAATCATGTGGCTGATTTGCGTTCTTGCATGTTGCTGCAGTTCACGATGTTCATTGTGACGACGGTCTTCGGCGTGATCCGCGGCGCCCTCAGCAAGAAGGATGATGGGAACAGCCGCCGCCGGGACGATGACGAGTGGGACTAAAGTGCTGCCACGGTGCATGCCCCGTTGGAAAGGAATCTGAGCGACGGACGAGTATTTGAACCTGGAGTGCGAATGCTGTTGAACTTTGAAACATGGAGGACGAATAATTCCTTGGCAGGCCTGGCGCTGTGCTGCATCAGCGCATGTGATTGTGAGATCGAACATGGTTCTCATCCTTGTGCAAACGAGTGAACTTGCATTGGGAAACAAGTAGAGATCTCTCGAACGATTCTTGTCAACTGATGAGGAGCACACTGTGTTCTGCAGTGTGCTTTCGCAGCACGCTAGCGCCACAGCCCAGAGTCTTGTTGTATCTATGTTGTTATCTACATGGCCGTTGCAGTTGAGCCTGTGAAATACTCCAGATGTTTACGTCCTTGGACAAACAACCACTGTGTGTTGACCCAGCAAAAAATTCAAGGCCATGCGATGCGAGTGAGGACTTCTAGACTGACAATGCGTCCAAAAATGGCCTGGCCTGAATCCTGAAAAATACGAAGCAATTCATGTGCTACAGTCATGTCGGGACCTAGCACAATATGCGCTCACGCCCAAAGAAACGGGCACGCCGGCGCTGGAACCACAACAGTTGAAACCTGAACAAGCCATACGAGGATGGCCAGCGTCTGAACCCCGAGCCACGTGGCAAGGGGATATCGTGCTGCCATGGCAGGCTGCACCTCGCTCGCATCCACTGGAGCTGTTGACACAAAGTGCGGCTGGACGAAAGGGTGGTGCATAGCAAACACCACGCATTACCGCCTACGCGCCGCCGGGTCTGCCTCTGCACACAAAGGGCATCAGTGCGCCGCAATGCCGCATGCCACAAACGGCATGACGGACGCCGCGGCGCCGCAGTCCAGGCTGCTCCTGTGCGCCTGCTGCTGCTGCTGTGCCTGCTGCCGCTGCTGCTGGATCTGCGGTCTGGCCTGCCCATCGCCCGCACCACTCGCCGCCGCTGCTGCCAGCGCGGTGCGCGCCTCCGCCGTGGTGGCCACCGCCGCCTCCGTCTGCAGCGTCGCCAGCGCCCCAGCATCGAGCAGCCGCCCGAAGCGGGCGGCAAATTCGGCGGCGGGCACGTCAGCGGATGCGTTGATGCGCGCCAGCGTCTGCGTGATGGGCAGCGCGCCGACACGCAGGTAGTAGCCCAGCGTCTGCATCATGTGCAGCTCCAGCGCGTTGAGCTCCTCCAGCGACACCCCGCCAATCTGCGTTTGGCAATGAAAACGCAATTGTCAGTTGCCTGGCTTGACCTCTGAGCAGTCAGCATGAGGATGCCGGGCTTGCAGTGCAGCGCACCTCAAGGGTGCTGCGAGATCGCGGCGCTGTAGAGTTCGACGCCGGGGGGAAGGGCGAA
>JAABUM010002100.1_pt1 | contig 27727 bp, 28 predicted proteins | sample 5559161 | NCBI WGS metagenome assembly JAABUM01 (sample SAMN10711868, study PRJNA513369) | rock metagenome | isolation source: Antarctica rocks | place: Antarctica: Victoria Land, Siegfried Peak nord
GCTTGACGGTCCTATATGGAGTTCGGTATACCCGACTCCTCTCGTTCCTGCAACTAGAGGCTTTGACGCTGACGTGTACGCTCTCACCCCGTACATCTCGTCGGTCTGAGGCAGAGCCTCGCTAGACCTCCTAGAGTCACTCCAGTGGGGTGCGTCGTCGGGCAACCATCTCTACATCAACATGATGGTCTGCCCCATGCGTCTCGATGAAGCCGCCGTGCCGATTACGCTAACGCTACCTAAAGGTGTTACAAACCTCGCTACGATGGTGGCGGCGCGATCCGGGGCCGCTATTGACTTTGCTGAGGCAGCTCTACGCCTTCGCCCGTCCTATCAAGGACTGCGTGGTGACTCCACTCCTCAAGGCGGGTTCGTCGAGGTGCGGCGCAACGGATTGATTTGGGTCGGGCAAGAACTGTGGCCCAGGTCATCGACCAATGGGAAGGGCATCGACTTGGAAGTTCTGCACCGGGTTGTGCCGACGCTCTTGTGGTTTGCTTCTGCCTCTATCCAGTTAGTGCAATACCACGGCTTTGCCATGCTTGTGCTCACCATCTCGCCAACTACTGGTACGGCACTGACAAGCGCCAACGTGTATCGAAACCTGTGGGGAGAGAATAAGATTGCAGAAGATCGGCTTACCTTCTCCCTCCAAGTACTCACTGACGACTTACTCGACCGGCACGCGGAACTCAGCGAGATGTTTATCGTTCGCATCATGCAAGCCTATGGTCTGGCGATTTATGAGTGGAAGGATGCCGAACTGCAACAAACGATAGGCGCGCTCACAGGGGCTACCAAAGCTATAACAGGGTCGTCTACTACAACGCCCCGCTGAACGCCCTGTCGAGGACCGACGGCAGTAGGGCATCGAGTTCGGCGGCAGTCTCAGTCTGCAATTTTTTGAGCACATCTATCTTGGCTTGGAGATTGTCTAGGTAGGCTACGATATGCCGCTGCTTTTCGGAAGGTAGCGCAGGAACTGGCAGCGGAGCAAGTATCTTTAGGTTAATATTCTTCTGCGCACTCTGAGGGGCTACCTGCTCAAGGTCAGTCCGTAAGTAGCCTAGGTAATGGTAGATGTACTCGCTATCATAACCTGACCTGGGAGTTATAGCTACGATACTATCGGGGACGCAACAATCAAAGCCAAGGATGCCCACTTGTAAATTCCATCGGAGGATTCAGCATTTTTCTAGCGGGGAAGGCAGCAGGTGTCAGGCCCTCCACACAAAGGGGAACGAGTCGCCTGCACGCGTAAAAGAGCGGGCACGCCAACCAGGCGATGTGTTGCTCCGCCGCTATAATCCATGCTGACTTCTTCGCTAGAATTTACACCCACTGCGCCAATAGTTGCTGCTATGCTAATTAGCAGCGTCCCTGCTGGAAACTTCCGGCTTATTGCTAACCCGGTGTCGTTCAGCGTTTCGGTCCATCTATAGATGTATTTATGAGAGGATTCAATCTCAGCAATTTGTATCCAAGCATGGTCGCCGCCGAAAAAGTGTGGATCGTTTCGTGGCCGGTGCGAGAATTTGCCACGCTCAAGACTCGCAACATCTTCAAGACGTTGCGTTTCACCCTTTAACGCCTGCGCAAAAACCTTTGCTCGTGCTACCACCATAAGATCGTCAGCCTCGCGCATTGCCCGCCGCCGCAGCCCCCGCGCCTCCTCGATCTTGGCCGCCAGTTCCTCGATCCGCGCTACGATGCGCCGTTGCTTGGTTAACGATGATGGAAGATTCACTTTCATTGCTGCACCGGCATCATCTTCTACAAAGTCGAAACAGGTAACTATCGCCTTTTGTAGCTCTTTGTTAGGGATAGGGACTTGTTGCCCCAAGAACTCCTTTGTCTGCAAGTTTCGCAGGCCAACCGCGTTTTGTTGGGTGTCGTAACGCCACATGAGCGACTGGGGGGAGCGCAGAAACCAGGCAAGATACTCTGGGAGCACGATGTCTGCATGAGGTCGCAACCGAAGCACGAAGTTGGAAAACAGATATATCTGATTGTCGCCTGGATGATTAAACAATGCAGCTTTACCAACAAGATCACTACTGCCACTCGACTTAGTGATGAGTATGTCCCCGTTTTGTAGAGAACATGACTCAGCTTGCTTATACGGCACCTCACGCCAGGCCGCATCCGCTACATCGACATGCGTCCCCCGCATGTTCGTACTACGTAGAACTGGATAACCGCATCCCGGCACCGCTTCCTCGCCCCAAGTCCCGCCTCTCACGGAAGTTAACTTGTCGAGTTGTTCGACTTTACTGACCAAGCTAGCTAACTCACTAAAGATCAAACCTGTAGCCGCAACTATCCGAGGTGACTCGCGCCTAGCTAAGTCAATAGCAGCAACCGTAAGCAGGTCGCTCACGCGAACCCTCCTACTAGAACCTGCTTGATCTCGCCCATGATCACCGCGATGCGCTGCTCCTTGCGCAGTATGTCGTCGGCCAGTTGATCGGGTGGCATGTGCTCCAGGTCCTGTTTACCGTTGGGGTTCTTGATATCGAGGTTGTAGCCGTTGGTCAGGATATCGGCGACCGGCACGCGCCAAGCGCGCCCGTTCTCCTCGCGGGCCTTCCACCACATCAGGCAATCCGCGAACTCCTCGTACTGGAGCGGCTTAGTCTTACTATAGGTGTTACGCCCCTCTGGCAGTGGCTGCTCGTAGTACCAGACCTCCTTCGTCGGACCCAAGCGGTCGAAGAAGAGCAGGTTGGTCGGGATGCTCGTATACGGCGCGAAAACGCCGTTCGGTAGGCGCACGATGGTGTGCAGGTTGAACTCCTGGAGCAACTCCTGCTTGATGCGCGCCGCCACGCCGTCGCCGAACAGCGCGCCGTTGGGCACGACCACGCCCGCCCTGCCGGGCCTGGGATGCCGCCGCAGTTTGCGCATGATGAGTTGTAAGAAGAGCAAGGTAGTTTCACTCGTCCGCTTGTCGGGCGGGAAGTTGTTTTGGATGCCGCGCTCCTCCTCGCCGCCGAACGGCGGGTTGGTCAGGATCACATCCACGCGGTCTTTCTCGCCGATCTCGTTGAGCGCGGTGCGCAGGCCGTTGCCGTAGTCGATCTGCGGCGACTCCAGGCCGTGCAGTAGCAGGTTCATCTGGCCGAGCAGGTAGGGCAGCGCTTTGGCTTCGCCGCCCCTGATGCTCTCCTCCTGGAGCGTCCGACGATCCTCGACCGTGCGGCACTGCTGCTCCAGATGCCGGTATCCCTCGACCAAGAAGCCGCACGTCCCCGATGTGGGATCGAGCAGCACCTCGCCGAGTCGGGGATCAACCACCTCGACCATGAAGCGGATCACAGGGCGTGGCGTGTAGAACTCGCCGGAGTCGCCCGCCGCGTCGCGCATCTCGCGCAGCATCGACTCATAGAGGGAGCCCAGCGTGTGTATCTCATCGGACGAGGTGAAGTGGATGCCGCCAACCTTGTTGATCACGTCGCGCAGCAGATAGCCGTTGATCATGCGGTTGGTGACACCCCGGAACACGGTCGCGATCACGTCGCGCCGGTCGATCCCCTCGGCACCCTGCAAGAAGCGCAGATAGGCGAAGAGTCCGGGGCCACGGGTGCCATCGGGCAAGGTCGCCTCGTCGTTGTTGACGAAGGAGATGAGCGCGTCACCAGTGATGCCGTCCTCCTGCGCGGCCCAGTCTCGCCAACGATAGGGCGGCTCAATGGCGGCGCGGAACCGCTCCCCGCCGAACGCGGCCTCCTCCTCGCGCATCTGCTCCATGTCGTCCAGGAACTTGAGGAACATGACCCAGGTCAGCATGGGCAGGCGGTCGAGGTCGCCATTCAGACCCTTGTCCTTGCGCATGATATCGCGGGCCGCCTTGACGATGCCGCCGAGTTGCTGCGTCGTCGTCACGGTCGGCATGAGAGCTAGTTGACCAGAGCGAGGGCGTGGCATGGCTACTCCTGTTGCGACTAGCTACTGGGCGATAGCGGGTCAATTTAAGGGTGATTGTCGGACGACGGAGCGGGACTGCCTCGACGGATGCTTTTAACGACGCGCCAGTAGCCCTCGCAGTTTTTCGGCGTAATGTACATAGCTTGCGTAGAGTTCAGGTAATAGACATTGGGGTGGTTCATCAACCTGCTCAAGACGCTAAACCATTTGGGTGTGTTTCATTTGAGTTGGGGCTGCGGGTGAGGTGGCCGTCGCGGTTGGGCCAACCAAGGGCCGTCCCAACTCAAATGAAACACACCCAAACCATTTCCGTCGCATGGCGACAACGATAGCGCCCCGATTTAGTGCCTGTTCTGCTAAGTGCAGAGCGTATTGTCCTGATGGAGCCTTGAGAAAATTGTCGTCCCACTTTTGGGAGTGGTAACCAAAGAGTTCGACGCACAGGATGCTGTAGGCGACGATGCGCTGACCATCGTCGCCTACATCGTGGATAAGCTGCCGCAGGCGGCGGTGCCACCAGTGATACCCCGGCGACCCACTGTTCCGAGGGTCGAGCAAATAGAACGGGTAGGGTTGGGTAGCTTGGTCCAGGTTCTTGCGCAGGCTGGCGACAAAATCCGCATCAGGGAGGAGAGCCTGATCATCCGGCGAGAAGCCGGGATTTAAGTTGAGCAAGGTGACGGGCACCTCATGGCGACCCAGGAACGGCTCGGGCAGCAACTCCAGGTGGATACGCTTGGCGGGGTCGAATTGCCCCTTGTTCTGGTCATGCCAAGCGGTGAACGGCTTGTCCATATCCAGCACGAAGTGCGGCGTCTGACGGAAGTGTTCCCATGGGTTCTGCATCTTGACTCCTCGCTCCTCCCTATGCCGCGTACAACAAAGTCTGCAACTGGTTGACCGCCTCGCGCAGCGGCTCGAAGCCGCCGAAGAGCCCGGCGATCTCGCGCACGTTGCCGTAACCCGAGATCGGCGGGACTTTGAGTGCATCCGGCAGTATAAACTGCGCCGTCCCATGGGCCATGTACTTATCCAGCAGGTCGTCCAGCACCGCCCGCGCCTGAGGGCCGTAGCGGTCGAAGAAGTCCTTCTTGTCCCGGCGTAGCAGGTCGGCGCGCTCTCGCCGTGTGCGTAGCGGCGCGTTGAAGGCGAGGTGGCAGAGCAGGTCGAACGGGTCGGCGTCGCCCTGCCCGCTGGCCGTCGCCAGTTGGTCGAAGTTGATCCCGCGCTCATCCAGCCCCGCGATAATGGCGGCGCGCTGGTGCGGGTCGGCCCAGCGGGCGCGCAGGTCGGAGGCTGAGGTGTAGAGCGTGCGGACCTTCTCGGCGGCGTAGTCGGTGAACTGGACAACGCGCAGTTGCTTGCCATCGGCGTCGAGTTCGTAGACGAGATGCGCGGCGATGGTGACGTGCCCGCCATCCACATAGAACTTGCGCGGGAGCCCGTCGCCCGGCAGCGGGTCGCGGATCACATCGTCATCCATCCCACTCTCGTCGCCCCGCTCGACCTCTTCCGAGGTCGTCTTGCCCTCGTCATCCATGCCCACCGTGATCTCGATGACGGGTTCGCCGTCGAACGTCGGGTCGGCGAAGAGGCGCGTGGCTGAGCCAGTGTAGTCGAGGATATCGAAGTGCGTCTTGCCATAGTCGTCGCGCACGCGGGTCCCGCGCCCGATGATCTGCTTAAACTCCACCATCGAGCCAATCACGCGGGCCAGCACGATGTTCTTGCACGTCGGCGCGTCCACCCCCGTCGTCAGCAACTGCGAGGTGGTCAGGATCACGGGCGTCACGGTCTCCAGTTCCTGGAACCGGCTCAGATGCCCACGCCCGATCTCGCCCTCGTTCGCCGTGACGCGGCACACGTAGTCGGGATACCGCCGCACGAGGTCGCTGTTGAGGTTCGTCAGGGCGCGGCGCATCTCGGCGGCGTGCTCCTGATCGACGCAGAACACGATGGTCTTGGCGAAGCGATCCGTCGCCCGCATGAAGTCGGTCAGGTGGCGCGCTATCGCCTCCGTGCGGGCGCGCAGGGCCACCACGCGCTCGAAATCCTTGGTCTGGTACTCGTCGTCGGGGATGGGACGCCCGTAGCGGTCCAGGTCGCCCGCGCTCGGTCGCCATCCCGCCGCGTCCAGCACGCTGACCACGCGGTGGACGCGGTACGGCGCGAGGAAGCCGTCGTCGATCCCCTGGCGCAGGCTGTATTGGTAGATCGGACGCCCGAAGTAGGCGTAGGTGTTGCGGCTCTCCTCGTTGAGCGGCGTCGCTGTAAGCCCCAGTTGGGCGGCTCCAGAGAAGTAGTCCAGGATCTCGCGCCAACTACTCTCGGCGCGGGCGCTGCCCCGATGGGCCTCGTCTACGATCACAAGGTCGAAGAAGTCGGGCGCGTACTCGCGGTACAGGCCGGGTCGCGCCTCATCCTCGGCCAGAGCCTGGTACGTCGAGAAGTATATTTCGCGTGATTTGTTGGCGACGCCACCCCCTATCTTCCAACGCGCGTCGCCGAAGGGCGGGAAAGTTTTGTCCTTAGGGTCGTCCACCAGCACGTTGCGGTCGGCGAGGTACAGGATGCGGGGCTTCTGGCGGGTCCCAGAGCGGCTCCAGCCCGTGCTCCAGAGCTTCCAGCAGATCTGGAAGGAGACCTCCGTTTTGCCCGTGCCGGTTGCCATCGTCAGCAACACGCGGCGGTTGCCCTGCACGATGGCCTGCACCGCCCGGTTGATCGCGATCTCCTGATAGTAGCGCGGGCTCTTCCCCGCGTCGTGGTAGGAGGGGGCCAGCACGCGCCGGGCGTCCTCGTCGGACAGCCCCTGCGACGCTCGCAGTCGCCTCCATAGCTCGCCCGGCGAGGGGGAAGGCCGAGAGGTCGCGCTCTTCGCCCGTGAGATAGTTGAACTCAACGATGCCGTGGCCGTTGGTGGCGTAGGCGAACTTAAGGCCGAGGATCTCGGCGTAGTCCTTGGCCTGCTGGAGGCCGTCGCCCGGCAGCCGGTACTCGGGCTTGGCCTCGACCACGGCAATCATCGTGTCGCGGGTGTAGCGCAGGAGGTAGTCGGCCCGCTTGGAGGGGCGACGGCGCACTTTGGTCCCTGCCATGACGATGCGCCCATCCGTGAACGTCTTTTGCTCCGTGAAGGAGTGGGGGTCCGTGTCCCACTCGGCGGCGACGAGCTTGGGGACGACGTACTTGCGACAGGTATCGGCCTCGGTGGTCATGCGGTGACTCGTTCTACTCCCCGTGGTGTGATGCGCGGCGTCGCGCAGGATGGGTTGTTGGTGCATCCGATAGCACCAAGACCGCGCTACTATCATAGGGGGAAATGTGCGGGAGCGCAACTATAGGACGACCACCGCAACGACGGAGACCGTTTGGATAAGGGGAACAGGAACGATGAGGATAGACGAGGTGGCCTTTTCGGTCGCGCTATACGCGGGACGACAGTGGCGCAGGGTCCGGCCCGCACGTCGTGCGAGGGAGCAAGAACACCCGCAGCGGGAGCGGCCAGATCACAAGTCGCGTCAGGTCGCGGTAGCATTGCCATTGCCACCCTGCCCGCGTTGTGAAGCGAGCGACCGTGTGTTTCAGGTCCTTTACGGCCTCGTATCCGGGCCACGGTCCGACGAGTCACGGTTCGTGTTCGGCGGTTGTATCCACAGCGCGGAGTCGGCGACGCACTATTGTGAGCGATGCGACCTGGCGTTCCGCTACGCTGCGGCCACCCACACGTCGGTCATCGTGGGCGGGGGTGACGACTGGTGAGCATCGGCCGCCGTCGATCTGCGTCAGTCGGCCAGCAGCGGACGCTTGAGGCCGTAACCGCCACAAGCGTTGTCCTGCGTTGCACGGTCGAGCGCCCATAGGCGTTTGAACGACAGGGCGATTGGTGACAGCGGATGCACCAGCAGGGCCTGAGGCGCGTTGTGAGAGCGGCGACGAGTTAAGGGTCGCAGGAGATTTCCCACCCTGTTAGCACGCTCCAGCGCGCCTAGCGTCCGCTGTGGGGTCGGTCTGCCTGCTCGCACATGTCCATGTACCCGGTGCAGCGTGGGTGCCGCCGATATCGCGGCATAGGTGCGCATCGCGCGTACAGCGGGGGACATCGGCGGGTTCTCTGGCTTCCCTCGGATAGATTGGTCCACTACCCAAGGAACTGGGCGGCGGGTATAGTTTCGGTGTTGAGGACATAGGCGGCGATCAGATCGGTCTCCAGTTCGAGCAACTGGGGAGGCAGCCACGCCTCGCCGAGAACCCAGCTACAGTCCAGCCGATCCGCGTCGCCGAAGATGCGTCCCTGCCTGTTCCCGCCGTCCGCCACCTTCTGCTGATGCGCCCGCAGGCGGGCTTGCACCTTCCCCTGCCCGATGTAGAGCAGGCTCGGGTGTCCCGTCGCCCGTATCCGGTAGAGCCCGCTGGCGTGTCGATCCAGGAGATGCCCGCTCTCCTCGACGGGGACCCAGGCGGACCAGCAATGGCCGCACCAGGTAGGGCCGCAGGGCTCCCCGGAAAGCGGGCCGACGGGCGGGATACTCGGGGTGCTGCTTGCTTGGCTGTCCGCCATCGGGCCCCCCTTGGCGCGCTTCCCCGTCGCAACGATCCGCGCGCTGTTGCCCGATGACATGCGGTAGCCGACCGGCATCCGACCGAACTCGACGGTGGGCGATGCGCCACGCTCCTGGCGGTACAGGCCAATCGCCACGGCTTCGAGGCCCTTCCTCCACGGCGTCGTGCCCGCGACCGGCGTGGCCGCGACCTCGAAGTCGCACCCCGTGCTGTGGCGCAACGCCCAGAGGGCCGGTCCCGCCGTATGGGGGTCCCGGTAGGGCATCTCATCGGCGTAGACGCCCCGCAACATGCCGAGGCGCTTCCGCAGTGTCATCCCGCCCATGCCGGTCTGACCAATGTAATCGAGGTCCCCGTGGCCGACGCGGCGGATGCGGTACAACCCTGGGAGGGCCGGGACGACAGTCCCGTACCAACTCTGCCGCAACGCTGACCAAGAAGACCAGGACAGGAGATCTACGACAGAGTTATTCACAAAGCCGCCGAGCATTAAAGGACACAATTGTTGATCCGTTGTTGAGGGTGTTGCCGCACCCGCCATCGTGACTCTCCTGCTGCGAGCGGTATGCTATCCAGAACGAGGAGAACATGATCACCCTGCGCACCGGGTCTCGATCAGCAAGACGCGCTTGTCGAAGCCACCTCGACTGTGAGCGCGTTGTTGGCGGATCGCTTTGATCTCTGCGGCATCAAGACCCACCGCCCGCACGAGTGCGTCCACAACCTCGGTGAGGTCGGCAAGTTCCATCATAAGCGCGTCCCTCGACGCTGCCGTTGCCACTTCACGGGCCTCCTCGACCACCTTGTCTTTGAGGGCAGCCACGAACTCGTCCGGTTCCAGTGTCCGCATGATCGGCGCTTCGCCCGTTTCCGCGATGATCTCGGGGATGCGGTCACGCACCAGCTTGTTCCACGTTGTTGGCTTCATGGTCATGCTTGTCCTCGTAGAGCGGCTGTCAACCGCATCGGCGCGAGTGGGTCGGGGAGGAGTGTCACAGCGGTTGTGCCTCGCCAGGTGTGGACGAGCACCTTCCGGGCGGCCTCGTAGGTCGTGTCCAGGAACGTGCGACGTTGCGCGGGCGTCTGCCCCATCTGCGCCGTGAGGTGGCGCTTGATCGGGTGGTTGCTGGCGATGTAGTGCTCGTTGCGCGCGTAGAGTCGGTCGAGATACGGGCGCGGCGGCAACAGGTCGCTCTTGGTCAGATTGCAGGCGCTGTGGGCCAGCACAAGGTTCCAGATTTCGTCGTGGCGCAGGAAGGTGCGCGGGATGACGTGATCGACGTGAATGGGCTCCCTGCCGAGCGGCTCTCCGCAGTAGAAGCACAGGCCGTTCTGGTAGCCGTTGAGCACGGGGTGCGTGCCGGTGATAGCCACGCGCTCGTACCCGTTTGAGCGATAGAGCATGTGCTCGTCCGTCCCCAGCACCTCGACCGGCAGGCGCATCTCGAACGCCGCCTCCAGCAGGTCCCAGCGACTGGTGACCTCGTGGTGGAGGAGCGGGTCCTTGTTGTTGCTAAACATGTCCAGGAGGTTATCGGTCAGGACAAGGCCGCTGGAGATTTTCTTATAGAAGGGAAGCGGCACTGGCGCACCATTGACGACGTGGAAGCGTGGGACGACATCGGAGAAGCCTTGTCGCTCCACCCGGTCGATGGCCGCCGCCTCGGTCAGGTCGCCCGCGTTGTACGCCTTGATGACACGTTCCAGCACCGTCTTGCGGTCATGGTTGCTCAGTTGTGGCTTCCCGTTGACCAGGCGGTCCCGATAGCGTTGGAAGAAGGCTTGGGCAAGATCCGTCATCGACACCTGGGTCCTGCCCTGCCCCGCGAACTCAATCAGACAGGCGGCGAGGGCGATCTTGTAGGTGGCGACGTTGGCTCCATAGAGGACGATGGCACGCCAATAATCAAGCGCCGTCAGTTCCGCGTCGGGCACGTATAGCTCCTGTTGTCCAGCAACGTATCGGTCTAGCCACTTTACTCTACTCGCATCATGGCTATGCCGCCCGGTACGAGGTTATCAGGATGTGGCGAGGCTAGACTGCGACAAGGGCTTTCTATCACCGTGTGACGGCGAAGTGAGCCTGGGCAGTCTGCACCGCGCCGTGGTAGGTACATGATACCGTGGCGTCGCCGCTATCGCCCTTGGTCATCTCGTGCCAGCCCCAGCGCACGGTACCGTCCACGCCTGTCGTCTGCGGTGTGCCGTGGAACGAGACGGGCGGGTAGCCGGTCGAGTAGACGACGCCCGCCGTGCAGGTCGCGCCCGGCACGCTACGGGTGTAGAGGACGGGGTAGGCGTCGTAGCGCATCGTACTTGGCGTGACCCACGCCTGCACCACGAAGCCGGGCAGTGGCGTCGCCATTGGGCCAAGTGTTGGGGCCGCGACCGGCGGCAGGTAGGCGCGACCGCGCTCGAAGTCGTCCGCGAAGGGCTGCTCGACCAGGGAGATGGCCAGTCGGTCGCGCAACAGCACGCCCACCTCACGGTTCTTGTCGAGCGACGTAGCGGTGAGGTTCTCGCTCCCCATAAACATCCGGTTGCCGTCTACGACGATAGCTTTGGCGTGGATGTAGTGGGGATAGGCCACGCGCCGCGCCTGCGCCCCTGACGCCGTGAGCGCCGATAGGTCGCCGCTGTCGTTGTAAACGACGCGCACACGCACGCCACGCCGCTCGGCGGCGGCGAGAGCCTGCGCCACCTGTGAGTCGGTGATGACCTCGGCGTACACGTCGATGGTGTAGCCCGCGCCCGCGATCAGGTCCGTGATCGCCGCCCTGGCGTTGAGCGGGCTGACGACGAGGCCGGAGGCGAGGGTGGTGAGCGGCAAACCTGCCCAGTCGGCGTCGAAGAGGGCGGCGGTCGAGCGGGCCACCGTGGGGTCGTCCACGACGGCGGCGAAGTCGCGGTTGCGCGAGAAGGAAGTGGGCGTCCAGTTCATGGTGCCGACCCATGCCCGCGTCTCGTCCGCGACGAGCATCTTGGCGTGGGTAAAGCGGAAAGTGGGACCGCCCCATGCAACCCACACCCCATGGCTGATCAGGTAACTGTACGCCTCTTGCGGGCTGCCGGTGTCGCCGCCGTAGGGCTGGCGTTCCAGGATGATGCGGACGCGCACGCCCCGCTTCGTGGCATCGCACAGGGCGGCTTCGATGGCCGGGTCCGAGAGGAGGTAGATCTCGCCGTCAAGCTCATGGCGGGCCGCGCCGATGAACGAGAGCAACGGAGCCACGCCGTCGTCGGGCTCGGACACGAACTGAACGTTCTGGAGGCCCGGCCACGAGGAAGGGGAAGGTAGCGGGCCGACCGCCGTTGGCGTCGCCGTCGAGGAGAGCGCGGCGCTCGGCGTCCCGTCGGCGGGGATAGCGGTGGATGGCAGGAGCGTCGGGAGCGCGCTTGCACCACCCGAGATCGTCGGCATCGTCGTCGTCCAGTACCTGACCCCTGGCGGCGATGTGGGCGCGAGAGTGGGCGGGGACACGACGGGCGGCACCGGCAGGGTGGCTGGAACGGCTGCGGCGACCGCGTAGGGGGGCGGCGCGACGAAAAGGATGTAACAGCCCTCCGTCAGCGCCCCCGCGAGGCATAGGAGGACGAGGAACTTGTAGGCCAGCGGGCGTGGCCACCGAAGGAAGACCCGCCACAGCCAGCGCCGGGCCGCCTACAGCCGGATGGCGAGCCAATCCGTCATCGGGCTGGATCTGCGGCGTGAGCGCGGCAGCGCGCTCAACAAGGCAGCGGTGAGGAACAGGGCGCAGACAATGAGCAGCGCCGGTGTGATGTCTTGCACTGTCTTCCTAGGCGACGATGAACTGTGCCTGGGCCGTCCGCGTCAGGCCGTGATAGGTGCAGGTGACGGTGGCGGTGCCGCCCGCCCCCTTCGTTTCCTCGTGCCAGTCCCAGTGGACGACCTCGCCCTTGCCGACCGTCTGCTCATAGCCGTCGAAGGAGCGGGGCGTGCGACCCGTCGTGTAGACGACTTCGGCGGCGCACCGCGCTCCGTTTATCGTTCGGGCGACGAGGGTCGGGTAGGCGTCGTATGGCATGGTACGCGGCGTGACTAAGGCACGCACGGCGAACGGCGAGGCCGTGTGCGCGGGCCGGGCAGCGGTGGCGAGGAGCGCGAGGACCGCCAGCAGCGCGCCCGCACGGGCTACCTGGCTTCCCCTTGCCCGTTCATGCCGCATGTCCGTCCACCTTTATCTCGATGCTCAACGCGCTGTGGTCGGAGAGCTTATGAACAGCGCGCACATGGTGCTGATGCGTGCTGGCGCGCAGCCGCCCCTGCACGACGGGGGAGAGCCAGGCGTGGTCGAGGTGGTAGCCACCGCCCTGGCGGCTGTAGTAGGTGTACTCGCGCGTTTCGCCATGCTGGACCCGCGAGGCGTCGTGCCAGCCAAGCTCGTCGCACAGCCGCAGGAGGTGTCTCTTACAGTCAAGTGAAGTTGGCCCACCCTCATCAATACGTAAGCCCGAGTTGAAGTCGCCCAGCATGATGGCCGGTTGCGTGGAGCGCCGCGCCGCCCAGTCGAGCAGCGCATCCCAGAACGCGGCCTTCCCGGCGAGGCCGGGTTTGTCGTCGCTGCCGGGGACATGGACCCCGGCAATGGTCAGGGGCAGCGGATCGGCCAGGGGATCGGGCGCGGGCACGGTCCAGGCCGGGACGCGCACCTCGACCCACCGCGCTCGGGCGTAGGAGAGCAAATCAGCGGGCAGGTCGAGCCCGAGGTCCTCTTCCACGCGAACTAACGGTGTGCGGGAGGCGGCAAGGACAGCGTGACGCTCGGATGACTGTGGCATCTCCTCCTGGTACCGCCATCCGTGCTGGCGCAGAGCCTCCCGAAGGCGGTCACCGGAGGCCGCGTATGGGCGATACTCCATGAGGACGACCACATCCGACCCGTCGTCGGCCAGGTGCGCGACGATGCGCGGTATCCTGGCGGCCCCGCCGCTCTGGATGTTCCAGGTTATAATCTTCATCGACTCGTCATCCTCATTGCTGCGCCCTGATACACCCACAGCATGTCTACTAATAATGCGATAGCCACCCTCCCATCGGGGCGAAGAGGACAGCACAGCCACAGCTTGAGCATCCTTATAGTACTATCGGCATGATCACCGCAATCTTGAGGCGGTACGCCATTCCATCGTCTGGTCGCGCCTGTGTAGACCATGCACGGGTAGGATAGCGGCAACTGGAGGGCTGCCCTGTTGGGTGAGGGCGATATATCCGGCGACGAAACGTGTAACCACAACCCCCGCCAGGGCGTTCCCGATCTATGGCGTGCCATCCAGGTAAGAAAAGACCCAATGATGGAACGGAGAGGCTCCAGGGGAGTTGATGATACCCTAATGTCCGGTGATTGTCGCTTGGGCGTTCCTGGTCTTTCGAGCAGTCGTCGCGCCTCACGGGCCGAGAGGCTCAAGCATGATTATCGGGGTCCCCTGTAGCGTTCCTATCACAGTCGATATCCCTACGTTTCCGCATGGGGACGGGGATGGGTAATCGTCGCCGGTTATGACCTCCCGCACGCGGCTACCATCCGTTAAGCGCGTGAGGCCAATGCGTCGATACATCTATTAAAGCTCACACGAGTGTGGGTGAGTTATAGAGGACATTCCATCGTATGTCGTACATCCTCATCGTGGGTGGTGATCCCGCGACCCGTCTATTCCTGCGCTCGGTGTGCGCCTCCAAGGGCTGGTCTAGCGCCGAGGCCGTGGACAGCGCCGCCATCGTTCATGCGCTCCGTGACCACGCGATTGACCTCATGATCGTGGTCGCGACAGGTGAAGGCAACGACCTGCTTGGTCTGATCGCTAGGTGGCGTCAGGTCGTCCGTTTAGCTCCGATGGTCGTGGTCGTCCCCGCCGCTGACCGGGCCAGGCAACGCCGGGTATCCGCGTTAGATGCCATGGATGTGATCGGCGTACCTGCCGACCTCGACGAGACCGCTGTACACCTGGAGGTCGTGCTGCGTCACGCGCACGATGACGTGAATGCGCCTCCTCAGGGAGCGGTCCACGGTCCCATGCGCGGGCCGCTTGGCGTGGTGTAGGGATCGCGTCGGGGAGGGACACCACGGCGCGCACCGGGCCTACTCCCGTACGGTGACGCCTTCGGCTGCCCGCGTCATCAGGCACACTCCACGACTGACGGAGAACCGGCGATGAACGTGGTGTCATCAGGGTCCCGTCGCGCACGTCGGTAGCAGCGGTACGTCATGACGGTCCCGATCACCGTGCAGGTTCCCGTTCCACGCCACCTCCCTAGGAGGACGATCGTCGTTGCCGTCGCGATGTGCCCTGTCCTTCTAACGCCCCGTCGGCTCGATATGTCCTGGCGCACCCCATCGTTCCGCCAGGAGAGACGTGACGACGGCGTGTGTCTGTTACCTTTTCATTCCGCTCATCGTCATACTAGTAGACGCCTAACGTCCCAGCGCCGTTCACTGAGGCCAATGAAATGAGAGGATGAGCCGTACTCGTCCGAGAGGATACCCCCCATGAGACAACGCCTTTGTTCCGCACTCGTCGCGTGTCTACTTGTCGCCCTTTGCGCCGGAACCACACTGCTGTGGCCCCGCACTCTTCCCCCGACGATGGCTCCACGAGCCGTCGCGGCAAGCGCGCCCTCGGCACCGTCCACGGGATCGCCCAACAGTGTGACGGTCATGGCGAGTGGCGAGGTCACGGTCACGCCGGACATGGCGACCGTGACGTTTGGCGTCGTGCTCAAACGGGACGCAGCCCAGGACGCCCAGGCGGCGGTCAACCGGGTCATCCTGGCCGCCGTCGCGCATCTGCACGCGCTGGGCATCCCCGACCGGCAGATCCAGACCGCCGATATCGGGCTGGAGCCGAGTTACGACAACGCGGGCACCGTGACGGGCTATCAGGCGCGCCAAACCCTAGCCGTGGTGGTCGATGGACTGGGCCTGGTCGGGCGCGTGGTCGATGCGGGGGTGAGCGCCCAGGCCAATAACAACGTTAGCATCACATTCGGACTGCGCGACGAGAACGCGGCGCGCACCCGCGCCCTCGCGCAAGCGGTGGGGATCGCGCGGACCCGCGCCGTCGCAGCGGCCCGTGCGCTGGGCCGCTCTCTGAGCGGTGCCCATGTCCAACTCACGGAGGGCAGCCAAGCGGTCCCACACCCCGTCACGCAAGGTGGGGTGAGTGCCGCGCCCAGCCAGGGAGCGCCGACCCAGACCTTCGGCGGGACACTCACGGTCCACGAGGACGTGACGCTTACTTACACGTTCTGAACGCCCGCCGCCGGTGGCTCCGCATCAACACTAAGCGTCATATACTGAGGCGGTAGGACAGGGCAGTAGTGATGCTGGCGCCGCAGTGGGGAAGCGATCATGAACCGTGTATGGCAGGCGTGTATGCTGAGTCTCGTGGGGCTGATGGCGGGTGTGAGTCCGGCGGCGGGCCGATCACGCTCGCCGATGCTGGCCCCTCCCGTGTGGGTCTTTCTCCTTCCCACGTCCGTGGTCGGCGGCTCCACGACGGTCCACACGCATCACGCGACGCACACCCGCATCGCACCCTATCCCGTGACCTACAGCTACATCGTGGCCCTGCCCGCGCCTTCATCTAGCCTTGGCTACACCGTCGAAATCTATCCCGCCGCTGTTTATGCACGGCAGGCCGCCGCCGGTAACAACAGGTCATCCTTGTCCCGGCTGCCCCTCGCGCATCCGGCGATCCACGGAGAGTGGCTGCGCGGTGTGGTCTCGGACCACTATTGCGCCCTTCTGACTGGAGCGGTCTTTCGCAATCTCGTGGTGTCGGTGAGCGCCATACACACCTATCTTGGAACACGGCACGCGCAGGGGTGTCGGCAGGACATGGAGAGCGTTCTTGGCGTGGAGCGGCATCTGGTGAGTCGTGCTCAAGGCTTTGCCGCCCATCGTTGACGCCGCCAATGCGGTCTTCGTCGCCGCACCGCGAGGGCTGCGTGTCTGATCCGTGGAGGGGCGGCACAAACGCGCCCTATGCAAGGGCTCCGGCCCGCGCGCGAGGGCAGGGCCGCGCGTGGCCTGTTTTCGCCCGTAGATTTTGTTTCACACCCTCCTTATAACAGCAAAAAATGCGATTTGTAGGCATATTATGTAACACTTTTGCAGTAGGATAAGCTCCCGATCTGCCCCATCTATAGCCTCTATCGAGTCCATACCAGTACTGTTTTGACCCCTTCTACGCATGTTCTGACCCCTTACGGAACTCTTTTGGTAACGGCGGGACCCTCGGAAGAGTAAGCTAGGGGGTATACGGACGAAGAGACGGTACTTAGAAAACGTCCCCAGGAGAGAATACGGGGGGCGGGGAAAGAAATCAGGCCGGGAGGTCCTTTTTTCGCCTGAGCAAGGGCTGAAGGGGTGGAGAGGCTCTAAGGGGGACCCGCCCTTATTACGTCACTCTCTGTTTTCATTGTCCCTCGTGTCGGGGCCTTTGGTCGTGCCCCGGCCTTTGACTTCGGTGCGGTTTCCTGCGCGTACCGAGCCTTCACTTGCCTCGCGCCGCCAATACGTGCTACGATAGCGCCATCCCCGGTTCGCGCTTTCGGCGTTCCCCCGGCACCCTCTCGCGCCCCGCGCCTATCCGCGCCCATGAGATGCGTAGAGTAGAGAGGACAATCAACGATGAACAGGCGTTCCGCACCCCTACGCGCCCTCTGCGATGCCCTGGCCCAGGAACCCGACGGTCCCGAGGTGCTCCTGCCTGCCGCCGAGGCGCACACGCTGATCCGCTGGTTGCTCATCCAGCGGGGCAAAGGCTATTATCCGGGACATGAGGATGAGGCGGCGCATCTGCATTGGCGACTGCGGCTGGCCTATGGCGAACTGGGCGGCTACATCTGCGTTGATGGAGCGTGCTCGTACTATGACGGCCCGACGCTCTGCTTGGCGGCGCGGTGGCTTGTCCCAATGGCCTAGCCGCCCCCCGCCCAACGACTGCCCGTAGATAGCCAGCCACGCGCCAGAATAGAACATCTTGCTTCCCAATAGACGCGCCAGCCCTCAAGGTGCAGCCGATGCTGCCGATACTTGTAAGGGGAAATGGTCGCTACTTACCCGTGTGGTGTAAGACGACTCCGCTGGCGTCCCGGACAATTCCGGCGCGTTATCGGGGATGCACGGGGTGGAGTGTGGCCTGATCCTGGCACATCGTGGCGTTTCAGCCGCTTGTCATTCGTGCCTACACACCTGTAACCGATAGGAGTCTCTCTCATGCGTCATCGCCCTCGCGCCCGTGTCTTCGCGCCCGCTCTCGCCCTCGCCCTCGCGCTGCCCGTGGCATCCTACGCCCACGTCTCGACGGTCCACGCTTCGGGTGTCCGCGCGACGCTACATGACGATACGCCCCCGGCAGACCAGACGGATACACCCTCGCCGGATCAGACCGATACGCCTGCTCCCGAGGACACGCCCGAGCCGACCGACACCACAACCCCGGATGCCGTGGCGCTTGATAGCGTCAACCCCGAGACGGTCGTGGCGAAGTCCGGCGCGTCCATCACCATCCAATGCACCAGTGGGTGCGACGACAACGCCTCCGTCAGCGTCGGCGACGCCGACATTAGTGATAACGACGTGACGTACAACGTCGCCAAGAACACCGAGACGTTCACCTTGCCGCGCACCGTCGATCCAGACACGTATGACGTGACCGTGACCGAGCCGGATGGACGCAGCGACACTCTCTCCAGCGCCCTCACCGTGGAGCAGCGCCTTGTCGTCTCGGCCCGTCTGAGCCGCAACACCGTGCGCCGCGCCAAGAGCTTCACCGCCATCGTCCGCACGGACGCCGACAGCGACAACTGGGACGCGACCGTGCGCACGGCCCAGGGGCGCGCCCTGCCCAACGTGCAGGTCACGCGGGACGATGTGAACGACGGCGTGTACAAGCTGACCATTCAGACCAACAAGCACGTCCCCCTCGGGGCCAAGACGCTGGTCATCAGCGCCACGCTGGGTTCACAGCACATGGTCGTGTCGTATCCCTTTAGCATAGCGAAGTAGTAGGACAGACACCCAGGCGCGCAAACACGAATCCTTCTCCAGTCGTCTGTAGGGCTGACGACAAGCGGCGCTGAGGCCCCATTGACGCGCCGGGCCTGTCGAATCATCGTCGCCGATCTAGGCGCGTCGTTATGCTCTACGGGCTATGGAACAGACCCCGTGAACAGCGACAGTTGGCGGTATGGAGAGGCCGGGCGTAGCCCCGCCACGCCCGCCCGACCCGGTCGTCCTGGCCGGTCGCGTCGATGAACGCCTCGTCGATGCTGACCTGCTGGTGGACCGGGGAGATCTCCGCGCGCAGGATTTCCATGACCCGACGGCTGTAGGGGCGGTAGAGGTCGCGGTCGGGGCGGACGAAGAGGGCCACGGGGCACAGGCGACGGGCCTGGGCGCAGGGCATGGCGGAGTGGATGCCGTAGCGGCGGGCGACGTAGGAGGCGGTGGCTACGACGCCGCGCCCGGCAGGGTCGCCGCCGACGACGAGGGGCGCGTCGGCCAGGTCGGGTTGCCGCAGGATGTGGCAGGCGGCGAAGAAGGCGTCCAGGTCGGCGTGGACGATGACTCGCGCGGCGCGCGGCCATGCCGTCTCGACTGTCGCCTCCTGATTGTCCGTCGCCATCGTGCGTGGCCCTCGCTAGCCGCCCGCCGCTCCTACGTCTTCATACTACCAACCGGCCACCGCGCCCACGAGCCGTTGTGCGCCTTGTTGGGTACACCCTCAGCTATCTGTGCTACACTAGCGCCAGCCGCACGGCCAGCACGCCTCGCGCTTTTCGGCCACCCCCCATGCCTCTCGCGCCACAGGCCTCCGCGTCGCCGACGGCGCGTGCTGGTACTACGACACCCCACGGCTCCATGAGGCTGCCCGCTGGCTCGCTCACGTCGGCCCAGCGAGGGAGACTGTGTGGGTCGTCGTGCCAGACAAGAGTCTGACGAGTAGGACAAGGGAGGCGACCTGCTGCCCAAGTCGCTAGAACGGGCAACGAGGAGAATGACATGGATGAGAACGTTGTGCGGTCGGCGCTGATCGAGGAAGCGGATCGTTTGTCGCGCCAGGACGACTATACCTTGCAAGCGACGCAGGTGCTCGTGAGGGTGTCCAACACGCTTGGCATACGTGGCGTGGCGCGGAGGGCCGAACAGCAACTATTGCTGACCATATGGGGCGATCTCTTTCGCGAAGGCATCATCGCCTGGGGCGCGGATATTGACAACATGAACCCCCCGTTCTGCCATCTCACGGACCGTGGTCGCCGCGCCCTGCGTAACAGGTCGCGCGACCCAAGTGACCCCGGCGGCTACATGGCTTACCTCGACAGCCTCACACCCCTGGACCCTATTGCCCGCTCCTACATCGAGGAGGCGCTGTCCACCTACCGTAACCAATGCTGGAAGGCCACGGCGGTCATGGTCGGCGGCGCGTCGGAACGCTTGGCCTTGCTGCTGCGAGATGCCGTGTTAGCGCAGTTGAGGACTAGTGGCAAGCTGGCGACCCTCAATCAGGGAACGCAGACGGACCTGCAAAACTATAGGATCAGCCGCGTACTCACTGCCATCCAGCGGGTCATGGACCCATTAGCCCTTGGCATGGCGCAAGGTCTCCGGGAAACGTATGGCACCTATTGGCAGCCCTTCGCCGGGCAGGCCCGGCTTGCCCGCAACGACGCGGGACACCCCAAGTCAGTCGATCCTGTGGACGAACCGGCGGTCCATGCGGCGTTGCTCACATTTCCCCTGTACGCCAAACTCACCGCCGACCTCATAGACTGGATACCAGTTGGTGTCGTGTAACGGGGCGGCGCAATGCACACTCATCCGTCCACGCGGAATAGAGCCGCGCTGACTAGCCATGCAGGGCTTTGTCCAGAATCGCCTAGCGCGGGAGTTCGGTACCATCGAGCAGGTCGAAGGTCCTCTTGAGCCAAGCGACACAATACGACGGTCAGCATGGGGGGGAGTATTGGCCGAACATGCGATCTTGGTCGGTGGCCGAGGCGTGTCACCGCTCATGGGGACAAGGTAGCGCACGGGTGCAATGGCTCTCACCCAGTTGACTGGGGGTGTATTTGGCACAAAAGGAGGCGCGGTACCATCGGTGTGCTGGGTATCCCAGGCGCGGGCTGACCTACACATCACCGAGGCACATTGGACCTTCGCGCTCTCCAATGTCAAGATGGCGCGCAGACCATTGGGGATCTAGGCGCGTCGCGCCCAGGTCGCGGGTATGATCGAGCGTCGCTTCCCCGACCTCAAGCCGAGCATGGTCGATGCCCTCCTATAGGAGGCCGTCGTCGTGTTCAAGCAGCAGGAAGGCGTGTTCACCGAAAAGACCGCCGCCCCAGTAGTCGTGGAGGCCGCGCCCAAGGAGAACCCCTCCGAGGTCCCCGCCGTGGAGCGGCAACTACTCTAATTTATACGGACGTATAAATTGAGGCCCCGGATGCGCTATTTTGCATCCGGGGCCTCTTGTCTGTGAAGAAGCTTCGCGCGCAACGGTGCCCAATTTAATCGTCCGATTAAATTGGGTTACTTGGCCGCGCCCTGGTAGCCGATCTCCTGCATCAGGCGATTGTATATCTGTTGCGGCTGGGCGCTCTCCGGCACGGGCACGACGCGGAAGTAGCTGCTTTGTGTGGGGAGGTTCTGCCAGGCTTCGATGGCCTGATCACCGAAGCAAAGCACCTCGCAGCGCAGGTTCGTGCCGCCGTCCTGGAACACCTCCTGGATGTCCCGCACGTCGGTCAGAACCGACACGGTGAGCACGACGGCGGCGAGGTTGGGCGTGTCGCCCCTAGAGCCCCTCACCCCAAGGAGAACCTCTCCGAGGCCCCCGCCGTGGGGCGCCAACTGCTCTAATTTCCACCGCGCGGTGGAAATTGAGGCCCCCGTTCCGCAGTGAAACGGGGACCTCTATTTTTATCCGAACGGATAAACTGGGTTACTTGGTCGTGGCTTCGTAGCCAAACTCTCCGAGGATGCGGGCGTATATCTGCTGGGGCTGGGCGCGCGCTCTCTAGCATCAGAACGACGCAGTAATGTTGATCTGCGGCAGCTTCTGTCACACCTCAATCGCGTCATCCCCGAAGTAGCACATTTTTACACGCACGGGGAGGCGTGAAGCGCACCTCACGTCTCCCCGTGCGTTCATTTACTGCCGTCGCCACGACACCCGTCCCCCGCGAGGGTGTGCGGCTGCGCGTCGGGAGCGGCTAGCCGCGCCGCACGTTTGCAGGCGCAGGGGCGCTGCACTCGGCCAGGACGACGCATACCTCGGGGCCAGCGGCCCGCGCCGTCTCGAAGAGTAACGCCTTCTCGTAGGGCCGGGGAACCCATGCCCATGCGGGACTCTTCCGCGTCGCAGCGTTGATCTGCGACGGGTGCAGCACGGGCGAGACCGCGCCGTGGTGGCAGACGGCGAACACCTCGTCGCTGGCGGTGTCGTGGACCAGGAGGACGCGGCAGGGCTCTTCCTCGTGGTAGTTCAACGCGCTCGGCTCTTCTAAGACGTGATGGAAGCCTTTGACGCCGCAGTGGCAGTAGTGTGTCGCCTGCCCGAAGGCGGCACGGGGCTTCTTGCCGTACCGCGTTGTGGGGACGATATCCGTGAGTCGAGTCATCTCTTGTCTCCTTTGAGCACATATAGCGCCGTGATCTTTGTTTGATATGAGGTTAGCCTCGGGTTCCATTCAAGACTCTCGCGCTAGCCACGCCGCGACCGAGGTCGCGTATTTGGGCATGGTGAGAGGTTACCCTCATGTTGTCCGCGCACCTGTCGTCGCGTTGCCGCAATCCTGCGGACCCAGCGGACGATGCCCTCCAAGTCCTTGTCGATGGAAATGTTCGTGACTCGTAGCGTGAGCCAGCCCATGTCCGCGAGAACCGCTTCCTTCCGTGCATCCCGCGCTTTGGCACGCGTCGCTTGATGTGACGAGCCATCGACCTCGACGCACATCAACGCGCCCACGCACGTCACGTCGAGGCGATAGCAGCGCGGGTAGGGAGGTCGCAAACCTGTCGGTATCGCCACTCCGGTGGCCCACTCGTCGCCCAGCGCCGCCGCTAGGCGCGCTTCGTGTGGTGTCGGCCCCAGGCCGGGGTTCCACCGCATGATCGGCTGCACGCCGCGCTCTCGTAGCGTCCGTGCTACCTTGGCGCGGCACGCCGCGTTGTTCATCGGATTGGCCGGTCCCTGCATCCTGGCGCGAAAGTACTCTACCCTGCATGAGTCACAGTACTTTCGCCGCGACGGCTGCGCGCCCCGCCTGTAGGTCGGCAGCAGGGGGTTCCCGCACACCTGACACGGACGCGCGCTTTCTTGCGTTGTCATCGTTGCGCTCCATCTGGTTGCACGGCTCTGGTGTCCGTGCGTCGCTTCTTTCCTGTCGGTCGCTAGTGGTCGTCGCGGTCATGGTCTTTCCTTTCGTCGGTCCGGCACGTTGCCGGTGTTGGTCGCTGCTATAGATGGCAGTGTTAGGAAACCCAGTTGACTGGGGTTGGAAGTCGCGTGTGACGCGGGACTACCCCGTTGCGCCCTCGATGGGCATGGTGGCGGTCGGTCTTGCCGCTATCCGTCGTCGTTCGGCGTTCCGGCCTGTCTAGGCCCTCCGGCCCGTTAGCGATGGCGTGGACTTGTTTGCGCCATGGGGCCGCAATCAGGGTGGCGCTCGTCCCGCAGGTGGCGCTCGTCCCGCAGGCCGCGCTTGTTTCCTCCGGCGCTCTGCTGCTGCCGCTCTGTCCCGTGATGGCAGCGCCACCCGCCTCACGCCCAGGCGTAGGGTGCGCGTTCCGGTTGAGATAGGCCGACGTACCATCACCCTGGGCCTGTGTTCTCGCTCCGATGGAGCCCATGTTAAGGACGCAAGGCCGGAGTCGGATGGAGCGATCACGTCGGCCTGTCTCTCGACTCCGACATGAATAGCGTGTCCGCGCTTCTCGACGGTCACAGGTTGAGCGATGGCTCCGGCAGAGCCACGGCGATGCCTCGCACCGGCCTCCGATAAAGTTGCCGTAGTTACAGATTTGCGTGCGGCGCTTCCCCCCCGTCTCCGGGCCTTACCGATAAGCGCGTGCAGCCCCCCAAGATCGTCGTCCGCGCAGAGGGCGTCGGCCTGGCGGCGCTCGTGGGTATCCAGCAGATGCCAGGGGATCGGTACGATGGGCTCGGCATCCGCGCGGGAGCGGGGAGTATCGACCTCGGGCAGCGCCGGTTTCGCCCGTAGCAGGGCTTTGCCCGTGAACGCCCGTGCCCATTGCCACCAGGCACGCGCGTGCGTGCCGTCGATATCGCCCGTCGTGGCGACGTGTCGCAAGAGGCCGAGGGGCGAGAAGCTGCGGCCTTCCCGGTCTAGTTTCTCGCGCTTGTCATAGGTGGTGACATACGTGGCTATGCGGCCCCGATCCTCGGGCGTGTCGCCCACGAGTCGCGCTATGCAACCATGCTCAAGTGAGGCCATCCGCGCCTCACCCCCCTCGGCGGCGGTCGCCGCTATCCATGCCGCCGCGAAGTCAGCCTGTACCGCCACCGCATCTCCCGTGGGGTGGTCGAGGATGACGAGCAGGTGCAGGTGCGGGTTGTGCCCCTGTTGCGGCGACCAGCTATAGTCCCAGCAGCGGATAACTTGCACGATGTGGTGATCGCGGCGCAAACGCCGGTAGAAGGCGCTATTCTGCATCCTTGTCCACGCCCCGCCCACAAGGGCGTAGAGCCTGGCGCAGCCGTCGTGGCCGTGCGGGATCGTCAGGGTGACGAAGATCACGGTCTGACCGGCGCGGGCCGCAGCGTCCAGACGGGCGCGCAGCCTGCGGCGACAGCCGAGCGCGCGCCGGGGGCCGCAGCGCGGGCAGATGTTCAGCTTACACTGTTGCCGCCCGGCGATGAACAACTCGCCACGCGCACGACGGCACACCGTGACGGAGCCCCGCGCCCGCGCCGAACCACAATGGCGCAGCCCCTTGTTGTCTATGAGCCTGAGCGCGATAGCGCGCAGGTCATCGAGGTTAGCCGCCAGACGGAGCGATACGGTACCATTAGATGGAGCCTGTGGGGTGTCGCCCATTTGATGCTCACCTCGGGCCGGAAAAGGTAGTTTCGGCCCCTATACTCGTGAAGCGCTGGGCCGCGCGTGGAGGCATGTCCCGGCGCTTCGTTTCTTTCGTCGTTGTCCTGATTCCCGCGTGAAAATGGCGCACGCCATCACGGTGCAGCTAAGAAGCTGCGTGTCGAAGGTAAGTTCGGAGCGCCCGAGGAAGGGGCGCTAGAGCGTGTCCTGGAGGTGGTACAGCAACGGCGGCAAACCGCGATCAATGACTGTTGTCACCACGGTCGGGTCTGACCATGCCGCCGCCCAATCGAGATGCTGATCTCGGAGGTCCATCGCCTGTAGACTGACCGCAACGCGGAGTTTGCCCTCGGCGACGGTGGTCAGGCCGTCCCGTGCAGCAAAGACGTATGGCAGCCCCTGGGCACGCCGGTCATCCACCACCTGTCCATGCAACGACAGTGCCGCGCAGTGTACATGCTGGCCGACGTAGAGCGCCTGGTCCCCGTCGTTGGACACTTGCTGATACCCCGCGCGCGCCAGTAGGGCGGCGGCTGCCGTGATCCACTGGCGAACCCGCTGCGTCGTGCCCAGGTCGTATACCCGCGCCACCTCGACATGCTGGAGCCGATACGCCCCTGTCCTCCACGCCCGCTTATCGTCGCTCGTGACCTTGATGCCAAGCATCTGCACGAGGTCAGATGCGACGCCGTAAATCAAACCGGGAAGAAAAAGCTCTCCAGCCAGATCGCGCCCGTACTGAAACGTGCAGAGGTCGCCCATCACCTCCAACCGCCTGCGGCCACTTTGCGCCAGTAGTGACGGCCCGTGCTCACCTTTCACCACCAACCAGTTGGGCCTGCGGCCTCTGACCTCACCAAGCGGCAACACCCTGTCCAGGTGCTCATCAATGTGCGCCTGTCCTAAGACGGGGAGTTCGCAGTGCAGCCGACTTATCGTGTCTACCTCACCCTGACGGTGGACCGGGGCAGCGTCGGGCATTAGGATGTGGTTCGCGTGCGCCGTGTGACAAGCACGTACCCCGTTGGTCGGGGATGCTGAGGGCGTCGCGAAAGCCGCCAAGGTTCCGTTTCCCGTGCCGCTCATTTTGCACGCTCCGGTGGACTCTCAAGCCGACGCGCGGCGGCGCATAGGATGAGGCCGTAGGCGGCACTAATACGCCTCCGCGCGTCATCGGCGTCGAGGTCCGGGTTATGGTGATACCGAACGTGTGGTTGCACGGGGCGATGGCGTTCGCGGCGACTCATGAGGTCACGCTCACTTTTCGCTCGGCCTCAGACAGGGCGCGGTCAATGGCTGCCAGTTTGTTGGGGGGAGGGCCGACCCGCAGAGTCTCGTACTTGGTGATCGCAGCCTCCGTCAGTCCGGCCATGCGGGCGAGACTGTTTTGACTCAGGCCGAGGGCCTTACGACGGGCAACGATAGAGCAGGCCGTGGTGGGGTCTGGTGGATACAGGCGATTTGGCATGTGTCTCTCCTTCGCGGTAGGGGCCAACGAACGTGGCCCTCTACCGCGAAGGATGCAGCATACCTCTTCTTCTTTCTACGTGGTTAAATCGACCAGAGGGCTTGATTTAATCACCCCCCAACACCCGCCGTAGTCGCTCCAGACACCGGCGAGCGTAGAACGATGCGAGTGTGGCGGCCACGTCCGTTTCGGGCTTAAGCCACCGGATCTCTTGCAACTTGCTCTCTAACGTGTCCTTCGGGATTGGCTGGTCCAGTCCTCGGATAACGATATCGCCCTTGAGCACCATGCGCTTGAACTTTTCGTCCGACCTGCCCTGGCGGCGCGATAGCCACCGTTCGCGGTACAAAGCCACATGTGTCGCGAACTCGGTAGGCCGTCCGCGAGGGAGGCCAGCATCCGGCGCGTGGTCCAACGATCCCTCCATCCGGCGCAGGGTTTCCCTGAAAGCGCGCCTCGCATCCTCAACCGTCGCGTTGTGCCGGAGCATCACCGTGACCGTGTAACCCGCGTCATCAGGCTTGGGCGTTTCACTCGTCCAATAGTTCCGCTCCACAATCTGCCCCGCCTGATCGTACTGACGGCGACGAATATCCACATAACTGGGATTCGGATAGCCGTATCGCTCATCAAGCGACGCTCGTAAGGGGGGGAGTGATGCTCGCCACTCCCCCCCTTCGACGGCATATTCCAGTGCTATGGCTATGTTCCTACGGTCGAGCAAATCGTTCGTGGAGGCGTCAGCGTGGATGTTGGCGTCCGGTGTGGCGGGCGCATCGTTCGTGGAGGCGTCAGCGTGGATGTTGGCGTCCGGCGTGGCGGGCGCGGAAGTCATGCGATCCCATATCGGCTGATAGCGAAGGAGGAGCCAGTCCACGGCTTCCTCAACGATGTGTACCGGGTCGAAGTAGATACCGAGTGCGTTGAACATCTCGTGTGAACTCTCATCCAATTGCGCGTGCAGGTTCTCCCGATGTTCTCGCTCGCTATGCGCCTCTCGGAAGAGTTCATGGCACTGCCGGATATCGGCTTGTAGGTCGGGATGTTCGACCAGCGCTTCTGCCAGCTCCAACACACGGGAACGCGCATCTTTGTCGTGCGGTTTCCTCGATATAGCCATCGTGTTGACACCTCCGATGCGATGTAGAAAGCGGTTGGTACTGTTGGCAGCAGTCCAGCCGCTTGCGCCTTCTTCTTGCGTGCTTGTCTCAAGTTTACGGAATCGAGTTGCCTCCGGCAGCAGGTCGAGCAGGCGCAGTTGATGATGGTCTCGTGCAGGCCCACACGGTCGTCCGCGTAATCGCGTCCTTTTCGCAGGAGAACGCCGGTTTTAGAACGGCTGCTGTAGTATGGTCGTCAACATGTCCTTGATGAACGATATCCCCTCAGGATGAGCTTGCTCGATCCGGGTCGCAAGGGCCACCACGGGCGTCATCGGGGCACATGTCCCTCGATACCGTCATGGCACTAATACCTGGTAGTTGAAATAGAAGTGCGTGACGGCAACGGCGATTAGTTGCGTTACCCCTTTTAGGCCCCCTCGGGTGGAAGCCTTTATGGTGGACCCTTTTGTCAAGACACAGGGGAGGGGCACTTTAAGGTGGGGACTGCTCCTTTCTCCCGCCGGCTGGCGGGGCTGTGTAGGTTGTCGTTGACGCGCGGGGCCGCAGCCGGGGCGA